>WNFD01004463.1_pt1 | contig 16374 bp, 16 predicted proteins | sample 5400491 | NCBI WGS metagenome assembly WNFD01 (sample SAMN13153343, study PRJNA577476) | soil metagenome | isolation source: 120 cm saprolite under Douglas fir tree site 2 hole 2 replicate 2 | place: USA:California | collected 2015-04-18 | reverse complement strand
AAGGAGTTCGTAGGTGCGCTCAAGAGTCTTTCGGCGAAAAGTATTGTTCGAGTCCACAAACAATTTCGCTTTCACGCCGGCGCAGTTGGTAATCAGGTTTGGCAGGAGAGCTTCAAGGCACTACCCTTGTGGAGCGGTTGGATGATCTGGCAGAAGATCAACTACATTCATGCCAACCCGGTGAAAGCCGGAATCGCGAAGTCCGCCAAGGATTATTCTTGGTCCAGCTTCAGGTCCTTCTATTCGCAAAGCGACCAATCGCTTGCCGTGGATCATGATTGGTGGTGGTCAGATGATGCAGAGAAACTATCTTTGGCAGTTAAGCAGATGGGGTGGCATAGGTGAGGAATTGTTACATCAAAACAAGCGGGGGCAAGCCACCCTTCCTAACCTGTGAGGTTATTCGATTGCGAGTTTCCAAATCGCGCGCCGTTGCCATAATCATCACCTGTATCTATCTCGCGCTGGGCTTTGGCGTTGTGCAAGGCCAGCAGAGATCTTCGCTGCTCGGCGATTGGACCGGCGAGTCCATTTGCGTGGGAAATAATCCAAGCTGTCATGATGAAAAGGTGATTTATCACGTCTCGACGCCTGCCGGTGAAAATGATCGCGTGAAGATCGCCGCCGACAAGATCGTAAACGGCAAGCCCGAACCGATGGGCGTCATCGATCTCAAGTATGACGCGAGCAAACAAACGCTGACCGGCGAAACTCAGACTGCCAGATATCGTCTCTGGTGGGAGTTCACCGTCAAAGGCGACATCATGGAAGGCACTTTGAGTATTCTTCCCGACAAGACGATCGCCCGCCGCATAAAAGTCCAGAAGAACGAATCGACTCAAAAGGGAGCAGCGATGACCAATCACGCGACCGGAACATTTGAAGTAAAGCTAAACCCACAGGACGACAAGTCTGATGATAAGACGCTTGGTCGCATGACGATCGAGAAGCAGTGGCATGGCGATATCGAAGGCACGAGCAAAGGTCAGATGCTGACCGGCGGGGAGGTCAGCAAAGGTTCGGCAGGTTACGTCGCGATCGAGAAAGTCAGCGGCACCCTCAAGGGGCGCAAAGGAACTTTCATCCTTCAGCACAGCGCCACGATGACGCGCGGCGAAGCGCAACTCACCATCACAGTGGTTCCGGACTCCGGCACGGATCAACTGGAAGGGCTTACGGGGAAGTTGACGATCAAGATCGCTGACGGCAAGCATTCCTACGATTTCGAGTACACGCTTCCCCAAACGCCATGAAACCCGGGTCGCTACTTCGACGCGCCGGGGTTCTGTACCTCGTTCATCAATCCTTCAGCGCGTTTCAAATACTTTTCAGCCTGCCGCCAATGGATCGCGACGGTATAAGGTACGGTTGCGAGCAGAGCTGTGTCGGATGATGTGCGAGTGTTCTCGGAAAAAGCGAGCGCTGAGACATGCACAACGCCCGGTCGATCGATCTTCTGCCACCAGAATGCGCCGTCGCGGTAAGAGTCTAACGCGTTTCGCATCTCGGTTTTCATTCTGCTCTGCGGTAAGCGTGAAAGCAGCGGCTCAACTTCAGCAGTAACTCCTCCCAGGTCGTTTCGGAAAGCTTCGAATGACACGCGAGCGAGTTTGCCGTTCTCTTCAAAATCCCCGAGCGAGCGATAAACCAGGACGTCTTTGTCCAGGCGCTTCAGGGCGGCAATCGCGCGGGCCGCTAAAATCTGATCTTTGTCTGCGGTTCTGAGTTCGCTGACGGGGCTTCTGTCTTCGCTCAGTTTCAACCGCGCAACCGTCTGGCCAGGCGCGGCTGTCGGTATCAGGAAGAGGGCCGTGATAAGGGCGAGAGATGATAGGTTCATAGACATCACAATGGCGTAAGGGCAATGACTGTGCCGCGCCTGGTTTCGCAAGATCGGCGCTGCAAGGTTCGGGCTTGCGACTTTTTGCCCCGGAGAATTGCCACAGCGATGGCGACAGCGCCGCCACCCGCTTCCCCGCGGTGATAACCCGAGCGTCGACAGTGTCATGTTTTGAAACGGGCCCGTTTCAAAACATGACACTACCCGAACGTCCTTTCAGTTGCATGAGTCATAAACTCGCAATATGATTCGCATTCCGAAAGGATTCACCCACAGAGACGCTGAACTCTGGAGAAAATGCAGAGGAGACTCTGCCGAGGTTGATCAATGACTCGTCCACTCGAAGCTGAATACGCACCGTTCTATCGCGGCTATGTCGCGCACGTAGGCGAGGAAGAAATCCTCCCCGTGCTCCGCTCACAACTCGATCACCTTGACGTGTTGTTGGGCCAGGTAACGCCGGAACGCGAAACCTACGCTTACGCGGAAGGCGGCTTTGACGAGAAAGAGTACCTGCTGCGCGCGCCTTACAATCAAATCGACCTGGAAGATCTCTTGAGCGAGTTACGCCTCGCGCGCCTTTCGAACATCGCGATGCTGCGCAATCTGGACGAGCAAGCGTGGATGCGCGTTGGCACGGCGAACGACGCGCAAGTTTCCGTGCGCGCGCTGGCCTTCATCATGGCCGGTCACGTGCGCCATCACATGGGAGTCTTGCGCGAGCGTTATTTGGCGGACCCGGTCAGCTAACTATTTTAGTTTATGAATTGGTTTGCCCCGCAGTGTCCGGTCAATGAGGATCAGCAACTCTGGAACGAACAATCCAGCTCGTGGATTGTCAGGCAGTTCGGAATTCAAGCGCCCGATGTAGTCGTAGTTCTTCCGACACCAGAGTTCTTTCCCGATACCTACCTGGCTGAGGAAGAGGATGTCGACACGCTGCTAAAGAGAGTGTGCGATTACATGGGAGTCAACCGGGATCGTTTGGAACTGGAATTGTTCTCGGACAAGAGCAAAGAGCTGCGCGACCATCTGCCTTTGTTTGAGTCCTCTCGACGTGGCGCGGCCGGACAGTTTACGAATGCCGCTGCCGGGCCAATTCGGATTCGGATTAGCACCGACCACTTAAACGACCCAATGAGTCTGGTAGCAGTAATTGCACACGAACTCGGACACGTGTTGTTATTGGCGGACGGAAAGATCTCAAAGGACCGAAAGGATCACGAACATCTGACGGATTTGCTGACCGTGTGGTTGGGCCTGGGCATCTTCACTGCTAACTCCGCTTTCAAATTCACTCAGTGGCATGGCGGATTCAAGCAGGGTTGGGAATCGAGACGACTAGGCTACTTGACCGAACAAATGTTTGGCTATGCGTTGGCATGGTTTGCATTCGGGAGAGGCGAGCGAAAGCCGCCATGGTCCAAGCATCTACAGGGAAACAGCGGACATTATTTCAAATCTTCCATGCGCTTCCTTGAGAGGGCATGGCCCTCAAAGTCCAAAGGCGCCCGATGAGCCGTTTATGAATTTGATTCGCACATCAATCAAGCTCTTTGCGTTGGCTATCGCAGTTGTATTCGCCACGCCTGCCCTAGCACAGCTCCCAATTCGCGACTATCGCCGCGCTCATGAGCGGCAGATTTTCGATGAATTTACGCGGCTGCTCGCAATTCCCAACATCGCGTCGGATCGCGAGAACATCCGCAAGAACGCGCAGTTCATTCTCGAGATGATGCAGCGGCGCGGGCTCAATCCTCAGTTGCTCGAAGGCCGGACCCAAGACACGCCGCCCGCGGTTTACGGCGAGTGGAAAACGCCCGGTGTGACGCACTCGATCGTTTTGTACGCGCACTACGACGGCCAGCCGGTAGATCCGAAAGCGTGGACCGCGTCTCCGCCGTTTCAGCCAACCTGGCGATCGGCGGCGCTGGAGTCCGGCGGACAGATCGTCACGCTTCCGGCAACCGGCGAAATCAATCCTGAGTGGCGGCTCTATGCCCGCGCTGCGTCAGATGACAAAGCCGGCGTGATGGCGATCCTTACGGCCTTTGACGCGTTGCGCGCCCAGGGCATCGCGCCGTCGCTTAACATCAAATTCATTTTTGAAGGCGAAGAGGAAGCGGGCTCGCCGCATCTAGGCGAGATCATCGATCTACATAAAGACTTGCTCGCTGCCGACGCGTGGATCATCTGCGACGGGCCGGTGCATCAATCAGGACGCAAGCAGGTGGTTTTTGGCGTGCGGGGCGATCAGAATGTTGACGTAACGGTCTATGGCGCGAAGCGGCCGCTGCACAGCGGGCACTACGGTAACTGGGCGCCGAACCCGGCGATGCTTTTGGCGCGGCTGCTCGCATCGATGAAAGACGATGCGGGACGAATAACGATCTCCGGTTGGTACGACGGCGTCGAACCGTTGGGCGAAGCAGAGCGGCGGGCGATCGCGGAGGCCCCGGCCTATGACGACGAGCTGCGTTCGCAACTCGGTCTGGCGCGCACGGAAGGCGGGGGTAAGAGTCTGCTGGAACTGATCAATCAACCATCGCTGAACATCAACGGCATCAGCAGCGGCGACGTGGGCGCGCTGGCTCGCAACGTCATTCCCACAACTGCTACTGCCGTCCTCGATTTGCGACTGGTAAAAGGAAACGATCATCGTCAGCAGGTGCAGCGGCTGATCGGACACATTCGCCAGCAGGGCTTTTATGTGATCGATCGCGATCCGACCGACGACGAAAGAAAGCAACATCCGCTGATCGCTAAAGTGAGTGCGCGAGCCGGCGGCTACAACGCTGAGCGCACGCGCATGGACTTGCCGATTTCGATCGCCGTGATTACCGCAGTGCAGTCCACATCGACGGAGCCGATCGTGCGACTGCCCACTGCCGGCGGCAGCTTGCCGCTTTCGATCATCACGGAACATCTGCGGACAGTCACTATCACCGTACCGATTGTGAATTACGACAACAATCAACATGCTGAGAACGAGAATCTTCGCTTACAAAATCTATGGGATGGGATTGAAACTTTGGCGGCGGTGATGTCGATGAAGCCAAAGTTTTGATGGAGTCGCTTATGCGAAAAATCATCGTCTACATCGCCACCAGCGCCGACGGATTCATCGCCCGAAAAGACGGCGCGGTTGATTGGCTGGATCGACCACGGACGGCCGGCGATTATGGGATGGGCAAGTTCTACAAATCGATCGACACGATCTTGTTGGGACGAAAAACCTACGACCTGACGTTGCGTTTTCTGAAAGAGGGCAAAGCGATCCCGAGCATGGGCGACATAAAGCACTACGCGTTTTCGCGGAAGCCCCCAAAGAAAGTCGCGGAGGGATTCGAGTTCGTCAAAGAACCAATTAAAAAGTTCGCGAAGCGTCTGCGATCACAAAAGGGCAAAGACATCTTTATGATGGGCGGCGCGGGAATCATCGCGTCATTCCTCGACTGTGGCGGGATCGACGAGTTCATCATTCACGTCATCCCGACGTTCATCGGCGAAGGCATTCCCCTGATAGCGCCGCGTCACCGCACCGTGCCATTGAAGTTAGTTGCCATCAAGAAGTTTTCGGATGGAGTTGTGCGGCTGCACTACGCGGTGGGGAAGATGAAGTCGCCGAGAGCCGCGAAGAAGTGAGGTCAGTACCACCTGCGTTAGCAGGTGGATCAATCCATCAACTCGGTGGTGAGTGCTTGACCCGCCCGCTTACGCGGGTGGTACTGACTCCATGGCGCGACCTGAAGAATATTTCGCTCCTTGGAGCCCAGAATCCGTGTGAGGTCGAGTTCTATAGACACTTCGCCGCTACGCGGCTCAAACATCAGCCATTAGGAGAACGCTCTTCATGCGTAAGTTTCTGTTCATTGTTTCGCTTCTCTTCATAGTAATGCTCCCGATCTCGGCTCGCGTCCAAAACAGTTCGGGAGCAAACTACGAAGTCTACGCGCTCAGCTATGGCGTTTACCCCGGCTTCCCGGTCTCGGCGCTACTAGCCGGCGCAGACAAAGATCGCAAAATTGATTTGCAGATGATGATCTGGCTGGTCAAAGGCCCCGGCGGAAGAAACATTCTGGTGGACACGGGTTGCTATCACGAGAACGTGGTCAAGGGAAAAGGAATTAAGAATCTCATCAAAGCTTCAGAAGCTATAGCGAAGCTCGGACTCGCCGCTACAGACATCACTGATGTCATCATTACGCATATGCACTGGGATCACGCTGACGGCATGGACCTGTTTCCACACGCAAAGATTTGGATTCAAAAGGACGAGTATGTTTATTACACAGGCCTGGCCTGGCAGTCAGATGGAAAGCATGGGGGTATAGAACCCGACGACGTCCTGACGCTCGTGAAACTCAATATGGATCATAGAGTGAACCTGGTAGATGGCGACAATGTAGAGATCATCGACGGGATCAGAGTCTACACGGGTGGGCGCCACACCTTCGCGTCGCAATACGTAGGCGTGCGCACGACGAGTGGCACCATCGTGATCGCTTCAGACAACATGTATCTCTACGAGAATCTCGAGAAGCACGCACCGATTGCGCAGACCTTCGATCCCGATTCAAATCTCAAAGCACAGGATCGAATGAAACAGCTCGCTTCGCGTCCGGATCTAATCGTACCGGGACATGATCCGGCTGTTTTCATTAGGTTTCCGAAGCCAGGTAACGGAGTCGCCAGGATTCAATAACGGAAGTTAACCCGTCATAATCACACGTCCGCTCGGCTATTCCCTTTCAGTTGGCTTTGAGTCCCGTAGGACGAAATATTTATAGCCCCTTAGTCTCAATGAGCTTCCAAGCCCGTTTACGGGCAACAGAAATATTTCGCTCCTACGGAGCTCAGAATCAGTGCGGAGTCGAGTGCTATAAATATTTCGCCGCTACGCGGCTTAGGAAAGACAGGCTAAATGCGACGCCGTGAGCAGCGTCAAGCGTTCGCGGGACTCAACTTCTTCGGCGGCTTTTTCTTCACGCCCTTCGCGTCAGGCGGAGGAGGTTCTTCCTTTGTCATCCGGTTGATGATGAACTGTTGCAGGAAGCCGACGATGTTTCCGACTAACCAATAGAGCAGAAGTCCCGCCGGCGCGCTCCACAAAATGTAAAGCATGAAGAGCGGCATGCCGACGGCCATCATTTTGCGTTGCAAAGGATCGGCCGAAGGCTGCGGCGTCAGCAACTGCAAAACGATCATCGAGCCGGTGAACATGATCGGCAGGATGCGCAGGAAGTAGAGAAAGTAAGGCTCAGGGCCTGAGAGATCAGGAATCCACAGGAAACTTGCCTGGCGAAAGTCGATCGAGATCGTAATCGCGCTGTAAAGCGCAAACAGAAACGGCATCTGAATCAGCAAGGGCAAACACCCGCCGAGCGGATTCGCTTCTTTCATCAAACGCAGTTGCTCCATCTGCAACTCTTTCATGCGCGGGTCGGTCGACTTCATCGACTTCAATTTCTCTTGCAGCTCTTTCATCCGCGGGGCGTACTTCTGCGCCTTTTTCATTTTGCGCGACGACTGCCACTTGAGCGGAAAGAAAAGCGAGTAGATGAAGATCGTAAAGAGAATGATCGCGATGCCGTAACTGCCGGTCAGCCGCTGAAGCGCGTTGATGGAGAAAAGAATCGGCACGGCCAGGCTGCGCCGCATCCAGGCGAGAAATCCATAATTGATCGCTTCGCCCAGATCGACTTGCGGCCCGCCCGCTTGTTTGATTTCTTCACTGGCGGTGGCCAGCAGCCGGTGATCTTTCGGGCCGACATAAAGCTCAGTCTTCGAACCGTCCGTCGGAACCGGGACCAGGGCCGTGATCAGCAAACGCTCCTCAGGCTTGTCATTAGTCTTCTGCTGGTAAGAAACGGTGCGGTACTCGAGGCCGCCCAGAGACTTCGGCGGCACGGCGATCATCGCGAAATAAGTGTCGCCGACTCCGGCCCATTGCACGCCGCCATCAACTTTTTCGTGATCGAGGGGCTTGTTAACTACCGCCTTTAAACTGATGCCTTCAAGCAACCGATTGATCAAGCCGGTGTTCACGCGATCGGAGTGCACTTCGATTGAGTTGATGCGCTGCGCCGCGCCGTTCGTGACGGCGATTCCCTCAGGCGCGTACAAATAAAAGGTGTATTTGTCGATCCCCTGGTCGCCAATGCTGGGACCAATCGCCAGACTGGCCTGGGGCACTGGTTGTTGGTTGCGCGTAAGTTTGACTTCGATCTCGGCGCTGTAGCGATCCGCGAAGAACGTAATGCTTTTCGTGGCGTCAAGACCCGTGGCGTCGTCGTGTAATACGAAGTCAATTCGCTTCGAAGCGTTTGGAACGTCGATCGTCTGATCGCCCGCTTCGGCGCCGCCGCCGCTAATCTTGAAATTGCGAGAGGCGAGCGCGCTATCGAGCGCTGCGTCGCCGGTTACCAGCCGGAGCGGTTGAAATAGTTGGTCAGGCGCGATGCCCGCGGGTGGTGTGGTGATCAGTTCAAGTGGTTTCGGATTGTTTCTGGTAGATGAGGCAGCAAGAATCGGGCGACCCGTGCTCTTGTTCTTCTTGAGAATCCAGCTGGTCGCCACCGCGCCGCGCGTGTCGAGCGTCGCTTCGTACAAAGGCGTGACGATATGAAGTTTTCGCTGCGGCGTGTTGTCAACCGCAGGCGATGGCGCGGCCGGCGCGGTTGCAGGCGTCACGCTGGGTTTTGATTGCGCCGTGGGTTGTGATGTTGGTTGTGGCGAACCTTGCGTCGACGGCTGCGCGTTCGCATTTGCGTTGGCGTTTGGTTGTGGAGGCTTGACGGGCGGGAAGAGATAACTCCAAAGAATCAATACCGCCGCCGAGGCTACCAGTGCCAAAACAAATCGTTGTTGTTGCTGCATTCGATCTTTTTTGGAGTGCGGCGACTTGTCGCCGCTTTTCCCCCTGCGTCTCTGCGATGCGAAAGCGGTGACAAGTCACCCACTCCAAGTTCACTTCACCGGATCATATCCGCCGGAATGAAATGGATGACAGCGCAAGAGTCGCCGCAAACCCATCCAGCTTCCGCGCAGCGCGCCGTGCCGTTCAATCGCTTCGCACGCATATTCGGAACACGTGGGGACAAACCGGCAAGACGGCGGCAGCCACGGCGAGACCGTGGCTTTGTAAAACTTCAAAAGCGAAACAAGAATTTTTCGCATCGCTAATACTTTGGAGTGCGGTGGCAAGCGGAGCGCGACACCGCTTTGGATTCGTTCGCCGTCATTCGTTTATCCCAGTTACCTAAGCCGTGACCAAAGCGCCGTCGTCGCTTCGCTCTGCCGGCGCACACCATAAATTAACCGCGACGCTCGGCCTCGCTTACCTGAGCAATCAATCTACGAAACTCGCTGAACCGAAGTTCTTCGTTTGCGACCAGCAATGATCGCTTCGCGTTCAGCACCCAATCATACCTTTGTTGCAAACGGTTTAAGTCCGGCGCGCTGCGGCGAAAAAGCTCCCGCAGCAGACGCTTCGCCCGATTGCGATCGACCGACTTTCCGATCGCTTTGCTCGACGCCGTGGTCCCCAGGCGGTGCTCGGCCAATTCGTTCCGGCGCAAAAAAGCGGCCAGCAGACGGCCGTTATAACGCTGCCCCTCGGCGTAAACTTTTTGAAACTCAGGCCGCGCGCGCAGACGGCGCTGCAGCGGCAACGCTTGGCTGGTTTTCACCGGCGCGTCATTTACACCTGAGAACAAGTTCAGTAGTGCGACGGAGTGAGCCGCTTTCGGCCTTTGGCGCGGCGCCGCTTGAGCACGAGCCGGCCGTTTTTGGTGGCCATGCGCGCGCGAAATCCGTGCGTCTTGGCGCGCCGGCGATTGTTCGGTTGAAAGGTTCGCTTTGGCATAGACGATAAATCCTTCGCTGCGACGAAAAGTCCTAGCCTAGCGGCGCTGCGAAGCGATGTCAAGGAAGGCCGTAACGCGCCTTGACGCGTTGTAAAATCGCGTGTTAGCCTTCAAATCTTTTACGCAGTTGCAGATTTGGGTCACTGTGACTGGAACCGGTCGCACTCAGTCTTTCGGTAAAACGCAAATCTCCGATCTGAGATTTGCGATCTGAAGACTTAAATCCCAGCTTAAAATTGTCGCGATGACATTACCGCTCGGCTTTGCCGAAAACTCGATTCAACTTGTGCCTGACGGCACGCTGATTCTGCACGTCCTGATCATCCTGGTGATGGTTTACGTGCTGAACGCGACCCTCTTCAAACCAATCAATCGCATTCTGGAAGCGCGCGACCGACGCACGAAAGGCCGCTTGAGCGAGGCCCAGGAGATTCTGAAAAAGGTCAGCGAACAACTTGCCGGCTATGAACGTCAACTGCGCCAGGCGCGCGGCGAGGCTTACGCGTTTTCCGAACGCGAGCGCGCCGCCGCGATGGAAGAGCGCCAGAAGAAGTTGAACGAGATGCGAGCGCAGCTCTCCGAATCGATCGCGCAGGAAAAGAAAGCCATCGAGCGACAAGCCGACGAAGCGCGCGGCACGTTGGAAGTTGAATCACGCCGCCTGGCCCGCGAGATCGGCGCGCGGGTTTTGAGTCGTCCAATCTCCGACGCGGAAATGAATTGAGTTTGAAGTAATGCTTACATTAATTCCATCCTCGATTTTGCTCATCGCCGGCGACCCGCCGGGTTTGTGGACTCGCCTCGAGCCTTATCTGGATTACCCCGGCTTTGAGGCCTGGAAGTTCATAAACCTCGCGGTCTTTGTGGGCGTGATGATTTACATCCTCACGCGCAAAGTTAAATTAGGCGAAGCCTTTCGCACTCGTCGCGAGCACATAAAGCAGGAACTGGCGCGGGCACAGCAGGAACGCGATGCGGCGGTAGCGAAATTAAAAGAAGTTGAGGCGCGTCTGGGGCGGCTCGACGCGGAGGTCGCTGAGATTTCTGAACGCTCGAAGCGCGAAGCCGCGGAAGAACGCGAGCGCATCGCGCATTCGACGGAATCCGAGATTAACAAGCTCAGTGAGCAGGCGCAGCGCGAAATCGAGAGCGCGGGCAAGGCGGCGAAGCACGAACTGCGGAAATACACCGCCGAACAAAGCGTGCGTTTGGCGGAAGAGATGATTCGCCGCGAAATGAAACCCGAAGATGACGCGCGCCTGATCGACAGCAACATCCGGGAACTCGGAGGCGCCGCCCAATGAGCTTGCAAACAATGGCCCGCCGCTATGCGTCCGCGCTCGCAGATGTGGTTCTGGAGCGGGGTGAAGCGGCTGAGGTCCAGGCCGAGTTGGTTCAATGGGAAGAAATGATCCAATCGACGCCGAACCTGCTGGAGGTCCTGCGCAATCCGACCGTTGCGCTTGATCAGAAGCGCACGGTGCTTAACAAACTGATCGAACGGGCAAAGCCGCGCCAGACGACTGCGAATTTCCTGAAGGTACTCTTGCAGAATCACCGCCTGACAGACCTGGGCGAGATAAATCGCAAGTTCGCGGAAACCCTTGACGAGCGGGCCGGAATGGTCCTGGCCACGGTAACGACGGCGCGGGCAGTGACGGAGGATTCACAGCACCAGCTGCATGCGAAGCTTACTGGCTTGACCGGCCAGAAAGTGCGCGTCGACTTTGCCACCGATCCGGATTTGCTGGGCGGCATCGTCGCGCGGATCGGCTCGACCGTTTACGACGGCTCAGTGCGCAATCAGTTGCAGATCATTAAGGAGAAGATGGCGAGCTAAGCATTGCAGATTGCCAATTTTCGATTGCCGATTGAATGAGTGATCAAATCGGCAATTGGCAATCGCAAATCTAAAATTTAATCATGGAACCAATCAAAGCAAACGAAATCAACGACATCATTCGCCGGCAGATCGAGAATTTTGAAGCCGGCGTGACCGTGATGGAAGTCGGCACTGTGATCAAGGTCGGCGACGGCATCGCCGAGGTTCATGGTCTGGAGAAAGTCATGGCCGGCGAGCTGCTCGAGTTTCCGCACGAAGTGCGCGGCCTGGCTCTCAACCTCGAAGAAGACAAAGTCGGCGCAGTGCTCTTCGGCGACTTTCAGAAGATCAAAGAAGGCGATCTCGTAAAACGCACCGGCCGGATCATGCAGGTACCTGTCGGGCAGGCGCTGGTGGGGCGCGTAGTGGATGCGCTCGGGAATCCCATTGACGATCGCGGGCCGATCCTCACCGACGAGTACAATCCGGTCGAAACTATCGCGCCCGGCGTCGTCGATCGACAGCCGGTGAAAGAGTCTTTGCCAACCGGATTGAAAGCCATCGATTCCATGGTTCCTATCGGCCGCGGCCAACGCGAGCTGATCATTGGCGACCGTCAAACGGGCAAGACCGCGGTCGCGGTCGACACGATCATCAATCAGCGTGGCAAGGACGTCGTTTGTATTTATGTAGCTATCGGCCAGAAGGCTTCGACCGTGGCGCAGGTCGTCAAGACGCTACAGGATTTTGACGCCATGAGTTACACGATCGTCGTCAAAGCTACGGCTTCCGATCCGGCGGCGATGCAGTTTCTGGCTCCTTACTCTGGCGCAGCGATGGGCGAATACTTTCGCGATCGCGGACAGCACGCGCTGACCATCTACGACGATCTTTCGAAACAGGCCGCCGCCTATCGCGAGATTTCATTGCTGCTGCGCCGTCCGCCCGGACGCGAAGCTTATCCCGGCGACGTTTTCTATCTGCACTCGCGTTTGCTGGAGCGGGCGGCAAAGCTTTCGGACGCGAAAGGCGGCGGATCGCTAACGAGCTTGCCGGTGATCGAAACGCAGGCGGGCGACATCTCCGCTTACATTCCGACGAACGTGATTTCGATCACCGACGGGCAAATCTTTCTGGAAGGCGATCTCTTCAACGCGGGTATTCGTCCGGCCATCAACGTGGGCAACTCGGTTTCCCGCGTCGGCGGCGCGGCGCAAATCAAAGCGATGAAGCAAGTCGCCGGCAGTTTGCGTCTCGATTTGGCGCAGTATCGCGAACTTGCCGCGTTCGCGCAATTCGGATCGGATCTCGATAAAGCCACGCAGGCCCAGCTCGCGCGCGGCCAACGGCTGACCGAGATTCTGAAACAGCCGCAATACGTCCCGATGGATGTCGAGAAGCAGGTGCTGATCATTTGGTCGGCCATCAATGGTTTCACCGATGATGTCGCCATCGAGGACATTCGCAAGTTCGAAACCGAACTGTTGCGCTTTATCGAGAACTCGCACCCCGGTGTCTTGCAGCAGTTGCGCGAAAAGAAAGCGATCACAGACGAGATTAAGAGCGATCTCGAACAGTCGCTCAAGGATTTCAAGGATCGTTGGGCAGAAGACGCGAAGGCCGTGGCGGCCTGACGTAGCATAGACTTTAGTCTGTGCCACTGTTAGTGAGAAACCACAGACTAAAGTCTGTGCTACTTTGAATGGCCAATCTCTTAGACATTCGCCGGCGCATTAAGTCGGTCAAGAACACGCAGCAGATCACCAAAGCCATGAAGATGGTGTCGGCGGCGAAGCTGAAGCGCGCCTCGGATCGCGTCGTCAACGCGCGGCCGTTCGCCAACAAAATGGGCGATGTGCTCGGCGAATTGTCAGGTCAGACGGCGGAAGACTTTCATCATCCCCTGCTCGACACGCGGGGCGATCAACGCTACCTGCTGGTGCTCGTCACCGCCGACAAGGGGTTGTGCGGCGCGTTCAATACGAATCTGTTGAAAGCCGCGCAGAACTTCGTCAAGGAACACGCGGACCAGTCGATCGATTTGATCGCCATCGGCCGCAAGGGCCGCGACTTCTTTCGCCGCCGCCGGGCCGAGATCGTCTCGGAATACGTCGGTCTTACCGGCAAAGGGCGCGTTGAATTCGCCGAAGCCCTCGAAGTAGCCCACGACGTGATCAAGCGGTTCACGGAAGACGAAGCACTCGACAAAGTGTTTCTGATCTTCAACGAGTTCAAGTCGGTGCTGACGCAGCGCGTCATGGTCGAACAACTCCTGCCAATTTCGCACGCGGCGGATTCAGGTGATCCCGGCGCCGCGCCCGCGGAGGAAACGAAAGAATACATTTACGAGCAGACGCCCGCGGAGATCTTCAGCCGGTTGTTGCCGCGCCTGGTCGAAACGCAAATCTTTCGGGCGCTGCTTGAGTCGATTGCGTCCGAGCAAGGCGCGCGCATGACCGCGATGGATGCCGCTTCAAAGAATGCCGGCGAGCTGATCTCTTCGCTGACTCTCAACATGAATCGTGTCCGGCAAGCAGCGATCACCCGAGAGATCATCGAAATCGTTTCGGGCGCGGCGGCGCTTTAAAAGGAAAAAGTAAAAAGGTAAAGGGCAAAAGTTAAGGCCCGGTTTCTGCTGGTGTCTTTTTACTTTTGCCTTTTTCCTTTTGCCTTCGCCATGCGGTCATCCCATCATCGTCTATCACGTTACGGCCCGCTCGTGGTCTGGGCGGCGCTGATCTTTATCGGTTCGAGCAGCATCTTGTCAGGTTCGAATACCTCCGTGGTGCTGCGGCCGGTGTTGTGGCTGTTTCCACACGCCAGCGAAGCGACCCTGGCTCTTATCCACTTTCTGGTTCGCAAGGCCGGCCACCTTACTGAATACGCGATCCTCGCGCTGCTGGCCGCGCGCGCGTTCCGAACTTCTTCGCACGAGCTGTTGCGCACCCGCTGGTTCTGGATTTCGCTCCTGCTCGTTGTTGCTTACTCGCTCAGCGACGAATTCCACCAAAGCTTCGTGCCTTCCCGCACGGCTTCGATTTACGACTGCATGATTGACTCTGTTGGCGGCCTGACAGCACTGGTTTTGCTGGTTGTTCGCAAGCGACGTGTCAGAACCGGGAGCGGTAGCGACCGGATCATGAAGTCAACCTTGAGTCGATGATCCCGTCGCATCCACCACCCCACGCGGGCTGCCCGCGCGGGGACCCCGGTCCGCTCCGGGTTCTGACCCTATTGAACACCCCACGCGCTTTCACCGTATAATACCTGCGGCCCGCGAGACTCTTTTCGGCAGGGCCCAAAGGAGATTGAAATGGGAATTCTAGACCGTCTCAGCCCGAGTGCGCAGTTCATTGAAGTCATCGAGTGGCTCGACAACACGGGCGACACGATGATGTATCGCTTTCCGGTTCACGACCAGGAGATCAAGAACGGCGCGCAGTTGATCGTGCGCGAATCGCAGGCGGCGGTCTTTGTTCATGAAGGCCAAATTGCCGACGTTTTTGGTCCGGGGCGTTACAGCGTCGAGGGTGGCAACACGCCGATCCTTTCGAAGCTGGGCGCCTGGAAAACAGGATTCAACTCGCCGATCAAGTCGGAAGTCTATTTCGTCAACACCAAACAATTCACCGATCTGAAATGGGGCACGTCGAATCCGGTGATGATGCGCGATGCGGATTTCGGCATGGTGCGTTTGCGCGCGTTCGGCATCTATTCGATGCGCGTCGCCGATCCGCGAGAGATGATCAAGCAAATCGCCGGCACGAATGCGCGCTTTGTTACCGAAGACATCGAAGGCCAGTTGAAGCGCACGCTGGTCAGCGGATTTTCCGACGCCCTGGGTGAATCAAAGATCGCCGCGCTCGATCTCGCGTCGAACTATGACGAGCTGAGTCGCTTTTCCCGCACGAAGTTGCAGGATGAGTTTAAGTCGTTCGGTCTCGAGCTCACCAAGTTTGTGATTGAGAATATCTCGCTGCCCGAAGACGTTGAAGCGGCGATGGACAAGCGCACCTCGATGGGCGTGCTCGGCGACATGGGCAAGTACACGCAATTTGAAGCCGCCCAGGCGATGCGCGATGCCGCGCAGAATCCCGGCGGTGGCGCGGGATTGGGCGCGGGGCTCGGCGCCGGATTCGCCGTCGGCAACGCGATGGCCGGCGCGATGACCGATGCGATGAAGCAAAGGGGCGCGACCGTCACCGAATCTGGAGGCGGAGCCGCCGCGGCCACGAGCAAGTGTGTTAAGTGCGGCGCGGCGATGCCGGCCGGTTCGAAGTTCTGTAGCGAGTGCGGCGCTTCACAGGCCGCAGCGAAATGCTCGAATTGCCAGAACGAGCTGAAACCCGGCGCGAAGTTCTGCGAAGAGTGCGGGACAAAGGTGGCGTAATCGCATCGCTTGACAACAACAGGCCGGATGCTCCGTGCATCCGGCTTTTTCTATGCGCAACTTGCGGCGCCACGTCACGGTATCACCACTCCGATTCAGCGACTCCGAAATTGGCAAGTCACGTTTTTATTTACTGCCCTTCCTGCACTCTGAGGTATTTGTCGAACCAGGCAACGATGCGGTTAACGTAGTCTAACCGGTGGGCGCGGGTCCATCCGTTTGGGTCGTGATCCTCACCTGGGTACCGAGCGTACACGGCCTCCTTTCCCAGTCGGCGCAAGTCGACGAATACTTCCACGGTCGCGAAAGGCGGCGTGGTTTGATCCGACTCACCTTGAAGTATCAGGAGCGGTGTCTCAACTCGATCCAGAAAGAACGCCGGTGAGTTCTCGATATACCGCTCGCGAAACTCCCAGGGCGAGCCTCCCATGAGGCCCTGACCTTTTTCGGCCCA
>WNFD01003214.1_pt1 | contig 16378 bp, 11 predicted proteins | sample 5400491 | NCBI WGS metagenome assembly WNFD01 (sample SAMN13153343, study PRJNA577476) | soil metagenome | isolation source: 120 cm saprolite under Douglas fir tree site 2 hole 2 replicate 2 | place: USA:California | collected 2015-04-18 | reverse complement strand
CCCGGCCGCAACCAGACCGAGATTGCCACCACGCTCGGCATCCTGCGGCCGAATTTCGTGGCGATGCTCGACGGCCTGGAGAGCCGGGACCTCTGCGCCCGGGTCCGCTCCACCAACGATCGCCGCTCGCACATCGTGGAGCTGACCGACAAGGGCCGCGCCGTGCTGGCGCGCGCGAAAAAGCTCGTCGCCACCAAGCACGAGGCGCGGCTGAACGAACTGCTCGGGCCGGACAACCGCGCCGCGCTGCTGTCGATGCTGACCAAGATCGCGCAGGAGTTTTGAGGCGGCCGTCGTTTCCGGGCTCGTGCTGACGCGCGCCGGGATGACGTCGGCCGTGCTATCAGGCCGCGATAATGCGGCCGGTCGCCTTCCGTGCCTCGCTCCCTGACAGGAACAGCCGCTCGATCTCGTGGGCGGGCAGCGGGCGGCTGAACAGGAACCCTTGCATCTCGTTACAGCCTTCCGACGTGATCCTGTCGAGCTGTTCGCGCGTTTCCACGCCTTCGGCCGTGGCCGTCATGCCCATTCCCTTCGCCAGCGCCGCAACCGCACGGACGATATTGAGCGAGCCTGTGTTTTCCGTGATGTCCTTGACGAAGGATCGATCGATCTTGATCTTGTCGAACGGAAAACACTGAAGATAGGTCAGCGAAGAATATCCGGTGCCGAAATCGTCCATCGCGATCCGGATGCCAAGCTCGCGCAATTGACGGAGGATCGCGAGCGTCGTGTCCCTGTTCTGCAGCAGCACAGTCTCGGTGATTTCGATCTCCAGCCGCGCGGGGTGCAAGCCGGAGGTCGCGAGCGCACCGACGATGACTTGCATCAGGCCGCAACTGCGGAACTGGGCCGCCGAGATGTTGACGGCGACCGAAAGATCGCCCGGCCATTTCGCCGCGGTGGCGCACGCCTGCCTGATGACCCACTCCCCTATCGGGACAATGAAGCCGGTTTCCTCGGCCAGGGGAATGAAGGCCGCGGGAGAGATCATTCCCTTGTCCGGATGATTCCAGCGAATCAGGGCCTCGAAGCCAGAGATATCGCCGCTCGCCAGGTTGACCACCGGCTGGTAGTGGAGCTCGAACTCGCCGGCCGGCAGCGCCTTGCGCAGGTCCCGTTCCATGATGCGGCGGGTTTGCATCTGCAGGTCCATCGCCGGCTCGAAAAAGCGGAATGTGCCGCGGCCATCGCCCTTCGCCCGGTAAAGCGCGAGGTCCGCATTCCGCAACAGCTGATCCGGTCTCACTCCGTCGGGCGGCCCGACCGCAATACCGACGCTGGCACCGATTGTGGCCTGATGGCCGTCGAGGTCAAAGGGCTCGCTGATCAAGGCGATGATCCGCTGCGCCAGCGAGGTCGCTTCGGCGGGATCGTTGATGGGGGCGTGCACGACCACGAATTCATCTCCACCCATTCGCGCGATCGTGTCGGTCTCGCGAACCAGCCCGCGCAACCGGTCGGCGACCATCTTCAGCAGCCTGTCGCCGGCGGGATGGCCAAACGTATCGTTGACGGCCTTGAACTGGTCGAGATCGAGGTGGTGAACCGCCACTATTTCCTGGCGATGAACGCCTTGGCCGAGCGCCTGCTCCAGCCGCTCGTTCAACAACACGCGATTGGGGAGATCAGTGAGCGCGTCGTGGTGGGCCATGTATTCGATCTTGACCTCGGATCGCCGCTGCTCGGTGATGTCTTCATGGGTGGCAACCCAGCCGCCGTCGGCCATCGGGCGGTGACGAATCTTGAAGGTTTTCCCGTTGCGCAGTTCGACAATGCTGTCGGTCGGCTCGTTGGAGACGGCAACATTGGTGCGCCATCGCAGGTATTCGTCCCGGGTCGTCTCGGGAAAGCTGCCCGCCTCAAAACGCATGTCGACGATTTCGGACAGCGGCGTGCCGGGACGGACGCGGTCGGGCGGTAGATCATACATGTCGACATAGCGGTCGTTGCAGACGATCAACCGGTGAGCCGCGTCGAAGAAACACAAGCCTTGCGACATGTTGTTGATCGCGGTGTCGAATTGCAGGTTGCGGATTCTTAGGTTCTCTTCTTGCTGTTTGCCGAACTCGTTCCGCATTTTCAGAAGGGCGCTCATGTCCTCCCGGCCGGTGATCTCCTCATGGGTGGCCATCCCGCCACCGTCCGACATCGGATAGACCGTATGGGCAATGATCCGGCCATCGTTGAATTCATGGATGGTCGTGCGGGCGGCGATGCCGCTTGCAAAGCGCTGGCGGATGTACTCGTCGGGGGTCGAAAGCACCTTGGATCCCAGATTGAGCCGGTGCCGGATGAGTTCGCTGATAGGCGTCCCGGGCTTCACCTGTTCGGTTGAGAGTCCGTAGATGTCCCCATACCGCTTGTTGCAGAACACGACGTCGCACTTGCCGTCGAAGATGACGACGCCGAGCAACAGATTGTTCACGGCTTCCTTGAGAATCCGGGTTGGGTCAGCAGGCTCCGGATCGATGGCAGTTCCGGTCGATTCCATCATTGGCTTTTCCGTGGCGCAAATCTGCAGCGCTCCGACCAATCCCATTAGGAGGAGCCCATCATTGGAAGCCGAAGCTGGTGAATTGCGCCCTTGAGGCTCCGGGATTTCCGGCGGGTTCTTTGGAGTTTGCTGAACAAGACGTTAACGTCGCCTGCGGGGCGCGAAGCGAAGACCCCGGAATGACGGCGGATATCAATCCACCAAGATCACCCTGACGTCGTTGACATTGGTCAGCGTCGGGCCGGTCAGCAGGAGATCGCCGGTCGCGGTGAAGAATGCGGTGGCGTCGTTGTTGGCGAGATAGGCGCGGGGGTCGAGGTTCTGAGCTTTCATTTTCGCAAACGTCGCCTGGTCGATCACGACGCCCGCGGGATCGCTCGCCGAACCGGCGCCGCCGTCGGCACCGTCGGTGTCGGCGGCGAGCGCCGAAATGCCCGGCGTGTCCTTGAGGAGATCGGCCAGCGCCAGCGCGTATTCCTGGTTGGGGCCGCCGCGGCCATTACCGCGCACGGTCACCGTCAACTCGCCGCCGGAGAGGATCGCCACGCGCCTGCCCGCGGCGCGGGCTTTCAGCGCAAGCCGCGCATGATCGGCTGCGACCTTGCGCGCCTCGCCTTCGAGATCGGCGCCAAGGTCGATGGCTTCATAGCCCGCGTCCCTTGCCAGCTTCACCGCCGCGTCCAGCGCGGCCTTTGGCCGCGCAATCAGCCCGAATCGCGCACGGGCGAAGGCGGGATCGCCGGGCTTGCAGCTTTCATTGTTGGGATCCTCCAGCGCGCGGCGGATCGCATCGTCGATTTCCAGGCCATATTTCGCGACGATGGCGCGCGCATCGGCAAGCGTGGTCGGATCCGGCACCGTCGGGCCCGAGGCGATCGCCGAGGGATCGTCATGCGGCACGTCGGAGATCGCGAGCGTCACGATCTTGGCCTTCTGGCCGGCGCGGGCGAGGCGGCCGCCCTTGATCCGCGACAGGTGCTTGCGCACGGTATTAACCTCGCCGATCGGCGCGCCGGAGCGGAGCAGGGCGCGTGTCACCTGCCGCTTCTGGCCGAAAGTAATGCCCTCCGCCGGCAGGGTCCAGTTCGCCGAGCCGCCGCCCGACAACAGCAGCAGCAACAGATCGTCGGCGGTCGCGCCCTGCGCCAGCTTCAAGCTGTCGTCGGCGCCTTTCATGCCGGCCTCATCGGGCACCGGGTGTCCGGCCTCGACCACCGTGATCCGCCGGGTCGGCACGCCATGGCCGTGGCGGGTGGTGGCAATGCCGATCAGCCGCGATGGATCCATCCCGGACGCGTCGAGATAGTGCCGCTCCGCGGCGGCGGCCATGGCGGCGGCGGCCTTGCCGGCGGCAAGGCAGATCACCCTGCCTTTGGGGACGGGGCGCAGATGCGCTGCCAGCACCATGTCGGGATGCGCGGCGGCGACCGCGGCGTCGAAGATGCTGCGCAGCAGCGGGCGTCGGTCGGTCATCGGTGCAAATTTCGGGATAGAACCATCGGGGGCCTGTTATCCATCCGATCGCCGAAAAAGGAAACCCCCGCAGCGTGTTGCGGGGGGATACGCAGGCTGGGCAGCCGGCGGGTTCAGCCGCCGACGTCGGCGCTGATGACATCGCCGAACAGGTCCCACTTCTCGCCCTTGAAACGCATCAGTTGCAATTGGCTGAGCGGGGCGAAGTCGGTCGGCGAGGTGTTGGTCATGACGCCCGGCAGCAGCACCTCGGTGCGGAAGTCCTTCAGGTTCGCGGCCTGCTTCATGACGTTCTCGCGGGTGAGGTCGTCACCGCACTGCTTCAGCACCTGAACCAGCGTCTGGGCCACGCCGTAGCCGATGATCGTTCCGCCATCGAGCTTGTCGCCTTCCGGGAAATCCTTGGCCATGAAATCCAGGAACTGCTTCATCCCGGCATCGTCCTTCCACTGCGGGTCGGAGACGTCCTTCAGATAGGCCGCGGAAATGATGTCTTGCGAGTTCTCGTAGCCGGCCGGCTTGATGACGCTGCCCACCGACGCCGAGACGTTGTTGAGAATGTGCAGCGGCTTCCATTCGATCTCCTTGATTTTCTTGATCGCTTGCGCCGCAAACTTCGGGGTCGTGATGTCGACGAACACGTCGGCGCCGGTCGATTTCAGCTTGACGATGTGGTTGTCGATCGAGGGCTCCGTGGTCTCATAGCTTTCTTCCACGACGATCATCGAGGCGGCCTTGGCGCCAAGCCCGTCCTTCAGGCCTTTCAGATAGTCCTTGCCGTAATCGTCGTTCTGGTAGAGCACCGCGATCTTGGCGTCGGGCTTCTCCTTCAGGAGATACTTCGCGTAGATCCGCGACTCGCTCTGGTAGTTCGGCTGCCAGCCCATGGTCCAGGGGAAATCCTTCGGATCGTTCCACTTGGTGGCGCCGGTGGCGACGAACAGTTGCGGCACCTTTTTCGAGTTCATGTATTTGTGGATCGCGGAGTTCGGCGGCGTGCCCAGCGAATTGAACACGAACAGCACTTCGTCGCTCTCGACCAGCTTGCGTGCCTGTTCCACTGTCTTCGGCGGGCTGTAGCCGTCGTCGTAGGAGATGAAGTTGATCTTGCGGCCGTTGATGCCGCCGGCGTCGTTGATCTTCTTGAAATAAGCGGCTTCCGTCTTGCCGATCACGCCATAGGCGGACGCGGGTCCGCTGTAAGGCATGATGTTGCCGATCTTGATTTCGGTGTCGGTGGCGCCGGTGTCGTATTTCTTTTGCGCGAGCGCGCCGCTCGTCGATGCGGCGAAAAGGGCCAGCGCGGCGGCAGCCACGGCTAACCGATGGGCGGTAGTCAGCATGAATGTCTCTCCCTCTTTCCATTGCAATGGATCGTGTGCGTCAGGCCTTCTTGACCGAAAGCTCTTTTGGACGCGGCAGTAGTACTTACCATTTTGCCGAAAGCGGCTCAATGGAAAGCCCCTGCGACAAAGCCGCAGAGGCTGCTTCTTTAGTAGTCAGTTAATGGCGACCGCCGGTAGCTCAGCCGCCGACATCGGAACTCAGGACCTCATCGAAGCGCTCCCAGCTTTCGCCCTTGAACCGCATGAGCTGCAACTGTGACAGCGGAGCGAAGTCGGTCGGGCTGGTATTGACCTTGACGCCTGGCAACAGGCCAAGGGGTTCGAAGTCCTTGATGCTGGCCGCCTGCTTCATGACGTTCTCGCGCGTGAGGTTGTCGCCGCAGGCCTTCAACACGTGCACGAGGCCCTGAGATACGATGTAGGCGTACATCAGGTTGACGTCGGAGCGATTGCCTTCCGGGAAGTACTTGGTGAGGAACTCGTCGAAGCCCTTCATCGCCGCATCAGCTTTCCATTGCGGATCGGTCGGATCCTTGAGATAGGTCGAGGAGATGATTCCTTGCCCATTCTCGAAGCCGGCCGGTTTCATCACGCTGCCGATCGAAACCGACACGTTGTTGAGGAAGTGAACCGGCTTCCATTCGATCTCGACCATCTTCTTGATCGCCTGCGCGGCGAATTTCGGCGTAGTGACGTTGAAGAACACGTCGGCTCCGAGCGACTTCAGCTTGACGATGCTTGAATCGATCGTCGGTTGGGTGACCTCATAGCCTTCCTCGGCGACGATCATCGATGCGGCGTTGGAGCCAAGCCCATCCTTCAGGCCCTTCACATAGTCCTTGCCATAGTCGTCGTTCTGATAGAGCACGGCGATCCTGGCATTCGGATGGTTCTTCAGGATGTATTTGGCGTAAATCTGGGATTCGCTCTGGTAGTTGGGCTGCCAGCCCATGGTCCAGGGAAACTCTTTCGGGTCGTTCCACTTGGTGGCACCGGTGGCGACGAAGAGCTGCGGCACCTTCTTCGAGTTCATGTATTTCTGGATCGCAGAGTTGGGAGGCGTGCCCAGCGAATTGAAGATGAGCAGCACCTCGTCGCTTTCGACGAGCTTGCGCGCCTGCTCGACCGTCTTCGGCGGGCTGTAGGCGTCGTCGTAGGTGATGAAGGTGATCTTGCGGCCGTTGATGCCGCCTTCCGCATTGATCTTGCGGAAGTAGGCCTCTTCGGTCTTGCCGATCACGCCATAGGCGGAGGCGGGTCCGCTATAGGGCATGATGTTGCCGATCTTGATCTCGGTGTCGGTGGCGCCGATGTCGTATTTCTTTTGCGCAAGCGCTGCGCTGGACGTCGCGGCAAGCATCACGAGGGCAGCCGAGAACGCCCCCAGTCGCAATTGGACAGCAGGCATTGAGATCTCCCTGGGTTGGTTGAGTGTGTCGAATTTCTTGGTTGAGAGCGTCGTTCGCGCTCCTTGACCCGCATTCAATACCCGTCCCTGAGTCATGGCAACAAAAAGCCCCCTGCGACGGGGGTCGCAAGGGGCGTTACTTGGTCGAACAGGCCCGGCGCAGAGCATGATCCGGAAAAGTGGGTACCGGTTTTCCGAAAAGATCATGCTCAAACAATAAGCTGGAGCGCGATGACGCTTTATCCCGAAGTCATCGCGCTCCAGCCGCCGGTAAGCCGATAGGTCAGTTGCTCAATTCGCCGCTCAGGATGTCGCCGAACAGATCCCACTTCTCGCCCTTGAACCGCATCATCTGAAGCTGTTCGATCGGGGCAAAGTCGGCAGGCCCGGTGTTGATCTTGATGCCCGGCAAAAGCGTATCCGGCTCGAAATCCTTCATGCTCGCGGCCTGCTTCATCACGTTGGCGCGGGTCAGGTCGTCGCCGCACATCTGCAGCACCTTCACCATGGTCTGGGCTGCGCCATAGCCGTACACCACCGAGCCGTCGAGCTTGTTGGCGTCGGGATAGTACTTCGCCAGGAAGTCGAAGAATTTCTTCATGCCGGGATCGTTGTCCCATTGCGGATCGGCGCCGTCCTTGGCGTAGGCCGCCGACAGGATGCCTTGCGAATTCTCGAAGCCGGCGGGCTTGATCACGCCGCCGACCGAGGACGAGACGTTGGACACGATGTGCATCGGATGCCAGTCGATCTCGGCGAGCTTCTTGATCGCCTGGGCTGCAAATTTCGGCGTGGTGACGGAGATGAAGACGTCGGCGCCGGTGGCCTTGAGCCTGACGATGTGGCCGTCGATCGAGGGCTCCGAGGTCTCGTAGCTTTCCTCGGCTGTTATCATCGAGGTCTTGGCGCCGAGCGCGTCCTTCAGGCCCTTGAGGTAGTCCTTGCCGAAATCGTCATTCTGGAACAGCACCGCGACCTTGCCGTCCGGCTTCTCCTTCATCAGGTATTTCGCATAGATGTGCGCTTCGCTCTGGTAGCTCGGCTGCCAGCCCATGGTCCACGGAAAGTCCTTCGGATCGTTCCATTTAGTGGCGCCGGTGGCGACGAAGAGCTGCGGGATCTTCTTGGAATTGAGATATTTCTGGATCGCCGAGTTCGACGGCGTGCCGAGCGGATTGAACACGAGGAGGACCTCGTCGCTCTCGACGAGCTTGCGGACCTGCTCGACGGCCTTCGGGGGGCTATAGCCGTCGTCATAGCTCACGAACTTGATCTTGCGGCCGTTGATGCCGCCTTCATTGTTGATCTTGTTGAAATAGGCCTCTTCGGTCTTGCCGATCACGCCATAGGCCGAGGCGGGGCCGCTATAGGGCATGATGTTGCCGATCGTGATCTCGGTATCGGTCGCGCCGGTATCATATTTCTTCTGGGCGAGTGCAGTGCCCGAGGTGAGAGCAATGACCGCCGTCGCAAGCGCGGCGATACGTCGTTGTCGGCTGGAATGCATAGGTTCTCCTAGTTCTTACGAAATTTGCCGACCAGTTGCTGGCCGACGATGGCGATCTGCCTCGCACCATGCGGCACCAGGAAGATGACAAGGAACAGCAGCACGCCGAACACGGCGCCCGACAGTCCCTTGGAAATGCCTTCGGCGATGTTCGGCACGAAGATGATGAAGGCTGAGCCTACGATAGAACCGGGCAGCCAGCCGACGCCGCCGACCACCATGCCGAGGAACAGCGAGATCGCGAGCGTGATGGTGTAGCTGTCGGGCGCCACGAACTGCACGGCGATGGCGCCCAGGCCGCCGGCGACGCCCGTAATGCCAGCGCTGACGCCGAACGCCAGCGTCTTGTACAGCGCAACGTCGATGCCCATCGCGGACGCCGCGATCTCGTTGTCGCGGATCGCCATGAAGGCGCGCCCGGAGCGCGACTTCAACAGGTTGACCGAGAAGATGTAGATCGCAACCGTGACCACCAGCGTGAAATAATACAGCCACATGTCCTGCGACATCGGCAGTCCGAACGGCGCATCGGGCTTGGTCACGACCAGGCCCTGCACGCCGCCGGTCCAGTGCTCGAAGAAGCCGAGCTTCAGGAGCTGCGGCATCGCGGTTGCGAGCGCGAAGGTCGCCAAGGCGAGATAGACGCCGCTTAGACGCAGCGCCGGCTGGCCGAACAGGAAGCCGAACGCAAAGCAGATGACGCCTGCGATCGGCAGCGTCAGCGCGTAGTTCATGTTGGCGTGTTCCATCAGGATCGCCGACGTATAGGCGCCGACCGCGTAAAACGCGCTCTGGCCGAGCGAGAACTGGCCGCTGCCGCCGGTGAGGATATTGAGCGCGAGAACCGCGAGGCCGTAGATCAGGAGCATCGTCATCTGGAAGATGATGAAGTTCTTCACCAGCAGCGGCATGATCAGGAGCAGGGCCAGCACCACCAGCGAGGTGCCATAGCCGAGCGTCATCGCCCGCTTGGGGACAGCTTCGACCGCCGGGGCTTCGGTGACGACGTCATCTACAGCGCTCATGATCAAACTCGCTTCACGATGGGCCGGCCGAACAGGCCAGCGGGTTTGACGACCAATACGGTGATGATCAAGGCTAGCGCGATCGGCAGCTTCAGCTCGTTGCCGACGCCCGGGATGTAGGTTCCTGCCAGGTTCTCGAAGATGCCGACCAGGAAGCCGCCGACCACGGCGCCGAACGGGCTGGTGAGCCCGCCGAGCACGGCGGCGGCGAAGCCGTAGATCAGGACGCCGCCCATCATGTTCGGCTCGAGAAACACCACAGGCGCGATCAGGATGCCGGCGATCGAACCGATCGCGGCCGCCATGCCCCAGCCGAGCGCGATCATCCAGGAGGTGTTGATGCCGACCAGCCGCGCCGATTCAGGCAGCGAAGCGGCGGCGCGCATGGCAAGCCCGATGCGGGTGTACTGGAAGAACAGATAGAGTGCGACCAGGAGCAGCACGGTGACGCCGATCATGCCGGCCTGGTGGGTCGAGATGAGCTGGCTGCCGAGGAACGGCGAGGAGCCGAACGGCGTCGGATACTGCTTGATGGTGAAATCCCAGATCAGGCCGGCGCAACTGTTGATGATCGCGTACAGCGCGATGAAGCCGGCGACGTTGGTCAGGATCGGCGCCTTGGCGAGCGGCCTGAACAGCAGCCGCTCGATGGCAATGCCGCCGGCGAAGGAGAACCCCAGGGTGAGCAGGAAGGCCCACCAATAGGGAATGCCCCACTGCATCAACTGCCAGGACACGAAGGTCGAGAACATCGCCATTTCGCCCTGCGCGAAATTGAGATGGTCGATCGCCTGGTAGATCATGACCACCGCAAGCGCCATGCAGGCATAGATCGCGCCGGTGGAAATGCCGGCCAGGATTTGATTGGTGAAAAGCTCCATGGCCGCGCTCCCTAGTAACCCAAATAGGATTTACGGACGTCTTCGTTGTTGGCGATCTCGTTCGCCTTGCCCGACATCACGATGCGGCCGGTCTCGATCACATAGGCCTTGTCGGCGAGTTCGAGCGCAAGCTGCGCGTTCTGCTCGACGACGAGGATGGTGACCTTGTCCTCGCGGTTGATCTTGCCGAGGATCTTGAAGAGGTCGCGCACCACCAGCGGTGCCAAGCCGAATGACGGCTCGTCCAAGAGCATCAGGCGCGGCCGCAGCATCAGCGCTCGCGCCACCGCAAGCATCTGCTGCTCGCCGCCGGACAGCGTGCCGGCCTGCTGGGTGTAGCGCTGCTTGAGCACCGGGAAGTGGTCGTACATGCGCTCGATATCGGCAACGATGCTCTTTTTGTCGTTGCGGGTGATGGCGCCGAGCTGCAGGTTCTCCTCGACCGTCATGGTCGTGAAGGTGCCGCGGCCCTGCGGCACATGGGCGATGCCGAGCCGCACGATGTTCTCGGTCGAGCGGTTGTTGAGCGCATTGCCCTCGAACTCGATCGACCCGGTCGAGCGCACCATGTTGCAGATCGCCCGCAAGGTGGTGGTCTTGCCGGCGCCGTTGGCGCCGAGCAGCGTGGTCAGGCTGCCCTCGTTGAGCGCGAAGCTGAGGCCGTGCAGCGCCTGCACTTGGCCGTAGTAGGCGCGCAGATCCCGGACGTTGAGCATTGCCGTCATTGGTCCTTGCTCCCGAGATACGCCTTGATGACATCGGGGTCGGCCTGCACCTGGGCGGGCGTGCCTTCGGCGAGCTTGCGGCCGAAATTCAGCGCGACCACGTGATCGGCGATCGACATCACGAGTCCCATGTGATGCTCGACCAGGAGCACGGTCATCTTGCGGTCGTCGCGGATGCGGCGGATCAAATCGCCGAGCACGTGGACCTCTTCGTGGTTGAGGCCGCCGGCGGGCTCGTCGAGCAGCAGGATTTTCGGATCGGCGGCCAGCGCCCGGGCGAGCTCGACGCGCTTCTGGGTGCCGAACGGCAGGCCGGAAACGGTGGTGTGTGCGACGTCTTCGAGGTCGAGATAGGCGAGGATCTCGTGGACCTTGGTGTTGACCGCGGCCTCGGTGCGGCGGACCCAGGCGAGCTTGAGCGAGTCGCTGACGATGTCGCTTGTGGTACGGGAGTGGGTGCCGACGCGCACATTGTCGAGCACGGACAGGTTGGGGAACAGCGCGACGTTCTGGAAGGTGCGGCCGATGCCGATCTCGGCGATCCGGTGCGGCGGCCTCCTGAGGATGCTCTGGCCTTCCATCAGGATGTCGCCGGAGCTCGGCTGATAAAGCCTGCTCAGGCAGTTGAACAGCGTGGTCTTGCCGGCGCCGTTCGGTCCGATCAGGCCGAGGATCTGGCCCTGATGCATGTCGAAGGAGACGCCGTTCAACGCGACGATGCCGCCGAACACGACGCTGACATCGCGGACCGCGAGCAGGGGATCCTGTCCCGGCGCGAGCTGTGCCTGCGTCATATGGTCCCGCCCAGCGCGCGCGTGGGGCCGGACGAGCCGACCGGCACTCTGCGCCGGTCGTGACGATGAAGATTATCTGATCCCCTCGGCCACACGTACAACTCTCCCTCCTGGCTTCACTTTCTTGCTTGTGTCTTTTTTTGATTGCGCCGATTGCGGCGCCGTTTTTGATCGCGTCGCGTGCGGCGTGGTGCCGCCGAGAGCAGCTTCGATGTTCCTTACCATCGCCACGAGACGAGGTCCAATATCGTTGCGCAATCGATCTTCCGTGAAGCGGAATGCCGGTGCGCCGCAGTTAAAGGCATAGGGACCCGTTCCGTCATTTAACTTTAATGCGACGCCGACAGCGTGCACGTCGTCCTGCCATTCGCCGGCAGAGATCGCAAAGCCGTGCTTTGAAACTGTTTCACCGGAGCGTTCGATGCCGTCGCGCAACTTGCTCCAGCGGCTGCCGTAATGGTCGCGAAGCTCGCGCAACAGAGCGGCGCGCCCATCGTCCGGCAGCGCCCAGATATAGGCGCGGCCCATCGCCGTAGTCGCAATCGGAATCCGTGAGCCGACGTCAAGCTGAACGCCGAGCGTCAACCCGTTACGGCTCTGGCCGAAATAGATCATGCTGTGACGGTCGCGTCCGCCGACTGCGACCGCGCCGCCGGTCTCGCGCATCACCTCCTCGCGGAACGGCTCGGACAGGTGGCGAACGCCCAAGTTCGCCAGTGCAGCATAACCGAGCGCCATCGCAGAAGGCGCCAGTTGATACTTCTCAAACCGCGGAACGGGCGTAAGATAGCCGAGCTTGGTCAACGTATAGGTCAACCGCGAAACGGTTGGCTTCGGCAGGTTGGTACGGGCCGCGATCTCTTGATTGCCGAGAAGCCCGTCATTGGGTTGGAAGGCGCGCAAGACATCCAGTCCGCGGGAAAGCGCGACGACGAAGCTGCGATCGGTCGCCACTTTCTTGCCTGAGCGTTTCATTTCCTGCCGTTGTACGTCTTCGTTGACAACCGACGTGCTTCAAAATAACCCTCGTTGTCAAGATGTGGAATTAAATTCCGCTGTGCGAAATTAGTTAAGAACGAGATAACCGAGGCAAGAAATCAACAAGAAACCAAGGAGCGTAGCGTGAACGACGTGGTCAAACTCGAGCGTCACGACATCATCGGCATCGTCACAGTCGACAGCCCTCCCGTCAACGCATTGAGCGCTGCGGTGCGCGGCGGCATTCTGGAATGCGTCAAGGCGGCGATCGCCGATCCCCAGGTGCAGGCGATCGTTTTGACCTGCGCCGGACGCACCTTCATCGCCGGGGCCGACATCACCGAATTCGGCAAGCCGCCGAAGCCGCCCGGCCTGGCCGAGGTCCTGGGCGAGATGGAGAATTCGCCGAAGCCGATCGTGGCCGCGATCCACGGCACGGCGCTCGGCGGCGGCCTCGAGGTCACGCTCGCCTGTCATTTCCGGGTCGCGACCAAGGACGCGCGGCTTGGCCTGCCCGAAGTGAAGCTCGGCCTGTTGCCGGGCGCCGGCGGCACGCAGCGCCTGCCGCGCGCGGTCGGTCCCGAGCTCGCGGTCAAGATGATCGTCGGCGGCGACCCGATCAGCGCCGCGGAGGCGCTCAAGAACGGCCTGATCGAGGCGATCGTGGAAGGTCCTGCGTCGGGCGGCGAAGCCTTTGCCCGCAAGGTGCTGGCGGAGAAGCGGCCCTTGCGCAAGCTTCGCGACGATGACAGTAAGCTTGCCGCCGCCAAGGCCGACCGTTCGATCTTCACCAGCGCGGTGGCCGCGATGACCAAGAAGGCGCGCGGCCTGGAAGCCCCGTTCGCCGCCGCCGACGCGGTCGGCGCCGCGATCGATCTCCCCTTTGATGAAGGGCTGAAGAAGGAGCGCGAGGGGTTCCTGAAGCTCGTCACCAGCGACCAGTCGAAGGCGCAGCGCTACGCGTTCTTCGCCGAGCGCGAAGCCGCCAAGATCGCCGGAGTTCCGGACGGGACCAGGTCGCGCAATGTCGAGCGCGTCGCCATCATCGGCGCCGGCACCATGGGCGGCGGCATCGCGATGTCGTTCGCCAACGCCGGTATTCCCGTCACGCTGATCGAGACCGGCGACGAGCAGCTCAAGCGCGGCATGGGCGTGATGCAGAAGAACTACGAGGCGACCGCCGCGCGCGGCGGCATCCCGGCGGATGCGCCCGCCAAGCGGATGGGCCTGATCAGCGGCGTGGTCGGCCTCGAGAACGTCAAGGACGCTGACCTGGTCATCGAAGCGGTGTTCGAGACCATGGCGATCAAGAAGGAAGTGTTCGAGAAGCTCGATCAATACGCCAAGCCGGGCGCGGTTCTCGCCAGCAACACGTCCTATCTCAACATCGATGAAATCGCCAAAGTAACAAAACGTCCGCAGGACGTGCTGGGCATGCACTTCTTCTCGCCGGCGAATGTCATGAAGCTGTGCGAGATCGTGCGCGCCGACAAGACCGCGCCGGATGCGCTGGTCACGGCGGTTGCGATCGCGCGCAAGATCGCGAAGGTGCCGGCGGTGGTCGGCGTCTGCGACGGCTTCGTCGGCAACCGGATGCTGGCGCAGCGCGGCAAGCAGGCTGAAAAGCTGCTGTTCGAAGGCGCGCTGCCGCAGCAGGTCGATGCGGTCGTGACCAAGTTCGGCATGCCGATGGGGCCGTTCGCGATGGGCGACCTCGCCGGTCTCGATATCGGCTGGCGCTCGCGGAAAGATCGCGGCATCAAGTCGGAGATCGCGGATGCGTTGTGCGAGGCCGGGCGCTTCGGCCAGAAGACCGGCAAGGGCTACTACAAATATGAAGGCGGCTCGCGCGCGCCGCTGCCCGATCCGGAGGTCGAGAAGCTGATCGACGAGACCCTGACGCGGCTCGGCCGCAAGCGCCGCGCGGTCAGCGACGAGGAAATCCTTGAGCGCATGATGTATCCGATGATCAACGAGGGTGCGCGGATCCTCGAGGAGGGCATCGCCGCGCGGCCGAGCGACATCGACGTGATCTGGCTCTATGGCTATGGCTGGCCGATCTATCGCGGCGGTCCGATGTACTACGCCGACCAGGTCGGCCTCAAGCACATCGCCGACCGGCTGTCGTACTACGCGAAGGAGACCAACGATCCTTCGCTCGAGCCCGCCCCGCTGCTGAAGCGCCTTGCCGCCGAGGGCAAGACCTTTGCGTCATTGGCGTCTTCGAGCCCGAAGGCAGCTTGATGGGCCTTTGCTCGCCACATTCGTCATTCCGGGGCGTCGCGAAGCGGCGAACCCGGAATCTCGATGTCATGATCTCTGGATTCCGGATCAGGCGCTTTCGCGCCCGTCCGGAATGACGTGAATATTGATGCAGCATCCCGGCGAGCAGTTCTATCCCGACGGCGTCCACTGGAACGATGCCATCGTGCGTGGGACGCTGCCGGACCTGTTGTCGAGCGCGGCCAGCGCCTACGGCGCGCGGCCCGCGATCGAGTTTCGCGACCGGCCGATCAGCTATTCCGAGCTGGAGGCGATGGTCGAACTCGCGGCGGCCGCGTTCCTGCGCGTAGGCTACGGCAAGAACACCTCGGTCGCGCTGTTCCTCGGCAATACGCCCGATCATCCCACCAATTTCTTCGGCGCGCTGAAGGCCGGCGCCCGAATCGTGCATCTGTCGCCGCTCGACGGCGAGATCGCGCTGTCGCACAAGCTCTCCGATTCCGGCGCGCGCGTGCTGGTCACCAGCAATCTGTCGGCGCTGTTGCCGACCGCGCTGAAATTCCTGGACAAGGGCCTGCTCGACCGCCTGATCGTCTGCGAGGACGATCATTGGGGCAGGGTCGGCACGCCGCAGACGCCGCTTCCCGACAATCCCGCGATCGTCACCTACAGGCAGTTCATCGACGGAGCTGCGAAGCCCGCGCAGTGGCCCGAGATCGGCGCCGACGATGTCGCGCTGCTGCAATATACCGGCGGCACCACGGGCCTGCCGAAGGGCGCGATGCTGAGCCACGGCAATCTGACGTCCGCGGTCTCGATGTACGATGTCTGGGGCCGGCCGGCGCGCGCGAAACGCAACGCCATTGAACGCGTGATCTGCGTGCTGCCGCTGTTCCACATCTACGCACTGACCGTGGTGCTGTTGTCCTCGATCCGGCGCGGCAATCTGATCTCGCTGCACCAGCGCTTCGACGTCGAAGCGGTGATGCGCGACATCGAGGTGAAGCGCGCCACCGCGTTTCCCGGCGTGCCGACGATGTGGATCGCGATCGCGGCCTTGCCCGATCTCGACAAGCGCGATCTGTCGTCATTGGTGAGCTGCGGCTCCGGCGGCGCGCCGCTGCCGGTCGAGGTCGCGAAAATCTTCGAGCGCAGGGTCGGCATGAAGCTCAAAAGCGGCTGGGGCATGACCGAGACCTGCTCGCCCGGCACCGCCCATCCGCAGGATGGGCCGGACAAGCCCGGCTCGATCGGGCTGATGCTGCCCGGTATCGAGATGGACGTCGTGTCGCTGGAAGACCCGGCCAAAGTGATGCCGGTCGGCGAGGTCGGTGAAATCCGGATTCGCGGGCCCAACGTCACCAGGGGCTACTGGAATCGGCCGAAGGAGACCGCGGAGGCCTTCGTCGGCGACCGCTTCCTGACCGGCGACATCGGCTACATGGACGCGGACGGCTATTTCTATCTGGTCGACCGCAAGAAGGACATGATCATCTCCGGCGGCTTCAACGTCTATCCGCA
>WNFD01003213.1_pt1 | contig 16379 bp, 13 predicted proteins | sample 5400491 | NCBI WGS metagenome assembly WNFD01 (sample SAMN13153343, study PRJNA577476) | soil metagenome | isolation source: 120 cm saprolite under Douglas fir tree site 2 hole 2 replicate 2 | place: USA:California | collected 2015-04-18 | reverse complement strand
GGCTTCATCCGCCCCAACCCCTATAACGGCCGGATGCTGCACGATCCCGCCTACGAGCCGTTCTGGGCGGCGGCCGAGGAGCTCGACATGGCGATCGGGCTGCATGAGGGCTCGGCCCTCAACCAGCCGACCGTCGGGGTCGACCGCTTCGCGACGCGCGGCGCCCAGCACATCATCAGCCACACGATGGAGATGATGCTGGCCTGCCTCAGCGTGGTGTGGGGCGGGGTGGTCGAGCGCCATCCCAAGCTGCGCATCGGCTTTCTCGAATCGGGCGGCGGCTGGGTCGCCCCGTGGCTCGACCGCATGGACCGCCATTTCGACGATCAGGGGTTCAACGATTCCGGGTTGTCTACCCGGCCGAGCGAACTCTTCCGGCGCAATTGCTGGATCTCGTTCGAGCCGGTCGAAGGCAGCCTCAAGGTGCTCGCCGACTATATCGGTCCGCACAAGATCATGTGGGCGACCGACTACCCGCACCCCGACGGCTTCTTCCCGGGCGCCCCAAAGATGATCGGCAAGCAACTCGCCGGGCTCTCGGCCGAAACCAGGCATCAGGTCATGGGCGGCGGCGCGCTGGGATTCTACGGGCTGAACTGAAATTTACCGCGGGGCTGACTTGCGGCGTCTCTAATGCTACATTAAGGGCAACCGGGGAAGGTTACAGCCTTTCCCGGCGCCCTGGCCCTCGCCGGCCCCAGTGCAGAGCCAGGAGGAGACGGAACGCCTTCATTCCACTTCTCCTCCTTGTCGGCGGGCTCATTCCCGCCGACAAGGTAGAGAATGTCCGAATGCCGGCGCGATCAGCGAAAGCGCCGCTTCGAACCTCGGTGATTTATGGGCTTTTAAACCGGTGCGGCGGCGAACGCGCGTTCGTGGGCGGCGATCTGCTCGACGTAATTGTCGCGGTAGCGCCCGTAGACCCGTTCGTGGCGCTCCAGTGCGGCGGGATGCAGCTCGCCTTCGGGCGGCGGGATCAGATCGAAATTGCCGCCGCTGTCGCGCCCGCGGACGAGCCGGGCGCACATCCGCACCGTGCCGGTCAGCCGGCATCGCGCCGGGATATAGCTGATGCCGATCCCGACGCGTCGGTGATCGGCGCGGTTCGGCGGCGAGCGGTGGCGGCACAGCGTGTGGTGCAACGAGAAGCTGCCGGCGGGCAGCTCCATCATCGCCGCCCCGCTCTCCTCGAACCGCTCGACGATCGCCTGGCCGGCGCCGTTGATGCTGTTTTCGAGCCGCAGCGCGGCGTGCTGCATCTGGCGCGGGCGGCCTTGCGACGACACGACCTCCATGCAGCCGGCCTCGGCCCCGGCCTCGCTCAGCGCGACCCAGGCGGTGACGTGTTCGTGCGGATCGAGGCCGAAATACGTCGCGTCCTGGTGCCAGGCGGCAAAGGTGGGGCTCTGCGCCTCCTTGATGAACCACGTCGCCGTGTAGACGAGGATGTCGGGGCCGATCAGATCCTCGACGGCATCGAGGATGCGCGGATGCCGCGCCAGCGCATCGACCCAGGGCAGGATCACATAGCTCGCCGAACGCCAGCGGAAATCGCCCTGGTTGACCGGCTTGCCGAGCCAGCTTTCAAAGCGGACGAGCCCGGCGTTGCACTCGTCGAGTTCCGCGGCTGACAGCGCCGGGAACGGGAACAGATAGCCGTCGTAGCGGTATTGCTCGACCTGTTTTTGGCTCAGCATGGTTCCGTTCCCACAAATGTCATCCCGGCGCAGGCCGGGACCCATTGCCGTGCAAAACACCTCGCTTGCAAGCCGGCCTCAGTGCCTGTGCAAATTTAGCGGGTGACGGCAGCCCGTCGATGGATCCCGGCCTTGGTAGTGTCCTAATTTCAGCCCTCAGCGCTTATCCGCTGGTTTTCCGCCTGCCCAGAGCGATATGGCGGCGAGTAGCTGCGTCCATGATGGGCGGACTGAAATCACCAACGATGAATCGCCAAGATCGCCAGACAAGAAACGCGATCAAGAGAAATCCGAACCCAAACGAGACGCGACCCCATACACTTGGCATCGGCCCCAAGCCGCAAAACGCCAGGATCGCAAAGAGCAAGGCGACGACCGTCCACAACGTTCTGAAAAACATTTCACACCTCCCTTTTTGCTCTGCGATGATCGCCGCCCTCACCGCAGCCTTGTGGGCCATTAGGACACTACCCCGGCCTTCGCCGGGATGACAACATGGGGGGAGGCCGGCTATCCTCGCTCGGCCCCGGGGAGGACCCGCCATGGATTTTTCCGACGCACCCGAGCACGCCGCCTTCCGCCGCGAGTTCCGTGATTGGCTCGAGGCAAATCTGAGCGAGGATCTCAAGGTCGAGGACGCGCAGGACCAGCGCATCTCTCCCGATCGCGAGATCCTGGTAAAGCGCATCGCCTGGCAGAAGAAGATGCACGCGGCCGGCTGGGTCGGGATCTCGTGGCCCAAGGAATACGGCGGGCGCGGCGCCAATTTCATGCAGCAGGTGATCTGGGACGAGGAATACTTCCGCGTCCGGGCACCGATCCTGCCGTGCCAGAGCGGCCTCAACCTCCTGGGCCCGACGCTCATTCATTGGGGCAACGAGGAGCAGAAGAAGCGCCATTTGCCGAAGATCCTCAGCGCCGACGAGATCTGGTGCCAGGGCTATTCCGAGCCGGGCGCCGGTTCGGATCTGGCGAGCCTCAGGACGCGCGCGGTCGACCAGGGCGACCATTTCGTCGTCAACGGCCAGAAGGTGTGGACCTCGGGTGCGCATTTCGCCGATTGGTGTTTTCTGTTGGTGCGCACCGACCCCGAGGCGCCAAAGCATCACGGCATCTCCTACCTGCTCGTCGACATGAAAACGCCGGGCGTCACGGTGCGCCCGCTGGTGCTGCTCAACGGCCACCGGCATTTCAACGAGGTGTTTTTCGAGGATGTCGTCGTGCCGAAGGAGAACCTCGTCGGCCCGCTCAACGAGGGCTGGAAGGTCACGACGACGACCTTGATGTTCGAGCGCGGCGGGGCCGGCGGGCGCGACCATGCCGCCCAGATCGCCCGGCTCGTCGAACTGGCCAAGCAATTCCCCAATCGCCAGGAGCCGGCCTGGCGCGAATCTCATATCCGCCAGCAACTGGCTCAGCTTGCGATCGAGACGAAGGCCCTGCAGGTGACAAGGTTGCGCGGCCTGACGCGCCGGCTGCGCGGCGAGCCGCCCGGCCCCGAAGGCTCGATCCTCAAGCTGTTCGGCTCGGAGCTCGCCGGGCGGATCGCCGATTTCTCGGCGACCCTGCTCGGCCCCTACGCGACGCTCGACACCCCGACCGAAGCGGTGCCCGACGCGCCGCGCTGGCTGCACCGGGTGTTGGGCGCGCGGCAATACACGATCGCCGGCGGCACCAGCGAGATCCAGCGCAACATCATCGGCGAGCGCGTGCTCGGGTTGCCGCGGGGGTAGGTCATTTCGGGGACATGGATGATCCGAACAAGCTCCATCATCTTTTAGGCGATTCCAAGCACAACCTCGACGTGCTCGTCCGAGAATATGGCAGCGAAGAGGTGGCGGGGAGCGCCACATTGAGACTGTCAACCAGGCTTATCTCCAGGGAGGTCTGATCGTGGACAGGCGGGGCCGCTACCAGCAGGTGTTTGATATCCGAGGCTATCCGGCGACAGTCCGCGGCAGGATCGTCAACGGCATCGCTCGCATCGGATCGGCTTGGATTCGCCAATCGGCGAAAGAGGAAGATCATGTCTAAGCTTTATCCGGTTGAAATACGGATAATTCGCTCGCTGCTCAGCAGGGAATTCGGAGCGCGGTCAGCGCTCGTCAAGCGGGCGAAATCCCTCGATTTCGACACCCGCCACATGACTGGAACCGGGTATTACATCCACTTTCTTAACGCAGAAGAATTTCCGCGCGCGGATAACCTTAATACCGAACTTTCGGAGGACTATAGGACCAATCGAGAAGCACCCTGCGATGTGGTTGGCTTCACGTTGTTCATCAGGGATGGCTATCTGAGTTCATTCGAAGGCTATACCTTCGGCGACGTCAAATGGCCGGACGACGTGATGGAAAAACGGCTGGTCCTCGATGCCGCTTGACCAGCACGGTGATCTCCGCTCGCATGATTTGCCGAAGCGGCTATCGCCGGCGGGCGGTGTCCGGATCGCCGGCGTTGACCTCGCGCAGCCTCTGTCGCCGGAGCTGAAGGATGCGATCGTCGCGGCGTTTCTCACGCATCACATCGTCGTCTTTCCCGAGCAGCGGCTGACGCGGGAACAGCAATTCGCATTCGCCGCGAATTTCGGCGAGGTCGAGGCCCACGGGGTGCATCGCGGCGAGAACAAGCGATACGGCGTCGCGCATGTGATGTCGAACCTCGGCGCCGACGGCAAGCCGGCGTTCCGGGTCTCGAAGGCCGCCAATTACCACTGGCACACCGACAAGCCCTATCATCCCGCCCCGCCGATGCTGACGACGCTCTACGCGGTCGAGCTGCCGCCCGCTGGCGGCGACACCGAATTTGCCAACATGGCGCTGGCCTATGCCGCGCTGCCCGAGGAGACCAGGCGCCGGATCGCCGGGTTGCGGGTCGCCTTTCGCCCGGCCTTCGACAGCCTCCGGCCAGCGGTCGACCATCCGCTGGTGCGCACCCATCCCGATACCGGGACAAAGGCCCTCTACATCGGCAACCACTCGACGCACATAATCGGCATGCCCGAGGCGGAAGGCGCGGCGCTTCTGGACGAGCTTCTCGAACACGCGACGCAACGGCAATTCGTCTTTGTCCAGCGGTGGCAACTCGGCGATCTGATCATGTGGGACAACCGCTGCCTGCTGCACCGCGCCGCGGCCAATTACGCGGCCGACAAATACCGGCGCGTCATGCACCGCAGCGTCGTCCGGGGCACGGTGCCGTTTTGAGAAAGCCCCGCTCCGCCCTTTAGGGGGAGAGGGAGGCGCCCAGCGCGAAGCGCTGGGAGGGTGAGGTGGGTATCGGCAAGCGCTCTGGAATCCGCCCCCTCACCCCAACCCTCTCCCCCGGTGGGGGAGAGGGGGTCGAAAAGGCGACAGCCGGCCTTGCCCAGTGCCTCGCGTTGTGGCTAGCCTCGCTGCCGGGAGGGCGGAATGGACATCGGCTTTACGGAAGAACAGGAATTGCTGCGCGACACCGCGCGCAAATTCCTCGACGGCGAGTGCCCGACCAAATTCGTGCGCCAGATGATGGCAACGGAGGCGGCGGTCACCGGCGAGTTCTGGCAGAAGCTCGCCGAGCAGGGCTGGCTCGGCATCACCTATGACGAGGCGGATGGCGGCAGCGGGCTGGGGCTTGTCGACCTCGTCGTCTTGATGGAGGAGATCGGGCGCGCGGTGATGCCCGGCCCCTATCCGGCGACCGTGCTGCTCGGGGGCGCGGCGATCGCCGCGGCCGGCTCGCCGGCGGCGCGCCAGGAATGGCTGCCGCGCATCGCCGCTGGCGAGGCGAAGGCGACCCTGGCGGCGAGCGAGCCCAACGCGCGCTGGGATGCCACCGGGATCACGCTCGCCGCGCGCGAGACACGCGGCGGGTTCACGCTTTCGGGCACCAAGCTCTTCGTCCCCGACGCGCATCTCGCCGATGTGCTGGTGGTCGCCGCGCGCTCGCGCGATGGCAGCACGATGGAGGACGGGATCAGCCTCTTCCTCGTGCCCAAGGGGACGGCGGGGGTCGCGGTGCGGCTCCTCCCCTCGGTCGACGAGACGCGCAAATTGTGCGAGGTGCGGTTCGACAACGTCGTGCTGCCCGCGACGGCGCTCCTGGGCGAACTGCACCAGGGCTGGCCGGCCGTGGCCGGGGTCATCGACCGCGCCGCGGTGGCGCTGTCGGCCGAGATTTGCGGCGCGGCGCAGCGGGTGCTCGACATGACGGTCGACTACGCCAAGCTGCGCACCGCCTTCGGCAAGCCGATCGGCAGCTATCAGGGCGTCAAGCACAAATGCGCCGACATGCTGATCGAGATCGAGAACGCCAAATCGCTGACCTATTACGCGGCCTGGGCGGTCGATGAGGCGGAGCCCGATGCGGCGATGGCGGTGTCGATGGCCAAGGCTGCCGCCTCGGATGCCGGGCGCAAGGTGTGCGCCACCGGCATCCAGCTGCATGGCGGCATCGGCATGACCTGGGAGCACGATCTGCAGCTTTACCTGAAGCGGGCGAAAGCCTCGGAGATCGCCTTTGGCGACGCGACCTGGCACCGCGAGCGCGTCGCCCGGCTGATGGGCGCCTAGGCCCCGCCGCCTTGGCGACCGCGGACGCGCTGCGCCTCCTTGCCCCGGGCCACGACAAACTGGCGCAATACGAGGCGGCGCTTGGAGCGGGGTGGTCGCCCGACACCGAACGCGACGTCAGCGCCGAGCAGCTCGCCGCGCTGCGCCGCGACCCGCACGCTTTTCTCACCGAGCTGACCCGCCAGGACGGGACGATCGTCACCGCCTCGGGCCGCGTGGTGCCGCGCCTCCCCTCGCGGGTGTGCTGGCTCGACGATGGCGAGTTCTGCGGGGTCATCAATCTTCGCTTTGTCCCGGGCAGCGACGCGCTGCCCGACTATGTCTCCGGCCATATCGGCTATGCCGTCGTGCCGTGGAAGCGGCGGCGCGGCTATGCGACGCGTGCACTGGGGCTGATGTTGCCGGTCGCCCGCGCGGTCGGGCTAAGGTGCATCGAGATCACCTGCGACGACGACAACGAGCCCTCGCGCCGGGTCATCCTCAAGAATGGCGGGGAATTGCTCGGCACTCGCCCCGCCGCCGATGGCAAGACCAAGCTGGTGTTCCGGATCGATCTCGTGGCGAACGGGTGAATTGGGACCGCGGCCGTCTCGGCCGCATGCGGGCGGGACGCCCGCGGTCCTGGCGCTCCGCCGCTTGACGCTGCCGGTCCGGCGGCCAAGGATGGCGGCATGGAACGGATCTACGATGCACCGCATCTCGCGCGCAATCCGGCGAATTGCGCGGCACTGACGCCGCTCGGCTTCCTCGCGCGCACGGCCGCAATCTATCCCGACAAGCTGGCGGTCGTGCACGGCGATCGGCACTTTACCTACCGCCAGTTCGACGAGCGCTGCCGGCGCTTTGCCGATGCGCTGCGGCGGCGCGGCATCGCCCCGGGCGACACGGTCGCGGTGCTGGCCCCGAACGTGCCGGCGCTGCTCGAAGCGCATTACGCCGTGCCGATGGCGGGGGCGGTGCTGAATGCGCTCAACTACCGGCTCGACGCGCGCTCGATCGGGTTTATCCTCGGCCACGGCAATGCGAAGCTGTTGATCGCGGACCGCGAATTCGGCCCGCTCGCGTGCGAGGCGTTGCGCGAATTGGGCCGCGACATCCCGCTCATTGAGATCGCCGACGGCGACAATGGCGCCCCCATCATTGGTATTGGCGGCGGCCTCGAATACGAGGCGTTTCTCGCCGAGGGCGATCCGGCGGCAACCTGGTCGCCGCCGGCGGACGAATGGACCGCGATCGCGCTCAACTACACCTCGGGCACCACCGGCAACCCGAAGGGCGTCGTCTATCATCACCGCGGCGCCTATCTCAACGCGCTCGGCAACGCGATCACCTTCGGGCTCGACCGGCATTCGGTCTATCTGTGGACCCTGCCGATGTTCCACTGCAACGGCTGGACCTACACCTGGGGCGTCACCGCGGTCGCCGGCACGCATGTCTGCTTGCGACGGGTCGAACCGGCGCCGATCTTCGCCGCGATCGCCGAGCACCGGGTGACCCATCTGTGCGGCGCGCCGATCGTCTTGAACATGCTGGTCCACGCCCCCGACGCGGTGAAGCGCCGGTTCGACCATGTCGTCGAGGCGGCGACCGGCGGCGCCGCGCCGCCTTCGGCGGTGATCGCGGCAATGGAGCGGATGGGGTTCCGCGTCACCCACCTCTATGGCCTGACCGAGAGCTACGGGCCGTCGACGGTGTGCGCCTGGCAGGAGGAATGGGACGCTCTGCCGCCGGGCGAACGGACCGGGCATATGGCGCGGCAAGGGGTGCAATATTTGACGCTCGACCGGCAGCGCGTCGCCGACCCGGCGACAATGCGGGATGTGCCGGCCGACGGGGCGACGATCGGCGAATTGATGCTGCGCAGCAACACGCTGATGAAGGGCTACCTCGCGAACCCGGCGGCGAGCGAGGAAGCCTTTGCCGGCGGCTGGTTCCATACCGGCGACCTCGCGGTGATGCACGAGGACTTCTATATCGAGATCAAGGACCGTTCGAAGGACATCATCATCTCGGGCGGCGAGAATATTTCCTCGATTGAGGTCGAGGAGGTGCTGTACCGGCATCCGATGGTCATGGAAGCTGCCGTCGTCGCCAAGCCGGATGCGGTTTGGGGCGAGAGCCCGTGCGCTTTCGTCACGCTGAAGCCCGATGCCGAAGCGGTCGCGGCGGCCGACATCATCGCCTGGTGCCGCGCCAACTTGGCCCATTACAAGGTGCCGAAGACGATCGTCTTCGGGGAGCTGCCGAAGACCTCGACCGGTAAGATCCAGAAATACGCGCTGCGCGAGAGGGCGAAGGAGGCACCGTGATAATGGTCGGCCCGAGATTGCTTCGTCGCTCTGCTCCTCGCAATGACAGCGCCCTTGCCGTCATTGCGAGCGAAGCGAAGCAATCTCGTGACATCGATTCTCGGACGGCCGGCGGGGGAATCTAGATGCCCGATCTGCCCAGCTTCGACATTTCGGGCCAGGTCGCGCTCGTCACCGGGGCGTCGAGCGGGATTGGCCGGCATTTCGCCGAGGTGCTGGCCACCGCCGGCGCCAAGGTGGCGCTCGCCGCCCGCCGGACCGATCGCCTTGAGGAACTGGCGCGCGAGATCGAAAGGAAGGGTGGGCAATGCCTGGCGCTCGCCTGCGATGTCACCAAACAGGACAGCATTGCCGCCGCCATCGCCGCGGCCGAGGACCGGCTCGGGGCCTTGTCGATCCTCGTCAACAATGCCGGCGTCGTCGTGTCGAAGCCGCTCTTCGAGCACAGCGAAGACGATTGGGACTATGTCGTCGACACCAATCTGAAGGGCGCCTGGATGGCGGCGCGCGACTTTGCCCATCACCTGGTCGGACTGAAGCGTCCGGGGCGGATCATCAACATCGCCTCGGTCTTGGGGCTGCGCACGATCGGGCGGGTCCCCTCTTATTGCGCGGCGAAGGCCGGCCTCATTCATCTGACCCATGTGCTGGCGATGGAGCTGGCGCGCTATGGCATCCTGGTCAATGCGCTAGCGCCGGGCTATGTCGAGACCGATTTCAACCGCGAGTTCTTTCAGACCCAGGCCGGCAAGAACCTGATCGACCGCATCCCGTTGAAGCGCATCGCACAGGCGCCGGACCTCGACGGCGCGCTGTTGTTCCTGGCCTCGCCGGCGAGCGCCTATGTGACCGGCGCGGTCATTTCGGTCGATGGCGGCCACGGCGTTGCCGCTATTTGACCGAGTGCTGCTCGCCCGCTTCCTAGCCGAGGCGAGCGGCGCAAGGAATGTCGGGGTAACCGAGCCGCGGCTGCTGCCCGGCGGCGCGATCCGGGAAAATTGGAAGTTCAACGCCCGCTTCATCGGCGGTCAACTGCCCGGTGAGCAGCATCTCGTCCTGCGCACCGACGCGTCGACCGGGATCCCGTCGAGCCTCGGGCGGATCGAGGAATTCGCGGTCCTGAAGGCCGTGTTTGGCGAGGGGGTCAGCGTGCCCGAGCCGTTCTGGGCCTCTTCCGATCCGAGCGTCCTCGGCAAGCCGTTTTTCGTGATGCGCCGGGTCGCCGGCACCGCGCAGGGGCGCCAGATCACGTCGGACCCGGCGCTCGAACCGAATTTGCCGGCGGTCGCCGCACGGCTCGCGCAGGAGCTGGCGCGGATCCAAAGGGTCCGGCCGCCGCGTCCCGACCTCGCGTTTCTGCCGACGATTGGCGCCCTACAGCACATCGCCTCCTTCCGTGCCTATCTCGACCGCCATCCGCAGCCGCGGCCGGTGCTCGAATGGGCGGCTCGCTGGCTCGAGACGCATCTGCCGGAGCCCGCCGCGCCGGTGCTGTGCCACCGCGATTTCCGCACCGGCAACTACATGCTGGATGGCGCCGAGCTGACCGGCATTCTCGATTGGGAATTCGCCGGCTGGGGCGACCCCGACGAGGATATCGGCTGGTTCTGCTGCAAGGGCTGGCGCTTTGCCCGGCTCGACCGCGAGGCCGGCGGCATCGCCGCGCGTGCGGCGTTTTACCGGGAATACGAGGCCGCGTCGGGCCGGCAGCTCGACCCGGACCGGGTGCGCTTTTGGGAGGTGCTGGCGAATTTGCGCTGGGCGGTGATCGCATTGCAGCAGAGCGACCGCTATCTGGTCGGCGGGGCGCGCGACCTTTCGACTGCGATCATTGGGCGCCGCGCCACCGAATGCGAGATCGAGCTGCTGATGCTGCTCGACGGCGATGGACCGCGGGCATCTTGCCCGCCTGCGGGCGAGACGCAAGCGGTCCCGATACGCGACTTGCCGAGCGGCGCTGCGCTGTTGGCGCTCGGGCGCGAATTGCTGCTCGAACAGCTGCTGCCGGTCGTGCCGCCGGAGCGCCAGCGCGAACTGCGGCTTGTCGCCACCGCAATCGCGATCGCCGAGCGCGAAGCCATTGCCGCCGACGGACCGGCGCACGAAATTTGGGAGCAGCTGCGGCGGTTTTACGAAGCCGTCGAAAATGGCCGCCAAGAAGCCCCCACCCCAACCCTCCCCCGCAAGCAGGGGAGGGAGAAGGAAACCCTCCCCTGCTTGCGGGGGAGGGAGGGGCCCGCGCCGGAGGCGTGGGAGGGTGGGGGCTGCGGCCCAGGACTGGGGGAGCTGCTCCGCCGTTTCGCCGCCGATCTGCGCATGGGTGCGTTCGAGCGATGCGATAGGCGCGGGCGGGCTGCGCGTGCGATATTATGGCAATTGACGATCTTGAAGCTGCGCGAGGGAAATCCGCAATTCCTCGCCGAGAACGATTTCGGAGAATAAATACCGTGCCCAAGTCGAGCGTCCGCGAAGCCATCGACGCCTTTTCCCATGGCGAGATCGTCGTCGTCACCGATGATGACGACCGCGAAAACGAGGGCGATCTCATCGTCGCCGCGGTGCATGCGACGCCGGAGAAGATCGCGTTCATCATCCGCCATACCGCGGGCATCGTCTGCGCGCCGATCACCGGGGAAATTGCCCGCCGGCTGCACTTGGCGCCAATGGTCGCCGACAGCGATGCGATCCACGGCACCGCCTTCACGATCTCGGTCGACTACCGCCACAGCACGACCACCGGCATTTCCGCCGAAGAGCGCACCGCCACGATCCGGGCGCTGGCCAACGGCAATGCCGGCCGCGCCGATTTCGTCCGGCCCGGCCATGTCTTTCCGCTGATCGCCAAGGATGGCGGCGTGTTGATGCGGTCGGGCCATACCGAGGCGGCGATCGACCTCTGCCGCCTCGCCGAGATCGAGCCGGTCGCGGCGATTTGCGAACTGGTCAACGACGACGGCACGGTGATGCGCGGGCCCCAGGTCTCCGGCTTCGCCAAGAAGCATTCGCTGAAACGGATCTCGGTGGCCGATCTGATCGCCTACCGGCAGGCGCGCGAGAAGCTGGTCACCCGGGTCGCCGAGTTCGACATCGAGACCGAGGCCGGCGAGTTCGTCGGCTATGCCTATGTCACGCCATTCGACAAGGTGCACCATTACGCCTTCATCTATGGCGACATCGGCGACGGCCACAACGTGCCGACCCGGCTGCATCGCGCCAATGTCGTCGAGGACGTGTTCGGCGGCGCCAAGACGATCCATGCGGCGCTGAGCCGGTTCAAGCAAGCCGGACGCGGCGTCCTCGTTTACCTGCGCGACGGCACCTCGGGGGTTCCGACGACCGCGATCGCCGAGGACAGCACCCCCTCCGAACTGGAGCGCAGCCGGCAATGGAAGGATATCGGGCTCGGCGCCCAGATCCTGCGCGATCTGCGGATTTCATCGATCCGACTCTATGCAACGCGCTCGCGGACCTATGTCGGGCTCGCCGGGTTCGGCATCGAGATCGAGTCGACCGAACCGCTGGAGGAAGCCTCGAGCCACCGGCTGATCGTCAAGGAGAGCCGCCAGCCGCGCAGCGCCGCCGATTGTTGATCGGGTAGAGCGCCGAGGCGCTGACAGCGCGTTGGATCGAATCGTCCGTCATTCCCGCGAACGCGGGAATCCAGGGGCCACAAGCTCTCAGCTGTTGCCCTGGACCCCCGCTTTCGCGGGGGTGACAGTGATAGATTGAGAGCCTGAGTAGAGCAAAACGCGGTGATCGATGCGGCAATTGTCGGCTTGGGCCGCGCGCAGGCGCTGAAAAAGAGCCGGTGCGTCCTTCGAGACGCGCTCCTGCGGAGCGCTCCTCAGGATGAGGTAAGTTTATGGTCTCATTAAGAAAAAACCTCATCCTGAGGAGCCCGCGCAGCGGGCGTCTCGAAGGACGCACAGAGCGCATCCAGGCGGGGTAACGATGGCTGAAACCATGCCCTATGGCGCCTGGCGCTCACCGATCACTTCGGATCTGATCGTCGGCGAGACGATCGGTCTCGGCGACATAATGGTCGATGGCGGCGAGATCTACTGGATCGAGGGCCGGCCGCGCGAGGGCGGACGCAATGTCCTCGTCCACCGGGCGCCCGGAGGCGCTGTCGACGACATCACCCTAGCGCCGTTCAGCGCGCGCAGCCGGGTCCACGAATATGGCGGCGGTGCCGCGACGGTGCAGGGCGGGGTGGTTTTCTTCAGCAATTTCACCGATCAGCGCCTCTATCGGCAGGCAATCGGGCGGGCGCCGACGCCGTTGACCCCGGAGGAGCCCGGGAGATGGCGCTATGCCGACGGGCTGTTCGATGCGCCGCGACAGCGCTGGATCGGCGTGCGCGAGGAGCACGGCGCCGACGGGCGGGTCGACAACACGCTCGTCGCGGTCGAACTCGGCATGCCGGGGCGGGGGCGTGTGCTGGCCGAAGGCCGTGATTTTTACGCCTCGCCCAAGCTGTCGCCGGACGGAAAAAAGCTGGCGTGGCTGTCCTGGGATCATCCCAACATGCCCTGGGTCGGCAGCGAATTGTGGCTCGCCGAGATCGGCGCCGACGGCTCGTTGGCAGTGCCGCTTCGGATTGCCGGCGGCGTCGCGGAATCGATCTTCCAGCCGCAATGGTCGCCCGACGGCGTGCTCTATTTCGTCTCCGACCGCACCGGCTGGTGGAACCTCTATCGGTGCGATCCCGAGAGCGGCGCAGTCCGCCCGCTCTGTCCGCGCGAAGCGGAGTTCGGCCAGGCGCAGTGGGTATTCGGCCAATCGACCTATGCCTTCCTGTCGGCGCAGCACCTGGTCTGCGCCTACAATGAAGGCGGGCGTGGCCGGCTCGCGCGGCTCGAGATCGCCACCGGACAACTGGTGCCGATCGACGTGCGCTATAGCGATTTCGGCGCGATCCGGGCCGCCGGCGGCCGCATCCTCTGCCGCGCCGGGTCGCCCGCCGAGCCGCCTTCGATCGTCGCGATCGATCCGGTGACTGGCGCGGTCGAGGTGCTGCGCCAGTCGGCGCCCGCGGCCAGCGACGATACGCTGCGCCGCTATTTCTCGGTGCCGCAGCATCTCGCCTTCCCGACCGAAGGTGGCCTCGCCGGCTACGCCAATTACTATCCGCCGGCCAACCCGGATTGCGCCCCGCCGCCGGGCGAAAAGCCGCCGCTCGTGGTCAAATGCCATGGCGGCCCGACCGCCTCGGCATCGAGTGTGCTGAGCCTCGGCATCCAGTACTGGACGAGCCGCGGCATCGCCGTCATCGATGTCGATTACGGCGGCAGCACCGGGTATGGCCGCGCCTATCGCGAGCGCCTCAAAGGCGCGTGGGGCGTCGTCGATGTCGACGATTGCGTCAACGCCACCCGGCATGTCATCGCCGAGGGCCTCGCCGATGGCGAGCGCGCCGTCATCACCGGCGGCAGCGCCGGGGGCTATACCGTGCTGGCGGCGCTCGCCTGCCGCGACGTCTTCAAGGGCGGCGCCAGCTATTACGGGGTCAGCGATGTTGCCGCGCTCGCCCGCGACACCCATAAATTCGAGTCGCGCTATCTCGATTGGCTGATCGGCCCCTATCCCGAGCGCGCCGATCTCTACCGCGAGCGCTCGCCGCTCTCCCATGCCGACCGGCTCAGCCGGCCGGTCATTTTCTTCCAGGGCGCCGACGACCGGGTGGTGCCGCCCAACCAGACCGAGATGATGGTCGAGGCGCTGCGCCGCCAGGGCATCCCGGTCGGCTATCTGCTGTTCGCCGGCGAGAGCCACGGCTTTCGCCGCGCCGAGAACATCAAGCGCGCGCTCGACGCCGAGCTCTATTTCTATGCGACGCTGATTTTCCGCACCCGCCTCGGCTTCTGATAGGATGCGCTGAGCGCGGCAAGGGAGCGCATATGCCCAAGGTCACGTATATCGAATACAACGGCAAGGAGCACCCGGTCGAAGTGCCGGTCGGAAAGTCGGTGATGCGCGGGGCGGTCGACAACAACATCCCCGGCATCGACGCCGATTGCGGCGGCGAATGCGCCTGCGCCACCTGCCACGTCTATGTCGACCCGGAATGGCTCGACAAGACCGGGCTGCCGGTCGAGGGCTCGCAGGAGGCCAGCATGCTGAGCTTTGCCGCGACCGCCGAGCCGAATTCGCGCCTCTCCTGCCAGATCAAGGCGAGCGAGGCGCTCGATGGGCTGATCGTGCGGATGCCGGAAGGGCAACATTAGCGTCACCCAAACGGGAGGCAGTTCGATGAACGACATTTCGCTTCTCAACCATGCCGACAGAGTGGCGCTCGACGACATCGACGTCAGCGATCCCAAGCTCTACCAGGACGACCTCTGGTACCCCTATTTCGCCCGGCTGCGGCGTGAGGCCCCGGTGCATTACTGCCGGGAGAGCCTCTATGGCCCCTATTGGTCGTTGAGCAAGTACAAGGACATCATGCAGGTCGAGATCAACCACCAGGTCTTTTCTTCGGCCTCGGAACTCGGCGGCATCGCGGTCGAGGACCAGCCCAAGGACATGGACCGGCCGAGCTTCATCCGCATGGACCCGCCGCGCCATGACCAGCAGCGCATGGTGGTGAGCCCGGTGGTCGCTCCGGGCAACCTCGCCAACATGGAAGGCGTGATCCGCGAGCGCACCGCGCGGGTGCTCGACGGATTGCCGCGCGGCGAGATTTTCGACTGGGTCGACCTTGTGTCGGTCGAGCTGACCACGATGATGCTGGCGACCCTCTTCGACTACCCGTGGGAGGACCGGCGTCAGCTAACGTACTGGTCGGATGTCGCGATCGCCAATGTCCGCTCGCCCGACGCGCCGGTGCACTCGGAAGAGGAGAAATTCGCCGAGCTGACCAAGATGGCCCAGGCTTTGGGCAAGCTGTTCCAAGAGCGGGCGCAGCTGCCGCCCAAATTCGACCTCTTGTCGATGCTGGCGCATGGCGAAGCCACCCGCAATATGCCGTTCCGCGAGTTCATGGGAACGCTGTCATTGCTGATCGTCGGCGGCAACGACACGACGCGCAACTCGATGACCGGCGGGTTGATGGCGCTGAGCGAGCACCCCGGCGAATACCGGAAACTGCGCGACGATCCCTCGCTGATCCCGGGCATGGTGTCGGAGATCATCCGCTACGTGACGCCGGTCATCCACATGCGGCGCACCGCCAAGGAAGATTCCGAGATCGGCGGCAAGGAGATCAAGAAGGGCGACAAGGTGGTGATGTGGTACGTCTCGGGAAACCGCGATCCCGAGGCGATCGACGACCCGGACAATTTCATCATCGACCGGGCGCGGCCGCGCCAGCATTTGTCGTTCGGCTTCGGGATCCACCGCTGCGTCGGCAACCGTCTCGCCGAATTGCAGCTGCGCATCCTCTGGGAAGAGATCATGCCGCGCTTTCCGGTCATCGAGGTGGTGGGCGAGGCGAAGCGCACCTACTCGAACTTTATCCACGGCATCCGCTCCCTGCCGGTGCGCATCCCAGCCTGAGCCGTCTCTCGCGTCATGGTCGGGCTCGACCGGCTCGACCCGGCCATCCATGGATTCTCCGGGTCAAGCTCGGAGATGACGTTTGGACCGGAGAACTTGTCATTCCGGGGCGGCGCGACGCGGCGAGCCCGGAACCCATAAACATCGCATTTTGGGGCATGGCACGATCGCCGGTGCGCGCTTGGGGCGGTCTGTGTTTATGTTGGGGTGGACGGCCCCCGACGGCATCGAATGTGCCAGGCTGTGATGGTTGAACAACGCAGCCAAGGGAGCCGCCCAATGATGATTATCCGGATTGGCCTGGATACCTCCAAGCACGTCTTTCA
>WNFD01012821.1_pt1 | contig 16384 bp, 15 predicted proteins | sample 5400491 | NCBI WGS metagenome assembly WNFD01 (sample SAMN13153343, study PRJNA577476) | soil metagenome | isolation source: 120 cm saprolite under Douglas fir tree site 2 hole 2 replicate 2 | place: USA:California | collected 2015-04-18 | reverse complement strand
GCGCGGGCCTGGAACACGCGGGACCAGGAGAGTGTCAGGGCGGTTGCTGCGGTCATCGCTTGTCCTCCCCTGAGGCCGCGTTCTGGTACTGGGCTGAGTCCGGGCCTGGCATCTTCAGTGAAGTGTGGCATTGGCCGAATTCATTTGCAACATGTCATCTGCCACGTTGTGCTGGCAGCCGGAACGATCATCCTGCAGACTCGGCGTCATGGCTTCGCATGTCCCGAACGTCCGCAGCCGCCGGCTGGCCGCTGAGTTGCGGCGTTCCCGCGATGAGGCCGGGCTGACCTGGGAGGCGGTGGCCGACCGGATGGGCTGGTCAACCTCGAAGGTCTACCGGATCGAGGGCGACAAGGTAAGCGTGCTCCTGCGCGACGTGCAGCGGCTGCTTGACCTGTACGCGGTGACGGGCGCGCACCGGGACGCGGTTCTTGAGCTGGCCAGGCAGGCCCGCCGCAAGGACTGGTGGCACCAGTACAGTGGCGCGATCCCCGGCTGGTTCCAGTTCTACGTGGGCCTTGAGGCCGAGGCCGCCACGTTACGGGGCTATGAGACCGAGTTCGTGCCCGGCGTGATGCAGACCGAGGAGTACGCCCGCGCGATCATGTCAACCGCGCCGGAGCCCGACGGCGAGGAGGCCGAGCGGCAGATCGCGGTGCGGATGGAACGGCAGAAGCGGCTCACCGGAGACAACCCGCTGACGCTGTGGGTCGTGCTCAACGAGGCCGTCATACGGCGCCTGGTCGGCGGGCCGCAGGTCATGCGCGGCCAGCTGGCGCACCTGGCCGAGCTGGCCGGGCAGAGGAACGTCACAGTCCAGGTGCTCACCTACGCGGCGGGCGCTCACCCTGCCATGCACGGCGCGTTCACGATCATGGAGTTCCCCGAGGAAGCGCACCCGGATGTCGTGTACCTGGAAGCGCAGACCGGAGCCCTGTACCTGGAGATGACGGCAGATCTTCGCCGGTATAGCCTGGTATTCGACTACCTGCGGGCTCAGGCGCTCGCCCCCGCAGCGTCCCAGGCCCTGATCGCCCAGGTAGCGAAGGAACTGTCATGACCAATGAAAAAAGTCCCTGCGTTCCAGACGCAGGCCCCACAGGCCCGGTGTGGCGCAAGAGCAGCTACAGCGGAAACAACGGGGGCCAGTGCGTCGAAGTAGCCCTGCACGACGGCAACGGCGCGTCCTTGTGCCTACTGCGCGACTCAAAGGACCGGGAAGGGCCAATCCTCGCCTTCGCCCCTGCTGAATGGCGCGCGTTCACTGCCGGGATCAAGGCGGGCGAGTTCGACCCGTCCTGAAGTCGGCTGTCGAGTCCGCCAGGCTGAGGGGCATGGCGGTGTCTGTGGTGCCCCCCTTTTGTTGTGCCTGCGTGTGGCTGTTGGGCTGTCCATTCGATGATCAGGGCCCAGGCGTGCGAGAGCACGTGAAGCCGGTCGGTTTCATCTTCGGGAAGGTGGCTGAGCTCTGCATCAGTGACTTCGATGACATCGACTTGCACCATGCCTGCTGATGTAGGAATCCAAACACCGGCCGGGCCGGCTTGTGTTACGCCGTCATGTTGCAGAAGCACATCGAGTTGAGCCGCTTCTCCGGCAACCCGACGGTTGGCGGTGTCAAGGTCACTAGTGGCTCGGTACGCGGTGCCCAGCCGGCAGAGAACAGCGAGGCCGCCGATGACGATAGCCTTGCGCCCGGTTCTGGCTTCAAGCTCGGGAATGGCCTGGACGATAGCCAGCATGGATCTTCCAGCCAAGTCCACGGCTGGGATCTTGGCTACGTCGTCAGGCGGGCTATCGCCTGTCACCACACTCGACGCCATGGTCGCGGAGGTTGCCAGCCTTCGAGAATCTCGCGGCCACGTCCAGGATCACGTGCCAAATCGAGGGCCACGAACAGCGGATGCGCCAGTGGCCACGGCTCATTGGTGAATGCCCACGCCTTAGCCTGCTGGCCGGAAGGATCAATTCTCTGCTCGCAGACCGCGGAGACCGGCGCGACGCGGACGCTGGCCCGCCGGTGATCAGCGTCGACCGCCATACCCAGGAGTCGCGTAGCGCGCCGTAGTATTGCCGGGGTGGGGACGTAGAACTCGGGCGGATAGTCTGATCTTGCCGCAACCGGGGCGCCATAGAAAGCTGCGGCTAGCGTGCCGGTGAGCGCCCAGCCCGGCTGTGCCTCGACATCATCGAACCCGAGCTGCAACGCGGCATTTACCGACCCCGCTCCCGGTCGTGGCAGATCCGCAAGCGGAACGTCGCGGGGCCGCCAAGCGCTGACCGTTTCCCAGAACAGATCCGGGAGAACAGCAACGCCGTCTGACCCCACGAGACCCTGGCTGCGAAAGGCGTGCAACACCTCAGAAACCGTACTAGGCGACCGGGCGAGCCTTCGCGCGAGATCCCGGACGCCATGCCGGATGTCTGGTTCCAGGAGAAGCGCGCAGGCTACCTCCAGGCCAGCCGAACCAGAGAAAGCATCCCTACGATCAGCCCGGCCCTTCACCGGCGGTACGTCGGCATCGACGAACACTCCGTGGCCAGCCAGGTGCAAGTGCCCACGCAAGTCCAGCCAACCCCACCCGTGGCTGCGCAGCTCCGCGCGAACCGCCTCAGGGATCCTGTCGGCGACGAGAACGTACAGCGCGTCTGGATGTCCTTTTCGTTCTCCGTCCGCGACAAGGCGGGACACCTGCGCCGGACTAGGTGTCGATATGCGCTTAAGCTCCACAAGAACGTGACGTCCGTCAGTATCAATCAAAACCGCGTCAGGCTCGTCTGGCTGGCGACCTTCCACAACGGGCAGACCAAGATTTTCTATCAGCTCAGCGAAGATCTCCGCGGTCTCCAACTCTTCCAGGGCCACAAGCACGAGAGTAACTGCTGCCAGTGTTCGGTGTTCGGTGTTCGGTGTTCGGTACACCCCGAACGACGTACAGGACGCACGAGTCCATCTCAGGGCGGAACATCGTTGGCTCGTTGGTGGTGGTCGCCGGGATAGGGTCCTCCTGTCCGGCTATGCGCTATCTGGCACGGTGCTGCTGACTCGCGATCTGCGGTCGCGTAAGAACCTGCCCCCCGATGTGGCCGCGAACGTTCCGTGATCATGGAATCCGGCCGTGGCAGGCTCGCTCGCGCTATTGTGCCGACTAGGCATTGTTGTGCCGCGGTGCCCGATCTGTCCGGGCGCTGCCGAGGACGAGAGCAGGCGCCGATGACCGAAACCGGCGAGTCCGGGACCGCCGCAGTGTCGCCGGACGATCCACTCCCCGAGGCCCTCACGCTGGCTCGCGGCGCCGCGGCCGCCGGGCTGGGCCTCAAGCTCCTGGGCGGGCTGGCTATCCGCGTGCTCTGCCCGGAGTTCCCGCCGCGGCTGCGGGCCGGCCAGGACATGGACTTCGCCTGCCTGACCAAAGAGCGCAAGAAGGTGGCGGCCTGGCTCGCGGACAACGGCTGTGAGCCGGACCGCCGGTTCAACAACCTCAACGGTGAGCGGCAGATGTACTTCAACGCCCCCTCGGGCCGGCCGGTCGACGTGATGGTCGATCAGCTGACCATGTGCCACACGCTCGACTTCCGGCCCGGGTTTGGCCGGCTGCCGCTGACTGTTGACGCGGTCGATCTGCTGCTGTCGAAACTTCAGATCGTTGAGCTGAACGCAAAGGACGTCCGCGACACCCTCCATCTCCTGTCCGGCGTGCCAGTGGGCGGGGGCGCCGCCGCGTCGATTGACGAGGCGCGCTTCGGCAAGGTGCTGGGCACGGACTGGGGCTGGTGGCGGACCGTCACCGGCAACCTGGCCAAACTGCCGGCGCTGCTCGCGGAAACCCCCGGGCTGGCCCCGCCGGCGGCGCCGTTCGACCCGGTCGCCGCGTCCCAGCGGCTCCTCCAGACCGCCGAGTCGGCTCCGAAGGGGGTCAAGTGGCGGCTGCGGGCGAATGTCGGAGATCGTATGCGCTGGTATGAGCTGCCCGAAGAAGTCGCGCACTGATCGGTCTGGCATGCTTGACGCCGGTTTCGGTGGAGTGCTACACGTTGCACAGTGTTGTTGCACTGGGCGCACGGGCGTTGCACAGCGCGCTTAACCACCGGGCGCTTAACCACCGGGCGCTCGACCACCGGGCGCGCGACCACCGGGCGCGCGCGGAAGGCGTGGTGTTCGCATGAGGATCTTCTTCGCCACGGATATCCACGGTTCGGAGGTCTGCTGGCGTAAGTTCCTGAACTCCGCCGCCTTCTACAAGGCCGACCTCGTGGTGCTCGGTGGTGACGTCACCGGGAAGGTGATGGTGCCGGTCGTCGCGCATGGCGGCCACTGGCAGGTCACCGTGCGCGGGGAATCGATCCGCATGGAGACCCAGCAGGAACTCGAGGACGTCGAGCGCAAGATCCGCAACACCGGCTCCTATCCCGCGATCGTCACCCCCGACGAACTCAAGGTCCTCAGTGAGGAGGAGGGGGCGGTCGACCGCCGGTTCAGCGTCGAGATGCTCCGGTCCCTCGACCGGTGGCTCGACATGGCGGACGGGAAGCTCAAGGGCGGCGCGATCCCCTGCATCCTGAACGGCGGGAACGACGACTTCTTTGCGATCGACGAGGTCATCGAGTCGTCGCCGTGCGTCAGCTTCGCCGAGGGGAAGGCCATCGAACTCGATGGCTTCCACCTGGTCTCCATGGGCTGGACCAACCCGACCCCGTGGGACACCTTCCGCGAGGCGCCGGAGGCCGACCTGCGCCAGAAGATCGACGCGGTGGCCAGCAAGGTGCCGGACATGGAGCGAACGATCTTCAACTTCCACGCCCCGCCGTACGGGACCGGGCTGGACGAGGCACCCGCCCTGGACGACACGCTGCGGCCGATCCACGGGGGAGCGGTGATGAAGCCGGTCGGCTCGATCGCGGTCCGCGACGCCATTCTGGAATATCAGCCCATGTTGTCGGTCCACGGCCACATCCACGAGAGCCGCGGAGTCAAGAAGATGGGCCGGACGCTGGCGATCAATCCCGGTAGCGTTTACGGCGACGGCGTCCTGCAGGGTGCCCTGCTGGAACTGAACCCGAAAAAAGGGAAGGTCGGCAAGTACCTGCTCGTGAATGGCTAGGTACTCGTAATGGCTAGGTACTCGTGAACGGCTGAGCCTTTACCACTGGGAGGCGAGCATGGCGACTGAGGCTATTGGCGGGGAAACACCAACACTATTCTTGCGTAAGGCCACCGGTCTGGTCCGGGGCTGGTCGGTCCGAGACTCGATGATCTACGCGGTCCTGGCGACCAACTTCGTCACGCTGGCGATCTACGAGTTCGCCTTCGCCGCCCCGGCATTTCCCAAGGGACAGCTGATTACGTCGGTGCTGATCTCAGGGGTCTGGGTGTCGTTCCTGGTGATCGCCTATGCCGGGCTCATCGTCACGATCCCGCGGGCTGGCGGTGACTACGTCTGGCAGACCCGGATCCTCGGCAGTGGCATCGGCTTCGTGATGGCCGCCACCGGGTGGTGGTTCATCCTCTGGCTGTGGGCGCCGATCTACGGCAATATCCTCGCCGTCCAGTTCTTCGAGCCGCTGTGGGCGACCCTCAAGTGGACCTGGCCAACGGGCGGAGCCGCATGGTTCGGCACGCACAACGGGATCTTCCTGGTTTCGATGATCACCATCGCGCTGGCCGGCATCCTGGTGTCGATCGGGATGGCGGGATACGCCAGGATCCAGAAGTGGTGCATCTACGGCGGGCTGGTCGGGTTCGGCGTCATCGTGGTGCTGCTGCTCGTCAACTCGCACGCGAACTTCGTCAACTCATTCAACCTCGAGACGCACAAGCTTTTCGGCCTTAACAACGCATACGGCGCCACGCAGGCCACGGCCGCCAAGATCGGCTACCACGCCCCGTCAATCGGCTTCGGCCCGCTCGGGCCGACCATGCTCCTGGTGCCGGTGATGATGTTCTTCATCCTGTGGCCGAACTGGGGCGCCACGCTCTACGGCGAGATCCGCGGCGCGAGCGACTTCAAGCGGGTGTTCACGGGCATGTTCGGCGGCCTGTGGATTACGGTCGCCCTGACTGTGATCTTCCTGCTGCTGATCGACAAGACCATCGGCTGGGCCTTCTACCAGAACTCAAACCAGCTGAACTATCAGGTCTTCGTGCTGACTCCTCACGTCAGCACGGTCCTGCCCATCTGGCCGTATCCAGTCCTGTTCGCAGCCTGGCTGGTGCATAACACAGCGTTCCAGGTCGCCCTGATCCTGGTGATGAGCCTGTGGTTCTTCGGCTGGGTGGGAACCCTGTTCCTGTCCTCGACCCGGGTCATCTTCGCTGCGGCCTTCGACCGGGTGCTGCCGGACCGGGCCGCCGAGGTGTCGGAGAAGCGGAAGGTGCCGTTCTACTCACTCATCCTGATGCTGCTGCCGGCCGTGGGCCTGAGCGCCGTGTATGCCTACAACTCGACCTTTGTGACCTACACATTCGACGCGACGCTGGTGATCGCCGTGACGTTCCTGTTCAGCGCGATCGCCGTGGTGCTCCTGCTGTCGCCGGCTGGGTCACGATCGGGCTGCTCGGCTTCAATCTGTACGAGTGGCTCACGAACGCCAGCTACGGGGTGAACAACCGCGACTCGCTGTACTACATGGGCGCGATGTACGTGCTGGCCATCGTCATATACGTGGTGGCCAGGATCGTGCGCCGCAGGCAGGGCATCGACCTGTCACTCATCAACAAGGAGATCCCGGTTGAGTAGGCCTGTGGAGCGATCCCGGTTGAGCAGGCCGGTGGAAGGATCCTGGTTGAGTAGGCCGGTGGGCCGTCATCATCGGCGCGGGAATCGTCGGCAACAGCCTGGCCTGTCACCTGATGCGGCTCGGCTGGCGCGATCTCGTCCTGGTGGACAAGGGCCCGATGCCCAACCCAGGCGGCTCGACCGGCCACGCCTCCAACTTCATCTTCCCGATCGAGTACTCGAAGATGATGATGGAACTGACCCGCGACAGCACCGAGCAGTACCAGGCGCTCGGCGTCTTCACCGAGAGCGGCGGCATCGAGGTCGCGCGCACCCAGGAACGGATGCACGAACTGCGCAGGCGGTGCACGGCGGCCAGGGCGTGGGACATCCCGGCGCGGCTGCTGTCGCCGGCCGAGGTCGGCAAGCTCGTTCCCTACCTGGATGAGTCGGTCATCCTCGGCGGGGCGCACTTCCCGACCGTGGGCGTGGTGGACTCGCTGCGCGCCGGGACCGTGATGCGCGAGCAGGCCCAGCAGGCGGGCGCGCTGCGGGTGCTGGCCGGCGCGGAGGTGCTCGGCATCGACACCGGGGATGGGCCGGGCGGTGGCCGCCGGGTCCGGGCGGTGCGCACCACCCAGGGAGACATCCAGACTGGGGTCTGCGCGATCTGCTGCGGGGTGTGGAGCCCCCGCATCGCCGCCATGGCAGGCGCCCGGATCCCGCTCACCCCGGTCGTGCACCAGATGATCAGCGTCGGGCCCATCGCCTTGTTCGAGGGCACCGTCGGGGAGATCGCGTACCCGATCGTCCGGGACGTGGACACCAACATGTACGAGCGCCAGCACGGCGGCGACATGGAGGTCGGCTCGTATGCGCACCGGCCGATCGTGGTCAGCCCCGACGACATCCCGTCCATCGAGGAATCGGTCCTGTCGCCCACCGAGATGCCGTTCACCCAGGATGACTTCGACCCGCAGTTGCTCCAGGCGTTGGAGTTGATGCCGGATCTGCTGGGGGATGAGCGGGCAGGCATCCGTTATGCCATCAATGGTCTTATCTCGATGACGCCGGACGGTCACCCGGTGCTCGGCGAGACGCCGGAGGTGGCCGGGCTGTGGGCGGTCGCGGCGAGCTGGATCAAGGAGGGGCCGGGCGTCGGGCGGGCGGTGGCCGAATGGATGAGCGGCCAGGTCCCGGAGATCGACATCCACGAAGCCGACGTCTCCCGGTTCTACCCGCACCAGCGCACCGGCGAGCACGTCCGGGCGCGGGCCCGGGAGGGCTTCAACAAGATGTACGGGATCGTCCACCCGGCCGAGCAGTGGGCGTCCGGCCGGCCGGTCCGGCTCAGCCCGGTCTACCGGCGCGAGCGCGACCTGGGCGCGGTGTTCATCGAGACCGCCGGGTGGGAGCGCCCGCAGTGGTACGCCTCGAACGAGGGCCTCCTGGAGCGGTATGCGGGGAAGCTGATGCCCCGCGACGCTGAGTGGGAGGCCCGGTGGTGGTCGCCCATCATCAACGCCGAGCATCTCGCCCTGCGCGACGCGTGCGGGCTGGTGGACCTCTCCGCGTTCGCGGTCTTCGACATCACCGGGCCCGGGGCCCTGGAGGCGGTGCAGTCGGCGGCCGTGGCCCAGATGGATGTGCGGGCTGGCCGCGTCGTCTACACCTCGCTGCTCGACGAGCGCGGCGGCTTCAAGGCCGACCTCACGATCATGCGGCTCGGGCCGCAGCGGTTCCGCGTGGTGACGGGCGGGGCCACCGGCATGGCGGACATGAAGTGGTTCGCCCGCCACCTGCCGGCCGACGGCAGCGCGGCCCTGGCCGACCTGACGTCGGCGCAATCGACGCTCGGCCTCTGGGGGCCCCGGGCCAGGACCGTGCTGCAGGAGGTGACCAGCGACGACGTGTCGCATGCGGGCTTCGGTTTCGGTAGCTGCCGGGAGATCGAGATCGGCGGGGTGACGGTGCTGGCGTCCCGCATCTCCTACGTGGGCGAGCTGGGCTGGGAACTGCACGTGCCCATGGAGCAGGGGGCCAGGGTCTGGGACACCCTGTGGGACGCGGGTGTCCCGCACGGCCTGGTGCCGGTCGGCATCGGCGTCTACGGGACCACGGGCCGGCTGGAGAAGGGGTACCGCGCCTACGGCAACGAGCTGACCGCCGACTACACCCTGGTCGAGGCCGGCATGGCCCGGCCCAAGGTGAAGGAGCACCCGTTCACCGGGAAGGCTGCTTACCTGGAGCAGCGGGAGTCACCCCCGGTCGCGGTGCTGTGCACGCTGACCGTGGACGACCACCAGTCGGCCTCGGGACAGCTCCGCTACATGCTGGGCGGTGAGCCGGTGCTGGGCCCGGACGCAGAAGTGCTCGTGGACTCCCGGGGCCGGCCCTCGTACGTGACCAGCGCCGGGTCCGGGCCCTCGGTGGGCCGGCACCTGCTGATGGCGTACCTGCCCGCCGGGCAGGCCCGCGAGGGCAACCACCTCGCCGTGGAGTACCTGGGCGAGCAGTACCCGGTGACGGTCGCGGTGGCGGGCGCCACGCCGCTGTTCGACCCGGAGAACCAGCGGGTCCGGAGCTGACCGGCGTGGACATCCTGGTCTGCGTCAAGCGGGTGCCGATGGTCGGCGGCCGGATCGCCGTCACCCCGGACGGGCAGGACGTGGACACCCGCATGTCCGGCTTCACCGTCAGCCCGCACGAGGAATGCGCGGTCGAGGAGGCGGTGCAGATCACCGAGCGGCTCGGCGGCAGCGTCACGGTCCTCACCCTGGGGCCGGCCGAGGCGATGCAGCAGTTGCGGGACATGCTCGCGCTCGGCGCGGGGCGCGCGCTGCTGCTGGAGACCGATGGCCGCGAGTGGGGGCCGATCGCCACCGCGGCCGCGATCGCGGACGCGGCCCGCCGCCGAGCGGAGGGCCCGGATGGGCCCTACGGCCTGCTGCTGTTCGGGAACGAGGCGGCCGACACCGGGGACTACCAGGTGGGTGTGCGGGTCGCGCACGCGCTCGGGCTGCCGTGCGTCACCGGCATCAAGAACCTCGAGATCACCGGGGACGGCGCTCGCGCCCGGCGTGAGTACCGGGGGAGCGAGGAGGTCTTCGACATCCCGCTGCCCGCGGTCGTCAGCGTCAAGGAGGGCATCAACCTGCCGCGCTACCCTTCGCTGCCCGGGCGCCTGCGGGCCAAGCGGGCGGCCATCGACACGCTGCGCCCGGAGTGGCACAGCGAAGGGCTGCGCAAGGACCGGCTCCGGGTGCCCGCGCAGGAGCAGCATCAGGCGCAGGTCCTCGGGTCCGGCGCGGAGGCGGCACCTGCGCTGATGCGCCTGCTGGAGGAACTGGGAGTTCTGTCGTGACCAGGATGCCGCCGTGACGGTGCTCGGCCTGCTCGAACGCGATGGGGACGGCCTCGCCGACTCCTCGCTGCGGGTGCTGGCCTTCAGTAATGCGCTCGCGCGGTCTTCAGGCACCGGGCTGGCCGGGGTGCTGTTCGGGCCCGCCGCGGCCGTGCCGGCCGGGGAACTCGCCGGTTACGGCGTACCAGACGCATACGCGATCGACTCGCCGCTGCTGGCCGGATATGCGCCGGTGGCATGGGCGCGGGCGCTGTCCGGCCTGGTCACGGACGTATCCGCGACGGCGGTAGTCGCGGCGGGCAGCGACCGGGGAAATGAGCTGATGGCGCACCTGGCCGCCCTCACCGGGCTGCCGATGGCCGCGAACTGCGTCTCGGCCGCCGCGGAGGCCGACGGCGGGTGCCGCCTCGTCCGTCACCGCTGGGCGGGCAGCCTGCTGGAGGACGCCACGCTGGATGCCGATGTGGCGCTGCTCACGGTGGCCGTCGACGCGGTCGCGGTCCCTGCGGCCGAGGAGCCCGCCGCCACCTCGGCTGCGGCGCCGGTCGCTGCCACCAGCGTGCACGTCGTCGAGCCGCAGCCGGAGGCTGCCGACCTGCGGGTCTGTGCGGCTGAGTCGGCTACTCGCGGCACTGGGATCTCGCTGGCCACCGCGCGGGTGGTGGTCGGGGGCGGGCGCGGGGTCGGCGGGCCCGAGGGCTTCGCGCCGCTGGAGGAACTGGCCGGCCTGCTCGGCGCGGCGGTCGGGGTGTCGCGGGTGGTGACCAGCCAGGGCTGGCGGCCGCACACCCAGCAGGTCGGCCAGACCGGTACCCGCATCACCCCCGAGCTGTACCTGGCCTGCGGGATCAGTGGAGCGATCCAGCACATGGCCGGCTGCATGGGTGCCAAGCACATCGTCGCCATCAACACCGACCCCGGCGCGCCGATCATCTCCCGCGCCGAGTACGCGGTCATCGGCGACCTGAACGAGGTGATCCCGGCGCTGGTCGCGGAGATCAAGAAGCGTCACAATCAGCCGTAGGGACCGGTCGTAAGGATCGTCCGCCGGACACGCCCTAGCCCTGATTCAGGGCGGCCAGGCTCTCCCGCATCGTCTGGGTCATCGTGTGGTCGGGACCCAGCACGCGTTCGCAGTCGGCCACGGTGCGCTCGAGCACGGCGATCGCGTCGGCCAGCCGCAGGGCCGTGTGATAGGCGTGCGCCAGGTTGCCGCGTGACGTCAGGGTGCTGGGGTGGTCGGGGCCCAGGACCCGTTCGCAGCCGGCGAGGGTCTGCTCGTAGAGCGGCAGCGCATCCTTGAGGCGGCCCGCCGAGTGGTAGGCAGAGGCGAGGTTGCCGCGCGCGGTCAGCGTGTCCGGGTGGTCGGGTCCTTGCGCCCGTTCCCGGCCAGCCAGGGTCCGCTCGAACTGAGGCAGCGCGTCCTTGACCCGCCGCGCCGTCTGGTAGGCATTGGCGAGGTTGCCGCGCGCGGTCAGCGTGTCCGGGTGGTGCGGTCCCAGGATGCGTTCCCGGTCGGCGAGGGTCTGCTCGTACTGCGGGATGGCGTTCTTCAGCCGTCCTGCCGTGTGGTAGGCGTAGGCGAGGTTGCCACGAGTGGTCAGTGTGTCCGGGTGGTCGGGTCCCTGCGCCCGGGCCCGGCCGGCGAGGGTCCGCTCGAAGAGCGCAGTCGCCTCCTTGAAGCGTCCCGCCTGCAGGTAGGCGTGGGCGAGGTTGTCGTATGCGGCCAGCGTGTCCGGGTGGTCGGGTCCCTGGGTGCGCCCTCGGCCGGCGAGGGTCCGCTCGTGCCCGGCGATCGCCTCCTTCAGGCGTCCCGCCGCCTGATGGGCGCGGGCGAGGTGGCCGCGAATCGTAAGCGTGTCCGGGTGGTCGGGACCCAGCACCCACTCCCGGTCGATCAGGGTCCGCCCGAACAGGCCGATGCTGGCATCCACGCGTCCCGCATCCAGGTAGGCGTGGGCCAGGTTGCCGTAGGAGGTCAGGGTCTCGGGGTGACTCGGACCCAGGACCCGTTCCCGGTCGGCCAGGGTGCGCTCGTAGATCCCGACCGCTTCGTCCAGCCGCCCGGCCGTCTCCTGCGCCGCGGCGAGGTGATCACGGACGAGTAGCGTCTGGGCGTGCGCGGGACCGAGCACCCTGGTGCTGGCCACGACCATGTCCTGCCAGTAGCCGATGGCCGCCCCGCGGAGCCGGGCGGCGTCCAGGCTCTGCCCGGCCCTGATCAGCACCTCGTGGCCCTGCGGTCTCCAGAGCAGTTCGGCTGCGGTTTCGTTCAGTATCGCGGTGTTGTCGCGCAGCGCCTGGGACATCAGGGGCTGCTCGGCGTCGCGCTCCGGCCACGCTTCGAGCAGCGCGTCGGCGGCGGCGCGGGCGGCGCGGTCAAGCTCGGCGGGCGGGATGTTCCGCAAGACCAGGCCCCGGACAATCGCGTGCACCAGCACGGTACGCGCCGCGCTGGCCGGGTTGATCGTCAGCAGGCCCAGCCGGTGCAGGTTGTTCATGGAATCCCGGACCTGGGTCTGTTCGACGGGCGTGGCGTGGCGGCCGGTGATGTAACTGCACGCGGCGGCGCTGACGATCACCGTGCCCGGGATTCCGCTCGGGTCCATCATCGCGGCCAGCACCAGGGCGGGCGTGGCCAGGCCCGCCGGGAGAAGCTCGCTGGCGCGCTCGATCGACAGCGACCAGGTCACGTCCGTGGCCGGGGGAGGGTGGCCGGGCGCGGCACCGGTGAGACGCACCCGGCGGTCGGCGAACCAGAGCCGGTACTCGTGGCATCTCAGGCCCGTGTCGGTCATCAAGGCGGTGGCCTGCGCCAGGGCGAGCGGATGGCAGCCGAGGTCGGTGGCGAGGTCGAGCGCCTCGGTCCGTTGGCCGGGATCGTCGTGCATCCGGGCGGTCAGGTAGGCCAGCGCCTCACGGAGGGTGAACGGGCCGACCGGGACGATCCGCCGGCCGGGCCCGCGCAGCGCGTCACCCGGGCGCCGGGTGGTGACCACGACCCCGCCCGCCGGGCCCAGTGGCCACAGCCCCGCCAGGTCGGCCGGGTCAGCGAGATCATCGAAGACCACCAGCCACGGCCGGCCGGTCTCCGCCAGCCAGGCCAGGAACCGTGCCGCGCCGGCCTCGAGATCCTGATCGGCGTCCGCGATCCCGATGTCCGCGAGTGCCTGCGCGTAGGCCGTCACGATGGCGTCCCGGCTGAACGCGGTCACCCAGACCAGCAGGTCTACCGCGCGGTTGTCCCAGAGGGCGTGCGCCAGCGTGGCGGCGAGTTGTGTCTTGCCGGTGCCGCCCAGCCGGTAGTCCCCGGGCCTGTGGTCTCCGGGCCTGGAGTCTCCGGGCCTGGAGTCTCCGGGCTGGGAGTCTCCGGTTTGGGAGTCTCCGGTTTGGGGGCCTCCGGTTTGGGGGCGTCCGGGCTGGGAGTCTCCGGGCTCGCCGACGGGGGTCAGCACCACCGTCTCGCCGCGAACCACGTTGCCGACCATGCCGACCCCGCTCTCGGGCCGGGGCGTGTGGCTGTCGGCCAGCGACGGTACCGCTCCCGACCGGACCGGCCAGCTCACGGTGTGTGCTCGCGGTCGGACGGCGCGGTCCGAGCCCCTGCTTCTATGGTCACCAATGTGCTCCCGCTACGTATCCGGATCCTCCTGACAATCCACGCTTTAGTGGCATAGCACACACTATGACGGCAAGCCGGAAATGGATGCCCGATCGGGATGGCGTAAGACCTGGGGCGGCCTGGCACAGGTGAGAATCTCATGCTCCCGCCGATGTATACCGCGCTGATGTATACCGTGTCCTGTCCACAGGATCAGAAAGAGAACCGCCATGTGCCCGCCAAGCGCCGGCAAATCGCTAGGAAACCTTCATGAGCGGGATTGTTTCGAGGGCGGGCGTCTTCTCCCAGATGGTTTAGTTACCACACCGGAAAGAAAACGATTGCAGAATCCAGGCCACACTGATGATCTTCTGATGACCAAAGCGAGCCAATCTTGCTGGATCCAGCGCGCCGGTCGTCAGTCCCTGCGGTCGTCAGTCCCTGCGGTCGTCAGTGCCTGCGGTCGTCAGTGCCTGCGGTCGTCAGTGCCTGCGGTCGTCAGTGCCTGCGGGCGGGATCGGCACGGCGATCTCGCCGCCGAGCCGGTAGCCGGCGGTCAGGCTGAGGTCGTCACCGCTCCAGAAACGCCCGGCGTCATACCAGTTCGGGCGGTGCTTGCCGGGGAGTAGCCCCATGGCCTGATAGGTGACGGCGAGGACTTCCGCGCAGTAGGCGGTCTCCAGATCGGCGCTTCCCGGGTGCTTGACGAACGGCACGCGACCGCCCAGCCACCGCGACGCGAGCCGGGCCGTGGTCGGGAACGGCGTGCCGTCCATCCGCGCGATGGTGCGCAGGACGGCGTCCTCCATCTCGCGGGTGACCGGGCGATCCAGCTGGCGCAGCCACGCCCGCTGCCCGTACCTGGTGGCCCAGACGAGCACAGCCTCGCGCAGGTCATGCAGCTGCACTCCGCGGTGGCGGGTGCCCGACCACAGGTCGGGCAGGGACCGGCCGAGCTCGGCGTGCCACATCAGTGGCGGCAGGTCGTCAAGGGTGATGCTCATGGCGGCCACGGTCGTAGCCTAGGCATATGCGGTGGTGGAAAGTACTGGGACTGGCAGGCTTCGTTGGTGTCGCCGCCACGGGAGTGGTGATCGCCCGGGCGGAGCGGCAACGCCGCGCCTACACTCCCGGGGAGATCCGGGACCGGCTGCACGCCCGGCTGGCCGAGGCTTCCGAGGACCAGCCGGCCGGAACCTGACCCGAGCCGTGACGTCCTTGGGGTGAGCCGCGAGACCCGGGAGCCAGGTCCTGGGATGTCTCACCGACCACAGCCGGGGTTGTCAACTGTTGGCTGCTCGGTATGCGGCAGTGCGCTGTGGCTGGTTTGGGTGTGCAGTGTGCGGCGGGCTGGTGGCGATGGCTGTAGGTCGTGTGCGGGGAGCGGGGAATGTCAGATGTTCCTGCGATGGTGGGTGCGTGAGCTGGTTAGGTGGCGGGCTGGGGTCGGGTGGCGGCGGGTGAGGGTCATCCAGGCGTACCGGTTCGCCCTGGACCCGTCGGCGGCGCAGGAGCGTGCGCTGCGGTCGCATGCGGGGGCGGCGCGGTTCGGGTGGAACTGGGGCCTGGCGAAGTGCCGGGAGCGGTATGCGGCCGAGCGGTCGTGGTATTCGGCGGTGGACTTGCACCGGTTGTGGAATGCGCAGAAGAAGGCTGACCCGGCGCTGGCGTGGTGGGCTGAGAACTCCAAGTGCGCCTATCAGGAGGCGTTCCGGGACCTGGACCGGGCGCTGCGGGGCTTCGCCGCGTCCAGGAAAGGACAGCGGAAGGGCAGGCGGCTGGGGTTCCCGGGGTTTAAGAAGCGGGGCCGGTGCAAGGACTCGTTCCGTTTCGGCACCGGGGCGATGCGCTGCGCGGGCAGCACTGTCATCTTGCCCCGCCTGGGCACCATCGGCACGCACGAGCCGACGCGCAAGCTGGCTCGCAGGCTGGGGAACGGGACTGCCCGGATCCTGTCGGCCACGGTGTCGCGCACCGCGCAGCGGTGGTTCGTGTCGTTCACCGTCGAGGTGGACCGGGCCGTCCCCGGGCGGCACGCCCGGCCCGGCTCGGCGATCGGCATCGACCTGGGCGTAAAGACGCTGCTGACCGGCGTGGACGACCGCGGGAACGTGGTCGTGGCGGACGGCCCGCGGGCGCTGCGGCCGGCGCTGCGCCGGCTCCGGCGGGCCAGCCGGGCGCACTGCCGCACGGCCCGGGGAAGCGCGAACCGGCGCAGGCGCGCCGCCCGGCTCGCCCGCATCCACGCCCAGGTGGCGAACGTCCGCAGCGATGCGCTGCACAAGGCGACCACGGACCTGGCGCGGCGCTACGAGACAGTAGTGGCCGAGGACCTGAACGTGGCCGGGATGACCCGCAACCGCAGGCTCGCCCGCGCCATCGCCGACCAGGGCTTCGGGCAGGCCCGGCGGGATGCCCGGCTACAAAACGACGGCGGCCGGCGGGACGCTCGTCCTCGCCGGCCGGTTCTATCCCTCCAGCAAGACCTGCTCGGGCTGCGGCACGGTGAAAGCCAAGCTGGCCCTGGCCGAGCGGATGTACCGCTGCGATCACTGTGGCCTGGTCCTGGACCGGGACGTCAACGCGGCACGTAACCTGCTGTCCCTCGCCGCCAGTGGGGCGGAGAGCCAAAACGCCTGCGGAGGCTGCACAAGACCTGGCACCGCCGGGCAGCGGCCAGCGAAACAGGAACCCGGCACCGCG
>WNFD01003347.1_pt1 | contig 16391 bp, 18 predicted proteins | sample 5400491 | NCBI WGS metagenome assembly WNFD01 (sample SAMN13153343, study PRJNA577476) | soil metagenome | isolation source: 120 cm saprolite under Douglas fir tree site 2 hole 2 replicate 2 | place: USA:California | collected 2015-04-18 | reverse complement strand
CAATCCATTCCAGCCTGTCGGGCCCGAGTACCCAGTTTTTGCGCCAGCATCAACGCCGGCAAGCCTCGCGCAATTCCGTCTAGCGCTGACCGGAAGCCCTCAGCTTTGCGCTCCTCGCTCTTCAGCCGATTCCAATTCGGTTGCGGCCATTTTGGTCAGGTCCAACCCGCGTGTGGACGCTATTTGCTCGACGATTGTAAAGCGGCGGATGAATTTCTCGCAGGCGCCGCGCAGGGTCTCTTCGGCATCGCGGCCGATGAAACGCGGAGCATTGGCCAGCGCGAGCAGCATATCCCCGAGTCAATCCATTCCAGCCTGTCGGGCCCGAGTACCCAGTTTTTGCGCCAGCATCAACGCCGGCAAGCCTCGCGCAATTCCGTCTAGCGCTGACCGGAAGCCCTCAGCTTTGCGCTCCTCGCTCTTCAGCCGATTCCAATTCGCCATGACCTCGGCCGCAGTCTCTGCCTTGCTTCCACCGTAAACATGCGGATGGCGCCGGACCAGCTTGTCTGCCGCCCCCTGCAGGAATGCCCCAACCGGGAAGCGCTCTTCCTGCTGGGCGATGACCGCGGCGAACAGCACCTGCACCAGCAAATCGCCGAGTTCGTCGACGATCGCGAGCGCGTCACCTCGCGCGATTGCGTCTGCCGCCTCGTAGGCTTCTTCGATCAGGTATTTCCCCACACTCGCGAGCGTCTGCTCACGATCCCAGGGGCATCGCTCGCGCAGGTCGCGCACGATACCGAGCAACCGCGCCAATTGCGATATCTCGGGGCTGTGCTCGTTCATCGCTAGACTCTGATAATCGGCTCTGCGACCTTTTCCAGCAGAAACTTCGATAAGTCTCGAACCCCATCTGCGGTGACCTCATGCCCGCCATCGTATTCACGGAACATTACCGGCACTTTCAGCGAGCGGAGCGTCTCGACCGATTTACGCGCACGGGCGATTTCGAGCATTGGATCGGCACGCCCATGTTGGACCAGGGTCGGCAATTGCTGGATGGCTTCACGGTTGGAAACGAGTTCGACAAGGTACTCGGGAAAAGCTGTCCCGATTCCGACCAGAGCAGCGAACTTCTCCGGCCATCGCATCGCGAGGTTGTATGCCATCATGCCGCCCTGGCTGAAACCCAGGGCGACGACTTTGCGTTTATCAACCGGGTATCGCGAACACGCCTCGTCGATGAACATCCGGAGCTGTTCGATGGCCGGGCCGACCTTTTCTTCATCTGGCGGCGAGCCGGGACGCATTTGGTACCAGCCGTAACCATTAACCGCGCCGATTTCGACTTCATGAGAACCCTGGGGACAGATCACAAGAAATCGCCCGTCGGCGACAAATGGCGCCAATCCCAGCAGATCCATCGCGTTGGAACCCCATCCGTGCATCGCAAAAATCGTCGGGAAGGGCCCGTCGCCGGGCGGTTCGTAGGCGGCATGAACCAGTCTCATCAGGGTTTTCTCCTTTGAATCTCGTCATCATAGACTGGTACGCGTGCGGCGCGCCAGTTATGGGTATCTTAGCGCGCCGGTTGTCATCGGTGCCGTTTTCCGCGGTGAGGATCGGCCACATAATGGTAGACCGTCAGTCGTCATTGGCGGGTTGTGCCCGCGATATTAATATCGCCGGTTAGCAATAAGCTCTGGGTTGTGAACCCGGCCGCACACCCGCAAACGAGGAGTGAGGGAATAGAAGTTTGAGGAGCACGAAATATTCCCTCGAAAGCACCGTCGTTTCTCGCCCCAGGCTGGCCTGCCCGTTGGGGGCCGCCGCTATCGTTGTTCTGTCGAGCATAGGCGTGTTGGCGTTGACCGGCGTGGCGCGAGCGGCTGAGGCGATGCCTCAATCGTCGGGCGGTGATATTGCGGCAGGCATCGTTGCCGGAACCGTCCTGGCCGCGCTCGTGTGTTACGGACTGTTCCTGGCAGTGATCCCGGTTGTGAACCACCACGCCAGCGATTTTAAAAAAGCCGCCAGTCTTCTAACCGCCCTGCTGATTGTCAAAACAATCGCGCTGCTTTTCTTTCCCGGCTTTCACGTCGATGTCGGCACCTACGAAGCGTGGGGACTGCAACTCGCCCAGGGCGGTCCGGCGAGTATGTATCAATCCGGATTCTTCCTGGATTACCCGCCGGGCTACCTCTATGCACTGTGGGCGGCGGGTGGAATAGCTCATGCCCTGGACGCGTCGGGCGATATACTCCGCATGATCATCGGCGCCCCTGCTCTGCTCGCTGACTTGGCGCTCAACGCGTTGATATTCGCTCTGATGTGGCGTTTTTTCGGCAGAGTTGGTGCTTGGCTGGGAATGCTGTTCTTTGCCCTCAACCCAGCTTTGCTGTTCGACACGGTAGTTTGGGTTCAGACTGATTCCGCATTCACCCTGGTGATGCTGCTGAGCGTGGCGATGCTGATGGATGAGGAGGTGGAAGCCGGGTGGGGGCTCGCCGCGCTGGCGGTGCTGATAAAACCACAGGCCGTAAGTCTGCTGCCAGTGCTGTTTGTCTGGACTTTGGTCCACGGCAATTGGCAGCAGTGGGCCCGCGCCGCGTTGGCCTTTATCGCAGTAACGGTGGTGACGGTGGCGCCCTTCCAGGTTGGTCATCCGTGGGGCTGGCTGCCTAATCTGTATCTTTCGACCGCCGCCTACTATCACGAAACCTCCGTCAACGCTTTCAACTTCATGGCGCTGCTGGGTGGGTTGCGCGCCCCCGACAGCGGGACGATCTTCGCTTGGAGTTATTTCGTGATCGGGATGTCGCTGCTCATCCCTTTGTATGGTTTCGCACTTTGGGTTCTTGCCCGAAATCCAACCCAGCGCAATCTGTGTCTCGCTTCATTCATCGTCATCTTCGGGTTCTTTATGTTCGCGCCGCGAATGCACGAGCGTTACTTATACCCAGCGGTTGTATTCGCGATTCCGCTTGCGCTCGAGGGGCCTGGGATGATGGCGGTATTTGCAATAGTCACGGTGACCTGCCTGAGCAATCTCGCGGAAGCCCTGCACATATTAAATGCGGGCACTTTCCTCGGCTCGCGCGACACATTTGGAATGATGATTTCGCTAGTCAATCTGATTGCGTTCTTTATGGCTGCCTGTTTTTGCTACGCGCGTGGCGGCATGGCGGAACGGAAGGTACCGTCTGCGGCAATCGAGAACTGGTTCGCTGCAGTATCCGCCGGCTGGCAAAACGGTCCCGCTCACAACGCCCAGGATGAAGCAGATTTCGCGCCTGTTGGCTGGTTGCCAGCCGATACGATCGCGCTGCTTGCTTTGGTGGGCGCGGCGGCCGTGTTGCGCTTCTGGAATCTTGGTCACCCGGCCGAAATTGTCTTCGACGAAGTGCACTTCGTCGGCCAGGCGCGGCATTATATCCACGGCGAGGCTTTCCTCGATCCGCATCCGCCAATTGCGAAGTTGCTGATCGCGGCCGGCATCCTGGTCTTCGGCGATCATCCGACAAGCTGGCGGCTAGGCAACGCGCTGCTGGGAACGGTAATGGTAGCGATCACCTACTTTCTGGGCCGCCGCATGTTCCACTCGCGGTTGGCGGCAACGCTGGCCGCCGGTTTGATCGCGTTCGATGGTTTTTTCATTGTCGACTCGCGCATCGGATGTATAGACATAGTCTACTTGACATTTGCTGCGATTGCCTATTTGCTGCTGTTCCGCTTTGTCGGCACGCGAGATTTCATTCGGCGCCGCCGCCTGCTACTGGTTATCGGGATGGTGTTAGGCCTGTGCCTCGGTTCCAAACTGTATGTACCGGGGATCACCTTCTTGCTCGTTAGTGCATTCGTGCTATTCACGCTGTGGCGTTCACAGGAGACGACGGATGGGCTGGCTGACGAGCCTTCGAGTGCGGCGGCCGAAGGGATGCGATTCCATTGGACAGCCGGGGCTGCACTGATTATGGGTTCGGTCTCGGGGATGTTCTACCTGGCCTCGTTCATGCCCCATTATGCGCTCGGATGGTGGGGTGGAGTCGCCGATCTGCTGCACTACTACAAAGACGTAATGTGGTACGAAAATAGTGTGGCGAGCGCTACTCACCCGTACGCATCGCCATGGTGGAGCTGGCCGCTGATGCTGCGGCCGGTAGCGTATTGGCAGAATTTCCCGCCGCACGGGAACGTCGCGTTGATCTGGGGCGGCGGTAATCCCCTGACCTGGTGGGCGGTGGTTCCGGCGATGACGATCACCGGCGTGCGGGCGATGGAACGGCCCAATCTCGCGCGTATCTTTATGGTGGCCGGCTTTCTCGCGTATTATCTAATCTGGATTCCGATTGGCCGCATTCTCTTTCTTTATCATTATCTGCCGTCGGTCTATATTGGCTACCTGGCGCTCGCGGCAATACTGGCTGATATGTGGAATGGCGAGGCCGAGACGTGGGAGAGCTTCGCGCTCCTGTTAAGCATGATGCCGGTGCTGATCGTTGGGATGGGACATATTGCGAGCGAATACCGGCTGGTTTCTGATCATCCGCAGATGGCGGTTGGCTTGCCGCTCGCGGTGGCGCTGGTAGTCGCCTATCTGCTGCTGATCAACCGCCGTTCCCGCGCCGATCGCTTTGTTTGTGTTGCATTCCTGGCAGTAACAATTGCTCTATTCATTTACTATTTGCCGATTTGGCTCGGCATATCAATCAGCCGTACTGGCTATTACGCGCGAATGTGGCTGCAGGGACCAGGCCTGCAAAACTGGATATGAGAAATGGCACGGGCAGCGTACGGCTGCGATGGGCCGCGGCCGCTTTCGTGCTGGCAATTATGGTAGTTTCTATTCCGGCACACGGCAGCAGGAACCTGCTGAACAACGGCGACTTCACGCGGGGCTCGGGCGATTCGGTCGACGGTTGGCGGACCGACGCCTGGTTACTCACTGCCGGCACAACCGAGTACGGCTGGATTGCGCCGCGCAGCGGCGAGCCGGGTGAGGTCGAGATATCTACCCATCGGGATAACGACGCTCGTTGGGTCCAGGGCCTGAGTCTCGGAGCTGGCTGGTATCATATCAGCGTCGAAGCGCGGACCCGCAAAGTTTTGCCGTTCTTCACTGGCGCGACGGTAAGCGTGCTCGAAGACGGCATTATGTCGGAAGATCTGAGGGGCAATAACGAGTGGTCGCCGCTCGGCTTCTATCTCCGGGTGGGAAGGCACGGAGCCGACGTCGACGTGGCGTTGCGACTCGGCGGTTACATGAATTTAACTCGCGGGCAGGCGTGGTTCCGCCATGCGCGAGTCGTCAAGATTGCCGGGCCGCCACGAGAAGCGACACGGCTGTTCGACCTCGACGCAATTCGAAAAAGCGAGACGACCGGGCCGCGCGGCCATCCCTGGACCCTCGTCGCGACATTCCTGGCGCTCGGCTCAGCAACACTTATCGGCTGGCGGATGATGACAGAGCCGCCGGTACAGCAGCGGCGGGCAGAACGCATACGGCGCCGCAAACGCGCCTGACCGCCCAGTGACCAAGCGCCCGTTCCAGGCTGCTGCCGCGCAAAAGAAGAAACTCTGGGAGGTGCCGCTGGGTTGCGGATATACCTGGCTCCAGGATTAGCCGCCGCGGTTATCAGCAGCCATTTCCTTCTGCTGCGCGATCATGAGTCTGACTCCACCGCGTAAGTTCCCCATCGGAGAGCTCATCCTATGCCCTCCAGTCTTCGACCCTAAGCCCTTCGACCTGTTTGAACTCGCGCACGTTCGATGTAACCAGAATCAGCGCGTGGGCGAGAGCGGTTCCGGCGATCAGCACGTCATAGGCTCAGATCGGCCGCCCACGCTTCTTCAGGCTGGCACGCGCGTTGGCGCTCGCCTCGGCTGCTTTGCGGTCGTAAGGCAGGACGCGGATTGCTCCGAAGAAAGCGTCCATTGCGGGCTTCAGCCGGCGAGCGACCTTGGCATTGAGCAATAGTCCGTAAGCGACTTCCATCTCCGTGAGCGCGCTCACCGCGAGATCCTCGGGCGCTGCAGCCTTGACACGGGCAAGGATCTCGGGCCGGCCCTGAGCGAAATCGCTCACCAGGCAAGTATCAAGCAGATACTGCATCGAATGGAGAGCGCGGCGGCTTGAGCTCCTTGCGATTTTCCTCGAACCACTTGATTCCCCGGATGCCGCGGAAGTTCACAATGTCGGCCGGCCACCTGGCCGGCCGGCGCCGCTCGAGCCACTCCGCGACCGCTTCACGAATCAGAGCGTTACGCGTTTTGCCACTCTCTCTGGCGGTCTCATTGAGCCGTTCAATCATCTCATCCTTGAGGTGGACGCTGAAATTCATGACCGGAAGTTTAACAGGTGAGGTTATGTTCGTAAAATTAACGCTTACCGCTCCGGTCCCTTCCGTCGCGGTCGAGTCCCCTGCCTTTCGTCGAGCAGCTCGGCAAGCCGCGGCGTGTCGGGTTTTTCGCCCTGTGCCGCTTCAGCCTCTCCGCTTCCGGCCGGCGGCGTCCCTCGCGCCAGATACCGTCTTGTCGGTCCAGTTTGTGATCCGGCGGTGCCCCCGCTCCTAGCCATGACATCGCCGCATTCATTCTCCCCGGTCGCGTTCGCCCCCGGTTGATGCGGAGTACAATTACCCAATGCCATTCCCACATAGGCCGAGACTCACCTGGCGACGCGCAACTGTAACGAAACTGAAGAGCTGCTCGAATGACGCGACGGCCGCCGAGCTCTTCAGGCAAGATCTGAAGCAGACGATAGGCAAATTACTGTTCCTCGCGAGTCGGAGGTGGAGGCGGTGCTGAGCACCTTTGGCGTGAAATGGTCTGGAGGCTTTAGCTATTGAACTGTTTCGCGCGCGGGAAGGGGCATCGGACTGGGTTTGGCTCCGGAGCCATGGCCGTCCCGCGCCTGCTGCGCAATCTGAGTGAGCAACCGCGCTTCCTGTGTCCCGCGCGAGACGCATTGTTCGCCGCTCACTGGATGCAGCGGCACGTGCAAGGGCGCGGTAAATGTGCCCTCGACGTCGACGGTTGCTGCCTCGTTGCCTCGCGGCTTGATTTGGAAGTCATAGAGTGCCGTAGCGTCAGCGTCGGGTTCCGCCTTGTATTTGCGGCCCACGCCCTTGAGCTTGCCGCAGTCGGCGTCCGCTAGCGTGAAGCCGCCTGTTGCCTGTGCCTCGATGGTTTCTTCGTCGGGATTCTCAGTAATGATACGGTACTCGTTCTTAACTATGACTTCATGCACCACATCCCAGGCCTTGTAGTAAGGCAGATGCACTATTAAATGAGTTCGCGAACCCGGAAGCGGCTTTTGTTGCGGAGGGTAAAAACACCCGGCCAGCGCCACCGCAATAATCAGGATTCCAGCATAATGAACCATCGATATGGACGGGCATGATAACAGAGCCGGGTAACCTCACCTAGCAGGATGCGGAAAAAGGCGTTCCGCACCCTGCTTTCCCTCTCTGTAATCTCCCCCAGAGGGGGAGAACTAAACACTAGCGGAGCCGAAAGGCGGAGCGAGCTAACGAGTCCGCGAGGTGCGAATCAAAAAGGGAAGGAAGCCAGTCTTACCGCAGGGTGCGGAAAGAGTTTTCATAAAGGAAATAGTTTTTCCGCACCCTGCTAGAGTGCGGCCTCTGACGAGCCTTGCCAAAAGGTTACAGTCACCGAGGCAACCGCAATGGCGGCTTCTCGAGCCGAGACGTTCCGGCTGCATTCAGCTTTGTGATAGGCTTCCCATCGCGCGATTGTTAAAGTTCGGTTGTACGGTGGTGGCGAACGGTACATGCGTAGCTTAACCGCGAGCTTTTGCTGCGAGCGGGAGGCTCGCACCGAGATGACGTGCCATCGAGCGGCGGCTAATGCCAGAGATGCCCTCGTCAGGCGCGGCCATGCGGAGCCGATGAGCCGAAGCCCTGAGCGAAGCCGAAGGGTCAGGAGTCTGCGAGGTGCCTGTACGATAACGGGCCGCAGGCGATGATTGGGTAGGTGAAAAAAGCCCCGGAGGACCCAGGTCATGTCCGGTCATTCCAAATGGAGCTCAATCAAACACAAAAAGGCGGCGCGTGATGCCAAGCGCGGCAAGGCCTTTACCAAGCTGATTAAGGAAATCACCATCGCTGCCCGTCTGGGCGGCGGCGACATCAACGCGAATCCGCGCCTACGCACTGCGGTTGCAACCGCCAAGGCCCAATCGATGCCCAACGACAATATCGACCGGGCCATTAAGAAAGGCACCGGTGAATTGGGCGGCGGCCAGCTTGAACAAATTGCCTACGAAGGCTACGGACCAGGCGGCGTCGCCCTGATTGTCGACGTGCTGACCGACAACCGCAACCGCACGGTTTCGGAAATCCGTTTTCTCATGTCGAAGCATGGCGGCAGCCTCGGCGAAACGGGATGCGTCGCATGGATGTTCAAGAGGCGCGGGGTGATGACCGTCGACCGGAGCGCCATCGATGAGGACCGCCTGATGGAACTGGCATTGGAGGCGGGCGCCGACGACGTCATTAGTGACGCCGACAGCTTTCAGCTTATCAGCCCGCCGGAATCCTTCTCCGCGGTGCGTGACGCCGTCGAAAAGGCCGGCATTGCGCTCGCGAATACGGAACTGACGATGGTGCCCGAGAACACGGTCAAGGTTACCGGTCATCAAGCGGAGCAGGTCCTCAAGTTGATTGAAGAACTTGAAGACCACGACGACGTGCAGAGCGTATCGGCAAACTTCGATATCGACGAAGAAGTGATGGCGCAATTCTCGGCGGCCTGAATATAAAGAGATAGGAGCTAGGAGATAAGACATAGGTGAACAGACCCGATCCCCGTGTCTTATCTCCTTTGCGGGGCGGAGGTGGTGGATGCGCATAATAGGGGTGGATCCGGGCAACGCGGTCACCGGATTTGGCGTGGTCCAACGCGACGCGACACTGCAATATGTCGGCGCCGGTACCGTGCGTGCGCGAGGACTTACCCGGGGGCCGCAACGCCTCGCCGCAATCTACCAAAAGCTGCTCCAGGTGCTCGACTGCTACACTCCAGACGTGATGAGCCTGGAGCGGAGTTTCGTCGCGATTAATGTGCAGAGTGCCTTCGCGCTGGGCGAAGCGCGCGCAGTTGCAATGCTGGCGGCGGCGCATCGCGGACTCGACGTGTTCGAATACACCCCAACCGACGTCAAGCTTTCGGTCGCAGGATATGGGCGTGCCGATAAACGCCAGGTCAAACAGATGGTGCGCCGGACGTTGATGTTAAATGATGGCGGTGAACTCGCCGACGACGCGGCCGACGCGCTCGCGATCGCGTTGTGTCATTTGTTTCGGGCAAGAGGCGCAGGGATAAGAGAGGGGAGACATGAACGAGGACAAGCGAAGCATTAACTACCGGCCGCGATATTCTTCTTCTCGTTTCTCGCTCCTGTCTCCTTTTCCTCGCAGGGGACCAACATGATCGCCACGTTAGCCGGCACTCTCCAGCTCCGGGAGGCAGGACGGCTTATCGTCGAAACCGGCGGCATCGGCTACGAGGTTTTTATCCCGCTCAGCACGTATTACCGTATCCCGGCGGCCGGCAGCCGTGTCGAATTGGAAATCCGGCAGGTTGTGCGCGAAGACGCGATCACGCTTTACGGCTTCGCAACGCCGGCCGAGAAGACCGCATTTGACTTCCTGATCGGAATTCAGCACGTGGGCCCGAAGCTGGCCCTGGCCGTGCTCTCGGTGCTCGCGCCCGATGACCTGGCGTCCGCAATAGCGCATGGCGACGTCGCTCGTATTGACGCGGTGCCGGGGATTGGCGCCAAAGTCGCCGAGCGTGTGGTGCGCGAACTGCGCGATAAAGTCGGCGCCTTGACCCTCGCCCCATCCCAGCGCACAGCAACTGCCGGTCAGCCGGAAAATGGGGCGGGGTCTTCGATTCTCGACGATGCGGTTTCCGCTCTCATCAATCTCGGCTACAAGCCCGCTGAAGCGAAACGCGCTGTAGATGCGGTTGGAGTTGGCGGGAGCGACGGCAGTCTTGAGACCATGCTCCGCAGATCACTCGCGGTGATTCTCGGTGAAAAATAAGGAAGTCGCACAAGGGTCCGCGACCCACGAGCCCACCAGCGAAAATCTAATCCCTCCCCCTGACCAGGGGGAGGTTAGGTGGGGGTCGTCTGAGTCCGCTACTTTCAGACCAGACGAGGGGCAGCAAGACTCCGCGGGCGGGAGGTCGCGGCGCAGCAAAAGTGGTGCGGCACCGGCGGCCAGCGAAGACCGCGAAATCGATCTCTCGCTGCGTCCGCGCTCGCTCGGGGAGTTCGTCGGCCAGGAGCAAATCAAGAAAGTGCTCGGGATGTCGATCGAGGCGGCGCGCCAGCGTGGCGATGTGCTCGACCACGTGCTGTTTTCCGGTCCGCCGGGCCTCGGCAAAACGTCACTGGCACATATTATCGCCCGCGAACTCGGCGTGAATCTGCGCTCGACCTCGGGACCCGCGATCGAGCGCGCCGGCGACCTTGCTGCGATCGTCAACGACCTCGATAAAGGCGATGTGCTTTTCATCGACGAGATCCATCGTCTGGCGCGCGCGGTCGAAGAAATTCTTTACCCGGCGATGGAAGACTACGAGTTAAATATCGTGGTCGGCAAAGGACCGGGGGCGCGTACCATGAAGCTCGCGGTGAAGCCGTTCACGATGGTCGGTGCGACCACCCGTTCGGGTCTCCTGAGTTCGCCGCTGCGTGATCGTTTCGGCCAGCATTACCATCTTGATTTTTATGCGCACGCGGATTTGAGCGAGATTATCCGGCGCTCGGCACGGCTGCTAGAGGTGCCAATCGACGAGGAAGGCGCGGCGGAGTTGGCAGCCCGTGCGCGCGGAACACCCCGGATTGCAAATCGGCTGCTACGCCGGGTGCGCGATTTTGCCCAGGTTAATGAAACACCGATCATCGGGCGCGCAGTCACCTTGGCTGCGCTGGAATTGCTGGAAATCGATGCGTGCGGATTTGATCGGATGGATCGTGCCATTCTGGCAGCGATTATAGACAAATTCGATGGGGGGCCGGTGGGCGTGGAAAGTCTGGCCGCCGCGGTGGGCGAGGAGCCGGATACGATTGGCGAGGTTTATGAGCCCTATCTCTTGCAGGAGGGTTTCATCGCACGCACCGCACGCGGCCGCATCGCCACTCAACGCGCCTACTCGCATCTGGGCCGCACTCGCCGCGGCACCCTGTTGTAGGACGACGGCCGCGCGCGGGGCGATTCCCGCGACCGCTTCTGCCAGAGCCCCGGCGTACTGGCCTTCAGCCGGTGGTATGATATATCGTAATACCAAATGGCAACGGTTAAGGTCGCGATAACTATTGACGCGGAGCTCCTCGGGCGGCTCGATGCTTTGGTCAAAAAACGCGTATTCGCGAGCCGAAGCAGAGCGATTCAGGAGACCGTGCAGGAGAAACTCGATCGGCTTGCTCGCACACGACTTGCGCGCGAATGCGCGAAGCTCGATCCCAAAGCCGAGCAGGCAATTGCCGATGAGGACCTGGCCGGTGATCTTATGGAATGGCCCGAATACTGAGAGGCGACGTCGTCTGGGCCGACCTCAATCCGGTCAAGGGTCGCGAACAGGCCGGGCGAAGACCCGTTCTTATCCTGAGCCACGACATTTTTAACGAACGCTCCGGAACCGTCATCGCGATGGCGCTCACCAGTCAGCCGCAACGTGCCGATTTTCCGCTGACGTTGGAGCTGGACATCAAGGGTTTGCCGAAGAAATCATGGCTTAAGACCAGCCAGATTCGAACGCTTTCAATCCAGCGAATCGGCGGGAGACTAGGCCACGTTCCGCCAGAAGTGCTCGACCAGGCGATAGAGGGCCTCAACGAAATCATCAGCTAAAACACTCGTCGCGCCCCGACCTATACCAGAAATGTTTATCTCCCTTTCAACGCGGTCAAGACCGCAGCGTTGAGCACGGCCGGATTCTGCAACATTGCGAAATGGCTGACATCCGGCAGGATAACCAGCTTTGCATGGGGAATCGTGCGAGCCATATAGCGATCATGCGAGAGCTTGATCGCTTCGTCGTACTGACCGTCGGCGATCGTCGTCGGGGTCCGGATACTGCGCAACTGCTCGTCCGTGAAATGCGGCTGCGTCGCCCACATCTGACTTATCTGTTTGACGAAAGCGGCGTATTGATCTGGAGTTTCCGACAGCTGCGCGTATTCCAAGCCACTTCGTTTGATGAAACCGCCGAAAACTGAAGTCTTATCGAAATTACTTGTGAGCCCCGATGGATCAGTATTGGCTCCGAAGGCGAATAGACGCTTGAGCCGTTCCGGATGATGAATCGCCAGATCAATGCCAATAATGCCACCGTCACTCCATCCGACCAAATCGACTTTGCTGATTTTCAAATAATCCAGCAACGCAACCACGTCGGAAGCCATCAAGTCATAGCTGTAGGGTTCAGCCGAGCGGGTACTGCGGCCATGGCCGCGGCTGTCGGCGACGATGACCAGGAAATGACGTTCAACCAGGAATGGGACCAGGTTACCCCAGTAATTCGAGTTGGCGAGCCCGCCGTGGAGCAGCAGCACCGGTTGGCCGCCGCCAAACTCTGCATACCACATGCGGATCCCGTTAATCGGCGCATAGCCACTACGTTCGGAAGCAGGCAAATGTGGAGTCGGCGGAAGAATTTTCCACGGCTCGACCGCCGACACAGCAAGACCAAAAGCGAACAAAAGCAATCGCGCTGCTATGGTGCTCTTTAACATTCCTCTGCAGAAGCAGATTTGCATATTTGAGTATTAACAATTAGTGCTGTCTTTCGTATGCGTAGCGCAGACAATACGCATAATCTAGCTATAAATGAACCGGTACAAAAAGAGAGCAATAATCGCCGGCTTCCCGGTGAGAGCAGCATCTCTGCCCGTAATGCTTGCGCCGATGGCTACGGCTACACTGCTTGGCAGGTTCGATGGCTAGCCCGAACGCCCAAAGTGTGAAGTCGCGAGCGCGCGCCGATCTGATGCGGATTTTTGCGGCGGCGGTATCCGCCGTCGCGCCACGCCGCGTCATCGCTGCTGCATTTGACGGCCAATTGCCCGAGATGCGCGCCATCCCCGAAATGTTAGAAAAAGCGCGCCGGGTTTATCTGCTCGCTGCCGGCAAGGCCGCGATGGGCATGGCGCTCGAGATGCAGGAGCGAATCGGAGCGAACTTTCACGATGCCTTCGTCATCGCGCCCCGTCCTTTGAGCGAAGAGCCGTCAGGAAAACAGCGAAGAGTCTTTCGCATTATGCCGGCGGCGCATCCGGCGCCAGATGAGTCGTCGGAGGCGGCGGGCCGTGCGGCGCTCGAATTCGTTGGCAAGGCAGAGCGAGACGACCTCGTCGTTTTTTTGCTCAGTGGCGGCGCCTCGGCTTTGATGGCGGTACCGGCAGAAGGACTCACGTTTGCCGACAAAGTGACCGTTACCACCGCGCTGATGAATGCCGGCGCGTCGATCCGCGAACTCAACACCGTCCGCCGCCATCTCTCTGGGATCAAAGGCGGCCGGCTGCTGCAGTCGTCCAACGCAAATTTTCTAACGTTAATACTGTCCGATGTGCCGGGGAACGATTTGGCAACAATTGGCTCAGGTCCAACCGCGGCAGATCCAACGACTTATTCCGATGCGGTTGCGATTCTGAAGCGCCGTCGAGTCTGGGGCCGCGCGCCTGAAACTGTTCGCGATTGTCTCGAACGCGGAGCGGCTGGCGAACTAGCTGAGACGCTCAAGCAGGGCGATCCCGCGCTGGCGCGCGTGCGCAACATCATACTTGCCGACAATCGGACGGCGACCGAGGCGGCGTCTGATGCTGCAGCAGCACTGAATTACAGTGTAGTCCGTGGCCGCGAGCTTAGCGGCGACGCCAACGAGGCAGGCGCGGCACTGGGAGCCTTCTTGTGCGGGCTGGAAAGCGAAGCACCCTCACCCGGCGCGCGGACGCGCCACCCTCTCCCGCCAGTCACCCTCACCTTACCTCTCCCGCAACTGAGCGGGAGAGGGACAGGCAGGAGCGCGCGAGGGGAACAACGCGCATGTGTAATTGCTGGTGGTGAGACCGGTGTATCGGTGAAGGGCAACGGTAAAGGCGGCCGAGCACAGCAGGCTGCGCTAGCCGCCGCCTTTGAGTTGGCAAAGCTGGGCGCCAAAGGCCGAGTTACCGCGCTGTTTGCGGGCACCGACGGGATTGACGGTCCAACCGATGCCGCGGGCGCGATTGTGACTCCAGACACGCTCATACGAGCCAACGAGGCAAAGCTCGATCCTAAGTCAGCACTCGACCGCAACGACTGTTATAACTTTTTCAAAGCGTTAGGCGATCTGGTGATCATCGGACCGACCGGAACCAATGTTGCCGATGTCTTCCTCGGTCTGGTGAACTATTAATGAAGCCAGCGAGTTAAATTAAGCCGCCACGCCTGCGAATCATCGCGCGAATAACTATGGCGCAAGCAAAAATCGTCAGAGCGGCAACGGCGTAATGCTTAAGCAGGTAGACAGCGCCCCCAACGACCGCACTGGCAAGGCGGTTCCGCGCGTCACTCTTATCCCCGGCGATGGGGTCGGGCCTGAGGTGACGCGCGCAGCCGTACGCGTGCTCGAAGCCGCCGGGGTTCGCGTCGATTGGGACATTCAAGAAGCGGGAGCGGCTACTCTAAAGAAGTTGGGCACGCCGATTCCGGACGCGCTGCTAAATTCACTGCGGCGCACGCGAATTGCGCTCAAGGGTCCCTTGGAGACGCAGGTTGGTCAGGCTACCGTTCTGGGCCGGAGGTTTTCCCGGAGCCGGTCGGCCGAACACGTAGACTCCCGCCGTCGCGTCGGCAAAGGTAAAGCCGTGCGACTCCTTCCAGTCGATGAGAACTTTTTGAGGATCGAAGTCCGGCAAGCCAGCGCGCTCTCCCGTGACGGAGAGTTATTAAAGGCGATTACGGGGATGCAAGGGAAGGGGGAAAGAGAACGCGGGGCGTTGACAACAAACCCTCAATTTGAGCGCGGCTCGCTCAGGGCACGCTGTACAGCCTCCGGCTCACGGGCAATGACCGTAAGAAATACCCGCGCCGCACCGGTCGGGGCGCGCCTGCCCTGCTCCCATTGCTCCAGGCTGCGCTTGCTGAAGCCATAGCTGCGGGAAAATTCGCTTTGCGACATATGGGCCTGCCTGCGGATCGCTTTCACGTCGATCCCTTCCGGCACATGCACAATACAGCCGTGATTTTTTTCGCCGCGCGCAAAGGCGAGGGCTTCCCGCGCGCCTTCCAGGATGCTTTGCCCTGCCTTCGTGGTTGCCTTGTTTTTGCTCATTTCCTCGCCCTCCTGTAGTTCTGCGGCAAAAATCTTCAGAATCTTTTTAAGTTCATTCTTTTCGGCCGGACTCATGTCGCTTTTTTCGTTCTTGGCGAACATCGACAACAGAAAAACAGGAATGTCCTCGCCGCTGTAGAACGTGATAACCCGGTAACCGCCCCGCTTCCCTTGCCCCGGCGGGGCGAAGCGTATCTTGCGCGCGCCGCCGGTGCCGGGCATCGGATCGCCGCCCTTGGCAATGCGCAACACGATTTCCGCGCGTTCCTCCTCTGAAACGCCGCAGTCATCGGCCCGACGTAAAAACGCCCGAGTTTCCACAACCGTATGCACTCATATGGTATACGCCAATGACGTATAGTCAAGGGAAATTCCGGGGTGGGGGTTTTTGCTGGAATGATGGTTTTTGTGCCGATATGCAAAAATCCCCATGATCCCAGCGCATGCTGACGGAGCCATCATGGACACGGCGCCTGACCAGGGAGGATAGGCGCGGTTTGACGCCGCCGAGGCGATTTTGCACGCCATGGGTGCGGTCGAGGTGCGCGGTGCCACGCGGGCCTAGCAGGGTGCGGAAGGCACTTTCGGCAATCTACTAGAGAATTCAGAGGCTAAAGCCTGTGCCTGAAGTTTCTACATTCTGAGGCTAGCTCCGCTAAAGGCAACGCGGTCTATCCGAAAATTAGTGGGACAGGCGTCTCTGCCGATAGCCTGCCCTGAGGAGCCAGGCGGCGACGAATGGGAAGATGCGCGAGCGTCTTTGCTCGCGCCACCTTTCACAACCGCTCACCGATCCAACGGCCAGACCCAGGGGTAGTCGCCGAGCTCCGGCCAGCGCTTCCAGGGATTTCCGACAATGTAATCAAGCTTCTGGGCAAACTCCTCATCATAGCGAACGATCCGGTCGAAGGACTCATCCTGCCAGACGCGCCCAAAGCGCTTATGCTCGCGCTGCATCTGACGGGCGGTGAACGATTTCCAGGAATGCAGAACCGCTTTGAGCTCGTACCCGGCAAATGGCGCGAGAAGCGCGTGCACATGATCGTCCATCACGACATAAGCGGCCAGTTGATAGCGCTGACCGTCGAAGCTCTTGATCG
>WNFD01005643.1_pt1 | contig 16393 bp, 15 predicted proteins | sample 5400491 | NCBI WGS metagenome assembly WNFD01 (sample SAMN13153343, study PRJNA577476) | soil metagenome | isolation source: 120 cm saprolite under Douglas fir tree site 2 hole 2 replicate 2 | place: USA:California | collected 2015-04-18 | reverse complement strand
TCCTTAAGCCACTGGTCGAGGTCGGTCTGCAACTCTTCGAGATCGCGATAGATCTTGCGCCGAAACGCAACGCGGTAAAACTCGTTGAGCACGGTCCGGTGGAAGCGCTCGACGATGCCGTTGGTCTGCGGGCTCTTGGCCCGCGTGCGAGTGTGATCGATGTTCTCGACCGGCAGGTACAACTCGTACTCGTGCCGCTCGGGCGTACCGCAGTACTCGGTGTCGCGGTCGGTCAGAATCCGGTTGAGCGGCACTGCATGCTCATCAAAGAACGGTACCACCCGGTCATTGAGCAGATCGGCCGCCACCAGTGGGGTCTTGCGGTCGTAGAGTTTGGCGAACGCCACTTTGGTATAGGTGTCGAGGAAGGTCTGCTGGTAGATGCGGCCGACACCCTTGAGCGAGCCCACGTAAAACGTATCCTGCGCGCCACAGTAACCAGGGCACTCGCTCTCGAACTCGCCTTGCGCCTCCTTGTCGGCCTTGGCTTTCTCCAACGCCGCGAGCTGTGACTCGCTCAGCACCAGCCCCTCTTGTGCGCTCTTCGCTTCCAGCGCCTTGAGCCGCTTCTTCATGGTCTCCAGGTCATGACGCTGCCACACACAGCGCACCCCGGCCGGCGAGATGTTCAGGCCACGTTTTTTCAGCTCGTTGGCCGCACGCACCTGACCCCACGCCGGCTCGGCGATCGCCAGCTCAGCCACCGCCTGCTCGATCTCCGGCATCACCCGGTTCTTCAAGACCGGCTTGCGCCGTGAGATTTCTTGCAGCGCAGCCTCGCCGCCCTTGTCGTAGAGTTCCTTGAAGCGGTAGAAGCTGTCGCGGCTGTAGCCCATCACCCGGCAGGCCGCCGACACGTTGCCGAGCTGCTTTGCCAGCTCCAGCACGCCCACCTTCACCTGGATTACTTTTTGTTCCTGATTCATCGTCCTCGTCTCCTTTTCAGGACCCGAGGACCGTACCATCGCTGTAAGATTAAGTCTTGGTCTTTACAAAAGAGGTTACACGACTTGCCCAGTTCGGTGATCGCGGCTTAGCTGTTTACGTTGCGAGCGTTTTAAGGGTAGTAGGCAGATCCGTCCTGCGGGCCAAGGTCCCGGTCATCGGCGCCATCGTCGGTGTCGAAGGCCGCCGCATGGTCCTGCGTCTGGCCTGCGCCGCGAGCGCTGGCGTCAACGCTTCCCCGAGCTGCTCGAGCGCATCGCCGCGCTTGCCAAGTCAACTGTGGCGCAGTTGCTCGACTACCGAAAAATCCCCTGCTCTCGGGCCGTGGAAACCGCATCGGCCAGCCCGACCACCGCAGTTAATTCTGGCTAAAACCGATAGGAAATATGTGGGCAGTCTGGCCACACTGCAGGTATCTTCGCCCTTTGCAAGCAAGCGTCACTCATGAACCAACTAGATGAGCCGCACGAGAGGCATTCCAGCGCAATGATTAACCGCGCAAATCACAGATAAGCGACTGACAACAAAGCCTCTGTTCATTCGCCATAAATCACTTTGCCGCCCTTGATTAACTCGCGGCGGATGGCTCGCCGCAAATGAACCATCCCGATTGACGTGCTCTCGGCCGCTGCCATGTACGCGGCGGCTAGGCCGCAATTTTTGATTTCGCCGCCCGTCAACTCGAACTCACGTGCAACTAGATTAAGGTCTAGGTCCGGGGCACGCTCTGACGGTTCCGGAAAAATTCCTTGCCATATCCTCAGCCGGTCCGGTTCGTCAGGTAGCGGGAAATCAACGATAATGTGAAAACGACGGAGGAATGCTTCGTCCATATCACGCATGCGATTGGTCGCCAGCACGGTCACGCCGTCATATTCTTCCATCCGCTGAAGCAGGTACCCGATCTCCACGTTTGCATATCGGTCATGTGCGTCCTTGACTTCGCTGCGTTTGCCGAAAAGCGCGTCGGCTTCGTCAAAGAACAGTACAGCGCACGCAGCATGGGCTTCGTCGAACAGGCGGCCAAGATTCTTCTCCGTCTCCCCGATGTACTTGCTCATAACTTGTGAAAGGTCAACGCGATAGAGTTCCAGCGCTAGCTCTCGGGCGAGCACCTGAGCCGCCATCGTCTTGCCCGTGCCCGAGTGACCCGCGAATAGCGCCGTCAAGCCCCTGCCCATCGCGACCCGTCGCCCGAAGTCCCATTGTTCAAGCACGTGATTTTGATGACGCACCCACGCGAGCCCAAGATCAAGCTCCGCGCGTACACGATCGGGCACCACCAGATCTTGGCGTGTGTAAGGTAGAGGTAGTTTTTGCGCAAGCGAGCCCATTGCGGCCGAACCGATTTCTCGGCAGGCGCGTTCGAGCAACGGAAGGTCTAGACAGCGCTCCCTTGATGGGTCAAACGACGCTTCCGTGTCGGCCCGGCGAATTGCGCGCGCTATCCGACCTGGGTTGAAGCGGAAACGTCCTGCCAGGTTCGCTACGTCCGGCTCGTTCAGACTTGCGGGATGCGGAAGCATCCGAGCCCACAATTGCGCGCGTGCGGCGACGCCCGGCTCCCGCAGCCCGATAACAACGAGATCCTTAGGCGCCGCCGCGGCGGCGTCCGGAGCAACGGTGTCCGAGACTTCCAAAATGATCGGGCGCAACAGATCCGCCATCTCAGACCATAGCTGACTCCACTCCACCGATTTCGGCTCGCCCGCGCTCACCTGCAAGAGGACGGCTGCCTCATGCCAACGGCATTCACGGCGGGCGAGGCGCAGGCTGTCCACCAGCCTATCGCCCGAGACAGGCACCGCGATCGTCGGCAGCCCAGCCTCTGAAGCCGCAGCACACGCTGCCGTAGTGCGGCCGCTACCAGGCATTCCGTGCACAATCAGCGGCCGCACCGTGTCCCTCTGGCGAATTGCCCTACCCCAGGCCCGCAGCTTCTGTCGAAACGGTTCGTCCAGAACCAACCGGTCAAGCAGGCCAGAGTTCGGCGTGTAAAGCCGCGCGATCTTGCCGCTTCCGTCAAGACGCGAACCGCTGCTGAGGCGCCGAACCATCTCATGTTGCAGCCTAAACGCAAGTCCCGGTCCCGGCCCTTCCCCCTCAATTTCAACCAGGCCGTCCCTTATGAAGGGGCGTTCAAGCATCGCCGCTGGAGGGTACAGCGGCAGGCAATCGCCATTGGCTTGAATCGCTAGCGCAAGGCCGAGGGTTGGACGGGTCCGGCCGGCATGATCGTTCAGGTAAGCGATTAACCGCCCAAACCGGGAATCCAGCTCAACCGCGAGCGCGAGGAGCAGGACGCCATATTCCCGCGGCCTGAGTTCAAAAGCGGTAGCCGCATGGTACAACGGGAGAAAAGCATCTGGAACGGCTCCCTCGCGAGCGCGCTCGGCAATTCCAGGATGTGTCGCTGATATAACCAGCTCTCGTGGTGCGGTGTCCGAAGGAGGACTGTTGAGTTCGGCGCTTAATTGGCCAATTAGCCCCTCAGCCTCGCCATCCTCGATTACATAGCCGGCCACCGCGTCGCCTGCCGACGTCCGTCCGCGGACGCGCTGACGCTCAAGATAATCGCGGAGAGCGAGCAGCAAGCGCGCCAGTTCGGCGCGAAGATGTTCTTGCGGCGTCAAGGGCGTCTCGTCCATGCTTAGGAGTGGCCATAACACAAAACGTACAGCCGGGTGCTTGGGACGGTCAGATTATCGACCGTCTCTGAGACGGCGCGTATCCTTACATGTAGCCGCACTCGGTTTCCACCTCATGCCTAGCGAGCCTTTGCGAGCAGATGCACGCACCGTGCTTCATGACCTCTCTGGAATAAGCCGCAACCGGAAAAAAGGTCTCAATTGATGCATGTGACGCGCTTCAATTCAGGCTCGCGTTTCACGACCTGAAAAACCCTTCCTTTCCACACAACAATTGCGCATCCGGTCTCCAGTAGCGACAGGTCATGAAACGGGGCGCCGGAGCAACTCACCTCTAACGTGCGTGCTCGCTTTCCCCTGAGAGGTAATTGCGTTGGGGTCAATCGGAAGGCTAGGAGGAGGTCTTCGATCGTTTGCGTTTCAATTGTGTACCGCGCCTTATCACAATTGTCGTTAACGAACCGGGCGGTGCCGTCCGCAATGAGGATCGAAGCGCCAATCAACTCGCCTGCCTGCGCGTCGGTGATTGCACTAATTCCCGGAGCACCCAGATCCTTCACCACCAACCACACTCCACGCCATTCGGGCGGTGGCGCTGAGCTCCCGGCTGCGGAGATGAAGTTGGCAGCGGGTGCTCCGAGAAGCATCGTCGTGATAACTAAACAGATTGTCCACCGCCTGACGTGGATCAAAACATCGGGCTCCAGCTGTTATCGGGCTCCAGCTGTTATGCGGTTAAATATAATTGCCGCTCTACCTGGCGTCTTCTAGTCAGCCCAGCGACCTCTTGCAGCTGCCCGTTTACATGAGCCTTGTTCCACGCCAGGAACGCCTCACCCGCTGCGGCGGTATTGCCAGCTCTGTGTTCGCGCAAGACGCTTGACTGCCTGAAGTTTCCTGATCCGATATTGAAGCACAAAGAAACCATCGCTCCGAACTGACTATCCGTCGTGCTGACTCCCTGTGTGGCATTCTCAACCGCATTTTCAGCTCCGGCGAGATCATCGGCAAGTGCCTGGTCAGCTTGCTCCTGGGTCATCTGCATCCCCGCTTGGACGCCCTTGATATGTCCATAACCGATGGTCCAGATACCCGCGACATCTTGGTAGGCTGACAAGCGGCACCCTTCATACTGTTTGATAACGTTCAAACCCGCGTCATTGATTTTCCTAGGCATAATCCCCTCCGTGAGGCGCTTCCAGAGGGGAAGCGCCGGGTGGGCCTCTATCATTTTAAACTGACCAGAACCCGCCCTCGTGCCATCGCCGGCACCGTTCGATTGTACCACGGAACGGGCCAAATCGCCCCGAGGTGCTGAACCTCTTGACAATGTAGTCCAGCGGTCCGCCGAGAATTTGGCCGGCCATCGTTCAAGGGCCTGCGTCTCTGCTCGAGCTTTCGGAGCGCATCTCGACCACCCTCGATTTTGAAGTGCGACTGGCGTGCATCACGCGTAGTGGCGCCCTGTATATGATGCCACTGTCATGTGTTTTGCCCGCCCTGGGCACAGCAGACCTAAGCCTTTATTGACTTTCCAGCCTCGTTTTTTGTCCGTCGCCCCTTTTTAACTAAGAGTCAAACCAGCCGCGCCCAGTTGTTTGCCTACATTGCGCTTTTCTTGAGGATGTTTTCAACTTCGAGCACACTGGCCGGGTTGCTCACCGCTCGCTCAGGTTCCCCAACTTCTCGGCAGGGCGAGAAAACTGGCCACCCGCTTGCGCTTGCTGTTGGCTCGTGTTTGCAACGCTGTAAAAGTGATCCAGTTTTGCGCAGAAAAAGTGATCCACTCCGGGAACATTTAATCGCCCTTTTTGCCGCCGTCGGCGGCGTTGCGGTTATCCTTTTCACCACTGACTTGTGCAGAAGATCGCTGATCATCAGCGGTGTTGTTGGTGTTGCGCGGTGGGGGACGGCCGTCCCCCACCGCGGTCGCGCCCTTGTTGGGTCCCCGCTGACGGCGGAACGAATCGCCGCGGGTCGTGATTATGTGAGCATGATGGCTCAGGCGATCGAGCAGTGCGGTGGTGAGTTTTTCGTCGCCGAACACCTTCACCCACTCCGAGAATGCCAGATTGGTTGTGATAATAGTCGAGCGGCGTTCGTATCGCTGGGCCAGGAGGTTGAAGAGCAGTTCGCCGCCGGCGCGTTCGAACGGGACGGAGCCGAGTTCATCCACGACCAAAAATGCGACTTTTTGATAACGCTGCTGCAGCGCGGTGAGCCGGCGTTGGTCGCGCGCCTCGATCAGGCTCTGCACCAGGTCGGACGCGCGGGCGAAGAGCACTCGCATACGCTAAGTGAGTCTTGCCGGTCCCGATCGGCCCGGCCAGGATCACGTCCTCGGCCCGTCCGATGAACTCGGAGTTGGAAAGTTCCAGGAGCTTTGGCCGCGAGATGCCTGAGTGCAGCCCAGTCGATCTGATCGAGCGTCTTAACGTCCGGGACCCGCGCCTCGCGCAACAATCGGCGCGCGGTGCTTTGATGGCGGTTGGTGATCTCGGCCTCGAGCAGTTCGCGCAGAAGATCCTCGTAGGGCCAGCCGCCGTCACGCGCGCGCCGGCATAGCCCTTGATACACACGCACGACGGCCGCCAGCTTCAGCTCGCGGCAATACTCGCGGATGACTGCCTCGCACGTCGCGTTAATCATGGGCGCCTCCTGCGGCGAGCAGCAGATGATCATAATCGGAGGCGCGCCCAGCCTCGATCACGTAGTCCGAAAGAGCGGCGGGAACCGTGACGCTGGCTGCTGGTGCGGAATCCGCTGCGATCAGATCGAGCACGCCCAGCCGGCGACACTACAGCTGCCCGTCCCAAAACTCTAGACTTTTCGACGCGCTTGGGGTTTTCAGTAGCTACAGCCGGAGACAACCACGCAGCGTCTGCCGTTCTTGAAGTCGCGACAATTCCGGGTCTGCTTGTGCGCGGCAGGAATCAGGTGCGCGTAATCGCTCATTCCCGTCTGAGTACGTCGATGTCCGACTAGTGCCCTCCGCTGCCAAGCTTCGAGGCCCACGAAAATAATTGCCCAAAAGCTTGAGGGAACTGCGCGCCGAGCAAGGTCAGTATCGGAACAACTCCGAACACGGTTACCTGAATAAGGAAACTGGAATCCCACTCTAGCTTACCTGGTGTAGTACCAGAAAGGAGACTGATAATCCGATCGCGATTCATTTGGACGAAAACAATCAAGAGCAGGAGGACTGCACCAAGTAGCGTCGCCCAGCTCAACCAGAGCAGCGTGTCTCTCTGTGGGAACGGGTAGGAGCTCATTGCGAGAAGCATCAAGAGCATTCCAGTAGTGCCAAACAAAGCGAGGTTTTGCAATTGCGCCAACACTTGACGCAGAAAATCGACAACCCTCGCTGCGATGCACAAGTTCGCCTGCCTTATCAATTCGGTCACGACTTCTTGATCAGATCGTGAAGCCGTCTGAGCGGCACCTGCCAAGCGCCATTCGCCGTCAAAAATAGACGCGACGGCTCCAGTGACTATCGCCACCGTCCTTTCCGCGTGGAGCCGTGCACTGACAGATTCACGCCAGTTGTCGGTCGCTCCCGTCTCTAGCTTGTAAGCTCGCAGCAAGCATCGTTCCGCGCAATCCACCGCGACTCTTAGGTACGGAAGATTTACGCGCTGTTGAATCTCGCGGGCGCTCTGCAAAGAGGCCTCCATCGCGGCGTAGGTAGGCCTCGGTTCCACCAGGTAAATTCGCTTTCTTGCGGTCTGATCACCGGGTAGGCTCTCCCGCAGGCTTTCGTAGGATCCGCGTGTGGGATGCCAGTACAGTCGTCGCAGTAGGCTCCTTAAGGACAACCAGACACCCGTGAAGCGAAGAAAGACCGCCAAGAATCCTGCGTACACTAGCACCGATGTCGCAAAAAGAGCGTAATCGAATGCTGGGCCGTCGACGGGATAACTGGCGCGACCCTGATGCAGCGCTGCCCAAATGGCGAAGAATGCGGGAAGAAGAAGAGGCAGACCGGGCAGGCGTAACGCAGAGCATTCGAGCAGGTGGATTATTTGGTCTTCCAGTTTTGTGACCCCCTCAAACGACGTCGACTTGAGGTTCAGGAACGGACTCGGCAGGGGACACTGCTCAAGCAGATTCAGCCGTCTCAAAGAACAAAGCACCAAGACCAGCCCGGCGCCCCCCATCAGCAGAATCGGCACAAGTGGCGAGACGCCACTTCTCAAATCTACCGAACGCAGAAAAGCGAAGATACTCGGCCGCTCGATGATGCTCGGCTGCTTGAAATTAACGGTTAATTCCGTAACAGAATAAGCCGCTACGAGCGAAAACGGCAACACGGCCACCAGGCCAACCTTCCTTGAGATGGATGTCGCGGCTGCACAAGCACCAACAAGAGTCGTGAAGACGGCCAGCAACTGCAGCGACAGAGTGATGCATGCAGTTACAGCCAACGTCTCGACGAGCACGCTCGGATGCCAGGAGACTACATCACTCTTGAAACCGCTTCCGGGTAGCCAAGGCAGCAAATAGTAGAAGAAGACGATAGCGTAGAGTACCAACAGGATCGTGGCGCACTCGAACAGAATGGTTCTACGCATTGGGCGATTGCCAGGAATAACTGCGTCTCCCCAAAGCATCGACAGTGATGCCGGCACCCAATTCCACAACCAGAAGAAGCGGGCGAAGAAACTCGAAACTCGAAGGTTGGACGACTCCTTTAGCAGCGACAGGCTTGCGGCTAGCGAGAACAAACTCATCAACAGGAAGCCAATCAAGAACGGCCGCGGATACAACGCGCTCGCCACCTCGATAGGTCCCTTCGGCGGCGGTCGCAGCCCCGCCGGATAGAGAACCTCCCCTGGATCATCGTCTATCGGCATGTATGCGACAGGCCAGAAGTCGTCTGTACCGACGATACTCACCCACAGCGGAGGCTTCGTCGGTAACTTCTCGAACGGGATACTGTACTCAAGCATCGATTCCGCCTTACCAAGAAGGGCGAGAGTCGCGTTGTAGACGCCTTCAGCATTATCGCTTGGAAACTGCGAACGCTGTCCTTCTCCTATGAAACGCTGTCCTTCTCCTGTGAAACGCTGTCCTTCTCCTGTGAAAGGATAGGTCCACGACTGATTCGCGCTGAACAGCGGATAAGTCGAGAAAACAAGCATGCCTCGGAGATCCTGATTCACATCGCTGTGAAGAAACCGAAGATCTTCCGACAAAGACACGATTACGGTATCGGGGCATTTACTTCGTATCTGTTGAGCCAGGAAGATGAGGTCTTCGTTGTCAGTTGCGACGATCTCTACATACTTGATCCGCTCGCGATGGATGGTTGAGAGAAGACGGTCCAAGACCAGTTCGTCATAATAAGCCTCACGCGATGAGAACGTGGGTATCACATAGCCACCAGCCTCACTTTGCTCCTCGGAGAAGGGAAGATTCCTTCGACCCAGCGCAAGCTGAGGCGTCGCGGGCGTAGCGGCGCTTCGCGAAGCATTGCGCAGATTGGAGATGTGCAGCGGATACTTCAAGTACAGGATCCGAGGGGCGGGCGGCGGCCTCCGACCAAGCCAGTCAAGTACCACTCGCATAGGGCCGAGTGGTAGAGGAGCGTTTCTGCAACCACTGTCCGCTGATGCATCGCCCATCGCGTGAGGGTGGGCTTCAGAGCTGTAATGAAATCCCCGCAGAGTGCCGCTCTCAGACAGCAACGCAATGTGGTTAGCGCCTAGGTGCATGAGATAACACTCAATCAGGTGGTTCCTCTGAGAGTCCGAAACCGTGGTCGCTGTAAACCTCCCCTTTGGCTCGAATTCGTCTCTAACTGCAGTCGCAGTGCCTGAGATGATGGTCACTTGTGGCAGGGGCAAAGGTTGATGCGTGGCGAGCCAAGCGTCGAGGGCAAGATCGATGGATTTCGCCGAACCGGAGAACGATGGACCCAAAATGCGGATTTGAGGCGGCCCCTTTGCGACCTCTGGAAACCGCTGCGGGGGTTTGTCCGGCCAATAGTTCGAAAGCCATGAGACCAAATCCAGGGCATTGGCCAACGCTTCCTTGCGAACACCCCAGGTGGGTGTCTCACCAACTACAAGAACAAGAAGCAATTTCTTTTCCTGGTTGTGGCGAAACAGCAAAATGCCAGGTTCGGTCAGAAAGCGTGTCTGCTCCTTCTTGTTTCCTTCGACGGAGACGAAACTCCCTGTCGGTTTCGGAAGGCCATCTTTCGTGTCCTCCTCCCATCTGAGGACGAGCTGCTGGCCTAGAGCGAAGCCTTGCGGACTCCCCTTTTCCGGGACTTGCCATGGGAGGTTGAAACGGTCCAAAACGTAGCCCGCTGTCTCGGCTGCACTCTGAATTGCGTCAAGGTAGCTGTCGAACTTTGAGCGAAGAGGGGAGGCGATCGGTTCAGGTAAGGTCGCTATAACGAACTCAATCTCATAGCCCTTCCGGGCGTCTGGCTGGTCGGTCCAGGCCTCGTACGCCTCTTTGTCCGTGAATCCGAAGAAGTACTTTATAATCTCGTAGGCGGCGAGTGGACGATCCCCCGAAGGCGTCGTTAGGGGCGTTTCTACTTGTGGTGAGGCGGGCCCTGAACTCCGAATCGTCACAGGGATCGCCACGGCGAAAGCTCCTAGGAGAGCTATAAGCAAGGGTCCGATGTTATTCCGATCCATCCCCCTTCGTTCCTAATAGGCTTTTGCCGCGCGGCATGGGGAAGCTTTACACCGCGCCTGTTATACTGGTTGGCAACCTCCGATCCTTCTCAGCGCCGGACTAAAACTGCGTCAGTTGGATCCCGCCTCCGCCATAGTGCCCCTGCTCTCCTGCGTGCCAGCCCCCCGGTCCGTCACGATCGATTTCGGCCGCCGGTTCTCGTCTGCAGGTGCCGCAGCCGACGCAGCTCGGAGATCTCAAGCCCACCGGACCACCGGACTCTGTTGCGCCACGTGTAGAACGTCGGGTGCGAGATCTCGTGGTGCCGGCACACCTCGGCGACGTTCGCCCCTGCCTCAACTTCCTTCAGAATGCTGATCATCTGCTCCTCGTTGAATCGCGCTCGTTCCATGCCAGCCTTCCTTTCCGGCGAGAGACACTAACTCATCGGTGGGATACCTGCATGGGATGAGGCCAACTCGAACAATCATGAGCCTCGCTTAATCCTTAATGCTCGTTGGTAGAGGAGCGGTATCCGAAACTGTGGCAACCGGCTCGTTCCAATGAACTGAAAGAACCCGATGTCAACCAGTCGATGCGCTATTTCCATGGCCTTCGTCGAGTCGACCTTCCATATCGAAGACAGGGTGTCGGGAGTATGCAAACTATCTTCGTTCTCAAGCTGTTGCATTCGATCGCGAAGTTGCGGATATTCGGCGCACAGTGTCTGCTCAAATCGCACCTTGGCCACTTCCGGGAGCGCGTTAACGATGGAGTTTGCTTCAAAAAGTGGCTCACCATCGGGCGGAGCCTGGCCAATTTCCAACCTTCTGAGCTGCAATTGTCTGGCGGCAATTAGCAGGTGAATCAACTCCCGCGGGGAGTTGCTCCGCGAGCCGTCGCAAGTGTTTTGCAGAATCCAGTCGAAGCTCTTGAGCGGATCGGTTGATCGTATTTTGCGCGGAAAGATCCGATAAAAGACTGAGACCTGTCTGTCTCTATTCGACAGTGTGTCTTCCGCATCGATCCTGTAGTATTCGCGCACCGCCCGATTGTGAATCGCACGCCTGACCACCAGATTGAGCAACGACGCCTCGTCCCACGAAATAGTCATGTGGTTGACGATGTGGCTCGCCTCACGAAAGCCGTCTTTGGTGATGTTCTTCCAAATATCGGTCCGCAAAAAGATCTTGAGTGCGATCGAGTCGAACTTTTGCAGATCGAGGTAGACCCTGAAGAGAGCTCGGAGCGCGCTACGCTCGAGCTCCGGGGACTCCGCAAACGCGACGTCTAACCGATCAAGAAGAAGCCAAACCTTGAAACCTGACTCCTCGAGGACCTCGTTGGTCAATTCGAGAAGATGGTCGACGGAGACACACCCTAAGCTTTCTTCCTTACTGCTGGGTTCGAGAAACCGTATTCTCCAGGTGGGCAAGGAACTAGTTGCATCGATCTCCGCCTCAAGCGTGAGGCGCCGAACATATGAAAAGACAGTCCGGAGCACGCCCCGTAGAGTAACGTTTCGTGGAAATAAATGGGCGTCCTCAAGGGGGTTGATTATCTGCTTAAGCCGTGATGATGAAATTCCATAGTCCTTGAGGGTGTGCGCGATCAGAACGAGGAAAAATAGTTTCCACAGATTGCGGAATTCAGATTCGTCAACGGGCTGACTGGCGACCAGGTCCCTGAACGCCACCGCTCCGCGTGGGTTCTCCGCGGCAATTCCGATGATCCCGCGATCGAACAGTTCCGAGGTTCTGTCGAGAAGCAGAGCATAAAAAGCACTTTTGCCACTTCCCTTGGACCCATAAACGATATCGATATCGCCGGCGAATATCCTCTGCCATTGGTCTGTCTCAACGAAGTAAGCACAAAGATTATTTCCTTCTTCTTCCGCGGTGGGCTTGCCGAAGGTGGTAGCCTGAAGGATTTCCCTCTTTTTTTGGGCGGTCGAGTTCATGGCTGAACAGCCCCCTTGCCTGTTGCTTCGAGTAACGCAACTGAGAGGACGCCCACTGTTGGCGGAGTGAGCGCTGACCGACGAGGTACTAGGCGAAATGCTTGCTATACATCCGCCAAATGCCCCCAAATCTTCAGACTGGCTGACATATAGCTGCTTAACTTGATCTTGTCGTTGTCGTTCGCGAATTGCTAACGATGGCAAAGATGCGCAATTTCGAGACCGAGCGTGAGTCGAAGGCGCTTCCCAAGGTGCCCCAACTGGCCAGTTCTGCTGCGCGTGGTCACGCGATGCCGCTTTTCCAATCGACTCAGCAGACAGTCTCCTTCCCTCCGTGTTCCAGCGTCGCCGCGCGCGCTAAATCCGCTCCACCTTGCGGGTCGCTTATCCCGCGGGCGATGGCAGCGCCACGATCCTCCGCAGCATGCTTCCAAACAGCCGGCGCCTGAGGTGGATCTCCGCAAGCAGTAGCCAGTAGTTAATGTGCGTGCTTGATCCCTCGTTTGCCGGTTTTCACCAGGCACTGCTGCAAGTTCGGTCAGCGACCGGTTGCCGCTCCGCGCCGATCATCAGGATCGTTGCCGCGCCATTTCACCCAGCGAATTGACGGCCGCTGTGTGAGATGAGAGCACGACCGTGACTTTTATCGGGGGAGGCGCGGAAGGCTATAGTCCGGATGGGCTTTGGCCACTTGGCGTTCCTGACGGCACTTTCGCGTGCACTAATTCCATGTTTTCTACGGCATAACCATCCGCAAGCCTTTTTGGCGGTCAAGTTCGGAGTACTTCAAGGGCAGCTCATCACCGTAGCGGGGACATCTGTCCCTCTGGTGCTCCCACTTCAGGGCTTTCAGTTTGGCTCGGGTGGTCTTATCCCTTTTAGTATCCCATTCGTAACTTAGTATCTGCCGGTGTTTTGTTTCATTTCTTAATCCCAGTTTTTCTGTCCACCCTTCATACGCTCCTGAGGGTGGCCGAAAAACTGTCGAGTTTGGCTCCGAGGCCGGAGCGCGCTGCAATGCGCCGGCCAACGTTCGGTATGTTGGGCCAAGCGGTGCGCGCGATGGCCGAGTTCATCTGATTCTTCGCCGCGAACTCCTCAGGGGTCAGATCGCCGAGGCTTGAGTGCGACCGTTCGCGATTATATTCGATTCGCGATTGCTCGACCTTGTTAAACGCATCGTCGAGTGAGAGAAAGACGCGCTCGTTGAGGCATTCCTCGCGCAACGTGCATTGAAGCTCTCGATGTGCGCATTTTGGATCGGCTTGCCCGGTTCGATGAACTGCGGTCGCACGCGTGGTCATTAGCCCACTGGTCGAGCACCCGGCCGCGCAGTTCCGGGCCATTATCCGCCTGAATCACCGTCGGCAATCCACGCCTGCTACGCAGTCGTTCCCCAAGACTCTGGTTACACGCGCGCCGGTAAGTGAAGCCTCGACTTCGATGGCCAAGCTCTCGCGGCTCCATTCGTCGAGTACGGCGAAGGCGCGAAACCGCCGTCCACTCATCAGGCTTTCATGAACGAAATCGACCGCCCACGTTTGATTCGCCGCCACCGGCCGCTCGCGCACCACGCACAGATGGCTCAAACGTTTGCGCCGGCGTCGTCTGCGCAGCGACAGGCTTCTTGACGATGCAGCCGTTCAACCCGTTTGTGATTGGCGCGCCAGCCTTCGCGACGCGGCATCAGATAGAGCATGGGGCAACCCCACCGGCGCCGTTGTTCGGCCAACTCCCGCAGCCGTTGCCGCAAATTGGTGGGGCCGCTGGAAACCGCGCCGCGTGATGCCGACCAGCCCACAGGCGCGACGCTGCGACAGCGCATGTATGGTCATGACTTCCGCCACTATCGCGCGTTTCACCGCGGGTCGTAGCCGTTTTTGCCAACACATCCTTTAGCGCCCGAATATCCAGCGCCTGGTCCGCCGCGATCGCCTTCAGCCGCCGGTTCTCTTCCTCGAGCTGGCGCAACCGGCGCATCTCCGAGATCTCGAGCCCGCCGTATCTGCTACGCCACATATAGAACGTCGCCTCCGAAGGTCCCGTGGCGCCGGCACAGCTCTGTTTCCTTCGCGCCGGATCGAGATGATCTGTTCCTCGCTAGATCGTGCTCGTTTCATGTCCGCCTTCCTTCCTGGCAGACACTGATTCATCGGTGGGATACCTGCAGGGCGAAAGACCAAAAGCAACTTAGTCACCCCCGGATGACGCGCGATTGTTCATTTGCACAGTCGCTTGCCCGGACAGCGAGCCCAACTGTTCAAAGTGCCTCATCACGGGTCTCAAAGCGGCTCACAGTAACGACGTGTGGAACTTCCTCCTCAATCCGTCTCCCATTGCAGCGCTGACGCCTTACTTGCGTGGCACCAGGCCGCTTCCCTCTGCTCAGGAAACGTGCCTAGGACGAGGTCTCGGACTCAGAATTTCTATAGCACCGCGCCGCCAGGCGGTTGGAGGCCAAGGCGGCGGGACCCTTCAGTCGAAAGAATGGTGGGTGGGAGACTTCGAGCGATGACCGGAAGCATGGGCCACGTGAGATTGCGATCGCCAACCCTGAGTTCCTTGCAGCCGGGCGTTGAACTCTAATCCGGTGCGATGCGCCTATAGACCTAAGCGATTTTCACCGACATTTACTGCTAGCTCACCTACGGCTTCGACACTGCCCGATCTGAAATAGGCGAAGGCACTGTGGGAGGAACTGAGCAGTTAGTCGCCACAATGGCTGTTCAAACTCCGAACCGGATAGGCAATGAGCAGTTGGACCTCCTCGCTTATCGTCGCCTCGCGCTGCTAATCGATGGAGCGGTCTTCGTGCTTTTCCGTTGGCACCGCTCCTGCCAAGCCTACCGTGCGATGATCGTGCTTGCGGCATGCGACTTTCGTCGCAGGCTCGATTGTTGGCGCCCGGGTGCTGCACTTCGTGTCGCCAAGTGTCCCCACAGTTCGTGACGAGTATCTCCCCAACCGCGACCCCCGTGTCACCCGCAGCCTCAGCGGCTGCCCAGCAGCTCAACCCGCCAATGCGTCACCTTTTGACGTTCGATGTCGGGAATGACCGCACATACGGGACTCAAAATCCCCGTCCATAAACATGCGAGTTTAAGTCCCGCCTCCAGCACCGATATTATTATAGGTTGCCACATCTTCTCCGGCGACCGTCCCTCGGGGACGAATTGAAATGATCCGACAGGATGCTCTGGTATGTGGCATTGGAAAAAGTCCAAGAAAACCCTACTCTTTCTTCCCCTCATCTACTTTGTTGGGGTTTTCAAATCCCCCCTCTCCGCCAGCAATCGCGTCGGCCCGCAATGAAACTGGTTGAAGTCCCGTACGCGCCAAGGTCCGGCATCCGCTGTGCCATCATTCGTGGTTCTTTACCGGCACGTTGCCCAGTCCGTAAACCATCGCGGTCTTGGTCGTGCCGAGTTTGATCCAGTCGGCACAGTCGAGTTGAACCGCCTTGTAGAACTCTTCGGATAGTTCGAGTGCTGACGAGCGAACCTCCTCGAGGCGGTCGAACTTACACTGGAAGGCAAACTCACCCGAGAGGGACTTCTCGAGGGCGCGATTACGCCAAACCGCTATCGTGGTCTTACCCTTGTAATGGTGGCCGAAGTGAATAAAGCCGATGAAATTCTGAACCTCTTCAACCGCCATGCTGTTGACCAGTTCGATTTTGGTCCTGGGACGGATGTCAATGTGCTGCAGCGCGGGAAAGGCCGCGACAATATTTTCAATCCCACGATCGAGTTCGATCTTGGGAGAAATCAGCACGCATCCGTGTGAGTAGACGCTACGCATCCCGCCAAGACGATCGCGTTCCAACAGCAATTCTTCTTTGAACTTGATTTCGCTGAGGCCACCCAGAGTCGGACGAACGTCGACCTTGGCGGCAGTTTTGAGATCGGGGTTCCGATACTTGAGGGTTAGTTCGTGATCGGCCCGCGGCCACCCTTCGTCGTAAAAAGTGCGTTTTCGAAGGATGAAATGGTTATTGAAAAGGTCGAAATCAGGCGTGTCGTAAAACAGCACTTCACGAACCTGGCTGTGGAACGCCTTATCGTCGATATCGATCTTGAGATCCAACTTCTTGGCGGATTTCTCCACGTCCTCCCAGAACTCCATAAATCCGCGTTTACTCGTAAAACGATCAGGTTGGAGCAGGATCTTATACTCGCGGTAATGGACCACGTCGTCAGACAGGTGT
>WNFD01003207.1_pt1 | contig 16394 bp, 15 predicted proteins | sample 5400491 | NCBI WGS metagenome assembly WNFD01 (sample SAMN13153343, study PRJNA577476) | soil metagenome | isolation source: 120 cm saprolite under Douglas fir tree site 2 hole 2 replicate 2 | place: USA:California | collected 2015-04-18 | reverse complement strand
TCACCGGGAACCAACACCTTGCGAATCGCCAGCCGCCGCAACAAATCCGGATCGTCTGAAGGATGGGAATACACCGCCGCGCCAAACAGGATAGGGTTTCGCCATGCGACCTTATTCAGAAGGTGGGGCTTTCCGATAATCCCGACAACTTCATCCGTATGAGTGGCCGCGTACCTGTAGTCGTTCACGCGATACGGAACCTTGATGCGATCGAGTCCGGCGCGCAAACTCAGAAACACCCGCATCTGTCCACCGGGCTGCGCTCTTCCCCTAAACATTCGGCGCGCGATACTCCGCGGATAACGGTCTCCGGGTAACCAGCGATCAGCCATTGGGGGTTCTTCATAAAAGAGATTGAGAGCCCTCATTCGCGGCCTCGCCCTACCGCGAAACATCGCGCGTCAGCAACCAGATTCCCGGCAATCTCTGCGGCTCGCTGAAGCCATAGTCAACGGCGAGCGACGATAAGTCATCCTCGCTATAGCCGTCGTGCAGCTCGATACAAATAGCATCCACAAGTCTCAACCAATCGCAGTTCTCAGTTAGCAGTCGCTTTTCATAACCTTCAATATCGATTTTGACCAAGCCGATTCTCTCCAGCTCGAACCCGGCCATTAAGCTTCGCATGCTGATCGCTTTGACTTTACTTACGATGCCGTCTTTCGGCCTTCCAGCTAATTCATCAATCACCTGGTGTCCATAATCGAGTCCCGAGACATCCATCGTTACTGAACCGTCGGCGACGGCGATGGCGGCCGGAACGATCGTCACATCCAAGTGATTGAGTTCGATATTGCGGCGAAGGATTTCCAGGTTGGAAGCGACCGGCTCGACGGCAATGATGTTGGCGTTCGGATATTTGCGGGCAAAGAAGATGCTGGTGAACCCGGCGTTCGCGCCCAGGTCCAGAATCGTTTCCGGCGTGGTTGGCAAAGCAAAATCATAATAGCGATGGCTGAACACTTCGCTGAAGATAAAAGCGTCCGACCCGCCATTGTCGCGCACGACCACATCTATGTTCCGGATTGGAGTCGTGTAGCAGAACGATATTACGCGTTGACGGTTCGTGCTCTTCCCTTGATTAAGTTTCGTGCTGTAAAGCCAGCCCAGATAATCGAACCGATCATTCCAGGTGGGACAAATCCTGGTGCTCCGAACCGCGTTCTTGACCAAAGCAACCGGGTTCATGATCTAACGGCCTGCTGGATGCGTTTCGCGGTCTTCCATCCCAGCGTCTTGCTGGTAAGTTGAAACAATTGACCACCGCCCGGCTTTAGATCGGAGCCGCCGAACTCTTTTACTTTTTCTTCCGCTCGCCGCACCAAGTCAGGAAGGTTCGGATAGACGCCGTAGATGAAGCGTTGAAATTGAGTTGCGCAGGCTGCACGGGTTCGTTCGCTGTCTTCCCTGGCTAAGAGATGCGACGCACAGAGCTCCAGCGAACGATATACGGACGTATGACTGTTTGGCTGACTGCCGCGGCTCCAACTTTGCGAAAGCCCCGAGCGATAAGAAACCCGAGCATCTTCGCAAAATGAGACGCCGCTGCTGTTGAGTAATACGCGCGTGAAATATTCCCCGTCATCGTTGGGACAAGGCGTCTCGTCCCACCGTCCGGCTTGATCGGCAACCGCTCGTGGCGTCAGCCAGGAGTGGCAAGGCATCATCCCGCCACCCAACCAGGAATTGATTAGCCAATCGATCGCATTTGAATCAGTCCACACCGGTTCAGTAGTGAACACAGTGTTCTGCGGAAGGTCGTAGAAGCGCCCCCAAGCGCTCGCAGCTACGCGACCTGGAGGCTCACTCAATAAACGTCTCATCTGAATTTTGATCTTGTTAGGAGCGAGCAAATCGTCGGCATCAAGATACTGAATAAACTCGCCCTGCGCTTCGCTGAGCGCGCGATTTCGGGCCGCGCTGGCGCCGCGATTCTCCTGCTCGATGACTTTGATCCGTGGCGCGAAACTCTTTAGCACTTCAGCGCTGCGATCCGTCGAGCCATCGTCAACGGCGATGATTTCTTTAGCGGGCCAGGTTTGATCCAGCGCCGACTGAATCGCATCAGCGACAAACGCTTCGGTGTTGTAGACCGGAATGATTATTGAGACGAGCGGCTGCATGATCCCTGACTCTAATCGACGTAGTGTCTTAGTTTCGCTTCGTGTGTTCCTGCGGACTACACGAGAACGATCCACGAAACCACACCAAATCGCACGAACAAAGCCGTTTCGTGTGGCTTCGTGGATCCGCTTCCATCGCAAGCCGATCGCTCAAAAAGTAGAAACATAAGCCAGTAAGCTAACCGAAAATCTGTCGCCATCTTTGAGCCACAGACTCGTTGCTGGGTGGTTTGTTCCCGTGAAACCACGGTTCCGAGAGATAGCCAGCATACAAATCGTCGTTTCGGTCAATCTCTATTATCTTTTCAATCAGTCTTTGAAAGTCACGATATTGAAGGTCCATCTTGAACTGGCGGCCATAAGTCTTCAGTCTTCGACGCGCCTTGCCGGCCAAACTATTAAACTCAGGGGAACGAAAGTCTCTCAGAGTAGCGCGGCAGTGACGATCCAATTCACGCGCGATGGCGCCGCCGTTTTCGTCCAGATATTCGTGGGCGTTGACGAAGCTCTTTGGATTAAAGTGTTCGGCGATGTTTGGATTACCGAGGTAGATCGGCAGACTGTTAGCGACCATCGGGTCGAGAAGTTTTTCCGTGTTATATCCCCGGCGCGAATAATTCTCGAACGCAATGGTAAATTTATACTGACTCTGGAACACTCGTTTTCGTGACCACTGATCCTCGAATCCGTTCCGGTCAATCGCCGGCATGTTGTTCATCGATCGCCCGGGCGCGTCCACCGGTTTGTATTTCGATAGCTCGCGGAAGAATTCTTCCCGATACGGCACTGGATTGCTGTAGAGAAAGTTACAGAACCGCGTCTTACTCTCGATAATCTTCGCGGTGTCGGTGTTTTGTTTGACCAGCGTGCGCGGCTCAAATCCATGCCACTGAATTCTTCGGTAGCGATCGTCTCTAATTTCATCTTCGTATGGAATCCCGAAGGCCCAGTCACAGACCGACAAATCGGGCTTCATGTTTTCGCAGAAGTAACCAATCCGGGTGAACCCGCCTTTCGGAATGTCGCTTCCGTAAGGGCCAAAGATAACGAAGTCTGGACGCTCACTTTCGATGAATTCGTATTCTGACGCAACGACGTTAAGAATCTCTCGCACGCCGCTTCGAAAGATGAGTCCGTTGGTGAACTTAATTCTGACCCGCTTCGTCATTACCCGGTAGCAACCGTCTGCCCGGCCGGCGCGGCTCCGGACTGGCGACTTCTCAACCAAATATTTTCTTCCGGCGGAGCAAGTTCGTTACGAAAAGGATCCCCGTTTATGGTCAAGGCGTCGTAACCATTTTCCTCGAAGAATTTCAGGAACTCTTCGGGCCTGTGGTTAGCACCAAGCAGAAGCGACGGATTGAATTCGCTGATGATGTTTTCGGGACGAAAAGGTCCGGACCAGTCGAGCCCTTTGAATACTTCCAGCTCATGTCCTTCCACGTCGATCTTTAGTAATCGTATTGGTGGTTGAGGCCTTATTCTGGCCAGAACCTCATCAAGAGAGACGCACGCGATCAGGCATGTTTCCTGATGCCCGTTTTGCTCAGCCAAAACGCGCGCGGTTCCAGAGTTGTGGGAGGAAGCGTTGCCGAAACTATGAATCGTTGCTTCTGAAGACACGCCGGCATGAACCAGCCTGGCCTGGATTTGAGGATTGAGCGACAAGTTTTTCTGCAAATCGATAAAGGCTTCCGCCGACGGCTCAATGCAAACACAACTAACGCCTTCAAGCTTGCCGACCGTGCAGGTATAAAGACCAAGATGACTTCCAATATCAAGAAACACGCCGCCCGGCTTCATTAGTTCCGTTGCCAAAGCTAGAGATCGCGGCTCCCACGAGCCAACGTAAACAAGCGCATGAGGAATGAAGTCCGGCTCAGAAATGTCGATCTGAATGCGCGCCCCGGTCTGGTTGATTAGCGGCAGACCACGAGGGAAAAAATATCTCCCCAGATGTCTGGCCACCCTTAGTTTCGCCCAATGGTCAGGTACCCGTCTCGTGTACCAGAGATAGGCTCTGGCGCCAGACGACGCTCCGCTCCAGGTTACTTCCGGAGAGTTGCCGTTATGAGCCGTATTCATGTTCGTGGTAGTTCGCTGGTCGAGAGGTATCTAAGCAACAAAGCCGCTTCGTGTGGCTTCGTGGATCGTTTTTCCGCAGCCGGATTGCCCAAAGTCAGGAAATTGAGACACTACCCTTAGTTGGCACGGCTGGTTTTCTTCATGTAAATCTCGTCGCGCCCAAGAACTGCCTTTAAGTCGTAACCTCTTCTTGAAAGAAGCGAAATTATGCGATCGCCAAAACAACTGTTCTCGATGCCAATGACCTGAATGTCGAACGTATTGAAGTCAATTGACGACAGGATTTCAAAATCCGCGCCCTCGGTGTCAATGGATAAATAATCAATACGGGTTACCCGGTTTGATTTCAAAAGGTCGTTGAAACGCCGGACCGGCACATTTATTACTTCGCCACCATCGCTTGTGACCTTGGCAATGAAGGATGGGTCTTTGTAGATCGAGGAATCATCGAAGTATCTGATGAACCCACTTCCCAGATCGAGATCACCCGGCAGCTTCAGGAACTCCAACAATTCCTCTTGTCCCCCGACGCCGCAATTCAACGAAACGCATTTCCGATTCTGCGAAAGACTTTCAAAAGCCAGCGGGTTTGGTTCGATGCAGATCCCGCTCCAGCCAAGTTCCTTTTCGAAGTAATAGGTATTGCTTAGAGCGATTCCGTCATAAGCGCCGACATCGACAAACACTCCGTCTCGTTTGCCGTGAAGCAGGAAGTTATCGATAAACCGATCCTGGGAATGCTGACTGTAGTAGCGGGCATGTTTGGCCGTGGAGTCAGCGATAATCTTGCGGGACATTCTTCTATAGAGAACCCGCCTGAAATTCATGGACGCCTCGCCTCGAGGAATTGCCCGACCAAATTCTCTTAAAGCATGAAGCATTTATCCTGGGCTTCGTTTAAAGCAGCGCGCTAGACGCGAAACCGGTAGTCAAGTTCTACCGAGCCGCGCGCATGTGGCGGATACGTGACGAGTTCTCTTCGCCCGGCGTCGTCGATCACCGTCAAAGAGAGTAGATCACGGAACTCTGAGGTCACATCGTCGCTATCAACCCAGAGAGTCAAATAGTATTCCCCCTCAACCATCGGGAACGACGCCACGTCAACTGCAAAGCTCGTCGAGCCCGTGCCATTTGTCCTGTGACAGCCGTCAGCCGAGCGCAAATCCAAAATCGAGATCCGCCTGCCGAGCGAATCGTGAATCAGCACGGCGAGCTCATTAATTCGCATCGGCACTGCTGACTCAAGTTCCATCAGGAACTTCAGGGGCGCACCGCTGATTGTTGGGTTAGGAGTGACTTCGAAGTTATTGAGTTGCAAGTGCGTGCCGAGCTTTAGTGGTTCGCTACTCTTGATGGCACTGATGTTCTTCGCCACCTTTATATAATCTTCCACCTGCTCTTTTGCCGGGCCCTGGCCAACAATTCTTCCGGAGCTCAGCCGGATCGCCCGCGAGCACAGCAACTGAATCGCACTCATATCGTGGCTGACGAACAGCACGGTGCGGCCGTGCCTGGCTACATCGCCAATTTTCCCCAGACACTTCTTTTGAAACTGCGCGTCGCCGACCGCCAGCACCTCATCGACCAAAAGGATTTCGGTCTCCATATGCGCGGCGACGGCAAAGGCCAGGCGCACGTGCATGCCGCTCGAGTAACGCTTCACTGGGGTGTCGATAAACTTCTCGACTTCGGCAAAGGCGACGATCTCGTCGAACTTGCGTTCGATTTCCGCCTTGCGCATGCCGAGGATCGCGCCGTTGAGATAGATGTTCTCGCGGCCGGTCAGCTCAGGATGAAAGCCGGTGCCGACTTCGAGCAGCGAGCCGACGCGCCCGTGAATCTCTGCATGTCCTTTCGTTGGCTTCGTGATGCGCGAAAGGATTTTCAGCAGCGTGCTCTTCCCTGCTCCGTTGCGTCCGATGATCCCGACGACTTCGCCGCGCTTTACTTCAAACGAAACGTCGTCGAGGGCCCAGATATAGGAATCGCGGATTGCGGATTGCGGATTGCGAATTTCAGAGCCATCCCCATTCTCGTTACGGCCGTTGCGAGAAATTGTTTGGCGCAGCCGGCGAAACGGCGCGGCAGCAGTGTCAGCGATCACATCGCGCAGAGCCTTGTAGCGCTCCTGCTCGCCGATGCGATAGAGCTTGCTGAGGTGCTCACACTTGATGACTATATCGCTCATTGATCTTGCTGACCGGAGACGGGGGACTGGAGACCGGGCCCTTCCAACGAGCGACGGAAAGCCTGTAGCTTTGTGAAGAGTCTGTACCCAAGCTCTCTGATATCGTGCAACTGCTCTTCGCTGACGAACGCTCTCCTTTCGGCAATGTCCAAACAAGCGACTGTTTCCAGGTAAGACCGCATGGCAAATCCGAGAAACCTATATTGTTCGGCGTCGCTCTGGCCAGTCGAGCCTTCGGCAATATTCAGCACGATGGAGGTAGCGGCTCGTTGTAGCTGACTAGTGAGATTGTATTTTTCTTCCGCCGGAAAAGTCTTTGCCAGTTCATAAAGTAAATCAAGATATTCGAGAGCCAACTGGTAAACTTCCAGTCGCTGAAACTTATAGGTAGGTTTGCCTGTTCGAGCAGCCGTTGTTTTCACTCCACTATCGCTCCACGCCGGTCGTCAGTCTTCGGTCTCCCGTCCGTCGTCGTCAGACCACATCCGCAAACTCCGCCTCCATCCGGCGAAAGTAGTACAGGCCGCCAATCAGAATCAGAATCACCACGGCGACGGAGACAGCCAGCAGCGCGCCTGGCCCTTCGCTCTTGCCCAAAAGCGCCCAGCGAAATCCTTCGACGACTCCGGCCATTGGATTCAGACCATAAAGCGCGCGCCAGCGAGCCGGGACTATCGAACTGGAATATGCCACCGGCGTCGCAAACAGCCAGAACTGAATCAGGAAGCTGATCGTGTAGCGCACGTCGCGATACTTGACGTTGAGCGCCGAGAGCCACAAGCCCACGCCGAGCGCGGTCAGCATCGCCAGCAACAGAAACGCGGGCAGCGTGACGATGGCCCACGTGGGCCGGACGCCGTAGTAAGCCATCATCAACAACAGGATGACAAAGGCGATCGCGAAATCCAGCAGGCCGCCGAGTACGGCCGAGATGGGCACAACCAAACGCGGAAAATAAACTTTGGTGATTAAGCGTTCGTTGGCGACCAGGCTGTTGCTGGATTCCGTCAGCGCATGCGCGAACAGTTGCCACGGCAGCAGTGCGCAGTAAGCAAAAATCGGATAAGGAATGCCGTCGGAAGGAACTTTGGCCAGGTAACCAAAGAACAAACTGAAGACCACCATCATGAAGAATGGCTGAATGATGGCCCACGCGGCGCCCAAAACGGTCTGTTTGTAGCGCACCTTGATATCGCGCCACGTCAGGAAGTAAAGCAACTCGCGGTACTCCCAAAGCTCTTTCAGCCCGGCCGCAGTCCATCCAGTCTGCGGCCGTATGAAAAGCGTCGGTAGCTCGATCTCAGATTGCGAGTTGGGGATTGCGGACGATGCGCTGAACATGGTTAAGAGATAACTGGCCGGGATGAATTATGCGCGTTGGCCGGTGATCGCCTACTTCAAGTGTTCACGAACCCACGCCGGGTCTCGGCGACAATCAAGTACGCCGCTAACTAACGCAGTCTCAGATTCCACGGAGTAGTAGATCGCATAAGGAAAGCGCTTGGATAGCGACCGGTGGAAACCAAAGACCTTTCGGTGGATGCCGGCATACAACCTAAGCGAGTCAATGTCCGAAAAAAGAGACTCCACAAAGTAGCTGCCGAGACCTTCTTCCTGCGCTTCGTAGAAACCAAAACCATTGGCCAGGTCGTCTCTGGCTGACGGCAGGATGGTGAGTTTCATTTCAATCGATCGCGAAGCTGCTTCTTTGCTTCATCCCAATCGATGAATGTCTCGTGGCCTGCCTTTACTCTTTCTTCCCTCTCCTTCAGCACCGTCTCGTGCCACGCGGGAGATTCATAGGAATCCTGGTTACGGGTCAGGTCAACCCACAGTTCTTCCATCGTTCGTAGTTTCTCTTCTGTAGTCATTTTATCAAGCTGAAGATTGACGCTCATTTTGTTTGCTCCTTTTTCCAGAGTGTGAACCACCACACTTAGGAACCGGCTACAGAACCGGCCTTCTCGGTCTCAACGTCCTTGCTGTAGTAAGACTGGTGATAGTAGCGTTGGTAGTAATAGTAATAATCGTGCGAGGCCGCGCTGACGTTGTTCAGCACGACGCCGAAGATCTTTGCGCCCACGTCCAGCAGCAGTTGGCGCGACCGGCGCACGACGCTGCGCGAACTCTTGCCGCCGTGCACGACCAGCAGCACGCCGTCAACCATCGACGCGATCAGCACGCCGTCCGTGAACGAGCTGATCGGCGGCGAGTCGATCACGATGTGCGTAAACGTGCGCCCGAGTTCGGAAATCAATTTGCGCATCTGCTCCGAACCGATCAGTTCCGCTGGATTGGGCGGAATCGGCCCCGAGGTCAATATGTGAAGTCCCGTGGTTTCGTCTCGAGCGATGATTGCGAGCATCTCTTCCGGTTTCATCTCGCTGGAAAGAATTGAGCTGAGCCCTTTTCGCTCAGCCAAATCGAAGATTGAACGCAGCCGTGGCCGCCGCATATCCGCGTCAATGATGACGACGGCGGCGCCCGTCTGGGCCAGGCTAATCGCCGTGTTCACCGCGGTGGTGGTTTTGCCCTCGCCGGGCAGGCTGGAAGTAATCAGGAGAGTTTTCGGCGCGCGCCCGGCCGTCGAAAGCAGGACCGAAGTGCGCAACTGCCGGTAAGACTCAGCCAGGGCGGAGCGGCCCGTTACGTTCAGCAGCAGTTCAGGATTGGCGCCGCCATTGCTACCGTTACTGCCATTGCGTTTCTGCAAGCTGCTGCCCGGAGAAAGCAGACGGCGCCGCGCGCTGCTGCCACTCATCGCGGGAATAACCGCGAGCGCCGGCAACCGCAGGAATCTTTCCACGTCATCGGTTGAGTGAACGCTGTCGTCCAGGTATTCCAGAAACAGGGCCAGTCCAACCCCGAGCGCAAGCGATAGCACGAACGCCAGCATCACTGAACGCAGGCGCGCCGGTCCCACCGGAGCTTCAGGCACGATCGCGTAATCGACGATCGAAATATTGTTTGGCCGTCCAGCGAGAACCACATCATTCTCTTTCGACCGCGACAGCAGATTTTCCAGCAATCCCTTGTTCGTCTGGATCTCCTGTTCCAGGATGCGATAGTTGATCGCCGCCTCGTTCTGTGTAACGGTTTCGCCTTTCTGCTGGTTGAAAGACTTTCGCAGAGATTCTTCGCGGGCCAGCGACTGCCGGTACTTGGTTTCCAGATTCGTGAGCAACGTGTTGGTATTGCGCGCGCGACTCTCTTTCAAATGCTTATCCAGTTCGGTGATTTGCTGTTCGATTTCCTTCACCTCTGGCGCTTCTTCGGTGGCCTCAACCAGAAGTTGCACGCGCTTCTGTTTCAGGTCGCTCAGCTTTGATTCAGATTCGTTGATGTCTTTGGCGTTGGCTTCGGCAAGCGCGCTGGCGGCGCCCGGAGCTTTGGCCGCGTTGTATTCGGCTTCCGCGATCTTGCGGTCGTTCTCAGCCTCGAGCAGCGACTTGTTCAGTCCAGACAGGCGTTCAACGACAGTGTTCTGACTGGCGTCGAGCGAAAGAATCTGGTTGTTCTTCGCATAGTTGACCAGCTTTTCTTCGTCAGTCCGAATCGTGCTTTGCAGTTCCGCGACGCGCTTGGAAAGAAACTCGCTGGTGGTCGTGTTGGCCTCGTTCTTCTTTTCCAGGTTCGAGCGAACAAAAGTCTCGGCCACTGCGTTGGTGATCCTGGCCGCCGTTTCCGGATCGCCGTGCTGGAAGGTGATATCAATCAGCCGCGTCTCCTTATAATAGCCGGCGCGGCTCTCGCGCACGGGTTCGACCTTCAGAGCCTGCAAAGCGCTGACATACGGCGCCAGCCGTTTTGCTTCGGCCAGGTCCTCGCTCGACGTGGCCGGCGCGAGCGAAGTCGTCAAAGGCAACTGCTTAGCCTGGTTGGCCAAAGGTTTCTGTTCGGCCCCGCCAAATCCCAACATTCCGGTGATCGTCTTCCAGGTCGAGTGCGGCTGCGAGGTTTGCGGCTGCAGGAAAGCCTGGTTGTGTTCGAGGTCCAGCGTCTTGACGACGCGGCGCAGCAACCCGGGACTGGTGAGAATCTGAAGCTGGGTGTTGAAGTACGCGGGATCGTTTACCGGACTGTAGATGAAAGGCGCGGTCTTGCCGGCATACATCGGGTTGTTTTCGAGCCCAATCTCCACCTGAGATTTGGCTTCGTAAACGTCAGGTTTGCGGGCCACATAAATCGTCGCGAAAGCCGTGATCAAGGCGGCAATGCCAAACACCAACCACAGGCGCTTGCGCACCGCGCGCCAATAATCGAGCAGGTGCACTTCACCCTCGGCCGCGGAATCCAGGCCGTATCCATAGACGGGCGCGCGGTATGCGCCAGGCTCGGCGCGGTTCTCCAATTCCTGTGGCTCAGGCTCACGCTTCGCCAGTTTTGTAGCTTCGTTCATTTTCTCACCTTTGAATAACAACCTCTCAATTTAGTGGTGTCCGGATTTGACGGCGGATACAGTACGAACTTTAGTTGGGTCAACTCTCGCCTTACAAAAGCCCGACTAAAGTCGGTACGCTGAACACCGCTCATCAAACCAGGACATCTACCCTCAACTTCTTTCTTACGGAATCACGCGCACGGGAAGTTGGCCCATCGCCGGCGCGACTACGCCCAGCAAGCTGCGCATCATGCTCTTGCCGGTTGACTCGGGCACCTCGACGATATCGTTTGCCTGGAGTGCGATGTCCTCGGCGTTCTTACGCTTGATCGCGTTCAGATCCACGAAAATTTCAGAAGCAGTCGAAGACCCGGGCTGCCGCCGGACAATGCGCACATGGTCCGTCTTGGAATCGCGCAGAGGACCGCCGGCCATGGCCACCGCGCGCGAAATACTCAGCGGCTCTTTCAGCGGCAGCGTCTTTGGAGAATAGACATTGCCGACTACATAAACTTGATCGGCTTCCGGAAGCGTTACAATGTCGCCGGGTTCGACGTAAGGGTTGGCCTTTTCTTCGCCGCGCATCGTGTCGTTGAGCCGCAGACTGATGAAGCTGCCGCCCTCGTCGCCTGAGTTCCCGCCGTTTTCGCAGAGGCCGGATCTGGGGGCCCGGACGATGTTGATCGTCTGCCCGGCTTTGTCCGACGGACCTTTCGCATAAGTTAGCAACTCAAGCAGGCGCAGGCGCCGCTGCATCTGATAACGTCCCTGCTCGTTAATGGCCCCAATCACTGCAACTTCGCGCGCGTGGTATTCCTTAATAAAGACGTCCACCTGCGGATTGCGATAGAACTTCAGATAACGCGTCTTGATGTCCTGGGCCAGCTCGCCCTCGGTCTTGCAAGCCGCCTGAATCTCGCCGTCGACGAGCGGCATGCGAATCATGCCGCTGCCTTCGACGCGCACCGCGTCGCGCGAAAGCTGAGGCCGGTTGAAGATGCGGATATCCAAAACGTCACCCGGGCCGATGCGATAGCGATCGCCCGTTTGCGACGTTGACTGTGATGCCGGTTGCCCATGAGCCAGCGAGGCCGTCAGCAAGACGGCGAACAGCAATGCGTTAGCGCAACCCAGATTGAGACGATTGTTCTTCATCGAGATTATTACTTTCCGCCGAGGCCGATGCGCCGCGAAAGCAGTGCCTCGCGCATATGGTTGGGATGGGCCAGATTCAGCACCGTGTTGCTGACCAGCACCATCAGTTCTTCGTACTCGCGCAAAAACTCACCGGTTAGCGGTCCGTCCTGAGTCTTCACGATCACGCCTTCCCTGGCCCACTGCCAGAATTGCTTCTGCGTGGTCCAGAATTCCTTCCCGTCACGGCAAATGATCAGAGCCGTTTTCCGCTTCTTTTTCTTTTCCTTTTTGGGCATTTCTTAAGTTGAGAGTTCAAGCTTCAGCTTGTCCGTCAAGACCACCAACCTAAAGGTTGAACTCTGAACACACTCCCGCCTCATGCGTGCTGCCTCGCTTTAGCGAAGCACACGCAGCGACCCCGAAGGGAAACCTCAAACGCGAGGCGGCTTCTGGTTGTCAAACACGCGGGCTCGGCCGTCATCCGGGCCCGTCACACGGACTTCCCATTAATTTCAATCTCGCCGTCACGAAACATGCGCGACACGAGTTCCGCGCGGCGCTTCACGCCAAACTTTACAAAGATATTGCGGAGATGAAACTTCACCGTCTGTTCGCTCACCTGCAAGCGCGTTCCGATCGCGGCATTCGTTAACCCTTCGGCGCAGCACAGCGCCACCTGCGCCTCACGCCGGCTCAAATTTCCCACCTCGACGACGCGCCTGATCGCGCGTGCGAGCGTATGAGCGCCGTGTTCGCTTTCCACTCCCTTCGGGTAAGCAGGCAGCCCAACCGCGCGACGGCGCTCGAGAATCTCTACCGGCGTGAAAACCAGATAGACTGTTTGCGGCTGATGATTCCCATTGTTGCCCGCTACTTTCTGCCGCTCGATGCTGAGCTTGTTGCCGAGACCCGCCAGTCCGCGCCGCACAGTACTGTAGCCGCCAAGGCCCGTGAGATTCATCAACCCGCGAATGGTAAACGAAGCGACCCGCGTGCCCACACTTGAAATCTCGGCCAGCATCGCGCAATAGAGTTGGTGCTCGACCACCGTGTGACTCAACGCCACGAGCGCCAACGCCTGTTCTTGATTCTGGTCGAAAGAGTAGGTCGCAGAAGCTACGGCCGCTGAAATTGATCCCTTGCTCTGCATTTCGTTTGTTCGCGGAGTTCGTCGAAGGGCGGTGAGACGCTTAAGTCAAACCTTACTTCCCTTGGCGACGGAGCGCCTGATGCGTTTGATCGCAGCGCACCCGGCCCATCGCAAATCTCTTCGATTAGGGCCAAGAGACTAATTCTTTGGGTTCAGGCCTGTCAAGAAGATTCTCCTGAAACGACTGCATCAGGTCTTGCATCGTCCATGGTTGCGGCGCTTATCGCTTACGATGTAGGCTTGCGGGCTCGCGGCGGCGGTAACTATATATCCAGAGGTTTTGCAAGCTCCCCCAGGCGCGTTGATGACGGCGACGAACACTACTCCAATGGTCAGGCAGTACCGGGAACTGAAAGAGCAGCATCCGGGGACGCTGCTTTTCTTTCGCCTGGGCGATTTCTACGAGCTGTTCTTCGAAGATGCGGTCGTCGGCGCGCGCGAATTGCAGATTACTCTGACGGCGCGGCATAAGGAGCGCGGGGACGCCATTCCCATGTGCGGCGTGCCGCATCATTCCGCGGCAAACTACATAGCCAAACTCGTCCGCAAGGGCTATCGCGTGGCGATCTGCGAGCAAACCGAAGACGCTTCCAGAACAAAAAAGCTGGTGCGGCGCGAAGTTGTCCGCGTTGTAACGCCGGGAACGCCCATCGATCCGCAACTGCTTGAACCGCGAGAGTCCGTCTATCTCGCGGCGTTGTCTGCGCATGGCGATACTGCCGGCGCGGCCTTTCTCGACATCTCCACCGGAGAGTTTCGCGCCACACAGGCGCGGGGCGCTGAGGCCTGGACACTCATCGCTGCCGACATTGAGTCTTATGCGCCGCGCGAACTGCTCTTCCCGGCTGCGCTGGCTCCTCTGGTGCGCGCAGGTTTCGATCAAACACGTCACCGCACGGCGCCGCTTCCGCTTGAAGCCGCCGGGAGTCAGGTGCCAGGGTACGGAGAACAGAAAGCGGACTCGCTCTCCCCTTGGGAGAGGGCTGGGGTGAGGGAGCGAAGCTTAGCGGGAGAGGAACAAAGAAAAACTGTTTTGTCTTCTGTTGCCGTAAGCCCTCACCCTAACCCTCTCCCAACAGGAGAAGGAATTGGGGGCGCGACTCTGACGCCGATCGACGACTGGCTTTGGCAAATCGACGATTGCGCGTCACTGCTGCTAAAGCAATTCGGCGTGCGGTCGCTTGATGGCTACGGATTGACGGGAAAGGACGAAGCCGTTTGCGCAGCCGGGGCGTGCCTGCGCTATGCGCAGGAGACGCAGCGCGCGGCGGCGGCCCACATTCGCGACCTGATCTATTTCGAGCCTCAGGATCACCTGGTGCTCGATAGCGTTACGGTGCGCAACCTGGAACTGGTTGAGTCCATGGGCGGTGCCAGCGTCACGCGGTCTTTGCTTGACGTGATTGACGAGAGCGTAACCGGAATGGGTGCGCGTCTGTTGCGCGCCTGGCTCCTGCGGCCGTCGATTCGGCGCGGCGAGGTCGAAGCTCGACACGGAGCCGTCGCCGAATTGCATGCGTCGCACATCAAGCGCGATCGACTCCGCGCGCTCTTGAAAGAAGTCGCCGATGTGGAAAGGCTGACCGGCCGTTTGAATCTCGGCTCAGCCACGCCGCGCGATCTGGTTGCCCTGCGGCGCTCGCTGGATCAAGTACCTCTGATTCACGAGACGCTCGCCAATTCCCAGTCATCGCTCCTGCAAGTGCTGAACGAAACCGCAGACGAACTTGCCGACGTGCGCGCGCTCGTTGCGGCGGCGATCGAAGACGATCCGCCCGCGAAGGTTGTCGAGGGCGGAGTGATTCGCGACGGATACTCAACCGAACTGGATGAACTGCGCGCGGTGAGTCGCGACGCGAAGCAAACGATCGCCAATCTGGAAGCGGAAGAGCGCGCGCGCAGCGGCATCGGCTCTCTGCGCATTCGCTTCAACAACGTCTTCGGTTATTTCATCGAGGTATCGAAAGCCAACGCCGCGCGCGTGCCCGCGGATTATGAACGACGGCAGACGCTGGCGAACGCTGAGCGCTATACGACGCCGCAGTTGAAAGAATGGGAGGGCAAGATTCTCGGCGCCGAAGAACGCATCCTGCAACTGGAGACAGAAGTCTTCAGTCTGATTTGCCGGCAGGTAGCGGCTGAGACAGTTCGCATTCAGGCGACGGCGCGCGCCCTGGCGTGTCTCGATGCGATCGCCGCTCTGGCCGAGACGGCGGTGCGCCGGCGGTTTGTTCTTCCGGTAATGCACGATGGCGACGAAATCGAAATCGTCTCTGGCCGCCATCCGGTGATTGAAGTCTTCAACGAGGAGCCGTTTATTCCCAATAGCGTCTATCTGAACAACTCAACCGATCGTCTGCTGATCATTACGGGTCCGAACATGGGCGGCAAGAGCACTGTGCTGCGGCAGACGGCAATCGTTTGCATTCTCGCGCAGATGGGTTCGTTCGTGCCGGCGGAAAAAGCCCGTTTGCCTCTGCTCGATCGGGTCTGGACGCGCGTGGGAGCATCGGACGATCTGGCGCGCGGCCGTTCGACCTTCATGGTTGAGATGACAGAGACGGCGGCAATCCTGCACAGCGCGACACCTCGGTCTTTGGTTCTGCTTGACGAGATAGGTCGCGGCACCGCGACGTTCGACGGCCTCTCGATCGCCTGGGCCGTAGCCGAATACCTGCACGATTCAGCCGAGCACGCCGCCAAGACTTTGTTCGCGACCCACTATCACGAACTTACCGAGCTGGCCGAAAGACTGCCGGGCGCGCAGAACTATCAAATCACCGCGATTGAACGCGAAGGCGAAGTCGTCTTTCTGCACCGACTCGAACGCGGCCGCGCTTCAAAGTCTTATGGCATCGAAGTCGCGCGGCTGGCGGGCATGCCGCCTGCGGCATTGGCGCGCGCGCGCGAAGTTCTGCAAAGGCTGGAGCGTTACGAGCTTGAGGTTTTCACTGAAGAGGAATCGCGCGCGTCAATCGAACGCGCGGCGGCAGCCGGAGCCGATGAATCAACTGCAAGTGAGAGCGATGCGCTGAGTAGGGTCGCCGCTAAGGCTGGACGTCGCCGCCTCGCGGCGCAAACCTCGCTGTTCGATCTGGCGAATCAGAAAGTGGTCGATGATTTGCGCGCAGCGGATACCGATGAGTTATCACCAGAAGAAGCGAAACAGCTACTCACCGAATTGCGCCGCAAACTGCTGTGAGGCAGAAACCCGACCGTGAGGGAGGGTGCAGGAAGTGTCTAGCCGTCCAGGGCAGAAACCCGACCGTGAGGGAGGGTGCAGGAAGTGTCTAGCCGTCGAGGCAGAAACCCGACCGTGAGGGAGGGTGC
>WNFD01003205.1_pt1 | contig 16397 bp, 13 predicted proteins | sample 5400491 | NCBI WGS metagenome assembly WNFD01 (sample SAMN13153343, study PRJNA577476) | soil metagenome | isolation source: 120 cm saprolite under Douglas fir tree site 2 hole 2 replicate 2 | place: USA:California | collected 2015-04-18 | reverse complement strand
ACGTCGCCAGCCCCTTGTCCGCCGCCACCTTCGTCAGCGCCGCCGTCAACGTCGTCTTCCCGTGGTCCACGTGCCCAATCGTCCCCACGTTCACGTGCGGCTTCGTCCGCTCAAACTTGGCCTTCGCCATGATGTCCTCTCTAGCCTTTCACCTTCGCCACAATCTCTTCCGCCTTTTGCTTCGGCACTTCCTGATAGTGGCTGAACTGCATGCTATAGATCGCGCGGCCCTGGCTCATCGAGCGGAGCGTGGTCGAGTAGCCGAACATCTCCGACAGGGGCACGCTCGCGGCGACCACGTGGGCGTCGGCCCGCTGCGTCATGCCACCGATCTTGCCGCGGCGCGCCGACAGGTCGCCGATCACGTCCCCCATATAGTCGGCCGGGGTCACGACTTCCACGTCCATGATCGGCTCGAGCAGCACCGGATGCGCTTGGCGGGCCGCTTCCTTCACCGCCATCGAGCCGGCGATCTTGAACGCCATTTCGCTCGAATCGACGTCGTGGTACGACCCGTCCACGAGCTCGACCTTCACGTCCACCATCGGATAGCCCGCGAGCACGCCGTTTTCGAGCGCCTCTTTCACGCCCTGCTCCACCGGGCCGATGTACTCGCGCGGGATCACCCCGCCCACGATGTTGTCCTCGAACACGAACCCGGTGCCAGGCGGGCCCGGCTCCATGTTGATGACCACGTGCCCGTACTGGCCGCGGCCGCCCGTCTGGCGGATGAATTTCCCTTCGACGTCCTCCACGCGCCTGCGAACCGTCTCGCGGTAGGCCACCTGCGGCCGACCCACGTTGGCGTCGACCTTGAACTCCCGCTTCATGCGCTCGACGAGCACTTCGAGGTGCAGCTCGCCCATGCCGCTGATGATGGTCTGCGCGGTCTCGGCGTCGGAATGCACCCGGAACGTGGGGTCCTCTTCGGACAGCTTCTGGAGCGCCATGGAGAGCTTGTCCTGGTCCGCCTTCGTCTTGGGCTCGATCGCTACCGAGATCACCGGCTCGGGGAACTTCATCGCCTCGAGGATGATGGGGTGGCCCTCGTCGCACAGGGTATCGCCGGTCTTCGTGTCCTTCAAGCCGATGGCCGCGGCGATGTCGCCAGCGCGCACCTCCTCGAGCTCCTCGCGCTTGTTGGCGTGCATCTGCAGCAGCCGGCCGATGCGTTCGCGCTTGTCCTTGGTGCTGTTATAGATGTAGGAACCGGCGCCGAGGACACCCGAATACACCCGGAAGAACGTCAGCTTCCCGACGTACGGATCGGTCATGATCTTGAAGGCGAGCGCCGAAAACGGCTCCTCGTCGGCGGCGTGGCGCACCGCGTGGGTCGCGTCGTGGTGCGGCAGATGACCCTGGATGGCCGGGATGTCCACGGGCGACGGGAGGTAGTCGACGACCGCGTCGAGCAGCGCCTGGACCCCTTTGTTCTTGAAGGCGGCCCCCGCCAAGACGGGGACGACCTTGCCGGCGATCGTCGCCTTGCGCAGCACGGTACGGATCTCGTCCTCGGAGAGCTCACGCTCTTCCAGATACTTGTGGAGGATGGCGTCGTCCTGCTCGACGATCGACTCGAGCAGATGGTGACGCATCTCGACGACCTTGGCTTTGAGCGCCGCCGGGACCGGCCCCTCGACGTATTTCTTGCCAAGCGAGGCGTCGTCGTCGTCGTAGACGATCTCGACCTGGCGGATCAGGTCGATGATCCCGGTGAACAGTTCCCCCGAGCCCAGCGGCAGGTGGATCGGCACGACATTGGCGCCGAGCCGCTCGCGCACCATCTTGACGCACATTTCGAAGTCCGCGCCCACGCGGTCCATCTTGTTGACGAAGATGATGCGCGGCACGTGGTAGCGATCCGCCTGGCGCCACACCGTCTCGGTCTGAGGCTCGACGCCGCCCACCGCGTCGAGCACCGTGATGGCGCCGTCCAGGACGCGCAGCGAGCGCTCTACCTCGACGGTGAAGTCCACGTGTCCAGGCGTGTCGATGATGTTGATGCGATGCTGCTCGCCGTGGCGGGGCCAGAAAGCGGTGGTGGCGGCGGAGGTAATGGTGATGCCCCGCTCCTGCTCCTGCTCCATCCAGTCCATGGTCGCCGTGCCTTCATGCACCTCGCCCAGCTTGTACGTGCGGCCGGTGTAATACAGGATCCGCTCGGTCGTAGTCGTCTTCCCGGCATCGATGTGGGCCATGATGCCGATGTTCCGAATCCGATCGAGTGGCGTGGTGCGCGGCATTCCTCGTTCCTTGCGTCAGCAAAAACGCGGGGCGACCGTGACACCCGAATGGCGGGCCGGTCTCGCTCCGCTGTCATCGGGAGGCGTGCCGCCTCCTCGACGTGGGATCCCTTCAGTCAGGGTCCCGAAGTTGTCGGTTTACGCGGTTACCACCGGTAATGTGCGAAGGCCCGATTGGCCTCCGCCATCCGGTGTGTGTCCTCTTTCTTCTTGATCGTTTCTCCCTCGCCTTTCGAGGCGAGGATGAGCTCGGCCGCGAGCCGCTCCGCCATGTTCTTCTCGCGGCGCGCACGGCTGAACTGGATCAACCAGCGCATGCCCAGCGCCGTGCGCCGCTCGGGCCGTACTTCGACCGGCACCTGATAGGTGGCGCCGCCCACCCGGCGCGACTTCACCTCGAGCGCGGGTTTCACGTTCGACAGCGCCTGCTTGAAGACGTTCACGCCCGGCTGCCCCGTCCGTTGCTCGATCAGGTCCATGGCCTGGTAGAACAGCCGCTCCGCGAGCGACTTCTTGCCCCGCTCCATCAGGTTATTCAGGAACTTGGAGACGGTCTGGCTGTCGTAGCGCGGATCGGCCGGGACGGGCCGGCGGACCGCCTTCTTGCGCCGGCTCACTTCGCGGCCTCCTTGGGGCGCTTCGCGCCGTACTTCGAGCGCGACTGCTTGCGCTCGTTCACGCCCGCGGCGTCGAGCGTGCCGCGGATGATGTGATAGCGGACGCCGGGCAGGTCCTTCACGCGCCCGCCGCGGATCATCACGATCGAGTGCTCCTGGAGGTTATGCCCCTCGCCCGGGATGTACGCCGTCACCTCGAACCCGTTCGTGAGCCGCACGCGGGCCACCTTACGGAGCGCCGAGTTCGGCTTCTTGGGCGTGGTCGTGTAGACGCGGGTGCAAACGCCGCGCTTCTGCGGATTGCCCCGCAGCGCGGGCGCCTTCTCCTTCCCCTCGACCTGACGGCGACCGTGCCGGACGAGCTGGTTGATGGTCGGCATAACCCCAAGGCAAAAGTTGCGAAATAGACTCACAAAATAGCGGGGGAATTGGGGTTAGAGCAACCCCTCATCCCCGCCCGGTCGCACCTCGAGCAAGCTATGGCCGCGGCCGCTCGGTCGCTCCCCCGCCCCCGCCCAAAGCGAGCAGCGGGATGCCCAGGCCCAGGCCAAGATGGATGTCGTTCAACTGCTTGTTCACCGTCGCGAAGGCACCCGGCGTGATGGGATCAGGGGCGTACTGCGCCTTGTAGATGAAGTCTTCCGCGTGCAGCTCGAGGTGCAGCAGCTGGCCGAGCCGCACCCGCACGGTCGCGCCCACGACGCCGCCCCAATCCGTGCTCTTCGGATCGCCCTGGTAGGCGGTGCCGCTGCGGTGCACCAGCCCGGCGCCGCCGTTCAGGTGCAGCCCGACGGGGCTCGAGCGCGGCACGAGCTCCACGAACACCCGGCCGCTCCCCGTGAGGATGTTGGCACTGGTGGTGGAAGAACTGCCGGTGGCGGAGAACTTGAGGTTGCTCGGCGCGTAGGCTACCGGGGCTTCGAGCCCGGCGCGCTGGCCGAGTGCGACGCCCAGGCGGCCTCCCAGGGTGATCGCGATCTCCTGCTTGTACTGCTGGCCGCTGGCGGCCTGGACCAGCTCCGCCGTGGGAATGTAGACGCCGATCGTGGGGGCGAGGTTGATCTGTCCCGCCGCCGCCCTGGGCGCGAGGCACCACAGGGCGGCGGCGGTGAAGACCGCGACGGACGCACGCGAGCGTGGCATGACTCCTCCAAGAGAGCTGGTGACGGGCGGATGGCCGTGCTGTTATCGCGCCGAAGCGCGGGGGGGTCAAGACCTCGTGGAAAACGACGGCGCCCGGGAGCTTCCCCGGGCGCCGTTGCTCGAACCCATCGAGCCGCCCTAGCCAGCGAGCGCCCTGCTCAGTCCGCTTCCACCTCCTCGGGGAACGGACTCGGCACTGCGCCGGGCACGGGCTCGGTTGGTGGCGGCGGCGGCTGGAACCCCTCGGGCGGCTCGATCTCGATGTCGTGGTAGCGGTAGATCCCCGTGCCCGCCGGGATCAAGTGGCCGATGATGATGTTCTCCTTGAGCCCCAAGAGGTCGTCGCGCGCGCCCCGGATGGCCGCGTCCGTCAGGACTCGCGTCGTCTCCTGGAACGACGCCGCCGAGATGAACGATTGCGTCGTGAGGCTCGCTTTGGTGATGCCCAAGAGCAGCGGCTCGCTCGTCGCGGGGGTGCCGCTTTTCTTCTGGGCGCGCTCGTTCACCCCGCGGAACGTGAGCTTGTCCACGTGCTCGCCCTCGAGGAACTCGGTGTCGCCCGGATCCACCACCTTCACTTTCTGCAGCATCTGGCGCACGATCACGCCGATATGCTTGTCGTTGATCTTGACGCCCTGGAGCCGGTAGACCTCCTGCACCTCGTTCAACAGGTATTCCTGCACCGCACGCGGGCCCTTGATCCGCAGGATGTCGTGCGGGTTGACGGGTCCTTCGGTGAGGCGGTCGCCCGCGCGCACGCGGTCGCCCTCGTGCACGCGCAAGTGCTTGCCGGCCGGCACCTCATACAGCTGCGGCTCGCCATCCTCCGGATGGACGTAGATCTCGCGCTTGCCGCGCTTGATCTCGCCGAACCGCACGGTGCCGTCGATCTCGGAGATCGTGGCTGGGTCCTTGGGCCGCCGGGCCTCGAACAGCTCAGCCACGCGCGGCAGTCCACCGGTGATGTCGCGCGTCTTGTATGCCTCGCGCGACACCTTGGCCAGCACGAGCCCCGCGTACACCTCCTGGCCGTCCTCGACGGTGAGCTGCGCCCCTTCGGGGATCACGAAGTCGCGCAGGCGCTTCTCCTTTTCTCCCTTCTTCTGGATGATCTCGATGTGCGGGTGGAGCTTCTTGTCCCGATCCTCGATGATCACTCGCTGGCGCCGTCCCGTGAGCTCGTCCAGCTCTTCGCGTACGGTTTCGTCCTCGACGATGTCGACGAACCGCACCACGCCCGCCACGTCCGTCATGATCGGATTGGTGTAGGGATCCCAGGTGAAGAGCACCGAATCGCGTGCCACCTTGGCCCCATCGTTCACCATCAGCGTGGCGCCGAGCGGCACGTGGAACCGCGAGTGCACGGCGAGTTTGCCCCCTTCACCGTGCGCCTGGGCCTTCAGCACCAGTTCGCCCTCGTAGCTCGTCACCACCTTGTGCTTCTCGGGCGTGTCGACAAACACCAGCCGGTCACCGAACTCGATGACGCCCTCGACCTTGGTCTTCCGCACCGTCTGCTCGGCGATCCGCGCCGCCGTGCCGCCGATGTGGAAGGTCCGCAACGTGAGCTGCGTGCCCGGCTCGCCGATCGACTGCGCGGCGAGGATACCGACGGCCTCCCCCTGATCCACCATGTCCATCGTGGCGAGGTTGCGCCCGTAGCACATGCGGCACACGCCGCGCTTCGACTCGCAGGTGAGCACCGAGCGAATGCGGACCGTCTCGATTCCCGCGTCCTCGATCGCTTGCGAGGTCTCCTCGTCGATCAGCTTGCCCGCCGCGACCAGCACCTTGGGCCGCTCGTCCTCGTCGAGCTCGTGGGGGTCGGTGACCTCGTCGAGCGCCACGCACCCCACGATCCGCTCGCGCAGGGGCTCGATGATGTCTTCGCCCTCCTTCAGGGCCGACATTTCGAGGCCGAGCACCGTGCCACAATCCTCCTCGGTGATCGTGACGTCTTGCGCCACATCCACGAGGCGGCGCGTCAGGTAGCCCGCGTCCGCCGTCTTCAGGGCGGTGTCGGCGAGGCCCTTCCGGGCGCCGTGCGTCGAGATGAAGTATTCGAGCACCGACAACCCCTCGCGGAAGTTCGACTTGATCGGGCTCTCGATGATCTCGCCGATGCCCCCTGTGAGCTTCTTTTGGGGCTTCGCCATCAGGCCCCGCATACCGGCGAGTTGCCGGATCTGGTCACGCGAGCCGCGGCTCCCGGAGTCGAACATCATGAACACCGGGTTGAAGCCGCCCTTGGAACGCTGCATGGTCTTCACCATGGCGTCCGCGATGTCATTGTTGGCGTGCGTCCAGGCATCGATCACCTTGTTGTAGCGCTCGCCGAAGGTAATCTGGCCCGTGGCGTACGCCCGCTGGAACCGCTCGACCCGGCCCTCGGCGTCGTGCAGCAAGCTCGCCTTTTCCGTCGGTATCTCCAGGTCCTCGACGCCGATCGAGACGCCGCCCATGGTGGCGTAGCGGAACCCGAACTCCTTCAGGAGGTCGAGGAACTGGACCGTGCTCGTGAGCCCGGCCCGCCGGTAGCTGTCGAACACGAGCTCCGACAGGTCGCGCTTGCGCATCACCTGGTTGCGGAAGCCTTCGCGCCGCAGCAGGTCGGGAAGGATCGAATTGAAGATCACCCGCCCCACCGTCGTGTACACCCAACGGCCCGCCCGGCCGACCTCGGTTGGCGGCTGGTCCCAGAAGTGCAGCGGCGAGTGGTACCCGAGCCGCTTGATGGCGAGCCCCATATCGAGCTCGGCAAGCGAGCCGCGGCGCTCGGCCTTGGCCTTCACCTCCGCCTGCTCGAAGTCGGCCGGCTCCTTGGTCAGGAAGTAGCACCCCAGCACCATGTCCTGGGACGGCTCGGCTACGGGTCGCCCATCCGAGGGCTTGAGCACATTGTTCGACGAGATCATCAGCAACCGCGACTCGAGCTGGCTCTCGAACGAGAGCGGCACGTGCACGGCCATCTGGTCGCCGTCGAAGTCGGCGTTGAACGCCGCGCACACGAGCGGGTGGATGCGGATCGCCTTGCCTTCCACCAGCACGGGCTCGAACGCCTGAATCCCCAGCCGGTGCAGTGTCGGGGCGCGGTTCAGGAGCACCGGGTGGTCCTGGATGATCTCCTCCAGGATCTCGAACACCTCGGTACTCTCCTTCTCGACGATCTTCTTCGCCCGCTTCACTGTCTCGGCGATCCCCTTCTCCACGAGCTTGTGGATGATGAAGGGCTTGAACAGCTCCACGGCCATCGCCTTGGGGAGCCCGCATTGGTGTAGCCGCAGCTCCGGGCCGACGACGATCACCGAGCGGCCGGAATAATCGACGCGCTTCCCCAAGAGGTTCTGCCGGAACCGGCCCTGCTTGCCCTTCAGCATGTCGGAGAGCGACTTCAGGGGCCGCTTGCCGCGCCCGCGAATCGCCTTCGAGCGGCGACCGTTGTCGAACAGCGCGTCCACCGCCTCCTGGAGCATCCGCTTCTCGTTGCGCAGGATGACCTCGGGCGCCCGGTGCAGAATCAGCTTCTGCAGCCGGTTGTTGCGGTTGATGACGCGGCGGTACAGGTCGTTGAGGTCGCTCGTGGCGAAGCGCCCGCCGTCCAACGGCACCAGCGGCCGCAGGTCGGGCGGGATGACCGGAACCACGTCGAGGATCATCCAGCGGGGGTCGTTGCGGCCCTCCCCGGCGTTGCCCGAGTTGCGGAACGCGTCCACGATCTTCAGCCGCTTGAGCATCTGCTTCTTGCGGTGCTGGCTCGTCTCGCCCGCCACCGACTCACGCAGCTCGTCGGCGAGCTTGTCGACGTTCAGGCGCTCGAGCAGCGCGCGCACCGCCGGCGCGCCGATGTCCGCCTTGAAGGCGGCGTCGCCTTCGGCCTTCGCCTTGGCGCGGAGCTCCAGGTAGCGATCCTCGTCGAGCAGCTCCTTATCCTGCACCTCCTGCTCCCCGGGCTCGATCACCACGTAGTTCGTGTAGTAGATCACCCGCTCGAGATCCCGCAGGGTCATGTCGAGCAGGTTGCCCATGGGCGACGGCAGCGTCTTGAAGAACCAGATGTGCGCCACCGGCACCGCGAGCTCGATGTGGCCCATCCGCTCGCGGCGCACCTTGGAGAGCGTCACCTCCACACCGCAGCGGTCGCAGATGACCCCGCGGTAGCGGATGCGCTTGTATTTGCCGCAGTGGCACTCCCAGTCCTTCACGGGCCCGAAGATGCGCTCGCAGAACAGCCCGTCGCGCTCCGGCTTGAAGGACCGGTAGTTGATGGTCTCGGGCTTCGTGACCTCGCCCCACGACCACCACGTGCGCTGGCCCTGGAGCTCGAGGCGCTCGCGCTCCTTCGAGTCACGCGGTCCGCGGATCTCCTCGGGGGAGGCGATCCGGATCTGGATATAGTCGAAGCTGGAGCTCTTGGGCTCGCGCCCGCTCCGGAAATCGATCACCTGAATCTCCCTTCCTTACTCTTCAACGTCCTCGGTGGTGCCCAGGGTGACCTTCAGCCCCAGGGCCTGGAGTTCCTTCACCAGCACGTTGAAGGACTCGGGGATGCCGGGTTTCGGCAGGTTCTGCCCCTTGACGATGGCTTCGTACACGCGGCTCCGGCCGTTCACGTCGTCCGACTTGACCGTCAGGATCTCCTGCAGCGTGTGCGCGGCGCCATACGCCTCGAGGGCCCACACCTCCATCTCGCCGAACCGCTGGCCGCCGAACTGCGCCTTGCCAGCCAGCGGCTGCTGGGTGACTAGGGAATACGGCCCGATGGAGCGGGCGTGAATCTTGTCGTCCACCAAATGCGACAGTTTCATCATGTAGATCGAGCCAACGGTCACGTCCGAGGCGAAGAACTCACCCGAGCGACCGTCGCGCAGGCGTGCCTTTCCCGTGGGCGTAAGGCCTCCCACCTTCAGGAGCTCGTTCACCGCCTGGTCCAGGTCCGCTTCGGACTTGGGGCCGAGCAGCCCCGCGAGCGCCGGGAGCCCCACGGCCTCGAGCACCTCCAGCGGCTTGTCGTGCTCGACGAACTTCTCGCTCTCCTTCAAGCCCACCTTGAGCGCCGCCTGCTCCGGCTTGGAGAGATCCTCGCCCTCGAGCCGGACCTGGTGGAACTCGCGCTCGACGCGCCGCTGGTTGAGTTCGCGCTCGGCGAGTTCCTTGGCGGCGCCGCGCAGAAAGTCCACGAACCGATGGTGCACGTCCCGGGTCTCTTGGGTGAGCGCCCGGCTCGCGAGCAGTCCGATCCCCGCCTTGGAGAGGTCGGGCCGGCCGCCGTTCGTGCCCGGGAGCCGCCGCAAGTCGTCGGCGACGTGGCGCACCGTGTCCGAGTCGAGCTCGGGTGGGCGCACGGCGAGCTGCAACGCCTCCGCCGCCCACGTCAGCCCCGCCAGGCGCAGCAGGACGCCGATCTCGGTCTCGTCCGCTCCCTGAAACACGGGGGTCTTCGCCTGGAAGCCGAGGATCGTCGCCGCCCAGCCGAGGTGGGTCTCGAGGATCTGGCCGACGTTCATGCGCGACGGCACCCCGAGCGGGTTCAAGACGATGTCGGCCGGCGTGCCGTCGGGCAGGAACGGCATGTCCTCCTCGGGCACGATGCGCGCGATGATCCCCTTGTTCCCGTGGCGGCCGGCCATCTTGTCGCCGACCGAGATCTTGCGCTTCTCGGCGACGTACACCTTGACGAGCTGGATCACGCCCGGCGGCAGCTCGTCGGGCTGGAGGATCTTGTCGATTTGGTCCTCGGACTTCTCCTCCATCTTGGCCCGCTCCGCGGTCGCGGCGTCCAGCACCGCCCGGATCCGGTCGTTCACGGCCCGGTTCGTGACGCGCAGCGTCTTCAGGTCCACGTCGACGAAGCTGATGCCATCGAGCTGCGGCTTCTGGAGCTTGGTGCCCTGGGGGAGGTACTCCTCTACCGTCCCGGCCTTGAGCATCAGGCCCACCTCTTGCCCCGTCAGGAGCTCCCGGAGCTCGGCAAACATGGCCTCCGAGATGCGGGCCTTCTCCTCCGCTTCAAGCCGGCGCACCTCCCCGATGCGCTCGCCGCGGTCCTTCTCCACTACCTGGTCCTCGATGCGCGAGAAGATCTTGACGTCGATGACCACGCCCTCCATGCCCGGCGGCACCTTGAGCGAGGAATCCTTCACGTCCTTCGCCTTCTCGCCGAAGATCGCCGTGAGAAGCTTCTCTTCGGGCGACAGCTCCGTCTCGCCCTTCGGCGTGATTTTGCCGACCAGGATGTCGCCGGCCTTCACGTGCGCGCCGATGCGGACGATGCCCCGCTCGTCCAGATCGACGAGCGACTCCTCGGACACGTTCGGGATCTCGCGCGTGATCTCCTCGCGCCCGCGCTTGGTGTCGCGCACGTGGAGCTCGAGCTCCTGGATGTGGATCGACGAGTAGACGTCGTCCTTCACCAGGCGCTCGGACAGCACGATGGCGTCCTCGAAGTTGTGCCCGTACCACGGCATGAACGCCACGAGCACGTTCGCCCCGAGCGCCAGCTCACCGCGCTCGGTGCCCGCGCCGTCGGCGACGATCTGCCCCGCTTTGACCTTCTGGCCCAGCTGGACGAGGGGCCGCTGGTTGATGGCGGTGTCCTGATTGGTGCGCCAGAATTTCTTGAGCCGGTAGCGGTCGTGTTGCTTGAGCCGCGCCAGCGGATGATCGCCCGCCTTGACCTCTTCCTCGCCCGCGTCGATGATGATCTCGTCAGCGGTGACCCGGGTGGCCACACCCGAGCGGCGCGCGATGACCACGGCCCCCGAGTCGCGGGCCACGGTCTCTTCCAGCCCCGTGCCGACGAGCGGCGCCTGCGGGAAGAGCAGCGGCACCGACTGCCGCTGCATGTTCGAGCCCATGAGGGCGCGGTTGGCGTCATCGTGCTCGAGGAACGGGATCAACGCCGCGGCGATCGACACGAGCTGCTCGGGCGCGACGTCCATGAAGTCAATCCGGCTGGGTGCGAGCAGCGGGTAGTCATCCCGCTTGCGGCACAGCACCAGCTCGTCGGCGAAGCGGCCGTCCTCGGTGAGGCGGGCGTTGGCCTGCGCCACCGCATACTCCTCCTCTTCCGACGCCGAGAGCCAGCGGGTTTCCTCGGTCACCTTGCCGTTCTTTACCACGCGGTACGGCGTCTCGATGAAGCCGAGATCGTTCACGCGCGCGTAGCAGGAGAGGCTGGTGATGAGCCCGATGTTCGGACCCTCCGGCGTCTCGATCGGGCACATCCGGCCGTACTGGCTGTAGTGCACGTCGCGCACCTCGAAGCCGGCGCGCTCGCGCGTGAGGCCGCCTGGCCCGAGGGCCGAGAGGCGCCGCTTGTGGGTCAGCTCGGCGAGCGGGTTCGTCTGATCCATGAACTGTGACAGCTGCGAGCTCCCGAAGAACGCCTGGATCACTGCGCTCACGGTGCGGGCGTTGACCAGGTCGTCGAGCGTGATGCGTTCGGGATCGTTGTTGATGCTCATGCGCTCCTTGATGAGCCGCGCCATGCGCGACAGGCCTACCGAGAATTGGTTGGCGATCAGCTCGCCCACCGAGCGCACCCGGCGATTGCCCAGGTGGTCGATGTCGTCGGTGTAGCCGCGTCCCTCGCGCAACTCGATCAGGTAGCGGATGATGGCAATGAAGTCGTCCTCGGTGAGGACCGTGTTGTCCTTGGGCACGTTCACCTTGAGCCGCTGGTTGATCTTGTAGCGGCCCACCCGCCCCAGGTCGTAGCGCTTGGGGTGGAAGAACAGGCGCTCGAGCGCCTGGCGCGCGGTCTCCAGGTTCGGCGCCTCGCCCGGCCGCAGCAGGGCGTAGATCTGCTCCAGGGCCTCGGCCTCGGAGTGAGTCGGGTCCTTGAGCAGGGTGTTCTTGATGAGCGGCGACTCACTGCGCCCCGGCGGCAACAGCACGTCGACCTTCGTGACCCCGGCTTTGAGCAGCTTCTTCTTGAGGGCGTCCGACAGCTCGCGCCCGGCTTCGGCCAGCACCTCGCCCGTCTCCGGCTCGGCCACGTCGAACGCCAGGATGTAGGCGCCCAGCCGCTCGCGGGTGGTCGTCGGCTGCGCCTCGTCGCGCAGATCGAGCGCCGTATAGCCCGCGAATACCTTCACCTTGCTGATGCCGGCGCGGCGGAAGGTGTTGAATTTCTCGAGCGTCAGCTCGTCGCCGACCCTCCCGAGCGGCTCGCCCTTCTTGTTCTCCGGATCGGGCACGTCGACCGCGAGCAGGGTGCCCAGCACTTCGCGCTTCTGGGCGCGCCCCTCGAGCTTGCCGGTGATGTCGATGTCCTTCATGGCGTAGAACAGCTTCAGCACGTCGGCGTTGGTGCCGTAGCCGAAGGCCCGGAGCAGGGCCGTGGCCGGGAACTTCTTCTTCTTATCGATGTGGACGTAGACCACGTCGTGGATGTCGATCGTGAACTCGACCCACGAGCCCCGGAAGGGAATGATGCGCGCTGAGAACAGCCGCTGGCCGTTCGGGTGGATGCTCTCTTCGAACACCACGCCGGGGGAGCGGTGCAGCTGCGATACGATCACCCGCTCGGCGCCGTTGATGACGAACGTGCCCAGCGGGGTGAGGATCGGCAGCTCACCGAGATAGACTTCCTTCTCGATGATGTTCTTGGGGCGCTTGGTCTTGGTGGTCTCGCCCACTTCCTCCATCACGACCAGCTGCAGCGTCGCCTTCAGCGGGACCGAGTAGGTCATGTCCCGCTCGATGCACTCCTCCACGGAGTACTTGGCCTCCCCGAGCCCGTACTTCACGAACTCGAGCGAGTAGTTCCCGTTCACGTCCTGGACCGGAAACACGTCCTTGAACACCCGTTCCAGCCCGACGTCGGTGCGCTCGGCGCCCTTGCCGTCCGGCTGCAGGAGTGACTGGAACGCGCGCGTCTGGATATCGAGGAGATGCGGCATCGGCATCCCCTGATCGAGCTTCGCGAACGACAGCACCGGCAGCGTCTTCGTCATGGTCAAACCTCAAGCAAATGCGAAAGGGCCCCCGCCCCCCATCGGAACGCCGACCGGGGGTAGAGCGAGGGGCTCGTACCAGCGAGCAGGAGTGTGGCAAATCCGCGCATGTCGTCGCCCAAAGGAGACCCGAGTGCGGCCGGCGGGCCCGAGTGGCCCGCGGCGTCCGTCCCGGCGTCTACTTCAGTTCGACGGCCGCGCCCTGCGCTTCGAGCTTCTTCTTGATTTCTTCGGCTTCCTGCTTGGACACGCCTTCCTTCACGGTGCCGGGCGCGCCTTCCACCAGGTCCTTGGCCTCCTTCAGGCCCAGGCTGGTGATCGCCCGGATCTCTTTGATGACTTGGATCTTCTTCTCACCGCCGCTCTTCAGGATGACGGTGAACTCGGTCTGCTCTTCAGCCGCAGGCGCCGCCGCGCCGCCCGCTGCGCCGGCAGCGCCGGCCGCGGGTGCTGCCGCCGCGGGCGCGGTGATCGTGACGCCGAACTTCTCCTTGAACGCCTCGATGAGCTCCGCCAGTTCAAACACCGTCATGTTCCCGATGGCTTCGAGGATGTCGCCCTTGCTCAAACTCGTCTGCGTCGCCATAGCCGTGTCTCCCACCCGATTTAAGAAGCGGCGCCCGCGGAGGCTGCGCGCTTGGTCCGGAGCGCCTCGAGGGCACCCACCACGTTCATCAGCAAGCCGTTCAACGCACCGACGAAGCCAGCCAGCGGCGCCTGCAGTGTGCCGCCCACCTGGGCGAGCAGCTCGGTGCGCGACGGCAGGCTGGCGAGCCGTTTCACCTGCTCTGGCGTCACGGCCTTGCCGTCCACCAGGCCCGCCTTGATGGCGGGCTTCGCGAATTCCCTGGCGAAGTCGGCCAGCACCTTCGCCGCCGCGACCGGATCCGCCCCGGCGAGCACGAGCCCCGTGGGCCCGGCGAGGTGCGGCTCGAGCCCCGGCACCTGTGCGTCGCCGAAGGCGCGGCGCGCGAGCGTGTTCTTGACGACCACGAACTCGGTCCCCGCCTGCCGCAGGCGGCGCCGCAGCTGCGTGATCTTCGCGACGTCCAGGCCGGTGAAATCCGTCACATACACTGTGCTCGAGCGCCGCAGCCGGGTCGCCAGCGCCGTCACGAGCTCCTGTTTCTGCGCCTTGGTCCGGATCATGCGAACACCGTCGGATCCAGCGGCACGCCGGGGCCCATCGTGCTCGAGACCGTCACCGACCGAATGTAGTGGCCCTTGGCCGCCGGCGGCTTGGCCCGCACGATCGCCTCCATGAACGCTTGCAGGTTCTGCTCGAGCGCGTCCGCGCCGAACGACTTCTTGCCGATCGGCGCGTGGACGATCCCGCTCTTGTCCACCCGGAACTCGATCTTCCCCGCCTTCAGCTCCTTGACCGCCCGGGCCACATCCATGGTCACGGTGCCGGCCTTGGGGTTGGGCATCAGGCCCCGCGGGCCGAGCACCTTGCCGAGCGGACCCAGCTGTCCCATCACGTCCGGCGTCGCGACGATCACGTCGGTGTCGAGCCAGCCGTCCTTGATCTTCTGGACGTAGTCGACCCCCACGTAGTCGGCCCCGGCCGCTTCGGCCTCCTTCGCCTTTTCCCCCTGCGCGATCACGAGCACCCGGATTTTCTTCCCCGTACCATGCGGCAGACTCACCGTGCCGCGGACGATCTGGTCGGCGTGCTTGGGGTCCACACCCAGGCGCACCGCGATGTCCACCGACTCGTCGAACTTGGCGTACGCCGTCGCCTTCACCTTCTCGACCGCGTCGCGCGGGCCGTACAGCTTGCGGGGCTCGAGCAGCGCGACCGCCGCGCGGTAGTGCTTGCCGGGCGCGTGCATCAGTCCACCACCTCCAAGCCCATGGAGCGGGCGGTGCCCGCCACCATCTTCATCGCCGCCTCCAGGTCGGTCGCGTTCAAATCGGGCATCTTGATTTCCGCGATCTTCTGGACCTGGGCGCGCGTCACCTTGCCCACCTTCTGGCGGTTGGACGTGGGCGACCCCTTCTCGATGCCCGCCTCCTTTTTGAGGAGCACGGCCGCCGGCGGCGTCTTGGTGATGAAGGTGAACGTGCGGTCCTTGTAGATCGTCACCTCGACCGGCGTGATCGTCCCTTGGGCTTGCGCCGTCCGGGCGTTGAACTGTTTCACGAACTCCATGATGTTCACGCCGTGGGGACCGAGCGCGGTCCCGACGGGCGGCGCGGGAGTCGCTTGTCCCCCGGCCACCTGGAGCTTGACGACTGCAGTAATCGGCTTGGCCATCGGATCCCTCGTTCGCGTCCGCGCGGCGCGGACTCCCACTTGCCCAGTGGTCGGGGCACCGCCACCCCGTTCGGGCAGCGGTGCGGTGCATCGCTCAGTGCGCCTTCAACTGCAAGTAGTCGAGCTCGACCGACGTCGGCCGCCCGAACAGCGAGACGGCCACCCGCACCTTGCCCTTGTCGCGGATCACCTCTTCCACCGTTCCCGAGAAGTCCGAGAACGGCCCTTCGGTGATCTCCACAACCTGGCCGACCAGGAACGGGATCGTCTCCGCCGGCTCTTCTTCCTTCACCGCCACTTCGATGCCGAGCAGCCGATTCACCTCATCGGGGCGCAGCGGCATCGGCAGCCGTCCCGTGCCGACGAACTTGATCACGCCCTGGATACTGTTGATGACGTGGATCGTCTCCTGGTTCAAGACCATGTCCACGAGCACGTAGCCCGGGTAGATCTTGCGCTCCGCCGTGACCTTCTTGCCGTTCTTGATCTCCACCACTTCCTGGGTGGGGACCAGGGCGCGCCGGATCGGCCGCTCCTCCTCGGGACGCGGATCGTCCGTGATGCGCCGCTCAATCAACGAGCGCACTTTGTTCTCGTGCCCCGCCGTCGTCTGAATCGCGTACCAGCGGTGCTCCGCCATCAGAACAGCTTGGCCACGGTCGTCACGAACACGAACTGCAGGATCGCGTCCATGGCGCCGATGAGCAGGCCCAGGAAGAGCACGAAGACGATGATCACGCCCGTCGCCTTCCGGAGCTCGTCCCAGGTCGGCCAGGTGATCTTGCGGAGTTCCGCCGGCACCTGCACCGCCACAAAATCCCAGGCGCGCCGCAGCCAGCTCCGGCTCGAGCGTTCCAGTGCTTCCGTCGCCACTGCTACTTCGATTCCTTGTGCGGCTGGTGCTTGTTGCACCGCGGGCAGTACTTCGTCCACTCCGCCCGCTCCGGGTGCTTCCGCCGGTTCTTTGTCGTGAAGTAGTTCCGACTCTTACAGGCGGTGCACTCCATGATGATGTTCTCGCGCGGCATCGCTCCGCCTTACTTCAAGATCTTGGTGACGACGCCGGCGCCGACGGTGCGGCCGCCCTCGCGGATCGCGAAGCGCAGCTGCTCCTCCATCGCGATCGGCGTGATCAGCTCGATCGTCATCTTCGTGTTGTCCCCCGGCATCACCATCT
>WNFD01005887.1_pt1 | contig 16403 bp, 17 predicted proteins | sample 5400491 | NCBI WGS metagenome assembly WNFD01 (sample SAMN13153343, study PRJNA577476) | soil metagenome | isolation source: 120 cm saprolite under Douglas fir tree site 2 hole 2 replicate 2 | place: USA:California | collected 2015-04-18 | reverse complement strand
CCGATCGATCATGCTGTGCTGACGGAGGGCGACGCGGTCCGTCAGTTGCGGGGGTGCGCGTGCTGGGCCGCCGCCACGATCGGAGGCTATGCCAGCGAACCGAGATGAGTTCTTCGCCAAGCTCGCGCCGTTGGACGCCGAACAGCGGGTGACCTTCAGGCGGCTGGCGACCGAGGCGCAGTCGGCGCTGCACGCGACCGACAGCGGCCCGGCCGAGGAGGCCATGGAGCTGATGATCGACCTGGCGTGTCACGCCGACGGATGCTTCCGTTCGGATGACCCGCTGGAGGCGGCGAAGTTCGTGGTGTCGCAAGCAGACCTGGCGGGCGTTCCTGGACGCCCACGCGAAGACCATCCTGGCGGCAGACTTTTCCATGTCGGTCTTCCTGCGCCGCCTGTATGTGCTGTTCTTCATCGAGCACGGCACCTGGCAGGTACACCTGGTCGGGATCACGGCTCACCCGACGGGGGAGCGGGTGACCCAGCAGGCCCGCAACCTGCTAATGAACCTTGACGATCGCGTGGACGGCTTCAAGTTCCTAATCACGATAGGGACGCCAAGTTCACCGCAGCCCTTCGACGCCGTGTTCACTGCGGTCGGTGCGCGGATAATCAAGACCCCGGTGCGGGCGGGCGAACGCTTATGCCGAACGCTGGGCGCGCACAGCACGGGCCGAGGTCACCGACCGGATGCTGATCGCCGGGCCGAGGCACCTTCACATGGTCCTGGACCAGTACGCCGTGCATTACAACGAGCATCGCCCTCACCGAGCCCAGAACCCGCACCCGCGCCCGCCAGTCGCTGCCGAAATTCTTCCGGCCGTCATCGCCGATCTCACTACACCGGAGATACGGCGTCGCAGGGTCCTCGGCGGGCTGATCAACGAGTACGAGCGGGCGGCATGAAGATCACCGGCTGATTCAGGAAACTGCACGCCAGTGGACATGGACCCAGTTCTGGCATCCCACAGGCGGCTTGGTAAGCATCCCAAGGTTGCCGGGGATTTCGCAGGATGGGAGCTGCAGCAGCCGTTGCGCAGTGACCCGCAAGAGGAGCTCACCGAGGCCTACCTGCAGGCGGTCAAGGATGAAGGCAACACCGATGCCTGGGCGGCAGGGCGTGCTTCACCGTGCCGACGTGCACGAAGTCGACCTTGGCAATGGTGTGGTAATCCCGGTGCTGCCGCCGTCTGCGAGGGTGGTGGAATGAGCCGCCGGTTGCGCCGGATGCCAAGCCGTTCGTGGTGCGTCCGGGCAGATCGGCACTCGTCAACCCTGTTGGCGGGGGTCATTTCTCGCCGAGCTCGGAAAGGAGTGCGGCGCGCCTTTCCTCGAGGGCGGCGAGCTGGGAGCGGAGCTGTTTGAGCTCGCGGTTGACGCGGGCCAGTTCGGCCCGTGCCTGCTTCTCGCGGACGTCCCGATCGCCGTGCAGGGTCCTGGCGAGGTCCTCGACCTCGCGACGCAGCAGGCGCAGCCACGGGTTTCCGTGCATCGCGGCGGGGCGGTACTGGAGCTTGCCCGCGTCGATCGCGTCGTAGATCTCGTCCTGCGTCAGCCCGTATTCCAAGCGGGCGGTCTTGTCGCTTATTGTCGCGCCCTTGCGTCCCCACTCGTTACCGTAGTAGCGGTCCATGAACGGTCTTATCTACTGGCGGAGGAGTTCGCTGAGGCGGGCGCCAAGCACGGAGATGTCGGGACGGGGCTCGTGCTCGTAGTACCGGGGCTTCCGGCGCCGTAGCAGGGCCTCTCCGTGCTCGGCCCAGGTGAAGTTCTGCTGGCGCACGACCTTGCGGAACACCGCGTTGACGGTCTGCGGGTGGGCTGCGGCCAGGCGGCGGAAGGGCAGCGGGCCGATCGTCTCCGCCCCCAGGTATCCGCGCAGCACGTCCACGTACCGCTTGTCGGCCGCGAGAGCCGGGTCGGCGAACAGGTCGCGCAGCCTGCCGTATTCGTTGTAGAAGTTCAGCCCGTCGGTGTCGTCGTAGATGACCCCAATCGTGTCGGCGTCGGCGAGTTCGGGCGGAAGCTCGAGGGCGGGCACGTCCACGCTGACGACGTGCCGCGGCCGACGCCGGGCAGGCTGCCGGGCGAGCGCGGCCTCCTGCCGGTGCCGGTAGTAGTCGTTGAGCCGTTCTTGAGCCTTGGCGGGCGGCAGGACCAGTTCGTCGGTACCGAAGAACTCCACGAACGCCGCCCGGTCCTCCCGCATCTGCTTCCAGGCCTGCTCGATCTTCTCGGGATTGCGGTAGACCAGTTCGGGCAGCTTCGTCGCCAGTTCGAGCGCGGCCTGCGCGACGTCCGCGGCAGCGGACTTGCGGTAGGCGCGCATCGACCCCGAGGCCAGCCAGGCGTCGGGGACCGGGCGGAGGGGGATCAGGCGGGCCTGGACGAACCCGTGCTTGGGCAGCGGGCGGAAAGCGGCCGGGCCCGTGTTGGAGTACGTGCGGTACTCCAGGTCATCGAGCAGGTTCAGCAGGACGAGCGAGCCCCTGTCCTTGCGGCGGATCTCGAAGATCCCCTCCACCGGGTCGCGCCAGCCGCGCAGCATCTCCCGGTCCGCCGCGGTGAGATCGGGCCGACTGGCGAGGAACTGGTCCAGTACGGTCTTGCCCTTCGGCAGGGTGTGCTGAAGCGCGAACCGGTCGATGGCGTCGATGGCTTCGCCCTCGTCCGGTATCTCGTCGGAGCCGCTTTCCAGCACGAACCGTTCCATCTGCCGTTCGAACCGCGGGCTGAGCGCGAAGCCGACCAGGGCGCGTTTCAGTTCCGCGCTGCGCTCGATGAGGGAGGCGAGGGACGGCTCGTCGTGGTTCCTGGCTGGAAGCGCCACGTCATTCCCCCGCCTCGCCAAGCGCGGCCAGCCTGCGGTTGACCTCGGCCAGGTTGAACGGCTCGGGTTCTTCCGGGTCGTCCTCGGACCAGTACTCGACCGGCGAGTCGCCCTTGTACCCCACGCAGACCGGGTAGTCCTGCCCGGGGTCACGCGGCATCACCTTCTCCAGCGTGATCTCGTGTTCCCAGCAGGCCCCGAGGTCGTACGTGTAGCTGATCTTCCCGCCGGGCGCCAGCACGTCACGGACCCGGACCGCCAGTTCGTCCCCGGTCTCGTCAAGGTTCACGAACGGGTCGCTGTACTGCTCCTTCCCAGCCTGGAACACGTGCAGGTGGTCGCCGTCCCAGCCGAACAGCACCTGGATCGCGTCGTGCAGGTCGCCGAGGGTGGCGGTGAGCGGCAGGCGGACCCGCCGCCAGATAAGCGGCCGCGAACCCGGGAGGGAAACCTTCAGCTCGGCCACCTGGTCGATGGAGGCGCGTGTCCAGGTCCGTCCCGGGCATGCTCTCCCAGACGCGGGTGAGCGCCTCGTCCGCGCCCTTGTCCTCCAGCGCGGCTGCCGCGGCCTCCACCGCCAGCCAGCGCCAGTCGGCGTCGCTGGGTTCGGGGCCCAGGTCCCAGGCGGCCAGCACCGCGCGGGCGTGCGGGCCGACGCGCGGTGCCGCCGTCAGCTCCCGCCAGGCAGGCAGCGTGTCCTGGCCCAGCCTTTCCGCCACCCCGACGGCCACGCTGCGCAGCAGCGCTGACATCTGTTCGGCGGCGGCGAGGATCTCCCCTGCCGCTTCGGCGGGCTGGCGTTCGGCCAGCCAACCCCACGCGACATGGTCCCGCTGCTCCAGGTCGCTGAACCGGGCGGCCTCGGCGATCATCTCGGCGGCCGGCAGGCCCGGATCCGCGAGGCCGGGCAGGCCTTCAGGCAGACGCCCGGCCGCCCAGCGGCCCAGCGGGGTGATCACCGGCTTGCCCGGGTCGCCGGTCACCGCGCCGAACTCGGCGAGCAGCGCCACCAGCCCGGCAAGCGGCGTTTCGGTGTCCAGGTCGTAGTACCTGTCGGCGGCGTGCAACGGCCCCCAGAACGACTTGTCGTACCGGTCGCACAGGTCACGCAGCGTCGCGTACACCGGGTCCCACAGGCGGTCCGCGCGAGGCACGCGGTCCTCGCCGAGGACCTTGAGCAGGGCCAGCACCAGCAGGCGCACGCTGTCCTCCTCCTGGGGATACGACTCCGCCGCGCACACCGCGCACAGGGCGGCCAGCCATCCGGCGAGCAGGTCCGCATCGGCGGGCGGCCAGTGTCCCAGCGCGGGACCGCCGGTCACCCAGCCGCCGCCGACCTGCAGCAGGCCGGTCGCGACCGCGACGCGCCAGGGCCGGTGCAGGGCCCGGATGTCGGCCATCGTGCGCGGCCGCGGCGGCACCTCCACGCCGAGAGCCGCGCCCGCCGCAGGAATGTCGGCCTTGCGCAGCACCTGCGCGGCCGTCACCGGACGGCGGCCCGTGCCGATCCAGCGGGCCAGCGTGACGGCGTTAGCCACGACAACGCTCTCCCGCGCGAGCCGCGCGACGTCACCGAGTTCGTTTTCAGAAGCCACTATGCCCACATTGGGACCTTACAAATCCTTGGGGATCTTTTACAGGCGCCAGGCATGCAAGTGCTAATTGTTGACCCGCGGTGTTCATGGTGCGGAACTGGGCCGTCGCGTCGCAGCAGGATCGGGATCGGTGTCGTCAATGCGCACTCCTTCCAGCAGGCCGCGGGACGGTGACGATCGCGGCAGCTCGCCTCTTGCGGTGTCGCCGCGCACGGGAGCATTATCCGTGCGTGAGCACCGGATCTGCTGCCGAGGGTGCCGGTGATGCTCCGCTTGCCTCGCCGGGGGCGCGGTGGAGGCGGGAGGAAGACGAGGAGCTCGTCGCGGCGGTGCGGGCGGGCGCCGACCCCGCGGTGATCGCGGAGCAGCACGGGCGGACGCGGAGCGCCATCGTGTCGCGGCTGCTCAGGATGATTCCCGCCAGGGAGGCTATCCCCGAAGAGGAGCAGCTCTGCTGGATCACGGCGAGGCTGGCTGATCCCTGCTTCGACTGGCGCACGCCGCTTGCCCATCCTCGGCCCGGCAGACGAGGCTCCGGTGCACCGGCTACTCCCCCGGCATCTGACGTCGGCGAGGTGCTCGACATCTGGCAGCGGATCAACGGCAGCGAGCTCGGCGGCGAGCGGCGGGCCAGGTTCCTCGCCAGTCCGGCGCTCGGCGACCTGGTGCAGTTCCCCGCCGGCGTTCTCTGGGAACGCGGGCGCCGTCTGTACCAGGCGCATGGCCGTCTGCTGCTCAATGACTGGGCGGCGGAGTGCGCCGTGCCAGGGCTGACCGATCTGCCGGATGCCGGGGATCTCAGGAAGGTTCTGGCACGGACGGGCGAGAGCGTGCGGAGGCTCGTGGCCGCGGCGGTGGCGGCGGTTCCGGACGAGGGCGACCGCGAGGTGCTGGAACGACGCCTGGGACTGTCCGGGGGCGGTCCGCAGACCTTGGCACAGATCGGAGCTCACCTCGGGATCTCGCGCGAACGGGTCCGGCAGCGCGCGGACCGGGCCGTTAAGGCGATCGCGTCCGCGCGTGCCCGCACGGGGTACCGGACCGCGCGGGCGAAGGCGCGGGCCTGGGTGTCCGAGCTCATCAGCGGCGATGACGGCACCTTGGACCAGAACTCCGTCATGGCAATCGCCGAACTCAGCTTCCCCGGGGCGCGGCCCGAGAATGTCGCACAGGTGATTATGCACATCGCCGGCGCGCCGGCCGCGGCGCGGCGGGAACCGGGCAGACGCGAAGCGGCGTCAAAGGGCCGAGTCTCCGCTGAGGAGCCATGATGCTGAGGATGCCGAAAACCTGTGCCACCTGGTAAAGGCCCTGCAGAGCGCGGTCGAGCGTTCGGGATGCGCCGGGCCGGTCTTGGCCCGGCCGGAGGTGGGATGATCTTCGGCTTGTGGGCTTGAAGCTGATCTTCCTGATCGTTTCCCGTGCCGTGTCGCTGCTGGGCTTGTCGCGCCGGGAGGCGTGGTGGAAGGACGCCGAGATCCTCATGCTGCGCCACCAGCTCGCTGTCGCCGGGCGGGAGCGGCCGGGGGTTCGTGCCCGGCTGACGTGGCCGGACCGGGCGTTGCTTGCCTTGCTGGCCAGGACGCTGCCGATTGCCCGTCTCGCCGCGATGCGGCTGATCGTCACCCCGGGCACCATCTTGCGGTGGCACCGGGACATCGTCCGCCGCCGGTGGTCGCGCCGGTCGCGGCAGGGCCGGTCCGGGCGCCCGGCAACGCACCGGAAGGTCCGGTCGGTGGTGCTGCGGCTGGCCCGGGAGAACGAGTCGTGGGGTTACCGCCGCATCCACGGCGAGCTGGCCGGGCTCGGCATCACCGTGGCGCCGTCCACGGTCTGGCAGATCCTCAAGAACGCCGGCATCGATCCCGCGCCCCGCCGGGAGGGACCTGGCTGGGCCGAGTTCCTGCGGTCCCAGGCGCAGGGGATCCTGGCGCTGGACTTCTTTCACCGCCGGCCTGCTCAACGGAACGAAGGTCTACGTCCTTGCCGTGATTGAGCACGGCACCCGCCGGATACGCGTCCTCGGAGCCACCGGGCACCCGGTCCAGGCGTGGGTGGTCCAGCAGGCCCGGAACCTGCTCATGGACCTGGAGGATGCCGGGACGCGGGTGAAGTTCGTCCTGCATGACAGGGACGCCAGCCTCACCGCCGCGTTCGATGAGGTCTTCCGTGCTGCTGGCGCCAGGATAGTCCGTGCTGCGGTCCAGGCGCCTCGGGATGAATTCGATCATGGAACGGTGGGTCGGCAGCTGCCGCCGCGAGCTGCTGGACCGGACCCTGGTGTGGAATCAGCGGCACTTGATGATCGTGCTGCGCGAGTACGAGGACTTCTACAACACCCACCGGCCGCACCGGGCCCTGAACCAGGCAGCGCCGCTACGGCAACTGCCAGATGGCATCCCGGATCTGGATCAGTTCCGGGTCCAGCGGCGCGATCGCGCCGGGGGGCGTGATTCACGAATATCGCCTGGTCGCGTAGGTTTTCGGCACCCACTGGTCCGGGTGGCGGGCGCCGAACGGGCCGGCGGGCTCGATGTGATCTGCGAGCATCATCCACCTGCACATCGTTCTGAGGCTCCACAGCACAGCGAGGGGAACCACCGTTTGACGCTGCCGGTAGTGTATGACACTATCGATGGGTGAGGATTCGCGTGTCCCGATCCGGCCGCAAGCACAAGATAGGGAACGTGCACATCCTCGCGGCCATGCGCGACGCGGGCGTCCCGGTCCTGGTGCCCGGCACCGATCAGTTCCTGTACATCGGCAAGGACGATCGGGGCGTCGAGTTGGAGGTGATCGCGGTGCCGGATGACCGGAATCCCGGCGGCGTGCCCACATCCATGAGGGGAGACAGCGAGGGGGAGGTGCGGAGATGAGTGTCGATCCTGCGCGGTACGTCATCGGGCCGGATGCCGTGATCGAGGACGTCGATCTCGACGAGGAAGATGTTCGCTTGCCGGATGGCACCCGGCTGACGGAGCAGCGCGCTGGGCAGTTCGCCCGGGAGGCGCTGGCCGAGATCCGCCGCCGTAACCTGGTGCCGGGGCGCAAGTCGCTGTCCGGCGGGTCGGTTCATTCGCCGCGGGTGCAGTTCCGGGTGCCGGAGGCGATCCGCGAGCGGGCCGAGCAGCGCGCCGCCGCCGAGGGCAAGAGCTTGTCCGCGCTGGCACGCGAGGCGCTTGAGCGCTACCTCGAAGCAAGCTGATGGCCCCCCAGCGCAAGCCGCGAGTGCCTGGACCGGATGCTGATCATCGGCGAGCGGCACCTGCGGCTGGTCCTCGGCGAGTACACCGATCATTACGAGGGCCATCGGCCGCATCGGGCGCTGCGCCAGAACCCGCCCGCAGGGCGTGCCCATCCAGCCGCCGAAACCAGCAGCATGCGCGTTCTGCGCCGGGACCGGCTCGGCGGCCTGATCCACGAATACGCTCAGGTCGCATGAGGTGACACAGTTTTCGGCACTCACAACGGTATGGCTGGGACGGTTCCCAAGCCCGGCTACATCTTTGACCGGGTAGCTGAGTGGCAGGCGCTGGCCGAGTTCGCCACCGACGACCGGCTCGGAGCGACCCTGGGCGTGGTCTCGGGTCGGTGCCGTCAGGGCAAGACGCTGCTGCTTGAGTCGATGTGCGAGGAACTTGGCGGGCTCTACTTCACGGTGCCTGAGGACATGCCAGCGAGTGAGCACCTGCGCAGGCTCGCGGAGGCTCTCGGAGCGTTCACCGGCGGTCTGCCGCCTCGGCTGGATTCCTGGGACCAGGCGATCGAGGCGTTGTTCGGCTTGGGCGCGGCCGGACGGCCGGTACTCGTGGTCCTAGACGAGTTCCCCTACATGGCGCGCTCGGCGTCCGGCCTGCCGTCGATCATCCAGCATGCGCTGTCGCCTCGGGGTAAGGCGCGCACCGGGTCGCGAACCCGGCTGATCCTGTGCGGGTCGTCGATCTCCTTCATGGGCCAACTGGTCTCCGGGTCGGCCGCGCTGTTCGGCCGGGCGCGGCTCAGCCTCATGGTGCGCGCGTTCCACTTCCGGGCGGCCGCTAGGTTCTGGGGGGTCTCGCACGACCTGCCGCTGGCGGCGGCGCTGTTCGCGATGGTGGGCGGGACTCCCGCTTACATCGAGTACGCGTCTGGAGTGCCCGCGTCGCTGGGCGAACTTGACGAGTGGGTGACGCGGAATCTGCTGAACTCGACCAACATGCTGTTCCGCCAGCCGCGGATGCTGCTGAGCGAGGATTCGGCGTTCAGCCAGATCGGGATGTACGGGACTGTGCTGAGCGCGATCGCCGAGGGCAGTCGCACGGTGTCCGGGATCGCCCAGCGGGTCGGCGGCTCAACTTCGGACGTGAACCATTACGTCAAGGGACTGGCCGACGGTGGCTTCCTGACGCATGTCCCCGACGCGTTCCGGGCGAACCGTGCCGAATACCAGATCACCGACGCCCTCATCCGGTTCCACCACGCGATCGTCTACCCGAACTGGTCGCGGCTGGATCTTTACCGGCCGGAGCGGGCAGCTCGCCTGTGGGCGGAGTCGGCGGAGACGTTCAGGTCGCAGGTCATGGGGCCGACATTCGAGGCCATGTGCCGGGTCTGGACCAGGAGTTCGCCTCCGGTGTCACTCTGGGTGGCGAGCCGGACATCGTTTCGCACGGCGTGCTCAACGACCCCGCCGGGTCTCAGCGCAAACTTGACATCGTCGTGCGAGACTCACGCCGCGGGCTGGTCGCCATCGGAGAGGCGATGTCTGGCGAGGTCATCGGGCATGGTCACCTCAGTCAGTTGCGTGAAGCGGTCAACCTGCTCCGCGCACAGAGCCACCTTGAGCCCGGCGTGCAACCGGTGCTGCTGCTCTTCAGCGGTGTCGGCTTCACGCCCGGGCTAGCCGCGGAGGCCGCGGACAGCGGTGGTACGGTGCAGCTCATCGGCCTGGAGAGGCTTTACTCCGGCTTGTGAGCACCATCTTGTGCCGCTCGATCGACTGCGTGGCTGATCTGCGCAGTGTCCTGCGGCCCGCCCGCTGTCGTCGCCGTCGGCCATCTGAGGGCGGATGATCGGCTCTGCGGCGACCCGTCATCAACCAGCGGGCGTCTTCCGCGTGTCTGCCCCTGCGCCGAGGGTTTCTGGTGGAATCCTGTCTCCTGGGTCGCAGTTCACGGAGGTTCCATCGTGGGGAAAGCCAGCCGTAACCGGCGGCTGAAGAAGGACAAGGAGCGCCAGCGGCGCCGCGCGGAGCGGGCAGCGCCGCTGGGCTGGTCGCCGGGCCGGCAGAGGGTTCCGTCGCAGCAGGAGCTTGTTGTGAGCGCGGTGAGCGCGGCGGTCGATGCTGTCTGCCGCGGTGACGAGCGCGGTTTCACGGAGTACCTTCGCCTGCTGGCGGCGGAGCAGTCGCCCGGCTGGACGCAGGCCGCCAGCCGGGAGATCGCCGGTTTCCTGCGTCTTTCCGTCACGGCGGCGTGGCGGCTCGGCTGGCAGCCGGCGGAGCTGGTCAGGCACGCTGGCCGGGAGCTGGGCGACACGCACGCGGACATGGCCGCCGGCATGGTCGCGGACGAGATGCGCGGCTACGCCCCCGCGCTGGTGGATGATCGCTGGGCCGCGCAGATGTCGGCGCTCGGAGCCGGGGTGTGGTGGGGCAGCGACGCCGAGTTCCTGTCCGCCCGGGGCGGGGAAGGGGTGCGGGTCGCCATCGAGTTGCTGCACCTGCTGCAGCACATGCCCGTGCTGGAACGGCTGTGCCCGCTGCCGGGCACGGCCCGCGCCGGGGCGCGGGCGGCGGGCAGCGACGCGGACGAGCGGATCCTCGGTAAGATCCGCGCGCTGCTGGCGAAGGCGGAGTCGACGGAGTTCCCGCAGGAGGCGGAGGCGCTGTCGGCCCGCGCGCAGGAGCTGATGGCCAAGCACAGCATCGATCACGCGCTGCTCGCCGCCCGGTGCGGGAGCAAGGACAAGCCGGTCGCGCTGCGGCTGCCGGTTGACAGCCCGTACGAGTCGCCGAAGGCGACGCTCCTGCACGCTATCGCGCAAGCCAATCGCTGCCGGTCGGTCTGGCAGAAGGCGATCGGCATGTCCACGGTGGTCGGTTTCCCGTCCGACCTGGACGCGGTGGAGCTGCTGTTCACGTCGCTGCTGGTGCAGGCCAACACGGCGATGCTGCGGGAGGGCGCGAAGAAGGACGCTTACGGGCGGTCGCGGACCCGGGCGTTCCGCCAGTCGTTCCTGGTGGCCTACGCCTACCGGATCGGGGTGCGGCTGTCGGAGGCGACCCTGGGTGCGGAGCAGCAGGCGGTGGCTGCCGCATCCGGCAAGGATCTGGTGCCTGTGCTCAAAGAGCGCCACGAGGCTGTCGATCACGCCGTCGGCGAGATGTTCGGTGAGGGTCTCGTCTACGACCGCGGGAGCCGTGCGAGCGACCAGGAAGGGTGGGCCTCCGGCCTGGCCGCCGCCGACATGGCGACGTTGCACAACCGGGAGCAGGTCAGCGCCTGAACATCCCGCAACAGCCAGCCAGGTTGCCTACCCAGCTGGGCCAGGGGTCGCGGGGAGCCGTGATGCGCGGCCGGATATTGGGATGATTGACGAGCGCGCGGTGAGTACCTTGTCCGGGGTGAGTGACCTCTACATCGTCGACTTCGGTGGCGGCGAGCAGGAGCGCGCCTGCCGCGAGGCGGAACGCGGGGCGGAGCGGCGCCGGCTGGCCGACCGTTACGCAAGCCACCTCGTGACCAGCGCCGGACTGGGCGAGGCTACAGCGCGAAGGGTCATCACGGCATTGTTCGATCCTCGCGATGCCGACGGCAGCGAGTGCCTGTGCTCCTGTCATCCGCGCCTTTCGGCGGAGCACGGCGACGGCTTCGACTGCCGGTGCACCTGGGATGAGGACCGCCGCGCTGCCGAGGCGGCTAACTGGCAGGCATGGTGGGACAGCCCTGAGGCTGCGGAGCTGAGCGCGGCTCACCAGCGCGAGGAGGCTGCGATCGCCGCCTGGCTGGCCAGCCAGCCGGGCGTGGACGCCAGGCGGGCCAGCTCCTACGCGCCTGAGCAGTGGGAAGGAACCGTCGACGGCCGCACCTTTTATCTCCGGGGAACGTGGGGGCTGCTGGCGGATCGAGCTCGACATGGTGGCATCTGGCCGGTATGCCCAGCGCCTGGTTCGGGTCGATGAAGACGGTGAGTTGGTCACCGAGCCGGTGCCGGTCATGGAAGGCGAAGTCATCGCGCGAGGTTGCGATTCCGAACTCGGTGCCACGTCGGCTGACCATATCGCTTTCATTGTCGGGGTGGTCCGTGCTCACCTGCGCCGCGCTAGCTGCGAACACAGTGAGGCACGGCTGTTCTGCCCGGACTGCGGGCAGCGAATGGGTGAGAGCTGACGTGACAGGAACGGACCTGCCGGGGCCACGCGAGCCGTTTACGGCGCACCTGCGGCGCTGGCCCATGGGTGCTGAGCGCACCGAGCTGCTCGATGGGCAGCTGTACTGGCCGGGTGATTTCGACGAGCGGGACGCGATGGTGGCGTGCCGGGCGCTGCCTGGCAGCCGGATCCGCGTCGATCCGGGAGCTGGCTTGATCGCAGGCCCGGTGCCGGAAGACGAGCCTCAGGTGCGGGTGTGGACCGACGCGGATGGTACACGCTGGCACGAGATGAACGGTATGACCCTGTACCAGCGGCCTGGCAAGCGGAACTGGACGATGCGGCCGCCTACGCGAGAAGAACGGCGGCGCAATAACGAGCAACTCGCTGCGTACCGTGCTGAGGCGTGGGCGGGAACGGTCGCTGTGTACGCGGCGAACGCCACTGATCTGCTTGCGGCCTGGCGCTATCTGACCGCGCATCCTGTCTTCTGGACCTATGTCGTGCCTCCGCATGAGGTCGACGAGGCCATCTGGGCCCGGATCGAGGCCGAGGGATGGCTGTCCGACAGCGAGGGCCTCGCTTGCCTGGACGTCAGCCTGGGCCGCTTGGGGGGCAGGCTCGAGGTCAGGCTGGAGCACGGGCCCGCGCTGTGGCCACTGGATGTTCCAGCACAGCACCGGGCCGGGCTCCGGGTCGGCGGCACCCCGTCGCACGACCTGAACCGGGATGTGGCCAAGCCGACCTGGGAAGAGGCAATTGTCGCGCTGGCCGCGAAGGTGCGCCAGCGCTACGGCGATGACCGGGCGCGGGTGCCCGAGCCACGGTCCGGCCGCGACGACACCGGCGCCAGTACCCAAGGCTAAGGCTGGACTGGGCGGACCGGGCGCTGCTCGCCGCGCTGACCCGGCTGCTCCCGCGGCCGCTGCGGATGTGCCGGCTGGTGACCCCGGACACGCTGCTGGGCTGGCACCGGCGGCTGTTCCGGTGGCGGTGGACCTATCCCTGCCGGGGAGGACGCCCGCCTGGCGATCCCAAGGTCACGGTGTTGATCGAGCAGATGGCGCGCGCCGCCTGATACCCCGAAGGACCGCAGGTCACGACGCGGGTCCTAGCTTCGAGCGGCACAGGTTCAGCTCTCCCGGTACCACCCCCACTCGGGGCACTCGTCCGCCAGCGACGGCAACGACAGGTGCAGTGACTTCACCTTCTTGTACACCGTGCGTGCAAGGTCGTCTGCTGCGCCGGGCAGGCCCATCCGGACAAGCAGCATGTCCTCGTCAGTGTCGTCGCGGCATTCGTACAACCCGAGCAGGACGGCGATCGCGATATCGGTGGCCGCCCGCCGGGCACCGCGTTCCCTCCGCCAGATGAGGTCATCGATATACGGCTGCAGGACGTCCAGGGCCCGTTCCCGCCGCGCATCGGCGGACAACCGGCCCGCCGGGGCGCAGCGCGCGCAGCCTGGCCGTGATCTCGTCGGCGAGTTCCTGATCGTTTTCCACGACGAGCAGCGTGGACGTGATCTCCTCCGCCTCGGCGGCAAGTTCGGGGTGCCGAAGGAGCAGCTCGGACAGCAGGACGGACCGCTCGTTATCGGACAGCTGTCACTTCCAGGATCCTGGTGGTTAATTCGCGGCACGCCGGTCCGCGTGTCCGGTTCGGGCCGTGATGCAAGCAATGATCTGGTCCGCGGTCGTTCTTCCCCTCGTCCCGGCCGCGGAATCGGGTATGCCATGTCCATGCAGGCTGTCGCCTGGCCGGAGCCAGATCCGCAGATCGCGGCGGCGATCGCGGCGAAGTACCGGGGTAAGCGGCCGCGGCCGCTGGCGGTGCTGATCCGCGATCGGCTGGGACAGTGGCTGGGTGATGAGGATTTCGCGGCCGGGTTCGGGATCCGGGGGCGGCCGGGCTGGTCCCCGTCGCGGCTGGCGCTGGTGACCGTGCTGCAGCGGGCCGGGAACCTTACGGACCGGCTGGCAGCCGAAGCGGTGCGGACCCGGATCGACTGGCAGTACCTGCTCGGCCTGCCCTGGGATGACCCGGGCTTTGACCACACGGTGCTAGCTGAGTTCCGGGCCCGGGTGGCCGATGGCGGCCTGGAGCAGGTGGTGCTGGATGCGCTGCTGGAACGTCTTGTGTCCGCGGGGCTGGTCAAGGCGGGCGGCAAGCAGCGCACCGACTCCACCCATGTCATCGCCGCTGTGGCGGCGCTGAGCCGGCTGGAGCTGGCCGGGGAGAGCGTGCGGGCGGCGCTGGAGGCGCTGGCGGCGGCGCATCCGGCCTGGCTGGAGCAGCGGGTCTGCGTGGCTGACTTCGCCCGCCGGTACGGCACGCCGATGACCTCCTGGCGGCCCCCGGTCTCCCAGGCCAGGCGGGATGAGCTGGCGGTTGCCTATGCCCGCGACGGCTACGCGCTGCTGGAGGCGGTCTATGACGGCGCGGCGCCGGCCTGGCTGCGCGAGCTTCCCGCAGTGGACGTGCTGCGCAGGGTGCTGCTGCAGAACTACACGCGCACCATCACCAAGGACGGGCGGGAGGTGATCAGACGGCGGGAGAAAGAGCCTGAGGGCGATGGTCTCCCGCCTGGCCATGCCCGGATCGCCTCCCCCTATGACACCGATGCCCGGTGGGGCGTCAAGCGTGACACCTTCTGGTGCGGTTACAAGCTGCACATCAGCGAGACCTGCGACGACGCACCGGCGTGCACCTGCCGTCCCGGTCCCGCCACCACCGGCACGGCCGTCGCTGACACGGCCGCAGGCGGTGGGCCCGGGCATCGCAAGGGCTGCGCCCAGGCGTGCTTCCCGAACCTGATCACGCACGTGGCCACCACCGGCGCCACCGTGACCGATAACCAGATGACCGAGCCGGTCCATGACGACCTGACAGCAAAAAACCTGGCCCCGGGACGGCACTACCTCGATTCCGGATACCTCAGCGCCGCCCTGGTGGTCTCCGAGCTCGCCCGGCACGGCATCGCGCTGATCGGGCCGCTGCTCGCCGACACCTCCGCGCAGGCCCGCGCCGGCCACGGGTATGCCCGCGCCGGCTTCACCATCGACTACGACCACAAGACCGTCACCTGCCCGCAGGGCAAGACCGCAGCGTCCTGGACACCATGCACCCAGCGAGGCCAGGCCGCTGCCGTCGCCACCTTCTCCGCCACCGACTGCGGCCCCTGCCCGGCCCGCCCCCAGTGCACCACCAGCGGCAAGAAACGACGGCAGCTCACCATACTGCCCCGCGACCTGGCCGAAGCCCAGGCCGCCGCCCGCGCCGCGGAAACCACGATCGGGTTCCAGGCTGATTACGCCCGCCGCGCCGGCGTCGAAGGCACCATGCACCAGGCCGCCAGCCACGGCGCGCGGCGCGCCCGCTACCGCGGCCTGCCGAAAACCCGCCTCGACCACGTGTACATGGCCACCGCCCTCAACCTGCTCCGCCTGGAGGCATTCTGGACCGGCACGCCGCTAGACCGGCAGCGAACCAGCCACCTGGCACGCCTCGAACTCAGCCTCGCCGCATGATCCAGAATTAACCACCAGGATCTTCCAGGGGCGCACAACACCATCATGCCGCCAGGTTGAGGGTCAGGACGTTCCCGGCGGACCGTCTCACGGCCTTGTGCCGCGCGTCCTTCTCGCGGGTGAACAGCTCGCCGGTCTTTGTCAGCACGAGCGTGTACGGCCGCCCCTGCCGCCGGGTCTGGTGCCGCACCGGCAGCGCGGCCGAGTCGATCTGGGTGTGGACGTGCCGCCGCCCGTCCGTCGCCAGCGGCCACTCGAAGATCCGCCGCGACCGGGAACCGAGGAACGTCCCCAGCGTGTCACACAGGTCGCACCCGCACCCGGCCCATTCGATCGACCAGTCGTCTTCGTCACGCAGCGGCCGCGCGATGATCACCCCGAGTCGCTGCCCGCAGTCCCGGGCGACCACATCGAGCCCCGCCGCCCGCCGTGCGTCCGCCGGCAGCGCGGCCGCCGAACGCAGCGCCGGCATCAGGCACCCCAGCGCGCTGTCGCCGTACCCGCCCAGCGCCGCCACGATCTCATCCCGCAGCTCGTGGTCGGCTGCCTCCAGCAGCCGCACCAGCGGCGAGCTCAGCATCGCGGCTGCCGGATCTCGGTCCGCGCGGTGGTGGTCCAGAGCCGCAGCTGATCGCCCATCCAGCCCCAGGCGCCGGCCGCCAGCAGCCGCGCCACCTGCGGACCGCCGGCGGCACGCAGCGCCGCGCACAGCCCCGGCAGCCTCTCCACCCACTCGTACCGGTCCGCCTCAAGGTAGTGCCCCGGCCCGAACCACCCGGCGATGACCCCGCGTGTCCACTCCTCGCCGTACTGCCCGGCCGCCGCGGCCAGTCCGTCGGCGTGCTCCGGGGTGACCGTCTCCACCCGGAACGGCTCCAGCAGCATCGCCGCCGTCTCAGCCGCCCCCAGGCCCGCCGCCACCTGCAGCGCCGTGCCCAGCAGTCCGGCCTGCGATCCGATCTTTTTCCAGAACGGCGCGAGCGACTCCGCGCCAGCACGTGCCCCTGCCACGTCTCCGGCCTCGATGCGGGTGCGCAGTTCCGACAGCGCCCCCTGCGACCCGGCTTCGGCGCGCGCCGCGAACGCCCGGTCCAGCG
>WNFD01003202.1_pt1 | contig 16410 bp, 12 predicted proteins | sample 5400491 | NCBI WGS metagenome assembly WNFD01 (sample SAMN13153343, study PRJNA577476) | soil metagenome | isolation source: 120 cm saprolite under Douglas fir tree site 2 hole 2 replicate 2 | place: USA:California | collected 2015-04-18 | reverse complement strand
TGACGGTTCCCGACGCTGTTGCCAGATAGTTCTCAGCGGCGGTGGCGTAGCGCGCCGCTTCCCCGACGTGACCGAATTCGGCAAAGATTTCACTGAGCACTTTGCAGGTGCGAGCGGCGTCATTGAACCGTTCGGCCTTGGCATAGAGCGACACCAGGCGCTGGTTCAGAAGAACGTCACGGGGAGCCAGCGGCAGAGCGGCTTCCAGAGGCGCGATGGCCTTCTGCGGAACGTTGTAGGAGACGAACAATTCCGAGTCGGTGAGCGCCGCTTCAATCGCCCGCTCCACAGTGGGCGCATAGCTCTGCCGGACTTCCGGCGATTCGTGCACCAGCTCTTCCACCATGAAGGCCTGCGAACCTTCTTCAGCGGTCAGCGGACGCACCGAGGAATCCTCGCCCAGCTTGGCCTGCATCTGCTTGAAGTTCTGGTTATGCAGCGGGTTTTCCGGTTCCAGTTCCGCGAGACGCTTGTACATGTCGCGCGCCTGGATCAGATCGCCGCTCTGTACATGGGCGTGCGCCAGCATTTCCATCACTTCATTGATGTGCGAGTTGTCGCCGACCTTCTGCAGCAGGCGCAGCATCATCTGCAGAGACGGAGGACTGTTGCGGATGCGCCCGATGATCGGATAAAGCGTATCGAGAAAGCCGGAGGAGCCGCGCGCCAGAAAGCGCTCGGAATAGCGATCGTAAAATTTCAGGGCATCTTCGAACTGGTCGTGCTCCATGTACCACTCGACCACGGAGTTGATGCCGGTGACATCCTGATGCGCGGTGTATAGCTTGCCCGCGATGGATTCGACCCCTTCACGGTTGCCGGTAAACAGTTTGGCCCGCAGCAGCGCGCGCAGGGCGTCGGGCTGCGAATCGAGATCGGGCACCTGCTCCAGATACTGAATGGATGCCTGCGGGTTGCCGGCGTCGGAAGCCACCACGCCGCGCAGAAGCAGCGCTTTGACGTTGTGTGGGTCCAGAGAAAGCACCTTGCCCAGGGCCTCGTCGGCGGCGTCGTACGATCCGCGCGAATGCAGGGCTTCGGCGGCGGAGAAATAAATACTCCGCGCTTCATCCTTCTTGCCCAGCTTCAGGTAGATGTCGGCCAGCTTCGACTGTGTGGCCGCGTTCTCAGGGTCGAGTTCCAGGACTTTCTGGAAGATGCGCGCCGCCTGGTTGTTATCGCCGTTCTTGAGCAGCTGATTGGCGACCAGCATATAGTGCGTGCGCGCGTCGTTGAACAGGCCCTGCTGCGTATACAGCTCGGCCAGCTTGAGCGTGGTTTCAGAGGTTGCGGGCGCCAGTTTGGTGAGCTTCTTGTAAATGGCGATGGCTTTTACGATAAAGCCGTTCTGGGCGTACTGGTCGCCCACGCGCCTGAAGTATTCAGACGCTTTGTCATTCTGGCCGACCCGCACGTACAGATCGCCGATGGTGTTGAGCACCGTCAGGTCTTTGGGGTCTTCGCGAATGACCTTTTCATACTCCGTAATGGCGTTCTGAAGCTTGCCCTGCTGGACAAACTTCTCCGCCGAACTGAGTACTTTTGCCTTATTGAAGCCGAAGCCTATTGCCATAGAAAACCACTGAGACGAGAGAACCCGTCTTACCGACCGCCGGGGAGAAAATTCTCCTGTCGCGATGTGGAATTAAGTATCACATTAAAGCGTTCAAAGCCCAAGAGCAAGGCTGATTCCCTCTTTTTTCTCAGCGGTTTAGACCCAATCGAAAGGGTTCATACCGTGGTACCGACGGCGATTCGATAATTACTTGACAATTACCCCCTCGAAGCACGTCGGAGACTCAGCAAAAAGCAAAACCTTGAAATGCAGAGGAAGCGGAGGAAGCAGAGGATTTTTGGGGATGTGTATCGCAAAACCCGCGATGGTTTCGCATGCTCACCAAAAGGCCGGGTCGACGTTACAACCCAAAAAAACCTCCGTTTCCCCCGCTTCCTCCGCATTTCAGGTTTTGCTTTTGTTTTTGGCTGCCGCGACCTGGATTTGCCTGACGTATACTATTAGTAACCATGCCCCTTGCTTTTAAGCGTATACTCCTCAAACTTTCCGGCGAAGCTCTCGCCGGCGACAAAGGATTCGGCGTCGAAACGGCCCGGATTCACTCCATTGCCGCGGAAATCAAGGAAGTCCACCAACTGGGCATCGATATTGCCCTGGTCGTCGGCGGCGGAAATTTTTTTCGCGGCGTAGCCGAGCAGGCCCGCGACATGGACCGTGTCTCCGCCGATCACATGGGCATGCTGGCCACGGTGATCAACTCCCTGGCCCTGCAGGATGCCATGGAAAAACAGGGCGTCCACACCCGCGTGATGAGCGCTCTGGAAATGAACCAGGTGGCTGAACCGTTTATCCGCCGCCGCGCCATTCGCCATCTCGAAAAAAAGCGCGTGGTGATCTTCGCCGGAGGCACCGGCAATCCCTACTTTTCCACCGATACGGCCGCGTCCCTGCGCGCCATGGAAATCAAGGCCGACGTGATCATGAAGGCCACCAAGGTTGACGGCATCTACGACGCCGATCCCAAACTGGTCAGCAACGCCACCATGTTCAGCACCATCAGTTATCTCGACGTGCTCAAGAAAGGGCTGCGCGTCATGGACGCCACCGCCATCTCTCTCTGCCAGGAAAACAACCTGCCGATTCTGATCTTCAACCTCAATGTTCACGGAAATATCAAACGCGTGGTGATGGGGGAGAAAGTCGGTTCGCTGGTGTCGGCGTAAAAGAATTTGGTAATTGAGTAATTTGGCAATTGCGTAATTGAAAACCGCCTTCTCGATAAAGCGAAGTTCAATTACGCAATTACTAAATTACTCAATTACCAAATTTATTTCGGCTGGGACGGCGCGGGCTGCTTCAGCGGGACCCACGTTACTCCGCCGTCCTGGCTGACCCAGGTCTGATCGTTGGAGGTCTTGACCTGCACATCGCCGTTGCCGATGACGATATCGGTGATATCGCCGGTGGCGGCTTCGCCCAGCTTCATCTTCTTCCAGTCGACGCCCCCGTTCCATGAATGGATCAGGGTGAGATGGCTGCCGCCCGCCCATACGTCATGGCCTTCGGCCACCACCACGCGGAACATCAGATCGTCTTTTTGCGGATAAACTTCATGCCAGACGTTCAGGTCGGCGGACTTGATGAGTTTGCCGTCCGGGGAGATGCTCCAATGGAGGCGTTCCGCGGGCGGCGCCGCTTCGGTCTTCACCGTGCCTTCTTTTTCCATCCACGCCATGCCGGGGGCGCGCGAAGGAGACGTTCCTGCAATCTTGTCTTTACTCGCGGTAATGATCTTATGCGGGAAGCTGAAAACCCTGGATCCGCCCTGGGCCCCGGCGGTGTAGGCCGCTGTTGTATCGGACTTGGCCTTCTCATCGCCAAAGGTGACTGCCAGAGCGCTGTTGCGGATGCTCTCAGGTGTAATCGGAATGCTGCGGGCGAGGAACCGGGTATTCTCGCCCGTCACTTCGGGCTTGGGCGCGGGTGCGGACACCAGGCCCGCGTCGGCCGCGGTGTCTCTCCCGGAGAGCGCAACACCCGAAAAACTATGACTGACGGAAGCGGCATCCAGTTGTTTCGAATTGCGCGCGTCATTGGCAAGAGCCGAACCGAGCGCGGACCGCCCGGCTCCTAATGCCTCGTCTCGCCTGAGCGATCCAATATTGGTTGATTTTTTGGCGAGGCCACCAATGGCAACAATGGACGGCTGACCTCCGGAAGCCTGCAGATTGGCGGATTTCGGCGCAACTGTGGCCAGATTCGCATTACTCGTCGTTACGGGGCCGGCAGCTTCAGCAGCCGGCACACTGGCTGTGACAGACGGCACAGGAGTCGCCACCTTCTGCGCCGCCATATCGGTAACAGGGGCCGGTCCGGACTTCCAGGGCTTTTCGATGAGCAGCGTGGCTCCGATGAGCACGGTGGCCGCCACAGCGCTCCAACGCAGGACGGGCAGCCAGAATGAGGGTCGCCGCGACGCGGCCACGGCAGCCGGCTGTACCTGCACTTCAGGCAGGCTCAGGGCGACGACCTCGCGGCACCAGGAGCAGGCAGCCAGATGCCGCACCATGTCGGCCTGTTCGGCCGGGGCGAGGCTGCGCTCGATATATGCGGTCAGCAGATCGGAGTCAGGGTGCAATTGGGGCTCCGGCCCCGCACCCAGCCGCTGACGCAACGAATTCGACATTCCCAACATAACTAATCAGTACCCTTATCTTCTTGGAACGCCGCAGTTCGGTTTTCTTGCAGTTTAGTTCGCACATCCATCGATAAATATCTGACGTCGGAATCCAGGGCCTCCTCGGCCTGCCCCCGGTTCATACCTCGGGCCTGAAGGCCCGCTAAAACCTGCTTTCTTAAGGTTTTAAGGAGCTTTTCCATACGCCGGCTGATCGTGGATTCATGCACTCCGACCAGTCGTCCGATGTCGGTCAGGGTCCGGTTATCCAGATAATAGGCCGCCAGGATCAGACGGTCGTCGGGAGCCAGCCGGCTTAAAGCCTCATCCGTGGCCTGGTCGAGCCGGCTGTCGGCCTTCGACTGGGGCGCGAACTCCTCGCCCGAAACAAACTGTACTCCAGCTTCGGTCTCTTCTTCAAGGCTGACCAGCCGCTTTGTTTTGCGATAGCGGTTGACGAATTCCTGCACCATGACGGTGCGCAGCCAGCCTTCGAGAGAGCCCCGGCCCATGTACAGGTTGAGGCGAGAGACGCGCTGTCCGTCTTTTTCAGCCATGCCGTAGAGGTCGGCGTAGATGGAATCGGCGAGATCGCGGGCGCGGGAATCTTCCTTGGTGATGCCCCGTGCGATGTCATACAGCTTTTCGCGGAAGCGCACCAGAAACTCTTCCCAGGCCTGCTGGTGGCCGGCGGCACAGCCCCGGGCCAGGGCCAGTTCCTCCAGCTTGAGGTCCTGCCAGAGCTTCAGCTTCTGGCGCAGTTCGCAGCCGGGGGCATATTTGCCCGCGATCTGCTCCAGCACGATTTCAAAGGCCATAACGGTGAGCCCATAGCGTTCACCGCGGCTCCGCGCAAATAACTCGCGGACGTCCGAGGCCTGCGCCTGCAACGGTTTATCGGTCGGGCCCATATGGCTAAGCGGATAGTATCAATTTTCCATGCAAGAAGTCTTCACTGGCGCGTTCTATACGTAATTGAAGGGAAGGCGCCCCTATGAAGATAGTAGCTTTTGCGGCAGCATGTCTGGCGGTTTTTTCTCCATTCACTCCGGTAACTCCGGTTCCGGCGACAGCCGTGGGCGGCGACACCGGCGGCTCGGAATATAAAGTACTGGCCCCGATTTCTCACGGCAACCTCACGATTTTTCCGGTGGTCGCCGCGCGCTCGTACGACACCAGCGCCTTTCTGACCCTCGATGAAGGCATACGTTCGGGCGAGGTAACGGTCACCGAGGTGGGCAAAATTACGCCGATGGTGCGCCGGCACATCCCGCGTCCCGTTCCGGGACGCGCTCAGGTGAATCAACTGGTGCTGGTCAACAACTCCACGCGTCCGCTGATTCTGCTGGCGGGCGAAGTGGTCACCGGCGGACAGCAGGACCGCATTGTCGCCAAAGACCGCATCGTGCCGCCGGAAAGCGATCCCGTCGATCTCTCCGTCTTCTGCGTGGAACACGGCCGCTGGACGGAGACCGCCTCGAAGTTCGACACCCACGCCAACGTCATGGCCCAGCCCAGCGTGCGCAAGAAAGCGCTCGCCGACAACAGCCAGCAAAAAGTCTGGGATGAAGTCGGCCGCTCGAATACCGCCATCACGGCTTATGCTCTCGCCGCTCCCGGAGTCGTCGGCCAATCGGGAAACTCCGCCGGCGGGCTGCGCGAGTTGCAGGACACGACCTCCTACGCCAAAGTCAGAGAAAACAAGGAAATCCGGCAGCAGGTCGACTCTTTGGTGCAGCCGATACAAAAATCTTTTGACAGTGTAATCAGGCAGTTACGCGATCAAAACGCCGTTGGGGTGGTCGTGGCCATTCAAGGCCGCATCATATGGGCCGATATCTTTGCCAGCAACGCGTTGCTGAGCAAATACTGGGCAAAGCTGCTTCCGTCGTACGCGGCGGAAGCGCTCACGATGAGCGCGGGGCAGAGCGAAGTCTCCGTGAACGCCGCGCAGAGCTGGGTCAGCAACTGGCAGGCGCGCCATGAAGTGGTTGAAACCGAGCCCGGACTCTACAAGCAGACCGAGCTGACGGGCGACAACTTCAAGGCCTTCGAACTTGCGTCGCTGCTGCCCAAACACAGCTTCGATCTGCATCTAAGCAAGATGTCGGAGTGAGTTCGCGGGTCGCGCGCACCACCGAAAGTCGCGGGTGAAAGTGTGAACAACCGCACAATTACTTTTGTGCCGTTACTTAGGTTCGTTTTAGTGTGCTTTTTTATGCAACAAATGCCTCCGCAAATGTGTCTAATGTTATAGAGGCAAGCAGGGTATGAGGGTCGGAGGTGACCTTATGGGAGAAAAATTCTCGGTAGCCGAAGTGGCCGCGCTTCGAAACGAGCTGCTCCAGGGTGGATTGGATTCATTCCAGACCGCCGAGTTGCTCAAGATGTTTCTCGCCGGCCGTGGGTATGGCATATCGCCGGAATCGGCGCTTGACGCCGCGGGCCGCATCGACGGCACCGGCTGGGACGTGGAATCTCTGCATAAGGAACTTGAGACTTTGGCCTTAGTGATGTAACCGCATCACAAAAGAAATGCGCTGAAGCCGGGCCAACCAGCCCGGCTTTCGTGTTTCTACCGCGAAAAAGCAAAGACCTTTGCACCACGGAGTCACCGAGCCACAGAGAAAAAGTCTTGTCTTACTTTTTCGCTTCGAGCACGAGATTATCGATCAGCCGCGTTTTTCCCACATACGCGGCCACCGCCACCAGCGCTCCCTGGCCCGCGTCTTCCACGGGATCGAGCGTGTTCCAGTCGACGATCTCGAAATAATCGAGGCGGACGCCGGGTTCTCGCGCCATTTCTTCTCTGCCGGCGGCGATCAGCGCGACGGCGCGGGTCTCTCCGTTTCGGGCCAGAGAACTTACCCGATCCAGCGCACGGCTCAGTACGAGAGCCTGCCGGCGTTCACAGGCGTCGAGATAGACGTTGCGTGAGCTCATCGCAAGTCCGTCCGGCTCGCGCACGATGGGGCCGACGACGATGCCGACATCGAAGTGCAGATCGCGCACCATCTTGCGGATCACCGCCACCTGGGCTCCGTCCTTCTGGCCGAAATACGCCAGATCGGGCCGCACGATGTTGAAGAGCCGGGCGACCACGGTGCTCACGCCCCGAAAATGTCCCGGACGCGAACGGCCATCGAGTTTGTCGGTCAGTCCCTCGACTGTCACCCAGGTAGCCGAGTCTTTGGCGTAAATCTCTTCCACCGCCGGAAAGAAAATGTAGTCGGCGCCCTCGGCGGCCAGCATGGCCGCGTCCTTTTCAAATGTCCTCGGATAGGTGGAGAAATCCTCACTCGGACCGAACTGAGTGGGGTTGACAAAGATCGAGACCACCACCAGATCGCACTGCGCGCGCGCCAATCGCACCAGAGAGAGATGTCCGTCATGGAGCGCGCCCATCGTCGGAACAAAACCAACACGCCGTCCCGCGCGCCGGGCCGCTTTACTGATGGTGGTGATGTCTTTTGCGGAGGTGATGGTGTCCATGAGAGCTGCTGGCTGCTGGCTTCTAGCTGCTGGCTACTGGCTTAGGGCTGTCGGTGTCAGCAGTTTGGCGTACAGGGTGGAGGGTATTGTGGAGAACGGCTTCAGATTTTCGGGTTGGAGGCTTTAGCCGCTGCAGGTAACAGGGCACGACTTTCAGTCGTGCCATCAAAGCCGCTAAAGAATCGGGCTTTAGCCCCTGCGGGCACTTTAGTGCCCCGTATTCGTGAACGCTCTTGCGGCTTCGAAGATCTACGGAAGAAACATTCATTCGATATTTCCTGAAAAACGCTTTTGAATTCCAAAACGTGGCACTAAAGTGCGCAGGGGCTGAAGCCCAATTTGTTGTCGGCCTTGACGGCACGACTGAAAGTCGTGCCCTGATACCTGCAGCGGCTAAAGCCTGTAAGTCAAGCCTAAATGTCGACCCCGACAGCCTTAGCCAGCAGCCAGAAGCCAGCAGCTCTCAGTAGCTCTTCACCTTCAACTGCTTCCGCAACTGAATCGCTTCGAACGCCTCGCGGGTTTCCTTCGGCAGGTGATATGACTCTTCGTCCGATGGATAGCTGCGGGTTTCGACGTCGGTTTTGAACCGCCGCAGGGCGTTGCTGATGAGGGCCGACGCATCCGCATAACGGCGGACGAACTTTGCCGGCGGTCCGAATGTGAGATTCAGAATGTCATGGAACACCAGCACCTGGCCGCCGCACTCCGGGCCCGCGCCAATGCCGATGGTGGGCACCGAAACTTCATTCGTGATCATGGCCGCAACTTCGCGGGGCAGGCCTTCCAGCACCATGCAGAACACCCCGGCGCGATCGAGCGCCACGGCGTCTTTCATCAACTGCTCGATGCCCGAGAGGTCTTTGCCCTGCACCCGGTAGCCGCCCATCCTGTGCAGCGACTGGGGCGTGAGCCCGATATGGCCCATCACCGGCACCTCGGTGTCGAGCACGCGCCGGACCAGTTCCACGCGCTTCTGTCCGCCTTCCATCTTCACCGCCTCCGCACCGCTTTCCTTCACGAAGCGCACCGCGTTGCGGACGCCTTCCTGAATATCGCCCTGGTAGGCCCCGAAAGGCATGTCGGCAATGACCATGGCCGACTTCACCGCCCGGCGCACCGCCCGTGTGTGGTGCAGCATCTCTTCCATGGTGACCGGAAGGGTGTTGTCATAACCGAGCACTACCTGGGCCAGCGAGTCGCCGACCAGGACCATGTCGATGCCGGCTTCGTCCACCAGACGCGAAGTGGCGTAGTCATACGCAGTCATGCACGTGATGGGTTCACCGCGCAGTTTCTTTTCCTGAATACTGTGGGTAGTGACTTTGGGGCGCGGACGCGCCACAGGGCCTTCGCCGAACGAAGTTAAACTCATACTGCCTCCAGTGCAGTTCGGGAAAATCCCGATACCACCTGTTTGTCGGCATTTGGGGATGCCGGCACGAATTATTTTAGTCCCGGGCCGGGGAAATGCAAGAGCAGATTTGCCGAATTGGCCGAAAATCTCACTATCCGGGAAGGCCAATCGCCAACCGCCCGGAGTATGCGGCTTAGATGCTTTCGTCGCCGGTGGAACTCAGCGGCAGGAAATATTGCGTCCCGCGAATCGGCTCGCTGACCCGGCGCAGCAGTTCCTGAAGGTCGGAATGGCGTTCCACGAAATCAATGTCGTTGGTGTTGACCACCAGAAGGTCCGACGAGGTGTAATGGAAAAAGAAGTGTTCGTAGGCCTTCACCACTTCCTCGATGTAGTCGTCGCTCACCGCCCTCTCGGAAGAGGCATTCTTTTTCCGCAACCGTTTCTTGAGCACGTCGGGCGACGCCTGGAGATAAATCACCAGATCGGGAATCGGGAGCTGATCGCGGAAGTGCTGGTAATAGCGGTTGTAAACCTCGAGCTCCACGTCGGTCAGGTTGATATAGGCAAAAAGCTTGTCTTTTTCGAAGATGTAGTCGGCCACAATGGTCTTGCGGGAGTTGGGGCCGACTTCAAGCCGGTGGAGCTGTTCAAAGCGCTGAACCAGAAAGGCGAACTGGGCCTGAAAGCCCGCTCCCCGCTCCCCTTCGTAAAAGGCCTGAAGAAACGGGTTCTGCTCGGGTTCAATGACCCGCTGGGCGTTCAGACGGTCGGCAATGACGTTGGCCAGGGTGCTTTTGCCGACGCGAATGGGGCCTTCGACTGCGATATACCGGGGCGGTTCAAAAAGCTTGGCCATGTAAGGATTTTAGAGTATCCGGCGGCCAGCATATATGGCCGGCGGCTCCCGCGCAATTGAAGAATGAGTTAACAGGCTGTGGAAAGATCGGGACATCGGGACATCGGAAGATCGGGTGACCCGGTGATCGGATGATCGGCGGCGGTATAGACTTTGAGAGCGCAACGGAATGAGATAGCTTGTAATCGGAATCCGATTTCCCGATGTCTCGATTTCCCGATGTCCCGATCTGACAATGTTCCTTGCCCTGTCGACCATCACCGCCGCCGCGGCCGCAAGTTATGCCGGCTACGCCTCCATGGCCCCGGAGGCCCAGCTCTACGGACGCACGCTGGTCCGGGGCAGCGATCCGCGCCAGATCGCGCTTACTTATGACGATGGGCCGAACGATCCTCATACGCTGAACCTGCTGGATGTGCTGGCCAAGCGCGACGCCAAAGCCACTTTCTTCCTGATTGGAAGGTATGTTCGAAAGCGGCCTGATATCGTCCGGGCCATTCAGAGCGCGGGACACGCCATCGGCAATCACACGGACAGCCATCCCAACCTGATTCTGGTTTCCGCCGTGCGCCTGCGCCAGGAGCTGGAAGATTGCCACAAGGCCGTTCAGGATGCGATCGGCGAATACCAGCCGCTGTTTCGTCCGCCGTTTGGCGGAAGGCGACCCAACGTCCTGCGCACCGCGCGCCGCATGGGGCTGGAGCCGGTCATGTGGTCGGTCACGGCTTACGACTGGAGCGCGAAATCCTCCGATGCGATCGTCAATCATGCGGTCCGGCAGATGGGTGCGCGCAGAAACAAACAGGGCGAGATTATTCTCCTGCACGATGGCGGGCATTTGGAGTTCGGCGCCGATCGCAGTCATACCGTCGAAGCCACGCGCAGGCTGCTGGAAAGATATTCCGGCGAGGGAAAAAGGTTCGTGTCGATTCCGGAGTTCGCGCGTTGAATGCGCACGCATCGGGTAAAAAACAAAACATGGCGTAGAGACGTAACTTGTTACGTCTCAAAAGCCGGCAGCGTAACAGCGCCGGCAGGAACACTTCGTAAGCAGATCGATGGAATTGACGCACCACGCGGATGGTCTGACTGTGTTTTAACGGTGGGTACGCGACGCTTTTCCCGGTCAACCCCGAAGGCGGTTCCTACCCGATGCGTATTCAAGTCCGCCGGCTTTTGAGACGTAACAAGTTACGTCTCTACGCCGTGGGTATTGGCATCCCCGCGTCTGTCGCCGGCTTCATCACAATCACGCCGCGGGAGGCGGCTGCGCCGCGAGCGCCGGCCACAGCAATACCTCCAGCCGGGGATTTCTCCCCGCGAGAAAACACAGCCGGTAAGATTCAAAGAAGACCGCCACCGGCGCATTCAAAACACAGGTGACTACAAGCATCGCGGCAAGCAAGGCCACGAAAGCCACCACACCAAGGGCAATGACAACGCCGATGCCCACCGCGCTTTTCAATGCCACGCCCACTGCCACCAGGATAAACGCCACGATTCCCGCGGGGATAAGCAGAATGAAAAAACAAACAACGCCGGCGAAGCCGGTTATGATGCCGCAAACGACCGCCAGCACAATTTTCATCAGCAGATACAGAGCGAACGCGCCCGGTTCGTTCCGCACCAGCTGAAAGGCCGCGGTCCATGCCTGGCCCAAAGTCACATTGTCGACCGCCATCCAGGTGGCAACGAGATCACGGAACATCGTGCTGACTACGTATCCGACCAACCCCAATAGCAGCATGGTGAGCAGGATCGACCCGATCAATGAGAAGATCGGCCCCACTTCACTGCCGCCCGAGAAGACGCCGGCTTTAATCGCGCGCCAGATGGGCACTCCGATGAAAAGCACCAGCATTCCCAGCACGGTCAGACCGTACATCACTGAAAACGCAAAATACCGGTTGGCCTGCTGCGTGTAGGATGACCAGCCGCGCCCGATATCGGCACGGCCGTGAATGACGGTGTCAAACAGAATGAAACGAAACCGGCAGGCGATATACATAAACGCCAGACCGAACATCACGATGACGACCCCAACAACAATCAGGAACATCAGCAACCCTGGAGGGAAGTGAAAGGCGGGAAAACCTCCCGCGCCCGTCGGCGGCAGTTTCTCATGTCCCGGAAACGACGGTGGAAAACCGCCGAAGTTGAATCCGCCGCCGCTCGACGTCTCTCCGGCCAGCAGACCGATCACTCCCAGCACCAACCACGTCCCGAAGCGGAACGGAAGAACGATCCATTTGGTCCGGTCGATCGCGGGCGTTACGGAATCAACGGCGGATAGCCTGGGCATTGTAAGACTCCATTCTTAGGACGCGGGTACAGCCGATGAAATCCGCTGCAACCACGCCTCACAGGCCGCGAGCGCCTGGTCGCAAACCATCTTATGCCGCAGCTTCTTATCGCGCACGCGACACCTGGTATTCTCGTCGAGTTGGGGCAGCAGATCAAACGTAATGTTGGCCAGCTGAAACCGAGGCGAAATCACTCTTCTCCAAGACCCAAAGGCCCTTAATTATGCGCTCGCTGCAAGCGGCTATTGCTCTCCTCTGCTTCTCCTTTAGGCTCGTCATGAAATGGAGCGGTGCCAAGAAGCAAAGAGACAGCGTCACGGATTTCTGGATGCAATGCTTGGAGCGCCTTGGACCGACTCTCCGCAGCCAACACTTCCAAGGCTTCCGAATAAGGTGTGATCGGATTAGCGATCAAGCCCTCTCTGAGCCAATCCGCGTAAAGAGAGATCAAGTCCGGTACAGCTTCTGGAGAATGTTTTGCAATTACGGGTGCGATGAAACCAAATCCTGCAGCAAGGCTGCTTTTCCGTGTGCGCTTGCGAACTAGAGCAATTGCCCGAAAATATGCTGCTGCCGCATCCTCGCTATCATCGCGTAAATGTCTTAGTCCCGCGACTACTTGAACGAGATGATCAACAACGGACTGATCCAAAGGCCCCGCCTTTTTCTCAGCGATCGCAGAAATGAAGCTCAAGCTCAGCGATCCGTCGCAAACCCTATGCGATAGGGTGCATACCGCATTTGCTAAGAACCAATGGGGTGCATTCGACAGCGGCTGCCAAGCCGCCGCTGCTTCCAAAAATAGGGAGCTGGGGACCGATGAAAGCTTCTTAGCTACCATTATTTTGAAGGTGGCTTGAATTTGCGCATCTGACGCGTGAATACCGCTGTCACCTGCCAAGCATTCCTGCCAAAACTCGCGTCTCCTCTCTATGGGCCAACGCTGACGTTGAAGTATTTTGATTGCGTCCTTAAGCGCACCCTCAATGCAATGGCGACAAAACCCTGCATTGACATACTGTCTCAGCAAACTCAAGCCTTTCTCTAGTTTATTATCCGAAAGAGCAGCAATAGCGAGTGGACCAGTAAGGGTTAAATGTTCTGGCAACCGGCTTAGCCAATCGCTTCCGAATTTCCACGCCTTCGCCCATGCGCCAGCCGAGACTAATCCACCCATATATCTCTTAGCAATTGTTTCACTCTGGCTCCCTTCTCGAATGACTGTTTGCAAATATTGCTGACACTCTTGCTCAGAATCGAGCGTTAAATAGCACTGAGAAAGCAAGAATGCAACCGCCTCTCGCTCTCGTAAATCGGCTGTTTGATCGAATGTACGCTTCAATGCCTCAAGATGAGCTCTAACATCTGATTCAGAGGTTTCCTTGACATGTCCGACCATTGTTTGCAGCACAATGGAATCGTCGAAACCGGGTTTTATTTCAGCCAAGTAGCTTAGAGTCTTCAGCTGATCAACGCAGAGCCTTTCATTACCCTTAGCCAAGCCGCTCCAAAAATCCGACATTGCCCGTTTGCTGTCCTGCTTTAGTTCATCGACATGACCGGAATACCAACGCTCAAAAAACTCCACTAAGAAACGAAGTCGCCGCTCTGCGCTCGCGGATTCCCTCATCTGGATCCAGATTCTCAGCAACCGATCTTTAAACTCGTAATACCTGCTCCGAGCATCCGGTCGGCCGCCATGAACAATTAACCTCTCTTCTATGAGATTAGCTATTTGTGCAGTTACTTGGTTGGTCGACATACGGCATCGCCGTGCAATTTCAGCGGGCGTTGTCACGGTATCAGAAATTGCCATCTCCGTAAGAATCCGCACAGCTTGGGGTGGAATGTCATTGAGCCTCGCCTGATAATAAGGAGTGATCTCGTCTAGGAGATCCATCACTTGCTCATGTAGCTGGGTTGTTACACCACTTTGCACGACCCGATATAATGCGAGAGCTAGACGAGGGTTTCCTCCGCTCAAATGATATATCGCCTCAAGTCGTCCTTTGATTTCGTCGAATTTCGCGAGCAATGAAGCATTATGTTCCCAATTTGCTCTTGCTCGCACAAGCTCAGTGATGTCGCTCGGCGTCAAGTCCTCCAGTGTAGTGGTATGAAAGAAATCAAAGAACGGCGAGGAGTGGTTGGTAGTCGCCTCCGATTGGCTCGTCGATGTTGCCAGCAATATAAAAGGCGGATTATTTGTGAGAATATCCCGCAATCGAGCTTGATCGCGGCTGGATCTCAATTGTCTTTCGAAGAGTGCCGATAGATTCTCAAGAACCACGAGGAGAGGCGCCCCTGAGCTCACAGCGCGCTCGCGTAGAATATCCAGCACTCGTTCCTGCAACAGACTGTTGTCGAGGCCTTTATACCCCAACCCCAGTTTTCCGTTTTCGGAGCGAATCAGAATCTGTTCAAAAAGCTCCCCCAGAGTTGATATTTTGTAGTTCTCTTCCGGAAGCCTCGCAACTCTCCATGCATGGCGGCCCCGCATGAATCTTGAGAGGAGTTCCGTTAGGTGGCTTTTACCGCTTCCTCTTGGACCAATGAATTGCCAATGGCGTGGCGTCTGAGCCTTTTGATCCTGCAGGAGGCTCTGTTCAAGATGTTTAAGAAGTTCGTGGCGGCCTACAAATGTTCGTTCAAGTTCTTCTGTTGACGCTTGAGCGGGATTAAATAGCAATGATTTACTCATAATTTCACCTTGGCAGGGATGCTGTTTCTGGCCCACCAGTCGCGCAGCAGGCCATCACCGAACATGATTTGAATTCCGTCACGAAGAACATAGTAATCTCCTTCAAGAAACACGAGGGTCTGGTCGAGGAGCTGCGGATCATAGCCTGCGGCGGCCAAGTTGGCGCGCAGGTTGTCAACGGGTTCGGGTCCGCGGCAGAGTCTGGCAAGCACAATTCGAGCAGGCTCCTCAAACTCGGAATAATAACTCCGTAACCTTGTTTGGTAGTGACTGAAACGGTGTCTGTTAACCGGGCCAACGACGCGCTCACGATATATTGACCTTACGTTTGAGACCGAGAGCGCTTTCCCGGATCGGTGTATTTCGGCGATGCATTCAGCGACAATCGTCTGCAGATAAAAAGGGACGCCACTTTCGCAGAGAGCGTAGATTGCTTCAGGAACTCCGGGTTCATACGCCGAAGTCTCGCGTCGCAAAAGTTCATTTACGAAGTTGAGCGCTTTGTCGCCCGGAAATGGCATGAGCCGAAACCGTTGAAGGTCGCCGAGGACGGCCTCTGCCCCAAGGGATTCAAGCCGCGGCTCGATGTTCGTCGATCCGCCGAGAAGAAAGGTAAGCCTATCGGTTCCTGGGCTTTGGCGAAAAGTTCGAAACCACCGAAGAAAACGCAACGCTGTTGCTAAATCTACTTGCAACATGCTGCTTATCATGATTGGGAATTCATCCAATATGAGTACAACGCGTTGCGGCAACGTGCGTAGCGTTGCGAGCATCTGGCCAGCCAGTTCAGGCCATGAATCGTCATCTGGCAGACTTTGCCGAAGTCGAATTTTCAGCTCTCCAACATTGCTAACGCCGACGCCGACATCCTCAATGATGCTCGATATCCAACGACGTAATGCTGATGGCGCAGACCCGAGATTTGAAAAAACTTGGCGAACACGATCTATTGCCAGAAGCTCGGCCGCCATAGTTGTTAGGAATTCTTCAGGCGTCTCAATCCACTCAACATCCAGCAAAATAACCACAAATCCATCGCTGGGTTGATCCAGTGCTCCATACATTAGTGACGATTTTCCATGGCGGCGAGGCCCGGTCAAGAGTACGCTGCCCTGAGTCAGTAATTGCCAAAGATGTTTTACTTCATTTTCGCGACCCCAAAAATCGGGGCCGCGAACCACAGGTCCGGCAATATTTCGAGGACCAAGCATATATACTCACAAGCGCAATGATTTTATTGCGCATTAATATAATTGCGCAATATACTTTACCAAATCACGGGAGTCAAGCAAAAAAAGGGGGGGGGCCTTAAAATTCATGAACGGGTCGTACGGATTGAGGTTATTTTCAGCCAATCGTTGAACGCAGTCTTTGCCTGGTCGCAGACCATCTTGTGGCGCAGTTTTTTGTCGCGTACACGACGCCTGGTATTCTCGTCGAGTTGGGGCAGCAGATCAAATGTGATGTTGGCGGGCTGAAAATTCTTCGTTTCGGCGTGGCAGATA
>WNFD01003201.1_pt1 | contig 16411 bp, 18 predicted proteins | sample 5400491 | NCBI WGS metagenome assembly WNFD01 (sample SAMN13153343, study PRJNA577476) | soil metagenome | isolation source: 120 cm saprolite under Douglas fir tree site 2 hole 2 replicate 2 | place: USA:California | collected 2015-04-18 | reverse complement strand
GGACGAGCCGCCCCACCTCCTCAGCCATCACCGCCACATGCTGGCGGCCCGCCGCGCTGAAGCCTTGTTCCCCGTCGAAGTGCATCCCGCCCGATTCGTACATAACCGTGGTCAAATGTTGATTTTCGCCAGGAATTCCGGGTTCTGTAAATTTTCCTCGGCCATATTTAGAATTCGCTCGAGGGAGGGCTTGTCCCACAGCTCAAACCGATTATGCTTGGCAGAAAAAGTTACTTCCCGTCCGAGGCGGGCGAATTCTCTGAGCCTCGGCGGGATCAGAATGCGGCCCTGGCGGTCCACCGGAACCTCGTGTGCGCCACCGATATAGAAGGTTTCGTACAATTGTGCTTCGCGGTCCGTGGCGCGGCTGCCGCTGAACTTGGCCACCACTTTCTCCCATTCGTTGGGCGGAAAGAGCTCAAGCAGGCGCTCGTGGTCGATAATGAAATTAGTGATATACAGACGGTCATGACCTTCACGTTGCAAGACCTCACGAAAGCGCGAAGGAATGCTCACCCGCCCTTTCTCGTCGATCGCGTGGTCGAAACGACCGTTGAACACCGCGCTCCTCCCGCATCAACCACAACATCCCACTCTCTCCCACCTGAGTCAAGAAGCTAATGTCAGCCATTTGCGATTGCTGCGCCCTAATGGTTTGATTGCTGGTTGGAAACGGACAAACGGATTGATCAGTCCGCAATCGCGGGATTACTTGACATGCGGTTTGTTGTGGGATGAAAAGCTTGGATCTGCGGGCAATTTTTGGCAATTTTCGACCGCCGACCGGGGAAGGCTGCGGCCCCTGACCAAATCATTTGTCCGCCGAACTAGGGCATGGGCGCACTTGAGCGGTGCTAGGCCATGCCGCGTCGTAGCGGACAACTGATCAAATTAAATGTCCGCATTCTGCGGAGGATTGGGAGCGATCGGCGAAGAAGCGCACGCCGATCTGTTGGTGCGCATCATTAGCGAGAAAGCCGGGCCTCGTGCGCGGTAAAGGTTCGATTAGTTAATGCGCCGACCGTTGGCAATGCTGGATTCGGCGGCTTGCCGTATCCAGTCACCCGCGGTGTGCCTTATGCGCCGACGGGAGCACCCTGGAGCCAAGGGCCGCGCTGGGAAGGGTTGCAGATTCTGTTCGGAGGGGTGAACTGGCGGACGGACGCGGCGTCTTGGCTTCACACGTGAGACAATGCGCGCCCGATCTGACCGATCCAGCTGCGATCAACAACATTAAAGTTTTTGCCGCCGAGATGAGGAAGAAGGAGGCAGAGTGGCTGGCAAATCTTCAAGCTTCACTAGAAGCTTGCGATCCACAGCTGGCGCGAGCATGGATTGGGGGCAAGACTGACAAAGAGACGCGAAGAAAGCTGGTCGATTTCTTCGGCAGCGAGGCGTTTGTGGAAGCATGGTCCAAAATCGGTGTGATGACCCATGCGGAGCTCGTGGGCATCGCGCTGACCGCAAAGGAAATTGCCGAAAGTCCGATGTGATGCGAAACGTATTCGCCGCTCCTTTGCACCTAATTTCTGCTCTGCTTCAGAAATTTCCGACAGCTCGGGATCTGAACTTAGCGAGCAAGAAAAGAAAATGGGGCAACCACGTGTGGGATACGGCTATCTGCTATACAATCGGGCGGTTTCATCAGCTTGACGGTGCGGCCGTACTTCTCGTCACCGGCGACCGGGCAATCCGCGAGGCTGCTGTCGCGGCAAACTGTGCAAGATCCGTCATGTCGCTTGACGATTATCTTGTGGCGTTAGCTGCTAGCCCGTAAGGGGAAGCCAAGTTAAGGTTCGTTCAGCGGCAAGGGGCGCGCAATGCTAACCTAAACATTGCAGCCCCACAGCTCCGATCAGTGATCGATTCGCCTGCTTGAATTATAGGGTTCTTATGGTATCTTATCCTTTTTGGCTAAGATTCCTAAGGTCCTTATAAATGGACCCTCGCAAATGGACCCTCGCAAGAATCCTTACGCGCCTGGCGCCGGAACGCCGCCACCCGAACTGGCTGGCCGAGACGATTTAATCGAGCGCGCCGCGATAGCGCTCGACAGAATACGGGCCGGCCGCGCTGCTCGGAGTCTGATTCTGCATGGGCTGCGGGGCGTGGGGAAGACCGTGCTCCTGAACCGGATGGAGACCGACGCTGAGGCCGGGGCTTTCGCGAGCGTGAAGGTCGAGGCGCCTGAGGAAAGGTCGTTGCCTGCACTTCTGATACCGGCCCTCCGGGTGGCGCTGCTCCGTCTTGATCGAGGCAAGAGGGTACGGGCGAACCTTGCGAAAGCGGGAAGAGCTTTAGCGGGATTCGCGAGGGCTCTCAAGGTCAAATACAAAGATATCGAGGTCAGCACCGACTTCGAGCCGGAGCGTGGCCTCGCTGACAGCGGGGATCTCGATACGGATCTGACGGATCTCCTGGCTTCTATTGGGAACGCAGCTCATGAATGCCGCACGGCGGTTGTGCTGTTCATCGACGAACTTCAGTCCGTGCGCGAGGACCAACTCGGGTCGTTAATCAGGGCTCTGCACAGTGCCAGCCAGCGGCAGCTACCGATTACTATGCTCGCGGCGGGTTTGCCACAATTGATCGCCCAAATGGGGCGCGCCAAGTCAAATGCGGAAAGGCTGTTCGAATTTGTTCCGATCGATCGCTTGGATGACAAAGCCGCCCGCGCCGCCATCGGCGTGCCTGCAGAAAAGGAGGGCGTCGCTTTTGCGCAGGAGGCTATAGCCGAGATTCTGCGCCATACGATGGGGTACCCGTACTTTCTCCAAGAATGGGGGAGACACGCCTGGAATGTCGCGGACGCGTCACCGATATCGCGAGCTGACGCGCGAAGGGCGACGACGTTGGCTCTGGCAGAATTGGACGCGGGTTTTTTCCGGGTACGCTTCGACCGACTAACCCCAATGGAAAAGCGCTATCTGCGCGCGATGGCCGAACTCGGTCCCGGACCTCACCGCTCTGGAGAGATCGCGGAGCGGCTTGGAAAGAGCGTGACGAGCGTAGCCCCAGTGCGAAACGAGCTGATCGCGAAAGGCATGATCTACAGTCCGGCTCACGGAGATACAGCGTTCACGGTTCCTCTCTTTGATGGTTTCATGAAGAGGATCATGCCCAAGCTGCCGCAATAAGCCGTCATCAGAATTGAGAGCGCATCTACCCTCTCGCCCCGTTCACATTTTCGAGGTAGACAAATCGCACGCGATGTGCACCCTGTAGCATCGCAGCCGTACCACGAGATCAGCAGCTCGCGGCTGCGAAACGGTCTTTCCAGATCGGGTCGATATCTTCCACCGGAGGGGCTTGCAATGCGACGGCTGACGCCGGCCTTGAAAGCGGCGCCGCTCCGATTCTCAGGCAATCAGGCGGTCGAAGGCGCGACCGCCATGTTCAGCGGCCGGTTCTCACGGCAGAGCGCCGTATCAGCCACTCGCGCCAAGCGCCGAACCCGCATTAAGACCTTCACTTCCTGTGCTAGCTCCCCAGGTAGGTCACTTTTACACCGGCGAACCGTGGCGAAGGTGGGCCCGAATTCAACCGGCGTTGACGGCGCTGAACTCGGGCAATAATCGAATCCTGCAATTACCGGCCTCCATTCAGGACCGGACAAGATGCGAGCTTGGTGCTGAGGGAGCCCCATATCACTCACTCCAAATGCGCGCTAACGCAGAACAGCGCGTGCCCCAGCGGATTTTATGGTGGTGTGCACAGTGACAGAACAGGAAATATTTCGATGATGGACGTGCTCGATAATCGGATTCTCGAATTTCGCCGGGACGCCGGATTCAGCGGCGGCTAGAACGCCGCTCTGGTGGTGGGACAACCGGATTTCGTCAGCTCATCATGCACAACCACTCAAAACAGATTGTCCGATCCCGAGAGCATCGGGGTCGCAGAGGCAATCTCCGGGTCGGGGAAAAGGGGCAACCGCCGGGTGGTCGAGTTCAAAGCGAACCACGGCCGGTTTCGAACTGACCAGAACGCGACGATCGAAGATTGACTGTTCAGGATGCGCACGTCGCAGACTCCTTAGCTCGGCTGCGCTTCGCCTAGTCCTCGGCCAACCCAATTTCCTCACCAGCAGGCTGCGGAAAAAGGCCCTCCGCAGCCTGCTTTCCCGCTCTGTAATCTCCCTCAGAGGGGGAGAACTAAGCACTAGCGGAGCCGAAAGGCGGAGCGAGCTAACGAGTCCGCGAGGTGCGAATCAAAAAGGAAGGAAGCCAGCTTTATCGCAGGGTGCGGAAAGACTCTTCATAAGCAAATAGGTTTTTCCGCACCCTGCCAGCCTTCTGCCTAAAGCCCAGAGGGCCGGGCTGCGCCGAGCGCACTCGGCGCGATCACTTCAATGGTATGACCAGGGGAGTAAGGCGATGCTGCGGGAACCGCCTCGCGCGGGCCATTCCCCAGCTCATTAAAACCCTTGGGAGGCTTGAAGGTCTCGGGTGGCAGTGGCTTCAACTGGATCTTGTTAATCCGCGTTTCGGCCAATAGCGAAGCGGTTCGATAGGGCCGACGCCGCGATGGGTCGGGCATCCGAAAGCTCACGATTGATTGCTTTTCCAGCATTAGACCGGCAGCCTCGTGGCCCGATGAGCGCTCGGAAGCGTCACCATTGAGCCGTGCGATCATTTTCTGCTCGAATTCTGACACCTCTTTCGCACCGGGTGCGTTAGTCGATACGCATGCGCTGATAGTGACGCGCTCCAGTTTGTCTCCTTCGCTCGCGCGATACTCGTTGCACGGATGGTCTGCGATGACTCGAGTCTCTCCGGTTCGATTAAGCTTGACGGTTGCACCTGGGGTATCGCCCGGAAGTGATTGGCTTAACGTTCGAAGCGGCATCGCGGCATATGCGCGATCGTGTTTATCAATGATATAGAGGACGCTCTTGTCCAGGTCGGTGATCGCAGCTACACCTTCTCGCTCGACCCTTTGTTTGTTGCCTTGGACGTAGATGGTTTTGTTTTGTGAGGTAATCGCGCCGTCCGGGCCGGTCGCCCTCGACGTTTCAGCCATCACAACTCCAGCAAACAGCTTGCCTGCCGACGCCAGTAAAAGTGCAAATGTCAAAATTGTTGCAGCCACCGATAGGCCTTTCATGACAAGGAACCTCCACTATCAATCTAAAGCGAACGGGTGCGACATTGGATTACTTTTCTTGAATCGGAGTCGCCGACTATCGCCAGCAGGCTGCGGAAAAAGGTCTTCCGCAGCCTGCTTTCCCTCTCTGTAATCTCCCCCAGAGGGGGAGAACTAAACACTAGCGGAGCCGAAAGGCGGAGCGAGCTAACGAGTCCGCGAGGTGCGAATCAAAAAGGGAAGGAAGCCAGCTTTATCGCAGGGTGCCGACAGACTCTATCATAAGCAAATAGGTTTTTCCGCACCCTGCTAGAGCATCTTGCCTGGTCTAGTCCCGTTTACTCGGCATCGCCGAGTGTAACGCATCGTCAAACCTATTCGCGTCTGATTGCACGAAACAGCACTCGACTGGCTGAAGCCTGTAGCAAGCACTTCACTACACTTATTTACCTTCTATCCTTGGCGCCTTACCTCTATATGCTTTAGGCTTGCCGAAAGACTCCGCCGGCTAGTAATTTGCAACTATGGTCAAGAAGTGCCCTCGCTCATCTGTTTCAAATACAAACTCCATGTTTGCGTGGAAACCTCAGCGTAACCTGGCCTGTCGAAAGAGACGCGGCCGGCAGCTTCACTGTCAATGAGGTGAGAGCGACCATCATCGACTGGCGGCTACATCAGCGTGCATACGCTGTGCCGCAAAGAATCTAAGTTAAGCGCGCGGAATATTCAGTCCTTCGAGTACACTTGCAACATTCTCAGGGAAGCAATGGGAAAGCAATAGTGCTGCCGATCAGCCTATTGTGGTCAGTCAGTAACAATCGGGTTCCCGCCGCAGACCCACCTTCGGAGATCAGAACAGCGGGTGGTGAATCTCGGAGAAGCTTTTGAAGTGGCTACGGAGCGAGCGTTTTTCGACTATTGTGCGCTTCTTCCAATTGCAGTTATAAAACATCCCGTTCGCGTGCGCAATAGAAACTTGAAGTGAATCCCTGCGTGTCGGGGCAGGCAGGGACCCACCGGGTGTCGGAGCTGCCGGCCCTTTTTGAGCGACTGCTCCCACGCTCGCGCGATAAAGCGTCAGCACGCCGTCGCGCGAACCGCTAACGAAAGATCAGTTCGGGCCCATCGTCGCCTTTCACGGACATTGAGCGTACGGCCGTCCAGCGGCTCTACCAGTGTATCCTGGACGAAAATTCTTAGCCCATTTTGTTCGAGTTCTTCGTCGGCCGGTGCCGGATCGTCACTGATTGCGAAACCGATTGCCAAAGTCGGTTTTCCGCAATCGTCAGGCATCGCCCCCTGCACGATGCGGACTCCAGCTTCTGGCGGTGCTCCTTGCACGGTTTTTCGCGGCCTTCAGAACTGAAGCTGCTCTGTCGGTAACAGTTAGCATCTATGTAACCTCCTAGCATGTTGCTACAAGCTGCGAAGCCCCGACTTGCAGCAGCGGTGCTCATTTGGCCGGCGGACGCTGGAAATTCGCACTCGGTTGGTCGTCTGGCTCGCTCGATCCACACAACGGAGTAATACCACAAGACGTTGGGCTTTAAGGCGGAGAGGGAGATGAACGCTGTTGGCCTGGGCGAATTTAATCGCTTAGCCGCCGAGCGCAGGTGCTTTGTTCTAAGGAGATCGAGCGCCTCGACCGAAATGGCCCCGACTCGTCAAATCTCTGCGACTCATCAATATTTGTCAATAGGGGATCACGAAAGAGAGCGCTAGAGAGTATAACGCTCGCAGGAGCCGCCGCGAGGACCGCCACTGCCCTCGGCATGCAGAAGTATAAGATCGTTCGAAGAGTTATCACAAAATAGTACAAATCCTGAAGGAAGCACAGCTCTACTTAGTCACTTCTCTGACTTGTTGCGGCGAGCAAACGCTAGATATGATTTTCTCATTTGTCGCCCTCCTCTGTAGTCTCCATACATCAAGTGCGGCGCGCGGGTAATAATTAAGTTCTTAATAGATTTGGATAGTTGCCGGACCCCAGCGGCTTCATCGTGTGGCGATCCAAGCGCCAGCCGAATATAAACTCTAGCGCGGCGTGCCTATAGCAGTCGGTGCGACTAAAGGCCGTTGCCGCTTGCGGCACCCGGCCCATTCTCGCTAACGCATCTCGCCCAGGGCGAAAGAGTTTATCGAATATATGATCAAGAGTCTGGTGACACAGGCTCCTGCCTGTGTCACCAGAAATGAGAACTCCAAACTGTTGACAAAGAAGGCAGGCAGCGAACGCTGCCTGCTTGTTAGGCTGAAGGTTGCGCCATCTGGGATTGCGTCGGAGCGTTCAACGTGGCGCACGCATATTGTAACCATTTGGTGCTGGAGAGCTCATCTTCGTAGAAGAGCTTGAGCATCTCCTTGGTCTCGAGGTCGTCCTTAATCATGTCGGCGAAGTCGCGAATCGGCTTGACTGCGGCTTCCGGATCAGGAACGAGCGCATTGAATCGCAGCAGCTTCTCGTTATCGGCTAGGCCCTGGTCTGAAACCGTCTCGGCGAATTTGCGGCTCTCGTCACTAAGGGTGGCACGGCATTCGACGCCCAAATCGCGCAGGCGCCGCTCGAACATTCGTCCGTGATAGCTCTCACGCTCTGAGATCATACGCAGGCCGCTGCGGATGCAATCGGTCTTGCACACGTTGGCCCAATTATTAAACGCCACGCCGGCGTTGGATTCGGCGACGCGCGCCCGATCGACAAAAGCAACGATCGCCTCGCGTTCGGTATTGTAGGTCTTGCCGAACGCGCGAAAGCCGCCGGCGCCGTTGGCCATTTCCGTTGCGCCGTTTTCCAGGTTGGCCATTTCCTGCTCAAAGGTCTCTTCGGTGATAACCCCGGAGCGGTAGGCCCGCAGAAGCTGTCTGAACTCGAAGTCGCGGTTCATAGTAATTCTCCTTATGAGGCCCAAGGCCGTCTTGGGCAGAACAGAAATCGACTCAGTAAAATAGGACCGTCCGCCCAAATCTGTCAATCGGCGCAATTAACCGGTACGCTTTGCTCCGGCTTAGAACGCTGCTCTGTATCGGGAAATAAGCGCTCGCAGGAGGCCCGCATGAACGATTTCAGGCACCAGAACGTTAACACCAACGGAATTCGTATACACGTGGTCGAGGCCGGCGAGGGCTACCCGATTGTGATGTGTCACGGCTTTCCCGAACTCTGGTATTCATGGCGGCATCAAATGCGCGCACTCGCTGAGGCCGGTTTTCGCGCTATCGCGCCGGACCAGCGCGGCTACGGCGAAACCGACGCCCCGGAACCAATCGAGGCCTATACCCAACAGCAGCTCGTGGCGGATATCGTCGGCATGCTCGATGCGCTTGCCATACGCCAGTGCGTGATTATCGGCCACGACTGGGGTGGCGCGGTTGCCTGGAACGCGGCATTAATGGCGCCCGAGCGAGTCGAACGGGTGGTCGGGGTCAACACTCCTTTCGTGCCGCGGATGCCAGTAAAGCCGACCGAGCTCATGAAGGCGATGGCGCAAGGGCAATTTCACTACGTCCTGTACTTCCAGCAGCCAGGCGTGGCTGAAGCCGAACTGGAGCGCGACGTGCGCCGCTCGTTGCGCGGTTTCTACCAGGCCGCCGAGGATCTTTTAGGAGCGATCGACCAGAGTGCTCCTCCCCGCGTTTTCGGGCCCGCCGGTGGTGGCATCCTCGATCGCCTCCCCGACCGGCCTCATGGTAAGTTTATGAGCGACGACGATTTCGAGGTTTTCGCCCGCGCCTTCGAAAGGACTGGCTTTCGCGGCGGCCTGAACTGGTACCGTTGCTTCGACCGAAGCTGGGAAGAAAGCGCTCAAGTCGAACAGCAGGTGAAGCAACCGGCGCTGATGATAACGGCGGAATTCGACCCCGTGTTGCGGCCATCGCTATGTGCTGGGATGGAAGCGTTCGTCCCCAACCTGCGCAAAATCGTGCTCGTCAAGGGTGCCGGCCATTGGACCCAACAGGAGAAGCCAGCGGAGGTCAATGCCGCGCTGCTGGAATTTCTGGCCGACCTGCCGCACTAACAGGATGCGGACAAAGGCCTTCCGCACCCTGCTTTCCCTCTCAAGTCATAGGTTTTTCCGCACCCTGCGCAGGACCGCCTTGATCGGCGGAGGATTCGCATCCAAAAACAGCGCGTCAAGAGCCGCTCCGATAAGAGGATATGGGGGGGAGAATAACCACGGGTGATATTCACACCCGCAAGTCCTCCGACTGGCTGAGATTAGCTTCAGCAAGCGCAGTGGTGGTGCTGGAATCTCTGCTGCGAATGCTTAAAGGCCCTCCAGATGCCGCTTGCCAGTTCGCCAACGAAACCGAACGCGTCGAACGATTGGCGATGCGGGCCGTGATGGCCGCCGCGAAGCAACTCGGTTACGAACCACGCGATGTGAGCAAAGACAACTGCGCTACAACATCAAGTCCAGGATTCCGGGAAAAGGCCAGCTTAGATTCATCGAGGTCAAAGGGCCAATCGGGGGCGCCGACACGGTTACCATCACCAAAAACGAAATCCTGACCGGCCTCAACAAACCCGACGATTTCAGCCGAGCAAACGTCGAAGTGGACGACGACTGGGGTACGCCTCGATACGTGCGCCGCCCATTCCAGAGGGAGCCCGACTTCGGCGTTGCCAGTGTAAACTATGAGCTGCGGGCGCTCCTCGAACCAGCAACCATGCCGAGCTAGGAAGCGGTCTGCCATACTCTTACGCAGGAGACTCTCTTGGCTAGAAAACCATCACGCCCCAGTTCGATCAGCGAAGCCGAAGACCGGCGGACCATCGCTGAGCGGAACCAGGCCGCTATTCTGCTGCTTCGCCAATGGATGAAAGAAGGTCCGGTCTGCGACGACAGGACGTGGCAGGATTTTAAACGAGTTATCGAGGAGAACCGTCTCTCCCATCGTAAGCGCTTTCATGAGTAAGGTTGTCGTCCTCGATACCGGGCCACTCAGCAGGGCGTGCGATCCGGCGCGGAATGTCGAGGTTTACCGCTGGCTCGAAGGCCTTTTAGCGTCGGGGCTAGTCATAGTAGTCCCTGAGATCGCCGATTACGAGGCTCGCCGGGGCATGCTACATAAACGAATGACGCGAGCCCTCAGGCGATTGGACCAGTTGAAATCGGCACTCCACTACTCGACGCTGTCGACCGCGGTGATGATGCGTGCTGCTGAGCTGTGGGCTCAAGCACGCAGACGAGGGAGGCCCACCGCCGACCCCAAAGAACTTGATGGGGATGTAATCCTTGCGGCACAGGCGGAAGATACGCAGTCCCGGCTCGCATGCGACGAGATCGTGATCGCGACGGAAAACATCGGTCACCTGAACCACCTCGTCAAGGCGAGAAGCTGGAAGGAGATCGCTTGAAGGAGGCAGTGCGCAAGAAACTGGTTGAGGTGGCGTTGCCGGTGGGGATCAAACGAACCCTACGCGGACGAAAACGGGGTCTTCGGGTCTGAAAAGGCTGACCTACTGCTAGTCGGGTCGGTGCCAAGGTGGAAGTCACGCTGGAGATCCAGGCACAGATTCCGAATGGAGCGCCTGACGATCTGGTGCGAACAGTGAGTGAGAATTGCCGGACACTAAGGTTCACCAGCTTCGATTTCGAAAACACGTGATTCGCAGTCGTATCTCCGGCGACGTGGTAACCGGACTCAAGCTAGCCCAATCGCGTCTGAGAGAAACCGCACGAAGGGGGCGCTGGTGCGGAAGGCGTCGAGCACCGACTTCATGAAATCGGGGCCGCAGACTTGCCGATCGTCGAGCAGCGAACTGCTGGCAAAATCCTTGCGCTTGATGTCCTCGATCAGCGGATGGGCTGCAGCGTAGCCTGCCGGCGGGCGTTTAAGGGATTCTCCCGCCATTCCGCAACTGGAACGAAAGTCCGCTGCCGAGGTAACCCGCTGCCATCGCTTGCCGTCTGCCACGATGGCGTCGCGGATTTTCTTCAGCGCGCCCGGTTCGGGCCGCCAAATACCCGCTCCGATCATTGAGCCGCCAGGTTCGAGGTGCAGATAATACGCCGGTGTGGCTCCTTCCTTGCCTTGCGAATGCCAGAAATGCGCCGCAACGGCGGTCTTATAGGGGCTCTTGTCGGGGGAGAAACGGATGTCGCGATAAATACGCATCATCGAGCCCCCTACCGGCCGAGGGTCGGCGACCATATGTGGGTTGATTTTTTTCAGCGGAGTGCCCAAGTCCCCGATGAAGCTGATAAATGGACCACGAACCGCGGTCTCGTAACGCTCTTTGTTCCGCTGGAACCAGTCGCGTTCGTTATGCTGCCGCAATTCCTTGAGGAAGCGGAACAAGTCTTCGGTAAAATAGCCGTGCTGTTCCATCGGGATGACTCTCGCGGGCTGAGCATTGGCACCCAGAGCTTGCCTGTAGATCGGCCCGCACCTGCTGTCAATTAGGATAAAGCTGGTGCCGGAGCTTCCAGATATTGTCGTCTATATCGAAGCGCTCGATCAACGTATTACGGGCCGGACGCTCGAGCGCATCCGTCTGACCAGTCCCTTTCTCCTGCGCACCGTCAATCCGCCGCTCTCCATGGCGGAAGGCAAGCGGGTCTGCGAATTGCGCAGAACCGGCAAGCGAATCGCGATCGGGCTGAACGATGAGCTGTGGCTGGTGCTGCATCTGATGATCGCCGGGCGGCTCCACTGGCAGGAACGGCGCGCGGGACCCGGGTCGCGCGCATTGGCGGTGTTCGATTTTTCCAACGGCAGTCTGTTGCTGACGGAAGCCGGCTCGCAACGGCGGGCTTCGCTGCATTTGGTGGCCGGTGAGGACGCGCTGCGTGCACTTGACCCAGGTGGCCTGGAAGTCCTCCACGTGGACCTCGAGCAATTCGCTGCTGTGCTGAGGTCCGCGAACCATACACTCAAGCGCGCACTTACCGACCCCCGCTTATTCAGCGGGATCGGCAACGCCTATTCCGACGAGATTCTCTTCGAGGCGCGGCTGTCCCCGGCCGCAATGACACTGAAGCTCAACGACGAAGGGGTGGCGCGGCTGTTTGGCGCGATTCGTACAACTCTCGAAAGATGGGTGGAACGGCTGCGGGCTAAGGCGGGCGGAGCGTTTCCCGAAAAAGTGACCGCGTTCCAGGAGGGTATGGCCGTTCACGGGCGCTATCGCAAGCCATGCCCGCGCTGTGGCGCAAGCATCCAGCGCATCCGCTATGCGGCTAATGAAGCGAACTATTGTGCCCGCTGCCAAACCGGTGGAAGGTTGCTCGCCGACCGGGCGTTGTCCCGCTTGCTGCACCAGGACTGGCCGCGCACGCTGGAAGAACTGGAGATGCTGACGAGCCGGAAAGTTTGAATTCCTGAACCGCTAGGCCAATGGAATTACTGCGGTTACCACTGGTCCCGCGCCGATAAACCGAGTCGTGTGCCCCTGGCCGGTAGTGTCTTCGACCAATCGCGCATCGCCGGGTCCGAACCGCCGCACAGTCCCGTCGCCGAAGCCGATTTCCATCTCACCGGATATCAGGATGACATATTGCCGCCGCGGCGCGGGATGCCAGTCTATGAAGGTGCCCGCCGGCTGTTGAGCAAATACAATGTGCGCCGCGGCTTGCGGCTTTCGTAAGATGGGATGGTCGCTTGGATTCTGCTCTTCCAGATGAGATTTGCCATCGGTGCCCGTATACATTCTGAAAATTGCCATGGCGCTCATCTACCATGAACGAGCAGGTCGATGTTAGCGGTTTAAAAATCCCGATCGGCGCCGGCCGCGAACGGGCGCATCCTATCCGCCCAAGTTGGTCGATTTGTTTCATGGCTCCGCCAGGTCTTATCTAGCAGGATGCGGAAAAACCTATTCGCTTATGAAAAGTCTTTCCGCACTCTGCGACAAAGCTGGCTTCCTTCCCTTTTTGATTCGCACCTCGCGGACTCGTTAGCTCGCTCCGCCTTCGGCGCCGCTAGTGTTTAGGGCTCCCCCTCTGGGGGATTACAGAGAGGGAAAGCAGGCTGCGGAAGGCCTTTTTCCGCAGCCTGCTAGTGGCATCGATATCGAGGACATTAGATATCAATGCAGGCCGGATTACGGAGGCTAACCAGCATTCTTCAACGATCATGCGAACGCGCATCGTACCCGCGCGCCCAGGACGGCAAGAAACGATCATTCCCCAGCTTGTAAAAGAAGGTCTAGTGAAAACATGGCGGGGAGTCCCTGCGACTTGGCCCAGGATGACATATGCGGAGTCTCAAAGCTGTGAGATGCCTACCGCCTTGCCCTTTGTGAAAATTCGCGAAAGTATGGAGAGCATCAACTGATCGTTCGCTAAACCGCCTACTTGATGCAGCCGGAGACCAGGAGTTGATTGCTGATGGGCTTTCGCCGCAGGCTTGCGAGTTTTGTCATGAGTGGAGCGACCGCGCGTCATGCGCTGGCCGACGAGAGCAATGCCTTCCCCGATGCGTTTGCCAGCACCCGGCTGGCAGATGCGGTTAACTGGGCACGCAAATACTCATTTTTTCCATATCCCTTCGTGACCGCCTGTTGCGGGATGGAGTATTTCTCAGTGTCAGGACCGCGCTACGACATCGATCGGTTCGGCGCCGCGTTGCCTCGCTTTACCCCGCGTCAGGCTGATCTGTTGATGGTGGTCGGCACGATCACGCAGCGCCAGGCGCCGATTCTGCGGCGCGTCTATGAGCAGATGGCGGAACCGAAATGGGTAGTATCGTTCGGGGCCTGCACCAGTTCAGGCGGTCCCTATGATAATTATGCGGTGTTGCAAGGCATCGATCGTGTCGTGCCAGTTCATCTTTACATACCCGGTTGCCCGCCGCGGCCGGAGGCGGTGCTCGATGGGCTGATCAAGCTGCAGAACCGGGTGCAGCACGAACGGCCCAACAAAGCATGGGATGGGCTGAAACTCCATGGCAGCGGGCGCAAAATTGACGAACCCGCCTAAGCTCGTCCACGTCACCGTTGACGGGGAGCCGATCGAGGCCCGTGAGGGCGAGGCGCTGTTGCAGGCGATGCTCAACGCCGGCCTCGACATCCCGCACTACTGCTATCATCCGAAACTGACGATCGACGGCTCATGCCGCCTGTGTCAGGTGCGCATCGAGGGCATCCCCAAACTGCAGATTTCATGCAATACGACGGTACGCGACGGGATGGTAGTGCACGCCGCCGATCCGGAAGTCACGTTGGCCCGCCGCGGCGTCGAAGAATTGCTGCTGCTCAACCATCCGCTGGACTGCCCGATTTGCGACAAGGCCGGCGAATGCTGGCTGCAAAATTATGCGATGCGCTTCGGTAGCCGTTTCGCGCGCACCCGCGACCCACGCCGCAAAGAGCAGAAGCGGCTCGATATCGGCGAACGGATGTTGCTCGACCAGGAACGCTGCATCCTGTGCCGCCGGTGCGTGCGTTTTTGCCGTGAAATCAGCAAAACCGGCGAGTTGCACGTTTTCCATCTCGGCGACCGTTCGGTGCTCGACGTTTACGATCGGCGCCTCGACAACGACTATTCGATGTGCACAGCAGACGTCTGCCCGGTCGGTGCGCTCGAGACCAAGGACTTTCATCATAAAATTCGCGTGTGGTTTCTCGAAGAAACCGCCAGCGTATGTCCGAGCTGTTCCAACGGCTGCAACGTCATGTTGTGCACCTACAAAAACCGGATCTGGCGGCTGTTACCGCGCCGTAATGATGCGGTCAACGACACATGGATGTGCGATGCGGGGCGGCTCAATTACGGTTTCGTGATGGATCCGGCGCGCCTGCGTTCACCCCGAATCAAGCAGGTGGACGGCTTGGCCGAGGCTGACTGGGAGGTCGCAATCGCGCATGCCGCGACTGAACTCGACGCCTTCAGAGAACGCCACGGCGGCAAGGCATTGGGCGCGTTGGTTTCTCCCCACCTGACCAACGAAGAAAATTACTGCTTTGGCGAACTGATGCGGACACTAGGCGTCGAACGGAGAGCGATGGCAGTGCGGCGGGGCAAGTTCGACGACTTTCTAATCAAAGCGGAAAAGGCCGCGAACACACGCGGTGCACGCGAATTGGGGCTGGTCGCCGGCGATGATGACGGCCTGGCTGGATTGCTCAGCGCGTGCGAAGCCGGCGAGATCAAAGGCCTGTATCTTTGTGGCGATGACTTGTTGGATATGGTTGATGCCGGCCGTCTGACCGCGATCCTGGCTCGGATGGACCTGCTTATTGCGCACAATCTTAGGCTCCGGCCGATGTTGGCCCAGGCTGCCGCAATTTTTCCAACCACGACGTTTGCCGAGAAGGACGGCACGTTTACCAATCACGCGGGACGTGTTCAACGTATTCGCAAAGCGCTCCAGCCACCGCCGGGATGGCTGACGGACGGTGAGATTTTCACTCGGATACTGAATCATCTCGACTCACGGCAAGAACGCTTTGAGTTGCCCCGGATATGGGCAGCGATGGCCCAGAACGGAACCACGTTCGCACGCCTTAGGTTTGATGAGCTCGATCCGTACGGCGTCCCATTAGCAGGGTGTTGAAAAGGGGTATCGATGGCATTCGCTCGCAGGTCGGTCTCAACACCCTGAGTGAAGGCTGGCTTCGTTCGTTTAGTTCTCTCCCGTCTGCGGGCGAGACTACAGAGGGGGAAGCAGGCTGTGAAGACTTTTTCGACAGCCTGCTAGAGACCTAAGTGGCCACAGGCTTTAGCCTGTGTGGCACGAGCCTGAACGGGCACATCCGAGGAGGGCGGGCTGAAGCCAGCCCCGAGAGCTCTTGACAAGGTGGCATTGACCGTTCATAGCGCGAGGGAGCCGTGGAGACAGGCATCCAGTCCTGTCATCCGCGATAAGCGCGGTCGCGATTTTTCGAGTCGAGAGCCGCGCGTAGCCGGTGATGGCCGAGGCAGAGTCAAGGGGACGATAGCTATGGCAACGGCACCGCAAATCGAATCGCGGGGACTGAAGGGCTATTTCGCGGCCCATCGCACGCTGGAGACTTATCCGGCGGGTTGGCATCGCTGGTGGATGCTCCTGCTGACGGTGTTTGCAACGATTGTCTCGTTTTATGAATTCGGGCTGTCCTCGATGTTACCATTGTGGATGCCGTCGTTGCACTTCACTATCAAGCAGTTCAGCTGGTTTCTCACTTGTGCCGTATTTCTGTCGGGCTTCTCCGCAATGGCTGGGGGTCCGCTCGCCGATCGTCATGGCCGCGTGGTCGTTATCGATCTCTGTCTGGCGATCATAATCCTGCTGACCTTTGCCAACCTGCTGATGACCGGCTTCTGGTCATTTGTGGTAGTGCGGGGGTCGATGAACCTGGTGGCGGGGTTAATGTGGGGGGCGTTGGGAGGACTGACGCGCG
>WNFD01006874.1_pt1 | contig 16412 bp, 13 predicted proteins | sample 5400491 | NCBI WGS metagenome assembly WNFD01 (sample SAMN13153343, study PRJNA577476) | soil metagenome | isolation source: 120 cm saprolite under Douglas fir tree site 2 hole 2 replicate 2 | place: USA:California | collected 2015-04-18 | reverse complement strand
AACCTCCTTTCTGCATTTTCGAATTGTCCGCTCAACACGGCCTCGCGAACCGCGTCGTTCCAAACCACGAATAAGAATCCGGATTCCATGCGTTTCACAACTGGAATGCTCAAGAAGCTCCGCACCCAGAGCTGCTTCACCTTCCATGAAAGCACGTGTCGTTTTTCGTTCCAGGGCCTCTTCAAGAACCGGTCGAGTCGCGGGAATATGCCCATGCGGATTCCTATTTCGCTCCGACATCGCCGGAAGGCGCGGAATCCGCTTTTCCACGGCGCGGCTTCACCAAGCGGGACAGGAAAACGCATAGTTGGAAGAGCTGGCCCTGCAATCTCGATAGCAGGGTCGCCCAGGGATCTGAAGGTCCGGACACAGGCTGAAGCAGATCTTTCGCAAGCACGAGATTATCCAACGTCAGCGCGGTTTTCGATGCTGCTAAGTAGGTGCGTAGGCGTTTCCGCCAGGCGCCCGCCGTATATAACTCGTCCGCTGGCAATCGCTCAAAACGATAAACGAACGGGAAGCCTGCGCGATAAAGCATTTTCACCAGGCAGGCCTCGGAAGGATAAAAGGCCACATAGTTGAGACCCTGGTCTTCGGCTATCCCTTCATCGAGGAGGTGCATGGTTGGTTGCTCATTCGGCACACACATCGTCTCAATCAGCAGAATTTTGTCCGTAAGAACGTGAAGGTTACGAATCGCGCGAAAGGGGTTCTCGAGGTGATACAGCAAGCCGACACTCAGAACGAGATCAAAGGTGCCCATTTCTGCTAGGGCTGGATCTTCAACGTTTTTTGTAAGAAAAGTAATTTCTGGATAGCGTCTTTTCCCCTCATTCGCGTTTTCTTGCCGTCCATCCACCGCGACCACTTGAAAGCCCATCTCCAACAACAACTTTGAAAAATACCCGACGCCGCAACCTACATCCAATGCCGAGACCAGTTCAATTTGCTTCCGCGCGCCTCCAACAAACTTACTGATGAAATCCTGCCGAACCTTGGTAAAGTTTCGCGTCCAAGGTCGATCAAACAACCATTTCTTTTCCACATCACCCTCTGCCATTTATCTCCAATCGCGTAGGCATATTCAAAATACCGTTCCATTCATCCGAGGCATGCTGGTGAATCTCCGTAGCCACTATCATCTCCGGCACGCAATCCCACGCGTCCACCTGCTCTCCTTCATCATAGAGACTAACCAGCCAAGAATAAGGCCCGGGGCGAAGGGGAAGCATGGGAAAAGTATAACGAAGAGTGTGCTCTCCCACCTCAAGCTTGAGGTCATCCGCGGCCCAAGCCCAGATGAGTTGCTGATCGTGATTGCGCAGCGCGATTCCGTGGTGGCCCTTCATGACAGGCTGGCGAAGTTCGACGACAAAGTTCACGGCGACTGGTCCGAGGCTCGCAAGGATGTGGGCGTCGTCGCCAGAATGGTTGGCAATCTCCCAGCGAAGGAAGCGGCCCTTGCTTCCCGTGCCGCGAACCTGCGAATGGCCGTTGGAGTCGCCCCGAGCCATCGCGGATTCGTAGGCGGACACCACCTCGTGTGTATTGCCGTCCTGCCGGACCTGCCCACCGTCGATCCACACGACGCGATGGCACAGCCGGCGGATCTGATTCAATTGGTGCGAGACCAGGACCACGGTCCGGCCCGCGCGCGCCACGTCTCCCATTTTCCCCAGGCATTTCTTCTGGAAATTGATGTCGCCGACCGCCAGAACTTCATCGACCAGCAGAATTTCCGGCTCCAGGTGCGCGGCCACAGCGAACGCCAGCCGCACGTACATTCCGGAGGAGTAGTGCTTCACGGCCGTGTCGATGAACTTTTCGAGTTCCGCGAAAGCCACGATTTCCTCGAACTTGCGGGCGATCTCCGCTTTGCTCATGCCCAGGATGGCCCCCGAGAGGAAAGTGTTTTCACGGCCGGTTAATTCGGGGTGAAAACCAGTGCCAACTTCAAGGAGCGAGCCGACGCGCCCGTGGATCTCCGCCCAGCCGGAAGTGGGCCTCGTAATTCGAGACAATATCTTCAGCAACGTCGTTTTGCCTGCCCCGTTCCGCCCAATCAGCCCCAGCACCTCTCCTTCCCGAACCTCCAGCGAAACATCTTTCAGCGCCCAGAAGGTTTCTTCTTTTTTGCGGCGAAGGGTGGAGATCGGCGACCGGACGAAATCTTCGAGAGCGTGGCGGAGACCACCATCCACCTGCAAGCCTCGGCGGTATTTCTTGCCGAGCCCTTCGCCGTGTATGACCGCCTGGTTCACTGGTCTAACTGTATTCCTTTCAATCGTTTACGTTTCCCTTCAATTCCCATTTTGAAACTCGCCTCACACTCGATCAGTCACCGTTCCCTCCATGCGATTGAAAAAAAATAGCCCTCCCAAAACGACCAGGGCCACGGCGAAAGCGGAAGCAAGGAGAAGGAGGCCCGGAGCCTGCCCCCGCCCGGTGATCGCCCACCGGAATCCGTCAATCACCCCCGCCATCGGGTTCAATCCGTACAGCCACCGCCATTTTTCCGGCACCAGCGTGCTCGGATACGCCACCGGCGACGCAAACATCCAGAATTGCACGAGGAACGGAATCACGTAGCGGACGTCGCGATAAAGAGCGTTGAGCGCGGAGAGCCACAAGCCCACGCCGAGCGCCGTGAAGAGGGCGAGAACCAGCAACGCCGGCAGCCACAGCGCGGCAAAAGTGGGGCGGATGCCGTAGGCCACAGTGAAAATCGCAAGGACCACGAAGCCGATAGCGAAGTCCACGAGGCCGGAAAGAGCGGCGGAAATCGGGAGAATGAGGCGGGGGAAATACACTTTGGTGATGAGGCGCTGGTTGTCGACGACAACGTTGGTGGTCATCTGGAGCGCATAGGAAAAATACGTCCAGGGGACGAGGGCGGCGAAATAGAAAACCGGATACGGGAGCCCCTGGGAGGGGAGCTTCGCGAGGCGGCCGAAGAATAATGTGAACACGAGCATGGTGAGGACAGGTTGCAGAACAACCCAGAGGACGCCGATGGCGGTTTGCTTGTAGCGGATTTTGACGTCGCGCCAGATGAAAAAATAGAGGAGCTCGCGGTAGGCCCAGACTTCGCGGAGGCGAAGCTCGAAGAGGCCGCGCGGCGGCTCGATGCGAATAGTGGAGCAGGCGCCGGAGTTGAGCGGGAGAGCGACGCTGGATTGCGTGACGGAAGCCATGGGTGTTCGAGCGAAAACTCCTGAGAGGTGATGAACCCCTGAGTAGAGTACCAAAGAAAAGAGTCGGGGAAGAACGCAATGCATTGCGCCTCGAAAAAAATCAAGAGGTCGGGCCGGCCATTTTCCGGCAAGCCCGGAATCTGCGATTGAGCTGCGGTCAGGGCAAAGGATTTTTTTCGAGCTGCTGGAGGTCACGGCCTTCGATCTGTTGCATGAGGGCTTTGCGCCTAAACATGTAGGCATGCAGATCGGCCGCAAGCCGGCCGGGCACGACGAAAAATTGATTGCGGATTATTTCCGAAAAAGAAACGGGTCCGCGCGCGGGAATCAGATGCGAACCCCATTGAAAGATAAGGCCGGCGTTCCAGAGAGTGGAGACGGCGAGAAGAGTGCAAGCGGCGGCGAGAGCAGCGCCGCGGGAACGAAAAAGCTGAGCGGCGCGATGGAAGAAAACGGCAAGGCCGAGAATAAAAAACGAAGTGAGAGAAACGAAGAAGCGGTTGCCATAAGAAGAGATGCCGGCCCAATCGGGATAGCTGGCGATGAAAAAATAAAAGGAGAGGAAACCGGCAAGCAAGGGAGCGGCTACGGGCGGTTCGCGGCGCCAGAAGAGGAAGAGTCCTACTATGGCGAGAAGAAGAATGGGCGTCCAGGAGAGAAGACCGTGATTGGAAGAGAAAAGCACGGCCAAGAAGTACGGAGAAAACCAGTTCCAGTCCCTGAGCATGATATAGCCGGATTCGAAGGGGTTGCCGTAGATGAGAAAGCGCGTGAGGAAAGTGGGGAGCAGACAGACCAGGAAAGCGGCGGCGAAGAGCAAGTGGCGCAGGAGAAGTTCAGGGATGCGCAGGTTGGAATTGGGCGGGGCAGAAGCGTCAGGGCGAAAGGCGAGGTAATAGTTGCGCGCGGCTTCGACGGCGAGGACGGAAAGAAGCATGGCGTTGGCATAATAAACGTTGAACATGAGGCCGGCGATCAAAGCGAGAATCAGCCATTGCGCGAGCGAGCGCGAGGAGCGCGTCTCGTGCCAATACCAAAAAAAAAGAGCCACCGCGAAAGCGGAATGCGCGTGTGACCAGGAAGGATTGAAATACATGTAGACGGGGAGCGAACTGGCCCACCAGATGGAGATCGTGGCGAGCAGCGCCCAGCGCTCCTCGACATATTGGCGCGCAAGGCGGAAGGACAGGAGCAAGCCGAGAAAACCGTAGAAAGCGGTGGCAAGGGCCATGGTAATGCGGTAAGGAGCGGAAAAACCGTCGGCACCGACGGAAGAACCCAAGGCACGCGCGAGAAGAACGCCCGCGTGCGCGAGGAGGAGAAAAGGCATCCAGAGAATCGCGGGGCCGACGGTGAAATGGTTGTCGAGGCGGCCGGTGGGCGTTCGAAAGCCGGATCTGGGCTGGTTATTTTCGTCCAGGCGCGGCCCGCGAAAACTTTCGTTGGCGTACTGATAGTCCTTCGTGAAATCGAGGCTGTGCTCAATCAGAGGAGCGCGAGCAAAAGCGTAATAGCCGACGCCATCGCCGCGCACCCAAGGATTGAGGAATGGTAGCGAGAAAAGAAAGAGAAGCAGAAGCAGGCGCTCCGATTTACGAGAACCGCGCGCGGGCGATGCGCTGAAGTCTGGTTGATCCGCCAACGAAGCACCCGCCGAAAACCTTTTCTTATTCCCGGCTGCCATTATTGCAGGGCAGCATTATGACGTGGAGCTAATCTCCCAAGACCGAGGAAGGCACCTGGTAATTGCAAATAACGGTGGCGGCATTGTACCGCACGATTTTACTTCGGAGTTAGATATCTGCCAATTTAGATAGAGTTGCTCTTATGTTCGTGGACGTGCCGTTCAGAGAAGTGGCTTTAACTCCGATTCGATGACGTTCGTGTATTCGAACCCGATCACTTTTTTCCGGAGTATTCCTTGGCGGTCATAGAGCATCGTGGTCGGTAATCCATCAATGCCGCCGAACTTCTGCTTCAAATCATCAGCCGCGATCGCCAGCGGATAACGAACCCCGATCTTCTTCGCAAACAGGACCGGGTCTTCCATGTCCATCATGGTGTCGAATTTGAATCCGACAACCACGAATCCGCGGGAGCCATAGCGGTTTGCAAGTTTCTGATAGCCCGGCATCTCTTTTTTGCATGGTTGACACCACGTAGCCCAAAAATCGATGAGCACCACCTTGCCGAGAAGGTCAGCCGAGGAAATTTCTCGGCCCTGCAAATCCGTCACAGAAAAATCAGGCAACCGTGGTCCTATCTCACCCGCCGCGATTTCAGCTTCTTTCGGCTGAGGAGGACTCGCCGAATGCTGATTGCATCCGGCGAGTCCGGCCGCGGCAAGGCACAGAAATAACAGACGTTTTCTCAGCATCTATTCCTTCTTCTGCACTTCCAGAATCAGCAGCTTCAGGGGAGCCGAAGGGTCCGCTTTCTTTTTCCCTGCGGGCTTTTTGTACAACTGACCACGAACTGTGACTATCGTTTGCGTATCGGCAAGGGATTCGAGACCTTTCGACAACTCATTCGGAGCAAACGCAAACGACCGATTGGGTTCAACCTGTAAAGCAAGGCCGCCTGAAGAATCCTTCACGATTTTTCCGCGTGCGGTCATGTCCATCTCCGCAGCGGTCACCCCGCTGTCGTATGTCGCCCTCAGAAGCTGGGCGGGATCAATCTGCCCGTCCTCTTTGGGCGTGACCTCAACTTTTCCATCTAGCAAGCTGACTTCAACGTTTTGAACGCCAGACTGGCGTCCCAGGTGTTGTTTCACCCCGTATGCTCAAAAGTTTCAAGTCATGCCTTCGACGCGCATTTCAATATGCTTGATTTGCGCCTGGGCCACTGGGCAAACTATCGAAACGAGCAGAGCAAGCAGGGCAAGTTTTTTCGTGTTCATCGTTCCTTCTTTCTTTAACGGTGCATTCGAAATTGCTGTGTTATTCCAAAACTGATGTGACGGCGAACGGGCATGAACATTGTGCCCGTGGAATGCGCCACGTCCCAATCCGTCCCGAGCCAGACATGCATTCCGGGGCGCACCCCCACGTAGGTGGTGATTCCGGCCAGCAGCACATCGCCGCCGCTCCCGCTCTGGCTGACGCCTCCGATGCGATCATTCTGAGAATGCAGCCAGGTCAGCGCCGGGCCAATGAACCATTCACGGGCCACATTCTTCGATTCATAGGGTCTGTACGACAGCCAGAAACGTGATTCGATGTCGCTGCCGAGGCGTGTCGCCTGCGTTCCCTGTGACCGGATAAGTGAATGGAAATCCTCATCAGCAACAAGACGCTTCAAATTGAAAAGCCCGGTGTAAGTCCAATTTGCCGCGAGGAAGAAATCGGTAGAACCGGAGCCGGGTTGCAGACCCGCAGGCAGTCGTTTTCCGTTTGCGTCGGTCAAATTTGTTCGCCCCGCCGGTATCTTGGGGCCAAGCGTAACGGACGCTTGCGTGGTGCCGCGTTCCGAATCGCGCCGGTAAAAACGGTACTTTACGAGCACCATGGCGTCGCCCAGGCCTGTTCCGCCAGCGGCTGGTGAGTTCCCGGTGTCAAAGTGATTCGTCACTACCGGGACTAGCACGGTCAAATCAAAATTGCGGTGGAAACCCCAAGTGAAGTTGAAATCGGCCTCGTGGGAGAAAGTAGGGAAAGCTGTTACAGGAATGCCGCCCGAAATTCCCGGCATGAGGCTTCGCGTGGTGAAGATGGAATTGTAAGAGATAAGTCCGCCACCGGGGAATAAGGGCGGGGCCGTCTCCGGGGCAGGGCCTTGCGCTTTAGCTACCCAAGCACAGAGCAGCGAGAGGAATGACAGGGCCACACGCGCAAATCGCCCAATGGAATATGGATTTCGTGTTCTCACAAATGCTTCCTCCAGTAGAAACGGGTATTCCGAAGCACACCAATGCTTCAAGTCGGGATCCGACTGGAGGACTGACTAGATGCGAAGAGGCAGCGGGGACGAAGTGTAGCGGATTGGCGGTGCGTGGCAATGGGCCGCAATCACACGGTTAGAGGAGTCTAGGCCGTGAGATTCGCCAGTCGCTGGCAGCACGGCGAATACAAGGGGAGAGAAGGAAACACCATGCACGGAGGCGGGTAGCACAAAAGGAGCGTGGATCGACTGCATGGTCTTGCAGCAATCCTGAGGGTGATGACCGTGCGACGAGCACGGCATTGAATTGCAGCACTGCATCGCGTGTTCTGGGGTCGTCGCTGCACCGCAGTCGAATGCATACGCCGCGAGAGCGACTGCCAGTATCGCCAGAAAAATTGGCTTAGCCAAACGCATCATTAACTATCTTAGGCGGTCAAAGTCGTCGAATCAAGTGTGCGCACGAAAGTTTCATTTTCGCTCCACCGGGATGCGATTGAAAGCAGTTCCTGGCCTCGTTGGGTGTGCACGGTGCAACGCCTTGACACTTGGCATGCCGAAAAGGGAGTCTTTCAGCATTGTGGTTGCGTCGCGTACACGTCAAGTCGTTCCTCCTTGTGTTGGAAGGAGTCGCGCTTATTCGTAGCGCAGAGCGGCCATGGGATCAAGGCGGCTGGCGCGGAGGGCTGGGACGTAGCCGGCGGCGCAGGCGACGAGGGCGAGTGCGGCGGTAGCGAGGCCCAGAGTGAATGGATCGTGGGGAGTAAGGCCGAAGAGCTGGCTTTGGACCACGCGAGTGAGCGCGAGGGACGCGGTGACACCGGCGGCTACGCCGATGGCGACGAGCAGCAGGACTTCGCGCATGACCATCCAAATGACGTTGCCACGGGCGGCGCCGAGAGCCATGCGAATGCCGACTTCGCGGGTGCGCTGGGCAACCGTATAGGCCATGACGCCGTAAAGGCCGATGACCGCGAGCAGAGTGGCGAGGAAACCGAAGACGGCGGAGAGACTGGCGATCATGCGCTCGGTGGAAAGCGATTCATTGATGGTCACTTCCGTGGTGCGCATGGAGTAGACGGGCACGTTGGGATCCATGTCGCGGACGGTCGAACGAACGGTAGACATCAATTGATTAGGATCCGCGGTGGTGCGGATATAGATGGTCATTCCGGTGAGGAAGCGGTCACCAAGATACGGAACGTAGGCTTGCTCGGGAATTTCGTCGCGGAGATTGGTGTATTTGAAATCCTTGACGACGCCGATGACCTCCATGTCGGTGGGCGTGCCGGGGTCGGTGCCGAAGCCGAGGTGAAGGCCGATGGGATTTCGTCCGGCAAAGTATTTCTTGGCGAATTTTTCGTTGATCATGACGGTGGTGGGGACCCAATTCCAAACTTCGGGACCATGCTTGATGATATGGCTGTCATTGATGGTGAAGTCGCGTCCGGCGACGATGGGCACGCCGAGGGTGGCGAAATAGTCGGGGCTGATGGAGTTCATGTAAGGTTCGGCGTGTTCATCAGGTTCGGCCGGAGAGAAGCCCTCGACGGACATGCTGCTGTCCCATTCGTTGTCTTCAAGAATGCGCATGGAAGCCAAGCCGACGGAGCGAACTCCGGGAATGGAGCTGAGAACATTGGACAATTGAGGATAGAAGACCTTCAGACGTTCCGGAGTGTAGCCGTTGAGGGAAGGATCGATCTGGAAGCCCACGAGCCTTTCCGGAGAAAAGCCGGGGCCGAGATTGCGCAAGTTGGCGAGACTGCGAACAAAAAGACCTGCGCCTACCAGGAGCAGGAGAGAAAGGGTTACTTGCGCGACGACGAGGCCTTTTCTCAAACGATGGTGGCCACCGCCACCGACGACAGCGCCAGCTTGATCTTTTAGCGTTCCGGCGATGTTGGGCTTGGTGGTCTGGAGAGCGGGGACGAGGCCGAAGATGACTCCGGTGAGGACGGTGACGGCGAAGTTGAAAAGGAGAATGCGAAGATCGGGCACACTGGAAATGTTCATGCCGCCGGAATCGGAGGGCAGATAGATTTTCATGAGGGCGCGGTCAGCCCAAAAGGCGACGGCGAGGCCGGTGATTCCTCCGAGTGCTGAGAGAGAAAGACTCTCGATCAAGAGTTGGCCGATGATACGCGGGCGCGTGGCGCCCATGGCGAGGCGAACGGCGATTTCCTTCACGCGGCCGGAACCGCGCACGAGCATGAGATTGGCAAGGTTGGCGCAAGCAATGAGCAAGACGACGCCAGTGGTGGCCATCAAAACCCAGAGCGGCTTGGTGAGCTGGCGGCGCGTGTAGGAACGGCCCTGGGAGCCTGGCAAGACGTCGATCCAACATTTGAGAAACTCGTCGCGGTCGTATTTTGAGGCGCGGCTGAACTCTTTCTGCTGCACTTCCATCTCAAGCATGGAATGCATGAAGGGCTGCAGCGCGGCCTTGGCCTGCTGCTGGGAGATGCCGGGCTTCAAGCGTCCGAAGGCGTTCACCCAGCGGTTGCGGCGCTCTGTCAGCATGTCCACCGGATTGCCGACGAGCATCTGCGCCTCCATCATGACGGGGACGAAGATTTTCGGGGAGAAGCCGAGTTCCACGCCGTCAAAGCCCTCTTGAGCGACACCGACGATGGTCATTTTGTAATTGTTCAGGTTCAGAGTTTTGCCGACGATTTGCGGATCGCCCGCGAAACGTGACTTCCAAAAGCTGTAATTGAGAACGACGACGGGATGGCCACTGGGGACGATATCGTCCGCGGGGGTGAGGATGCGTCCGAGGGCGGGAACGACGCCGAGAGCGGAAAAGTAGGTGCCGGAAACCAATTCGACGGAGACACGCTCGGCTTGCTGGCCGAAGGAAAGGCTGGCGGAGTTGCGGAAGCGGCAAAACATGTCGGAGAAGACTTCGTTGTGCTCGCGAAAATCACGGAACATGGCATGGGAGATCGCGTTGCCGCCCCAGTTGCTGCCGTAGTGGCGTCCGCGCATGGTGAGCAAGACGAGTTGCTGCGGATCCTTGACGGGGAGGAGCCGCAACAAGACCTGGTCGAGAAGGGTGAAAATGGCGGTGTTCGCGCCGATGCCGAGAGCCAGGGTCAGTACGGCAACGGCCGTGAAGCCGGGAGTGCGCACGAGCATGCGGAATGTGTACTTCAGGTCGCGAAGGACGGTATCGAGCCAGCCGAGAACGGTCAGGCCGCGGGTGCCATCTTTACCGGTATTGGTCATAGGAAACCCCCAGGCAGCTAGAAGTAAAGACGAAGAAAATGGCCAAAAGTTTGACGAAATTTAGACGAGAGCGTCCACTCGGGTGTGACATGAGAAGAAAAAGCGAATTGCTAGCGGACGAAGTCTAGTCTGCGCTGGTTGTGGCTGCCTTGTGAATGTCCAGGCCGTCCGCACTTTGCCGAAAAAAAGCGGCGACGCGGTCAATGATCTCATTCAGCGGAGTGCACGGGCGGAAACCGGTCAGGGCATGGAGCTTTTCGACGGAGGGCACGCGACGCATCATGTCCTCAAAGCCGGGTTCGTAGGCCTGGTCGTACGGCACGTACTCAATGGGAGAGGAGCTGCCGGTACGCTCCTTCACTCTCTGCGCCAGGTCCTCGATGGTGATTTCCTCGGTGTTGCCCACGTTGACGACCTCGCCGACGGAGCGCTCCAAGTCCATGAGGCGGATGAGAGCTTCAACGGTGTCGCTTACATCGCAAAAGCAGCGCGATTGCTTTCCGGTACCGTAAATGCTGATGGTGGCGTTGTCCAGGGCGGACTTGACGAAATTGGGGAGCACCATTCCATAGCGGCCAGTTTGCCGGGGACCAACGGTATTGAACAAGCGAGCCACGATGACAGGCAGCTTCTTTTCCTTCCAATAGGAAAGAGCGAGAAACTCATCGAGCGCCTTGGAGGCCGCGTAGCTCCAGCGGCCTTTGGTTGTGGGTCCAAGGACAAGGTCGGCGTCTTCGCGGAACGGAACGTTGGTATTTTTCCCGTAAACTTCAGAGGTAGATGCGGTGAGAACGAGTTTCTTTTTTTTGCAGGCGGCTTCGAGGATCAATTGTGTGCCGTTTACGTTGGTCTCGATGGTCCTGACAGGGCTCTCGACGATGAGTTTGACGCCGACGGCGGCGGCTAGATGGACGATCACATCAGCATCATCAACGAGTTCGGCGAGCAACTGGCGATTCTCCATGTTGTCCAGGTGATAGTGCATGCGGCCGGAAGACTTGAGATGGCGGATATTTTCAACGCTACCCGTAGAAAGGTTGTCGAGCAAAACGACGCGGTCGCCTCGATCGAGCAGCCGCTCCGCGAGATGTGAACCAATGAAACCGGCGCCGCCAGTGATCAAATAGCGCAAGGAGCCTCCTTAAAGGGACTCGGTGTCATCGTCGTGATCGCGGGAGGCACGCTGCGCGATGGCTGCGGAATCCTCTTCATGCGAAGCTTCAGCCGCTTCCTGGGGACCATATCCATACGAGTAGGGATAATACCGGTAAGAGTAGTAGTAATCCGGGGCGCCAGAATCCACGGCATTGAGAACGACGCCGAGGATTCGGCACTTGACGCTGTTCAGCAAGTCGCGAGTGCGAGTGAAAGCCTCCTTGGGCGTTTCGCCGCTGCGGACGACAAGCAACACGCCATCGGCCTGCACGGAAAGAATCACGGCGTCGGTGGCAGCCATAATGGGAGGCGAATCAAGGACTATGAATTTGAACTTAGTTCGGAGCTCGGCGATGGCCTCGACGAGTTTGTGGGAAGAAAGCAGATCCGCGGGATTGGGAGGAAGAGGTCCAGTGGGAATGGCGACGAGATTGGGGATAGCGGGGTGCGGGACAGACACCAGATCAAGACTTGAAACACCGGCGAGATAGGAACTCAGACCGGCATATTTTCCGCCGGCTAAATTGAGGAGGCGACCGATCCCGGGTTTGCGGAGGTCGGCATCGACCAACACCGTGCTGTCGCCGAGCTGCGCGAGCGTAACCGCGAGATTCGCGGCAGCGGTCGTCTTGCCTTCCCGCGGGAGCGCGCTAGTGACCAAAATGACTTGAGGTGGATGATCGGCTTGCGAGAGAAGAATGGAAGTGCGCAAGGCGCGAAACGCTTCCGACATCTGCGACTTGGGCAGGTGCTGAGCAACGAGCTCGATGCGTTTGTCATGCCCATTGGACGAGAAGCCTTGCAAAATACCATGGCGTCTGCCGCTGCCGTTGGAATCTGTAAACTGAGGCACGACAGCGAGAGAAGGCAGCCGCGAAAGAGTTTCGACGTCGTCCGGAGTCTTCACGGTATTGTCGAGATACTCGCGCATCAGAGCCAAGCCGATGCCGCCGACCAAGCCCACGAGAAAGGCCAGCGCAATGTTACGGGTCTTCGCAGGACGCGCCGGCGAGGAAGGAATCATGGCGGGGTCGACGACGCGGATGTTGGAGGAGCGCAAACCGGCGGAAATGGCGGTTTCCTTCAACTTGGTCATCAGCCCTTCATAGAGAGTTTTGTTGGCCTCGGCCTCGCGCTTGAGGATGTTGTATTCGACAAGCTTTCCCGCCATCTGGTTGGTTTCAGCCTTCTGCTGATCGAGCGCCCGGGCCAGGAATGTCTCGCGTTGCTGCGTTTCATGGTAATCGCTCTCGAGAACATCCAAAATTTTCTGTTTTTCTTTTTCGATAGTCTGATCAAATTCTTTTATTTGAGCCTGGAGACGCTGCACCCTGGGGAAATTGGGACCGTACTGGGCTAAAGCGTCAGCGTACTGCGACGAGGCTTCGCTGCGCTTCTTGAACAAATCGCCCAGCGCGGAATTGTTTTGAACCTCGGGTACGGCGTCGAGATTGCCGGCTTTGGCAAACTGGTAGAGCGATTCTTTTTTCATGCGTTCGTTCTGCGCGTCGGTCAACTGTTTGTTGATGTCGGAGAGCCGCTGGGTAGTGATGTTCTGCTTGTCGTCGAGAGTCCAGATCTGGTTTTGGCGTTCGTAAGCGATGCGGGCGTCCTCGGACCTCTGAACCCTAATCTTCAACTCACTGAGCTGGTCGGCAAGCCAAGTGGAAGCCTGCGTGGTGGCCTCGTACTTACTTCGGAAATTCTGCTCGATGTAGGAAGCGATATGAGCGTTGACGATGCGTGCGGCGAGCTGGGGATCAGTGGATTCAAAACTGACGTCCATCAGGCGGCTATTGGGGACGCGCTTAACGCTAAGACTCCCCAAAAACTCAGCAAGTTCCGGCGGGCGTTTCTGGTTTGCCAAGCTGCCGCTGGCGACTGCTTCCGAAGGCCCGTTGGGCGAAGAAAATTCCGGGCGGGCCGAAAGGGCGTTGTTGCGAATGGTTTGGAGGGTAAGCGTTTCGCTGGTGAGAATTTTGGATTGGGTCTCGATGTAATTCTCGAGATCCATCATGTAATCGTAGGAATCGGCGCCCTGGAAGGGAAGGATGTTGGCATTCTCGCGGTCAATCTCAACGCGAGCCGTGGCGACGTAAACGGGCTGCATGCGAAAAGTGGCGATAGCAACAATGGTGACGACTGCGAGCATGAAGGAGAGAATCAGCCACTGGTGCTTTCGCAGAATCAGCAGGTAGTCGTAGAGATGCGGCTCCCGAGGGGAGAGATCAAAAGAAGGAACGCGGGACGACAAGGGGATTATCTCGACTGCGCCATGGGAGCCATTTTCACGGGGTACGAGTTTGTTTTCGTCGGCCATGACTAGTGGTACGCCACGCGGTAGAGAGCAACACCAGACCCCAGTGCAATTCCGAATTCCAGAGCCCTGAGCACTGCTTGTTTGCCTGCACTGTTTGGCACGTACAAAATATCGCTGGGCTGAAGCTGCACATCTTCCGCCCGGCGGGCCATCACCTTCTTGAGATCAACGGCAACTTCGTGCTGCTGCCCTTGGTTGTCTTTCCGGACGATGACGGCATGATCCTTTTTTGCGGTGGAACTCAAACCACCAGCCAGGGACAAAACTTTCAACGCAGTCATCTGGCCGCGGTCATTTGCCAAGACAAAACCACCAGGCCTGCTCACCGCCCCCAGAACGTAGACGATTCCCGAGTGCGGAACGGTAACGATGTCACCAGCCTGGAGAATAATATTGTTTGTGGCGTCCCCGCTTTCCATCAGCTCGTTCAAATTGATGGTGATCGTATTGTTCAAGCGGGGAGGATCACCTGGCGCGGGAGAGTTCGCGGAGGCAGTGGGGACCACAGACGCGGAGGATCCGGACTCCTGCGCCGGGCCAGGATGTGGCGTTAGAGGCTCCGGTGGATCGGCCGGCGTGTCCAGAGCGGGCCGGTTTACAATCACGGTGTCGCCGGCGTCGTTAGCGACGCCTCCAGCCTCCGCCAAGACTTCCAGAAGGGTCACGGGCCGGTCGGCCTGGTAAACCATGGGATGTCCGACAGCCCCGACGACGGTAATGGGCTTGCTCTTCCTCTCTTTAACGCTGAGACTTACTTGGGCATGAGAGACCAAGCCGTTGGATTCCAGGACTTCGGAGATCTTCTGTTCGGCTTGGACTTCCGTCAATCCAGCGACATGCAAGCGAACCGGCACGAGGGGGATGCCGATGGAACCAGTCTGGCTGACGTGCACTTCCCGGGTGAGCTCTTTTACATCGAAAACTTCGATGTCCAGCACGTCGCCATTCCCGATGACATAGTCATGCGGCATCACCCGCGCCGACGCGGACATCGAGCGTATGCGGTCGTTAACCTGTTGTGGCGTCTCGAGAACGGCCTGTTGAGCGCTGCTGGGCGGCGCCAGAACCAGGAATACGAACAGGGCAGTCGGAGCACAATACAACGCCAACGCACCCAGTCTGGCTGGCTGCATGAGAATAGATGACCCCCGTTGCGGATTATACAGCTAGTAGGCGCAAGTCCATCAGTGATTTCGAGAACGCGACCCGTGGGGGGCAGAAGGCGAAGCAACAGGCTGAAAGTCTGCGGTCGCCAGGTGGGCCATAAGAAAAAACAGGAGCGCGTTCGAGGGGATGTGCAGGTTGAAATCGACGAGGCTGTGCACGAGGAAGCCGGTGCAAGCCACTAATCCGGAGAGCTGCAGAGTCCCGGCAAAAGAGTTGTTGCGCTGACGCACTCGTCTTAAGGATTCGCCGAACAAGACAGCCAGGAACCAGGCACAACAGAGCCCTCCTAGAACGCCGGTTTCTGCGAGCGCTTCCAGGTAGTCGTTGTGCGCGTGATTGACGATTTTCCCGTCGTAAAGTGATTCGTAAGGCGGATATACGATCTGCAGCGTGCCGAGCCCAGTTCCGGCTAAGGAGTGGTTTAGGAAAACTTGCCATGTGTCCCGGCGCATCGAGGCTCGCTTTCCGGCAGTGGCTTCGAGGGTCTGGAACGATGAAAAACGTTGCAAGACTTGTCCGACGCCGAGCCAGGAAACCATAAGTACTGCGAGAACCAGGACAACGGCGCCGGCCAACAATTGCTTACCTATCGTGCGCCGCAGAATCATCGCTAGCGCCAATACAGCCAACTCGACGCCAAAACTGACAATGCCTCCCCTGGAAGCGGAGAGGAAAAGCGCGCCGATGCCAACAACCACAAATAGACTGACGACGGGCCATCGCTCCCGCCGCACCTTACCCAGGACGAGGGGAACGAGGGCTAGCGGCAGAACTAATTCTGCGAATCCGGCGAAGTGATTGCGGTTCGCGTAGGGCCCAAATGGAATCCCACCGTAATGCATCTCGCGGAACCAGTAGAGCTTCCCATTGAAAGTAAGCTGCTGGAGAATGCCGAAGATGCTGATAAAGAACCCGAATACCATCCCGAACCAAACGAAGCCGCGCCAATCCTGAAGAGTCCGGAAGGCTTGTACCGCAAGAAAGAGGAGGATCAGATCGGAGACGAAGAGGAGGAGTTCCATGCGCGTGCCGTAGGAAGACGCAGTGCCATGAAAAAACCACTGGCCGCATGCGACCAGAGAAAGAACTGCCAGCGGTGGAACAAGAGGAGAAAAAACAATTTGTTCTTGATGAGTGAAATAAATCCACAATGCCCAGGCGAAAAAGAGGAATCCAGCGGCCGTCTCCAAGACGGCCCGGGCCCAGTCTTCGACACCTCCGTGCGCGGCAACGGCAAACACAACCAGAGCGCAAATACCGAAGCGCAGCAACCTCATGGTTTGGGATGCTCCGCGGGTTCCGGAATCAACGCGACGTCATCCACCCAGGCGGTGCCCTGAACCTTGTTATCGGGTTCCTCGCTGGGAAAACGAACCAGGCAAACGTGCAATTCATGAACATCCTTCCCAAAGGACCAAGATAATTCGACACGAGTCCAAGACGCAGTCCCGTGAACATCAGAG
>WNFD01004903.1_pt1 | contig 16415 bp, 10 predicted proteins | sample 5400491 | NCBI WGS metagenome assembly WNFD01 (sample SAMN13153343, study PRJNA577476) | soil metagenome | isolation source: 120 cm saprolite under Douglas fir tree site 2 hole 2 replicate 2 | place: USA:California | collected 2015-04-18 | reverse complement strand
GCCGTCTTCATTTTCTCTTCATCGAGATGAGCAGCGCCATATCCCGATCTGTAGAACTTTTCTTTCTGTGGAAGGAATAGCTCAGCGGCGCCTGCCTCGAAGCTTTCTACGATGTAATTGGGTATTGCATTCATCAACTGGATGACATTGCCTTCCCCCAGCAATTTTTGGCTGAATTTATAGAGCCGTTCAATTTCGCGGCGGCGGCTGTGCGCCTCGTCTGCTTCTCTCCGGATCCGCGCCGAGAGCTGGCTGCCCATGATGGATGTAACCAGGAATGCGCCGAGCGCCACCCAATTCTGTGGGTCGGCAATGGTAAATGTCCCGATCGGAGGCAGGAACTCATAATTGAATACCAAAATCGCCACCACGGACATGAAGACGGACACCACCATCCCCCAGACCGCCGAAACTGCTAGAATTGCGAGAAGAAGCGTCAGTGCAACCGTGGTTTGATTCACAAGAAGAACATGGCGGTAGAGAAACGCGATACCGGCGACGATGGCGATGGACAGCGCGAAACCAAATGTCCGGCCGGCGAGAAATCTCTGCATTTCTCTATTCTAACGCAGGCCTTCGTTTTGCCGGGGAGAAGATAATCCTTTGCCAAAGAAGCCGGAAGACTGGTTGGAAATTGCCTCTCCCCCGCAAAAGTCGCGCGGCATTTTCAAGCTTTTCCTCGGCTACGCTCCGGGTGTCGGCAAGACCTTTAGCATGTTGAGCGAGGCGCACCGCCGCAGAAGCCGAGGCGAAGACGTCGTGATCGGAGTCGTGGAAACGCACGGCCGCAAAGGCATCGAAGAGCTCCTCACGCAGATCGAGTCAGTTCCGCGGAAAAAAATCGAATACAAAGGAACGATCTTCGAGGAGATGGACGTCGACGCCGTTCTCGCGCGCCACCCTCAGGTGGTTCTGGTCGACGAACTGGCCCATACGAATATCCCCGGGAGCAAGCACCGTAAGCGATATGAGGACGTCCAAGAACTCCTGGCCGCAAAAATCGATGTGGTATCCACACTCAACATTCAGCACATCGAAAGCATTGCGCCCGTCGTACGCTCCATCACCGGCATCACCGTGCGCGAGACCGTCCCGGACTGGGTCCCGCTCACTGCCGCCGAAACCGTAATGGTGGACCTCACCCCCGAAGCCTTGCAGAACCGCATGAAGCGGGGCGACGTTTATAGTTCAGAGAAGGTGGAACGCTCTCTCAAGAATTTCTTCCGCCGCGGCAATCTCATTGCCCTACGCGAACTCGCTTTACGCCAGGTCGCTGAACAGGTTGACCGCAGCCTCGAATCTTATATGGAAGCGGAGGACATCCGGAAAAACTGGGCGGTGCGGGAACGCATGGCCGTCTGTATCTCGTCGAATTCTTCGGGACAGTACCTGATCGCTCGCGGTGCTCGCATGGCCCGCCGCATGGATGCCGAACTCTACGTAGTCCACGTGGACCGCGAGTTCGGCCTGAAAGAACCAAACCAGAACGCTCTCAACGCCAATCTGCGTTTCGCGGAAAGCCTCGGCGCTCAGGTGGTGCGTCTAAAAGGCCGGAGCGTTGCCGATAGTGTGGCTGATTTTGTCCGCTCGAAACATATCACCCAGGTGATTTTCGGCCGCGCCGCGATTCACGATTGGCGCAAGTATCTCTACCTATCGGCAGTTCACCGATTCCTGCGCGAATCGCCCGCCGTGGACGTTCATATTGTCACGCAAGAATCTGAAGAGTAGCTTTGGATTACGGGACGGCGGGGTTTTGCAGATTGCCTTTCAATTCAAGGTCGATCTCTACCGCGTGGTTGACCCTGAGGAAGAAATTTCCCGGATTCTTGAGGCCCCAATCGATGAATGGCACATTGAACTTTGCGCTGCCCGTCCAATGATCTCCGGCAAGTTCTGCTTGGACGGGCACGGTCAGTTCGTGTTCGCTGCCATGCAAAACAAGAAGTCCGTGCACCTGAACAGTAAAAGGTCCCTGCGGCGCAATCTTCCCTTCCACGCGGTCGGGTCGAAAAACAACTTCCGCGTATTGCCCGCTTTCGAGAACCTCTTTGTGCATTTTCTTGTCGCGTGAATCGTTGCCGCTGTTACCGCTTGTCGCGTCCACGACGATATCGCCGCTGGCCTTGCCCGTCGAAGTATCCAGCTGCAGATTTCCCTTCTTGAATGCGAATGATCCGTGGACGGTGTGGGCCGTGGTCCCAAGCGTCCAGTGAACCTTGCTCTGAACCGGGTCGATCCCGAGAATAATTTCACTGGCCGGGGTCTGTGGGGCAGCATGCTGCGGCAGAGCGCTGAGCACCAACAACGTCACGGGCGCCGCTACCAGGAAATAGAGAACCGCTGCCAGGCGGCTTCGAGACAAATTCATCATTCACTCTTTCAATTCACGCGGTCAGAAATTGCCAACCGAGGCGCAAACTCGTGGCCGCCAGAACTTTCGGGGAAGCCTCACCCAGGTGCGCTGCCAGCAGTCGCGAGAATAGCTCCGGCTCCTCGGCCAAACACCGTAGCGCGCGCTGTCTTAAGGACGGATATCGATCGAGCAAAAGCAAAAGCCGGCCCATCGTATTCGGCCGCCTTGCGAGCCGGCGGTGCGCATGCCGGTAACTCTCAAGTTCTCCCTTTTCTAATGAGTCGGCGAGCGCTATCGCTTGGCGAAAGCTCAAGCAAAGTCCTTCCCCAGTGACAGCGTCAACACTTCCGGACGCGTCTCCTATCAAGGCGATATTCCCCCGGTAGACCTGGTCCAATCTGCGCGTCAAGGTCACGGCGCCTCGTTCCGCGCTGCTTGGTTCCGCATGGCGCAAGTAGCCCGCTAACTTGGGGAACTCCCTCCAAGCGTCCTCAAGACGCATCTGCGAATCGCGTGAAATCAGCGCGACGCAGGTCTCGTCGTTGCTGAGTGGCGTGACGTACGCCTGCGCAGTTTGGCCCCAATGAATCTCCATGTAATCGGTCCACGCCTTCACACGATAGTGTCGTCTCTGCGCGAACCGGAATTCTTGTCCTTGCTTTGATGACCGTATCACCGAGGATCGAGCCATCACTGGAAAAGCCGGCCACGGGTGTGTTCCATAGCAGAGTGATTCCACACTCTTGCGCTCGTTCAACCATCTTCTGGTGGAGGGTTGTTCGACGCACGCCAAAACCGCCAGCACCCGGAAAGCTAGCTTCCACAGAGGTCGCAGCATCTACGAAACGGATTCCACGAAAAACCTGCCCATCGCTGGGACAAATCGCCACGCCTAGCTCGCGCAGAGCTGCCATGGTGCCGGGCATCAGGCCTTCACCACAAGCCTTGTCTATGGGAGGCTTCGCGCCGTCCGCGACGGTAACCTCAAAACCCTTCATTCGCGCAGCGATGGCCGCTGCCAATCCTGCCGGCCCCCCACCTATGACCAGCACACCAGTGCCTTCCCTCATGTAGTCTCCTCGGACCGCTCCTGCTCTGGGCGACCGAAACGTAAACTAGTTAGATGATGAGACGCCTGGGAAGATGCCCGCCATCCCCACTCTTTTGCCACCCGTCTGCACAGGCGGGGAGCAGAACGCCTAACCCCTTAAGACCGTTGCATAAGCTGGATTTATTTGATTCGGCATAACTATTAATTTGACTCATTGACTTTCCCGCCCCATCCTGCTAGTTTGACGGCGAACGCTTATGTTCAGCCTCGCCATCGCAAACGATCGGATTCTCGCGAAGGACAACACAGCCCGAATCGTATACCCAATTGTTGTACGAATTATTCCCGTCCCCCGTAAGGGGGACAACAGGCGGATGATGGCGGCCTAGTACAGCATCACCGGAAGCTTTCGGGGCCATCATCCAAATCGGGATGATGGCCTTGTTTTTTGGCGTGTGCAATTTCGAGGATGGAAGCAGTTGATGACCATCGGAAGGACTCTGCAGTGAGTGACGCCTTGCCCAAGCCGCGCAGCCGCACTCTGACGGACGGGGCCCATCGTGCTCCGGCCCGTGCCATGCTGCGCGCGTCCGGCCTCCGCGATGAGGACTTCAAGAAGCCTCTCGTGGGTGTTGCAAATACATGGATCGAGATCGGCCCTTGCAACTATCACCTTCGTGAACTCGCACAGCATGTGAAGGAAGGGATTCGTGCCGCGGGCGGCACTCCACTCGAGTTCAACACCGTATCCATCTCCGACGGCATCACCATGGGCACGGAGGGCATGCGCACTTCTCTGGTCAGCCGCGAAGTCATTGCCGATTCGATCGAGCTGGTGACCCGCGGCAATCTCTTCGATGCCCTGATTGTTCTCGTCGGTTGCGACAAGACCATTCCGGGTGGCGTAATGGCCCTGGCCCGCTTGAATATTCCCGGGCTCATTCTATATGGCGGCTCCATCGCGCCGGGCCAGTTCGAGGGGCATGCTGTCACCATCCAGGACGTCTTCGAAGCCGTCGGCAAGCACGCCAGCGGCGGAATGACGGACGCACAGCTCAAATCGCTTGAAGGCGCTGCATGCCCCGGAGCAGGCGCCTGCGGCGGACAATTCACCGCGAACACGATGGCATTGGTCTGCGAATTTCTGGGTATCGCGCCGATGGGACTCTCCAGCGTTCCTGCCACGAACCCCGGAAAAGCAAGCGCCGGTCATCGTGCGGGCGAATTAGTCCTTGATCTTCTTCGCCGCGATGTCACTCCTTCGAAAATCATCACCAAAGCCGCGATCGAGAATGCCATTGCCGGTGTCGCCGCAACTGGCGGCTCGACGAATGCCGTGCTGCACTTGCTGGCTATCGCCAACGAAGCGAAAATCCCGCTTTCCATCGACGATTTCGATCGCATTAGCTCGGTCGTTCCCATTCTCGCGGATCTCAAACCTGGAGGACGTTTTGTCGCAACCGATCTCTACGCAGCAGGCGGCACTGCACTTGTCGCAAAGCGCCTCCTTGAAGCTGGATTGCTTCGCGGCGATTCCATCACCGTTAGCGGACGCACTCTCGCCGAAGAAGCGGCCGCTGCCAAGGAAGCGCCCGCGCAGCAAGTTGTCCACAAGCTCGACGCGCCCCTCAAGCCGACCGGCGGGCTCGTCATCCTCAAAGGAAATCTCGCCCCGGAAGGATGCGTCGTAAAGGTTGCCGGCCACAATCTGCAGAATTTCCGCGGCCCCGCTCGTGTGTTTGACAACGAAGAAGCAGCTTTCACCGCCGTCGAAAAAAGCATCATCAAGGCTGGGGATGTGATCGTCATTCGTTACGAGGGCCCGAAAGGCGGCCCTGGTATGCGTGAAATGCTCGCTGTTACCGCCGCTCTGGTGGGCGCCGGTCTCGGCGATTCCGTCGCTCTCCTCACCGACGGCCGTTTCTCCGGCGCTACCCACGGGCTTATGGCTGGACACGTCGCGCCCGAAGCCGCCAACGGCGGCCCGATAGCGGCAGTCGCGGACGGCGACATCATCGTGTTTGACATTCCCAACAGGCAATTAAATGTCGAACTCAGTGCCGCAGACATCCAGAAGCGTCTTGCTGGGTGGAAGCCACCTGCTCCGCGCTACACAAGCGGTGTCATGGCCAAGTACGCTTTGCTGGTTTCTTCTTCTTCTCTCGGAGCAGTCACATCGGTGCCTGCTTCCTTTTCGGGAACAGCCCAACCTGTCTTGAACGCGAGGACTCTATGAAGCTTACCGGTGCCGAAATTCTTTGCGAATCGCTCACGCGTCTGGGCGTGCGCGAGGTCTTCGGCTATCCCGGCGGCGCCATTCTTCCGGTATATGACGCGCTCGGCAAATCTAAGCTGCACCACGTCCTTGTCCGCCACGAACAAGGCGCCACGCACATGGCCGACGGCTACGCGCGAGCCAGCGGTGGCATCGGCGTCGCCATGGCCACCTCCGGTCCGGGCGCAACGAACATGGTTACCGGCATCGCCACGGCGATGCTGGACTCTTCTCCGGTCGTCTGCATTACCGGGCAGGTCAGCAGCAAAGTCCTGGGCTCCGATGCGTTTCAAGAGATCGATATCACTGGCATCACCATGCCGATCACCAAGCACAACGTGGTGGTCACGAAAGCGGAGGACGTTGCACGGACCCTGCGGGAAGCCTTCCTGATCGCCAACAGCGGACGTCCCGGCCCGGTCCTTGTCGATATCACCAAAGACGCGCAACAGGCTTCCGCTGAATTCGACTGGGAAGCGACTGCGCCAAAACTTCCGCCAAAGCGCCGGCGTAACAATCACGATCAGGCCGAATTCGACCGCGCCGTCGAGATGCTAAACACCGCCAAACGCCCTATCATTCTTGCCGGTCACGGCATCATGGTTTCCGGCGCGATGCGCGCCTTTGAACAGTTCGTCCGCGCAGGTAATTATCCTGTGGCGATGACGCTCCTCGGCATCGGCTGCTTCCCTGCCAATGATCCGCTGAACCTCGGCATGATGGGCATGCACGGCGAGGCCTGGGTTAACAACGCTATTCAGGAAGCCGACCTCCTCATTGCCGTCGGCATGCGTTTTGACGACCGCGTCACCGGCGACCTGCGCACTTACGCGAAGAGCGCCCGCAAGATCCACATTGAGATCGACCGCTCAGAAATCAACAAGAACGTAAAAGTGGACGCCGCCCTCGTCGGCGATGCGCGTGAAGTACTCGAAAGACTCACGCCCCATCTCCAGACCTGCGACCACGGCGCATGGATTCGCCACGTCGCCGAATTGAAAGGCGATTCGGCGGTGCGCGATATCCAGAGCTTGCCCGACAACGGCCACCTCTACGCCGCGCATGTCATCAACGACATCTGGAAGGAAACTCGCGGCGAAGCCATCGTCGTCACCGACGTCGGCCAGCATCAGATGTGGGAGGCGCAGTATTATCACCACAATCGCCCCCGCACGCTGATCACTTCCGGCGGACTCGGCACGATGGGGTTCGCCCTTCCCGCCGCCATCGGCGCGAAGTTCGCGAAGCCCGATTCCGAAGTCTGGGTCGTCGTGGGCGATGGAGGCTTCCAGATGACCATGAGCGAACTGGCTACCATCGTCCAGGAAAAGATCAACATCAAGATCGCCATCATTAATAACGGCTTTCTTGGCATGGTCCGCCAGTGGCAAGAGTTCTTCTACGACAAGCGCTACGTCGCCACTCCGCTCGTCGCGCCGGATTTCGCCGCGCTCGCCAATGCCTTCGGTATCCGCGGCGAGCGCATCACCAAGCGTGGTGAAGTGGTTCCCACCATCCGCTCCGCGCGCGAATCAGCCGAAACCGTGCTGATCGACTTCCGCGTCGAACAAGAAGATTCCGTCTACCCCATGGTTGCCGCGGGCGCCTCATTGAGCGACATGATTCGCCGCCCGAACAATCCGCTCGTCGAAACGGCGACTGAGCCATAGGAAAAATAGAGAAAAACATGCAAACACTTGTCGCCTATGTCGAAAACAAACCCGGTGTCCTCAACCGCGTCTCTTCCCTTGCACGCCGCCTGGCCATCAATATCGATTCGCTCACTGTCGGGCCGACTGAGAACCAAGAAATCGCCCGCATGACCATCGTGGCACACACGGATGAAAGAGGTGCGCATCGCCTCGAAGCCAGCCTCGAAAAGCTCGTCGATGTCCTCCTTGCGGAAAATATTTCCACTCGCGCGCTTCTCGAGCGCGACCTGGCCTTGATCAAAGTCTCCGCAAATCAGCAGAATCGTCCCCATCTGATGGAATTGATCAAGGTTTTCCGCGCGCGTGTCGTCGATGTGGCTCCGGAATCGCTCATCATTGAAGTTTCGGGCACCGTCGATAAGATCGATGGCCTGCTCGAAGTGCTTCGGCCTTTCGGTGTGCTTGAAATGGCCCGCACCGGCCGGATTTCTATGACCCGCGGCGGCGATTTGCTGCAGCCACCGGTTTCGGAATCCGCAAGCTCCGAACTCGAATCCACTGGCTCCAAGATAAAGTGATTGCTCTTGGACCGAAACGAAAGTTACGAACATCCGGACGCCACGCGAGGGCGTCCTTAAAATAATCCCGCGCGATCGCAGCAAATGCTCGGCCGCATGACGGCCGGCGAGAGGAAAAGAATGGCAAATCTCTACTACGACAATTCCGCGGACCTTTCACTGATTCAGGCTAAGAAAGTCGCCATCATTGGCTACGGCTCACAGGGTCATGCGCACGCCCTCAATCTCCGCGACAGCGGCGTCTCTGTCCGCGTTGGCCTCCATGAAGGGAGCGCCTCGCGCGCCAAAGCGGAAAAGGAAGGCTTGACGGTCAACACGCCCGCAGATGCCGCTGCATGGGCTGACGTCATCATGATCCTCGCTCCGGACACCAAACAGCCCAAGCTATATCGCGACGCCATTGAGCCGAATCTCAAGCCCGGCAAGACTCTGATGTTCGCACACGGCTTCAACATCCGCTTCGGCACGATCAAGCCGCCTGCCCCCGTCGATGTCTCCATGATCGCTCCAAAAGCCCCTGGCCATCGCGTTCGCGAAGTCTTCACCGAAGGCGGCGGAACGCCTGCGCTCCTGGCGGTCGAGCAGGACGCCAGCGGTTTAGCGAAGGCGCTTGCCCTTTCTTATGCCAAGGGACTCGGCTGCACGCGCGCCGGCGTTCTGGAGACCACTTTTACCGAAGAGACCGAAACCGATCTCTTTGGCGAGCAGGCCGTACTCTGCGGCGGCGTGAGTGAATTGATCAAAGCGGGCTTCGAGACACTCACGGAGGCAGGCTACCAGCCCGAGGTCGCCTATTTCGAATGCCTCCACGAGCTCAAGCTCATCGTCGACCTGATTTACCGCGGCGGCCTCAGCTACATGCGTTACTCCGTCAGCGATACCGCCGAGCAGGGAGATTATTCCGCCGGACCGCGCATCATCACCCGGCAGACGCGGGAAGAGATGCGCAAGATCCTCGCGGAGATCCGCAACGGCAGTTTCGCAAAGGCCTGGGTCGAAGAAAATGAAAAGGGCTGCCCGAACTTCCTGGCCACGCGCCAGCGCGAGCAGCAACACTCCATCGAGCAACTCGGGCCCAGGCTTCGCGCCATGATGCCTTTCCTGCAGCCGGTGATCGCCCCGGGGTTGGAAATCAACGCTGCCGCATCGAAGAAATAATACTTAACCGTTTTACTTGCGATTTTTTGCTTTGCCGCGCCGAGCGCAGTTGACAGGCGGCCGGAAGTGGGCGATTCTCTCGCGTCATGATACGCAAAGATGCTCGTTCACTGGCAAACGCCGCTTCGCTTCGCGCCGTTCTTCGCTTACTGCTTCTCTCGACCCTGCTCATCGCCAAGGTCAGTGCGCAGTCTGATGCTTCTCTTCCCCAGCGCATCCAAAAAGTTATCAGCCGCCCCGAATTTGCTCACGCCAATTTCGGCATCGAGTTCTATTCGCTCGACACCGGCAAAGTCATCTACGCCCTCAATACTGACAAATTGTTCGTGCCTGCTTCGACCACGAAAATCCTCACCGAAGGCGCCCTCCTTGCCACGCTCGGCCCCGATTACCGCTTCCACACCCGCGTCTACCGTACCGGCCCAATCGACAAGCACGGCACACTCAAGGGTGACCTCATCCTTGTCGCAAGTGGCGATCCCAATCTTTCCAATCGCGTCCAGCCCGATGGCACTCTCGCCTTCGTCGATCAAGATCACTCCTACGGGGGTCCCGCTCTTCCCGGCGATCCTCTGCTGGTCATCCGGCAACTCGCAAAAGACGCCGCAGCCAAGGGCATTCGCAAGATCGAAGGACGAGTGGTGGTCGACGCCACTCTTTTCCCCGACGGCCCACGCGAAGGGGGCACAAACGTGGTTCTGTCCTCCATCATGATCAATGACAACGTCATCGATCTCATTGGCACGCCGGGCGCAAAGGCGGGCGATCCCGTCGCTCTCCGGTCCTCGCCACAGACGTCTTACATCAAATTCGTGAATCACCTGACCACCTCTCCCACGGGAATCAAGCTGTCCTTCGAACCGTCGGATATCGCTACAAATCCCGATGGTTCCGTCGTGGTCACACTTTCTGGGAGCTTGCCTGTCGGCATCACTCCCCAAACCGCGGCGATCGCTGCGCCATCGCCGACAAAGTTTGCGGAAACCGTATTCCGCGAAGCACTGTGGGCTGCAGGCATTCAGTTCAAGCTTGGCCCTGCGCCCAGCGGCATTGATTTTTCCTCCTACACACGTTTCTACTCGGCGGAGAATCAGGTCGCCGAGCACGTCTCGCCTCCACTCTCGGAAGAAATCAAAGTCACGCTCAAGGTCAGCCAAAACTTGCACGCCGGCATGGGGCCGTACCTTCTCGGCACTCTCGTTGCAAAAGATGCAAAGAGCCCTCTCGACGCTGGTTTCAAGCTCGAACATGATTTTCTTCAATCAGCGAAGCTCGATCTCTCCGGTGCCGCGCAAGGCGATGGAGCGGGCGGCGATTGGGCCGACCTTTTCAGCCCCGATTTCATGGTCCACTACCTCACTTACTGGACCACTCGCCCTGACTACCAAGTTTTTTTCAGGGCGCTCCCGATTCTTGGCAAAGACGGTACGCTCGCGAAAATTCAGACAAATTCCCCCGGCGCTGGTCACGTCTTCGCAAAAACCGGCACGTTCGGCTCCGAAGACAAGCTGAGCGGCAAGATGATGCTGAACGGCAAAGGCCTCGCCGGCTACGTCATCACCAAGGACGGTAAGAAACTTGCGTTCGCTGCCTACGTTAATCACGTCTCACTTGCCCCTGATCCGGATGCCGCGCAACAGGTGGCCGGCCAAGCCCTCGGAGAAATTGCCGCAGCGGCTTACGACACCAACCTGGAGAGTGCTGCGAGTTCAGGGAACTACGATCTCATCATACGCAACGGGCACATCATCGACGGCACTGGCAATCCCTGGTTCGCCGCCGATGTCGCCGTCAGCGGCGATCGCCTCGCCGCCATCGGCGATTTACGCGAAGCCCATGCCCAGCGCGAAATCGATGCCAAGGGCCGCATCGTCGCCCCTGGCTTCATTGACATGCTCGGTCAGTCCGAAGACTCTCTCCTCCTCGACAATCGTTCGCTGAGCAAGCTCTCCCAGGGGATCACCACGGAAATCACCGGCGAAGGCCATTCCATTGCTCCTCAAAATGAAAAGACCATCGCCCCTCAAAAACCGTTTCTCGACCACTACAAACTCACCATCGATTGGACCACTCTCGACGGCTATTTCCGCCGCCTCGAAAAGCAAGGCACGCCGCTCAACATCGGCACCTATGTCGGCTCCGCGCAGGTTCGCGAGGCTGTGATTGGCGACGACGATCGCGCTCCGACGCCCGCTGAACTGGATCAGATGAAATCCCTGGTCGAACAAGCTATGAAGGACGGCGCTCTCGGCCTTTCCAGCGCGCTCATCTATCCGCCGAACATCTACGCAAAGACGGACGAGCTTATAGCCCTCGCGCGAGTCGCCTCAAAATACGGCGGTCTCTATGCCACGCACATGCGCAGCGAAGGAGCTTCGGAAATGCCCGCACTCGCCGAAGCCATTCGCATCGGCCGGGAGGCCAATCTGCCGGTTGAAATCTTTCACCTCAAAGTCAGCGGCAAGCCCCGCTGGGGCAGCATGAAGAACGTCGTCGCCGCCATCCAACTCGCGCGCGACTCCGGCCTCGATATTGCCGCGGACATGTATCCCTATACTGCCGGCGCTACCGCGCTTGCTTCCGCGCTTCCGCCCTGGGCTGCTGATGGCGGAGTCCAGAAATTGCTCGAGCGCTTGAAAGACTCCGCCATTCGAACGCGCATCAAGAAAGACCTCACCGGCGATCATCCCGACTGGGAAAATCTTTACTACGATTGCGGCGGCGCTGCGGGCGTTCTTATCTCTTCCGTCCAGAATCCTGAGCTGAAGCAATTCGAAGGCAAGACCGTGGAAGACGTCGCCAAGTCCTGGAAAAAATCACCGGAAGACACGCTGATGGATTTCGTCCTTGCGGACCACGCACAAACCGACGCGATCTATTTTATGGCCAGCGAAGAAGACCTCCGCACCGGCCTAAGCCAGCCCTGGACCAGCATCGGCCTCGATGCCGGCGAAATGTCTCTTGACGGCCCCCTTTATGAACCACACGCCCATCCCCGCAGCATGGGCTCCATGCCGCGATTCCTCGGCCACTACGTCCGCGACGAACATCTCTTGTCCCTCGAAGCCGCGATTCGCAAGATCACTTCTCTTCCCGCCCAGCGCGAACACCTCGAGAACCGCGGCCTTCTAAGACCCGGCTACTTCGCCGACATCGCCATCTTCGACCCCGCAACCGTTATCGACCATGCCAACTTCACAAAGCCCGACCAGCTCTCCGTCGGCATCGACTACACCATCGTGAACGGTCAGATTGAATTCGATCATGGGAAATTGACCGGCGCGGCAGCCGGCCAAGTATTGCGTGGCCGCGGCTGGCACCTAGAAGCTCATTAAATCTAATAATTCAATGAAAAAAATCTACGCAGGTACCTCGGGTTGGGCGTACACGGCTTGGAAGCCCGACTTCTACCCTGCAAAGCTCAGTTCCGCCAAGTTCCTGAACTACTACGCCAGCCGTCTCAACTCTGTGGAAGTTAATTACACGTTTCGAATCCTGCCGACCAAGAAGCTGCTCATGGATTGGATTGCCGCAACTCCGCCCGGCTTCAAGTTTGCCGTCAAGGCGCACCAAACGATCACGCACATCAAACGTCTCCGCAACGTGATGCGGGTGACGTCGAAATTCATCACTTCCTTGCTTCCGTTGCAAAAGGCAAGCAAGCTTGGTCCGGTGCTGTTTCAATTGCCTCCAAATCTGAAATGCGACTTGCCGCTACTGACAGATTTCCTGGCTGGGCTGCCGCACCATGTGCGGATGGCCTTTGAGTTTCGCCACGATTCCTGGTTTCGAGACGATGTCTTTGCCAGTCTGCGCAAAGCAAATGTGGCTCTGTGTCTCGCGGAGAGCGGCAAACTGCAGACACCCGACGTCCACACTGCTGATTTTTCCTATTTGCGTATGCGCAAGGAGAAATACTCAGCCAAGGCTCTGAAGTCACTCAAACAGAAGATTCTAGATCTTGCTCAGAAAGGTGAAGTCTATGTCTACTTCAAACACGAAGAAACCCCGGAAAACGCCTTCCATGCGGAGGAGTTGCTGTAAGCGATCAATGTTCAATGCCGACGATCTGGTCTAGATCGCTCAGCTCAGTTTAGTTTTCCCCATCTCGGCCACTCGCCGCTCGTAAGTCATTTCCACCAGGCCGTGCTTTCCGTAATAGCGCAACACGATTTTATGTCCCGGCTCAATCTTCGCGCGTGTCTTGATCAGGGAATCAGAGAGCTCTACCCACTCCCCATTTACCAGATAATTTCCTTCCCAGCCGCGCAGTTCGAAACGCCCATCGTTCTTTAGAATCAGCGGCGCAGCTTTGCAGGGGATCACCTTCCCGCGCATCTTCGCCTGAGCGCACTGGTAGCGCCCGGAAACATCCACGGTTTGCGCTTTGGTTTGTGGCGTGAGGAGAAGTATGAGCGCAGCAGTCGCGATGCAACGCGCCAGAGTCAAGCCCACCCGGCCATCCCCCATTGGGATCTCCACTTCCAGGTCGCTTAGCTGCGGGCGGCAGTCCCTGGCCATTGGTACAGGTGCAATTCACCAACCAAGAAGCCCTAAAGTAACACGTTTAGTTTCAATGACTTACAACCTGGCCGCCCGGCCAGGAATGATCTGGGGAGTACAATACTTCCCCTCTAACCACCCCAGAGGGAACTCTTTTGCACCGCTGAGGCGGGCACTATTCCCTCCGAATTCAGCCCGTCGAACTATTCGAGTGGCACTTCCGCCACCGCTTGGCCTTGCGACTCTCGCAGGGGCAATTCCATCATGGGTTGTTTGGCATTTTCTCCCCAAGGCCCTAGAATGCAGAGGACGTGGGCCAGCTTTCGGGCTAAACTGATGTGCTGATCCCTCGTTTGCTACGTCACGGAGACCACCGATTTGTCTGAGCAGCGCCCAGCAATGCGGCACAGGGCACCGATTGCCCCCCGCGATCAGCGTCTCAAAGCGCAGATCGACGCCATCCTTGCCGCCCGCCACTCCGACCCCTTTGCCCTCCTCGGCCCGCATCCCGTTGACGGCAATTGGACGGTGCGCCTTTTCCTGCCTTGGGCCGCGGAAGCCTGCATTTCCTTGAAGTCTCCGGCCGTAGGAAGCGCCACGCTCTCCCCTGCCAAAGTCACCGACGCGGTGAAACTTCGCCCAGAGGGCTTTTTCGAAGCCACCTGGCCTTCCAACCAATCCGCTCCCCCTGCCCCGGGCAGTTACAAGATTCAGGGACGCACGCACTCCGGCGATTCATTTGAAATCTTCGACCCCTATGCCTTTCCCATCGTGCTCAGTGAATTCGATCTCTACCTCATGGGCGAAGGCCGCCACTACGACACCTACGAAAAACTCGGCGCCCATGTGATCACACTCGAAGGCGTCCGCGGCGTGCACTTCGCCGTTTGGGCCCCCAGCGCTAAACGCGTCAGCGTCGTGGGCGATTTCAACCGTTGGGACGGCCGCGTCCATCCCATGCGCGCCCGCGGCTCCTCCGGTCTCTGGGAAATCTTCGTCCCCGAGCTCACGGAAGGCGCCATCTACAAATATGAAATCGTCGGCCCCCGCGGCGACATTCTTCCCCTCAAAGCCGATCCCTACGCTTTCCGCTCTGAATTGCGCCCCAATACCGGCTCCGTCGTCGCCAGCCTGGAACATCACAAATGGGCCGACGCGGATTGGATCGCACAACGCGCGCAGAAAAATTGGTTCGAATCACCAATCTCCGTTTACGAAGTCCATCTCGGTTCCTGGCGCCGCATCCCGGAAGACCACGATCGCTGGCTCACCTACCGCGAGCTAGGCGATCAGCTTATCCCCTACCTCAAAGATCTCGGCTACACGCACATCGAACTGCTCCCCATCATGGAGCATCCCTACGACGGCTCCTGGGGCTACCAGACTCTCGGCTACTTTGCCGCCACCAGCCGTTTCGGCACTCCCGCCGAATTCATGGAATTCGTGGATCGCTGTCACCAAGCCGGCATCGGCGTCATTCTCGATTGGACCCCCGCGCACTTCCCCCGCGACACCCACGGCCTCGCCCAGTTCGATGGCACCCATCTCTACGAACATTCTGACCCACGCCAGGGCGCGCATCCTGACTGGGGCACGCTCGTCTACAACTACGGCCGCAACGAAGTCCAAAACTATCTCATTTCCAACGCCCTCTTCTGGCTCGACAAGTACCACATCGACGGCCTTCGCGTTGACGCTGTCGCCTCCATGCTTTATCTCGACTACTCCCGAAAGCCCGGCGAATGGGTGCCCAATCAATTCGGCGGCCGTGAAAATCTTCAGGCCATCGATTTCCTCAAGCGCATGAATGAAGTCGCACACGGCAAGTTCCCCGGCGTTCTCACCATCGCCGAAGAATCCACCTCCTGGCCTGCCGTCTCACGCCCTACCTATCTCGGCGGTCTCGGCTTCAGCTTCAAATGGAACATGGGCTGGATGAACGACACGCTCAAATATTTTTCTCACGATCCCGTTCATCGCAAATACGAGCACAACAAGCTCACCTTTTCTCTTCTCTACGCCTTTACCGAAAATTTCCTCCTCCCTTTCTCTCACGATGAAGTTGTCCACGGAAAAAGCTCGCTCCTCCACAAAATGCCCGGGGACATGTGGCAGCAATTCGCCAACCTCCGGCTGCTCTACGCCTATCAATACGCTCACCCTGGAAAGAAACTCCTCTTCATGGGTCAGGAGCTCGCCCAGCGCCACGAGTGGAGCGAAGCTCATAGCCTCGACTGGCATCTCCTCCAGCACGATTCCCACCGCGGCATCCAGCGCCTCGTCGCCGATCTCAACCATCTTTACGCCGCCGAACCCGCCCTCCATCAGGTCGAGTTTGACTGGCACGGTTTCGAATGGATTGACGCCAACGACGCCGACAACAGTGTTCTTTCCTTCCTCCGCCGCGGCAAAAATCCCGAAGACCTCATCGTCGCCATCGTCAACGCTACACCCGTGGTCCGCGGCGGCTATTGTCTCGGCGTTCCCCATCCCGGCTTCTACCGCGAAATCATGAACACCGACGCCGCCCACTACGGCGGCTCAGACGTCGGCAACATGGGCGGACAGCAAGCTGCCCCTCAGCCCGCCCAGGGCCGCCCCTGTTCCCTCGTCCTCACTCTCCCGCCCCTCGCCGCCATCTATCTCAAGTGGACACCGAAATCCTGAGGAAGTTCATCAAACAAGAGAATGACCGAACGAGTACATGACCAAACAGAGAAACAACACGTAACACCTGGCCCCTCCAGGGAGCTGATTTTGTATTTCGATCCCAAGGTCCTCAACTGGTCCAGCATCGTCTTTGCCGTACTGCAAAGCGTGTGCAGTGCCGTCATCGCCATCA
>WNFD01003197.1_pt1 | contig 16422 bp, 15 predicted proteins | sample 5400491 | NCBI WGS metagenome assembly WNFD01 (sample SAMN13153343, study PRJNA577476) | soil metagenome | isolation source: 120 cm saprolite under Douglas fir tree site 2 hole 2 replicate 2 | place: USA:California | collected 2015-04-18 | reverse complement strand
AGCGTCAGCTGATGCGCACTTTCGAGAAGCACACGCTCGACGATCAGGTCCACAACATTACCACGTTGTGGTGGTACCGGATCGTCCCGTACCGCTCTTACGTCAAGGGGTGGAAGATCAGTCCCAGCCATTTCGTCAACCAGGACCTGGCAACGATCTGGCTCGATAAGTAAGTCAAGATCCGCTTTTCCAGCCGCCAGATACCGGGAACCCGTTCTTGACACTGGAGTGTGTTTGACCGCTTCATCGAAGGCGAAGCCGGGTCAGCCGGCGTCGAAACGCAAAACGGGAGGCTCAAAATGATCGGCCGGCTGTTTACGACACTCGTAATGCTGCTGTTCGCGTTTGTCGCGTTCTGGGACAACGCGCTTGATGCCGGCTATTATTTTACCACCATAACCGGCTTCCTGTTCCTTTTCCTCGCGGTCGTGATTTGGTTCAAATGGGCGACCATCGGACGCATTTTTTATGCCGCGGAGGGAGATGATCCGATCATCGGGACGGCCGCCAAAGTCGTCGGTCGCATGGGATTCCGGCGGCACGATCCGTCGTCGCGCCCCTCGCCTTCGTCCAACCGATAGCGGCCGGGTTTGTAAAGTATAATATCGCCTTTCGATAGCTCGACAGGTGGGCTGCCGCGGTCTAATGAATACGAAACGGCCACGGGGTAAGCGATGGGATTGTGCGGCGGGCTTGTCGCGGGCGCCGCCGCGGCGCTGCTTCTGGCGCTGCCGGCAAATGCCGAGGAGGTGCCCAAACGCGGCGGCACGCTGACCTACATGATCCCGGCCGATGCGCCGCCGAGCTTGGACGCGCATCGCGAGAGCACCTATGCGACGATGCACGCGGTTGCTCCGTTCTATAGCGCCCTCATACGCATCAACCCGGAGAACCCGTCCGCGACGACCGATTTTGTCTGCGATCTGTGCACCGAGATGCCGGTTCCGACCGATGGGGGCACGACCTACACCTTCAAGATCCGCCAGGATGTGAAGTTTCACGACGGCTCGCCGCTCACTGCCGCCGATGTCGCCGCGAGCTTCAACGAGATCATCTTTCCGCCCGAGGGGGTGCTGAGCGCGCGCGCCGCCAATTATCTGATGGTCGACAAGGTCGCCGCGCCCGATCCGGCGACAATTCTGTTTCATCTCAAATTCGCGACCGGCGCTTTTCTGCCGGCGCTCGCCAATCCGTTCAACCTGGTTTACCAGAAAGCGATCCTCGACAAGGACCCGCACTGGTACGAGAAGAACGTGATGGGCTCGGGCCCCTTCAAATTCGCCGGCTACGAAACCGGGCAGTCGATCAAGGGCGAGCGCAACCCCGATTACTATACTAAGGGCCTGCCTTATCTCGACGGCTTCGTCGGGATCTATGCGGACAAGCAGGCAACCCGGGTCGATGCGATCCGCGCCGACCGTGCGGCGATGGAGTTCCGCGGCATGCCGCCATCGGCCCGCGACGAGCTGGTCAGTGCGCTCGGCGACAAGATCGTCGTCCAGGAGGGCGATTGGGACGTCGCCAGCGCGGTGACGCCCAACCACCAGAAAAAACCGTTCGATGATGTCCGGGTGCGCCGTGCGCTGACCCTGGCGATCGATCGTTGGGGTGGGGCTCCAGGCCTCTCCAAGATCGCCATCGTGCACACGGTCGGCGGCATGGTCTTTCCGAGTTCGCCCTTGGCGGCGACCAAGGAGGAGTTGCAGCAGATGGCCGGCTATTGGCCCGACATCGAAAAGTCGCGAGCCGAGGCAAGACGGCTGCTCAAGGAGGCGGGGGCGGAGGGGCTCAGCTTCGAGCTCCTCAATCGCAACGTCGACCAGCCCTACAAATACGTCGGCGCCTGGCTCGTCGACGAATGGAGCAAGATCGGGCTTCACGTGACGCAGCGGGTGGTTCCGAGTGGCCCGTGGTTCGAGGCGATGCGCAATGGCAATTTCGATGTCGTCGTCGAGGCCCCCGGCTATGGGATCGTCAACCCGCCGCTCGACGTGCAAAAGGCCCTGCCGGCCTCGCTCTCCTCGGAGAATTATGGCCATTACGAGGACCCGAAAGAGGTCGAGCTCTATGATAAGATGCTGCACGAGACCGATCCGGCGAAACAGCGCGTCCTGATGCGGCGCTTCGAGACCTACGTGCTCGACGAAGAGGTGCATGAGATCTGGGCGTTGTGGTGGCACCGGATCGTGCCGTACCGGTCCTACGTGAAGGGCTTCAAGATCGCGCCGACGCATTTCATCAACCAGGATTTGGCAAGGATCTGGCTCGACAAATAACGGGTCGGCAAAAAACGACAATGACGACGAACGGGAGGAAGTGATGGTGGTGCAAGGTTTCGCAGGCGGCCTCGTCGCACTGCTCGCGGTCGCGCTGGCGGGGTCGGCGAGCGCCGCGGAAACACCGAAACGCGGCGGGATCCTCAACTACGTCATCCCGGCGGACGCACCGCCGAGTTTCGACGGGCACCGCGAGACGACCTTTGCGACGGCGCAGTCGGCCGCCCCGTTCTACAGCGTCCTGATCCGCGTCAATCCGGCGAACCCGGGTTCAACCACCGACTTCGTGTGCGATTTGTGCACGGCGATGCCGCCGCCGAGCGGTGAAGGCGACACCTACGTCTTCAAGATCCGCGAAGGCGTCAAATTCCATGACGGCTCGTCCTTAACCGCTTCCGACGTGGCGGCGAGCTGGAACCGTATCGTCTTCCCGCCGGAAGGCATCCTCAGCGCGCGCAAGAGCCATTTCATGATGGTCGACAAGATCGAGGCGCCGGATCCGACGACCGTCGTTTTCCATCTGAAATTCGCCACCACCGCGTTTCTGCCGGCGCTCGCCGATCCGTTCAACTTCATCTACCGAAAAGAGGTCCTCGACAAGGACCCGCACTTTTATGAAAAGAACATAGTCGGCTCCGGGCCGTTCAAACTCACCGGTTTCGAGATCGGCCAGTCGATCAAGGGCGAGCGCAATCCCGAATACTATCAGAAAGGACTGCCGTATCTCGACGGCTTCAACGCGATCTATGCTGACAAGCAGGCGGTACGGGTGGCTGCGCTGCGCAGCGACCGTGCGGCCATTGAATTTCGCGGCTTTCCGCCGACCGTGCGCGACGAACTGGTCGGTGCGCTCGGCAACGGGATCACGGTGCAGACCAGCGATTGGAACTGCGGCAGCTTTATCGAGCCCAATCACAAGAAAAAGCCGTTCGATGACGCCCGGGTGCGGCGCGCGCTGACCCTGGCGATCGATCGCTGGCATGGCGCCCCCGAGATGGCCAAGATCGCCAATGTCCATACGGTCGGCGGCATCGCTTTTCCGAACGCGCCGCTGGCGGCCAGCGAGGAAGAGCTCCAACAGCTCGCCGGATACTGGCCGGACATCGAGAAATCGCGGGCCGAAGCGCGCCGCTTGCTGAAGGAAGCCGGAGCGGAAGGGCTGAGCTTCGAATTGCTGAACCGCAACATCGACCAGCCCTACAAATACAACGGCACCTGGGTCATCGACGAATGGAGCAAGATCGGCCTCCACGTCACCCAGAAGGTTGCGCCGACCGGTCCGTGGTTCGAAGCGATGCGCAGCGGCAATTTCGACGTCGTCCTCGCCGGCAACTGCCAGGCCGTGGTCAACCCTCTCATCGACGTGCAACGGTACCTGCCGACCTACGCCGCCAATTACGGGCAGTTCGAAGACCAGCCGGAAGTCGATCTCTACGATAAGATGCTGCGCGAGACCGATCCCCAGAAACAACGCAGCCTGATGCGCACCTTCGAGAAGCATGTTCTCGATGACCAGGCGCACGAGATCTTTCTGTTATGGTGGTACCGGATCGTTCCGTACCACGCCTACGTCAAGGGCTGGAAGATCAGCCCAAGCCATTACCTCAACCAGGATCTGGCAACGGTATGGCTCGACAAATAGAGGGCGGCGACGACAACCAGCGAGAGATCGAAGAATGATCGCGAACCTTGGGACAACGCTGCCATTCGCACTGCGGGTCGCCGCCGGCCTCTTTGCTGCGCTCGCCCTGGGGCTGCCGGCAGCGGCCGAGGAGACGCCGAAACATGGCGGCATCCTCAGCTATATGATCCCGGCGGACGCCCCGCCGAGCTTCGATGCGCACCGCGAGGTGACCTACGCGACGATCCATTCGGCCGCGCCGTTCTACAGTACGCTGATCCGGATCAACCCGCTGAACCCGGGCTCGACGACCGACTTCGTGTGCGATCTGTGCACCGAGATGCCAACGCCGACGGACGGCGGCAAGACCTACACCTTTAAGATCCGCAACGGGGTCAAGTTCCACGACGGCTCGCCGCTGAGCGCAGCGGACGTCGTGGCGAGCTGGAACAAGATCATCGACCCACCTGAAGGCGTGACCAGCGCGCGCCAGAGCTTTTTCATGATGGTCGACAAGGTCGAGGCGCCGGACGCCGCGACCGTGGTGTTCCGCCTGAAATTCGCCACCTCGGCCTTCCTGCCGGCGCTCGCCGACCCCTACAACTGGATCTACAAAAAGGCGAACCTCGACAAGGATCCGCGCTGGTACGAGAAGAACATTGAGGGCTCGGGGCCGTTCAAATTCGTCGCCTACGAAATCGGCCAGTCGATCAAGGGCGAGCGCAATCCCGATTATTATCACAAGGGCTTGCCGTATCTCGACGGCTTCATCGGCATCTATGCCGACAAGCAGGCGGTCCGCGTCAGCGCGATCCGTGCCGACCGTGCCGCGATCGAGTTCCGCGGTCTGCCGCCCTCGGCGCGCGACGAACTGGTTAGTGAACTTGGCGACAAGATCACCGTGCAGGAGAGCGACTGGAATTGCGGCGCGTTTGTGACGCCCAACCACAAGAAAAAGCCGTTCGATGATGTCCGTGTTCGCCGCGCCTTGACCCTCGCGATCGACCGCTGGCACGGCGCGCCGGAGCTCTCCAAGATCGCCATTGTGCACACGGTGGGTGGCGTTGCCTTTCCTGCGTCGCCGCTGGCGGCGACCAAGGAGGAGCTCGAGAAGCTCGCCGGCTATTGGCCCGATATCGAGAAATCGCGGGCCGAGGCGAAGCGTCTGCTGAAGGAAGCCGGGGCGGAAGGGCTCACCTTCGAGCTCTTAAACCGGGGCGTCGACCAGCCCTACAAATACAACGGCATCTGGACGATCGACCAATGGAGCAAGATCGGGCTGCACGTCACTCAGCGCGTGGTGCCGACCGGTCCTTGGTTCGAAGCGATGCGCGCCGCCAATTTCGACGTCACGATCGACGGCAATTGCAACAATGTTCCGAACCCGCTGCTCGATGTGCAAAAATACCTACCGAGCGCGGTCTTTACCGAGAACTACGGGAATTTCGAGGATAAGGCCGAGGTCGACCTCTACAATCAGATGCTGCGCGAGACCGACCCGGCCAAACAACGCACGCTGATGCGCCAATTCGAGAAACATGTGCTCGATGACCAGGCCCACGAGATCTTCCTGTTGTGGTGGTACCGCACGGTTCCGCACAGGTCTTATGTGAAGGGCTGGAAGATCAGCCCGAGCCATTACCTCAACCAGGATCTGGGAACCGTCTGGCTCGACAAGTAGCCGCCGACTGGGATCAACCGAACGGCAGCGGGAGGAAGCGATGGAATTCGGGTTGCGATGGTGCGCGGCAGCTCTCGCCGCAATACTTGCGGTGGCGGCGCCGGCGTTGGCAGAGACCCCGAAGCGGGGCGGCACCCTGACCTATGTGATCCCGGCCGACGCACCGCCGAGCTTCGACGGCCACCGCGAGGGTACCTTCGCGACGCTGCACGCGACCGCCCCGTTCTACAGCGTCTTGATCCGCGTCAACCCGGACAACCCGTTGTCGACCATGGATTTCGTGTGCGATCTGTGCACCGAAATGCCGGCGCCGACCGATGAGGACGCGACCTACACCTTCAAACTGCGCGACGGGGTCAAGTTCCACGACGGGTCGCCGTTGACCGCATCCGACGTGAAAGCGAGCTGGGAGCACATCATCCACCCGCCGGAAGGCGTCATCAGTCCGCGCCAAAGCTGGTACACGATGGTCGACAAGATCGAGGCGCCGGACGCGAAAACCGTCGTGTTCCGGCTAAAATTCGCGACCAATGCCTTTCTGCCGGCGCTCGCCGATCCGTTCACTTTCATCTACCAGAAGGCAAACCTCGACAAGGACCCGCGCTGGTACGAGAAGAACATATCAGGCTCGGGCCCGTTCAAATTCGTCGCCTACGAGACCGGCCAGTCGGTCAGCGGAGTGCGCAACCCCGATTATTATCATTCGGGCCTGCCCTATCTGGACGGCTTCACGGCGATCTTTGCGGCCAAGCAGGCGACGCGGATCGACGCGATCCGCAGCGATCGCGCGGCGATGGAGTTCCGCGGCCTACCGCCTTCGGCGCGCGACGAGTTGGTCGATGCGCTCGGCGACAAGATAGCAGTGCAAGAGAGCGACTGGAACTGCGGCAGCATGGTTCAGTTCAATCACCAGAGAAAACCGTTCGACGATGTTCGCGTGCGGCGGGCCTTGACCCTGGCGATCGACCGCTGGCGGGGCGCCCAGGCGCTTTCCAAGATCGCCAACGTGCATACGGTCGGCGGTATCGTCTTTCCCGGGTCGCCGCTCGCCGCGACCAAAGAGGAGCTCGAGCGGATCGCCGGATATTCGCCCGACATCGAAAAGTCGCGCGCCGAGGCCAAGCGGCTGTTGAAGGAGGCCGGGGCCGAGGGTCTCAGCTTCGAGCTTTTGACCCGAGGGGTCGATCAGCCCTACAAAACCGTCGGCATCTGGCTCGTCGATGAATGGAGCAAGATTGGGCTACATGTCACACAACGTGTGGTCCCGTCCGGCCCATACATCGAGGCGCAACGGGCCGGCAATTTCGAGGTGTTTTCCGGTGCCAATTGCCACGGGGTACCCAACCCGTTACTCGACGTGCAAACATATCTACCTGACTCATACTTTGCCGGGAATTATGGGTTCTTCGAGGATCCGAAGGAAGTCGCGCTCTACGAAAAGGTGCTGCGCGAGACCGATATTGCCAAACAGCGCGCACTTATGCGTGATTTTGAAAAATACGTCCTCGACGACGAGGCTCACTCGATATACCTGATGTGGTGGTACCGGATCATCCCCTACCGATCCTACGTGAAGGGCTTCAAGATCAGCCCGAGCCATTACATCAACCAGGATTTGGCGACGCTATGGCTCGACCGCTAATGGATGGGTTGTAGACGCATGTATCGCTACATCATCAGTCGGGTGCTGCTGGTGTTCCCGACGCTGATCGGGGCGGCGGCGCTGGTGTTTCTGCTGATGCGCCTGGTTCCGGGCGACATCTGCCTCGTGCGTCTCGGTTCGGGCGGCTCCGGCTTCACCGCCCAGGCCCTCGCCACCTGCCATGCCGAGATCGGGCTCGACCGCCCATGGATGATGCAGGTCCATGATTTCCTGCAGCAGTTCGTGCAATTGCCGGCTGCATTGTGGACATTTATCAAGGGCGTACTCCAGTTCCTCGATTACCTATGGGCACTGGCGCGGTTCGATTTCGGCACCTCGATGTGGTCGGGGAAGCCCGTCATCATCGAGATCGCCACCCGCTTTCCGATTTCGCTCGAAGTGGCGGTGATGGCGACGATTATCGCGGTCACCATCGCGATCCCGCTCGGCACGATTTCGGCGTTGAAGCAGAACACCTGGATCGACCTCGTGGTCCGCACCTTCTCGATCGCCGGGCTGGCAACGCCGGCATTCTGGCTCGGTATCGTGTCGATCCTCATCGTGCTCGACCTCACCCAGGCGATCTCCGGCCATCCGTGGATGCCGCCGATCGATTATGTTCCCTTGTGGCGGGACCCCCTCCGCAATTTGTCGATCGTGATGCTCCCGGCATTGACGATCGGCTACCGCTATGCCGCGGTGTCGATGCGCATGACCCGCTCGGCGATGCTCGAGGTGCTGCGCGAGGACTATATCCGCACCGCGCGCGCCAAGGGGCTGATCAACCGGATCGTGATCAACCGGCATGCGCTGAAAAACGCGCTGTTGCCGGTCGTCACCGTGATCGGCATCGAGTTCGCGTTTCTGCTCGGCGGCCTCGTCGTCACCGAGCAGGTGTTCAACCTGAACGGCATCGGCCGGTACATGGTGCAGTGCGTGCAGAATCAGGATTACACCGCAACCCAGGCATTGGTAATGCTGACTGTCACGATCGCGGTATTGAGCAACCTAGCGGTCGACCTGCTCTATGCCTGGCTCGATCCGCGCATCCGCCTGGCTTGAGTTTAGTGGCCTGAGAGGGCTGATCATGAGCATCCTCGAACAGACCCCGACGAGCGCCGCCGTTCTGGTCGACGAGCACGGTCTGACACCGCGCGGCCCTATCGCGATTGCCTGGACCTTCCTGCAGCGCCAGCCGGTCGGCGCGATCGGCATGGTGCTCGTGCTGGTCTTTGGGCTCGCCGGCATCTTCGCCGAATGGATCGCGCCCTACAGCCCGACCGCCAACGACTTTGCCGTGATGACCGAACCGCCGGGCTGGTCGCATTGGCTCGGTACCGACCAGCTCGGGCGCGATCTGTTGTCGCGCATCCTGTTCGGCGCGCGCACGGCGTTTATCGTCGGGCTGACCTCGGCCTTAGTCGGCGGGTTCAGCGGCCTCGTGATTGGGGTCGCCAGCGCCTATTTCGGCGGCCAGCTCGATCTGTGGCTGCAGCGCCTCTTGGACATCGTGATGGCGTTCCCGCTGATCATCATGGCGCTGGCCGTCGTCTCGATCTTCGGCACCGGGATCCAGAACGTGATCGTCGCGATCACGATCCCCTTGATCCCGCGTTGCGCGCGGGTGGTGCGATCGAGCGCGCTGGCGATCCGCGAAGTGCCCTATGTCGATGCCGCGCGCGCCCTCGGCTTCGGCCATACCCGGATCATCATGTGCCATATGGTGCCCAATGTTATGGGGCCGTTCCTGGTGATCATCACCGCCTTTGTCGGGCAGGCGATCCTCGCCGAGGCCGCGCTCTCCTATCTCGGGCTCGGCGTGCAGGAGCCGGTGCCGGCCTGGGGCTTGATGCTGCAAGGCGGCGCCGAGGAATACGCGACGACGGCGCCGTGGATCGCCGTCTTCCCGGGCCTGGCGATCATGCTGACCGTGTTCGGCATCAACCTGTTCGGCGACTCGCTGCGCGACGTGCTCGACCCCAAGATGCGCGACCGCTGAGCCGGACCTTCTTCGAGTTCCCCCTCCATCGAGATTGCTTCGTCGCTGCGCTCCTCGCAATGACGCCTCTTTTTTGCTGTCATTGCGAGCAAAGCGAAGCAATCTCGTGAAGCGGGGACTTACCGCTCGCGAGCATCCGCTTGTATCCGCAACAAGGATTTTACCCTCTCCCCCGCTGGCCGGGGGAGAGGGAAGGGTGAGGGGGCCGAGCAGCACAAAATGCCCTAATTCCGCTTCACTCGATCGCATCGAGCGCACTCTCTGCGGCGGCACCCCCTCACCCTGCCCTCTCCCCCCGATGCCGGGGGGAGAGGGAGAAAAGAGGGCGACCGGACGCGATTCAATCTCACCCGACATTGCTCTAGCCTGGCGGTTGCGAACGAGCGGCTGAATTCCTATTTTGTTCCCATGAATCAGCCGAGCAGCGTGAAGGTGGCAAACCGCGCTATTCAACTTATCGGCGAATCGATCGTGATGTCGGCCAGAAAGATCACGCGGGAGGAAAGTGTAACGAAACCTCCAGTTGTGCGGAGATGGCGATGAGCTGGCAGCCGGAACTCGACGAGCTGCGCGAGCGCGAGCGGCTCGCCCGCGAACTCGGCGGCGCCGACAAGATCAAGCGCCAGCATGACGCCGGCAAGCTGACTATCCGCGAGCGGATCGACAGCTTGGTCGACCCTGCGAGCTTTCACGAAATCGGCGCGATCGCCGGCCGGGCGCATTATGACGATGAGGGCCAGCTCGCCAAGTTGGTGCCGTCCAACTGCGTGATGGGGCGGGCCGCGATCGACGGGCGGCCGGTCGTTGTGGTCGGCGACGATTTCACGGTGCGCGGCGGCTCGGCCGATGCGACGATCCGCGAAAAGCCGCTGATGGCCGAGCAGATGGCGCATGATCTGCGCTTGCCGATCATCCGCATCATCGAAGGCTCGGGCGGCGGCGGGTCGGTCAAGACGATCGAGACCACCGGCCGCGCCAACCTGCCCGGGCGGGTCGGCTCCAACCTGCCCTATTACTACACCACCGCCAATCTCGGGCAGGTCCCGGTCGTCGCGCTCGGCCTCGGCTCGGTCGCTGGATTGGGCGCCGCACGGATGGCGGCGAGCCATTATTCGATCATGACGAAGAGCACCTCGGCCCTTTTCGTCGCCGGGCCGCCGGTGGTCAATGCACTTGGCGCAAATCTCGACCGGTTCGAGCTCGGCGGCTGGGAGATTCAGACCCGTTGCGGCGCGGTCGATCACGCGGTCGATAGCGAGGAGGAGGCCTTCGCCTGCACCCGGCGTTTCCTCTCCTACCTGCCGTCGTCGGTCTACGAGGTCGCACCGCACGCCGCACCGACCGACGACCCCGAACGGCGCGATGAATTCCTCTTCGAGGCGATCCCGCGCGAGCGCCGCCAAGTCTACAAGATGCGCCCGATCGTCGAGGCGGTCGTCGACCGGGGCTCGTTCTTCGAGATGGGCCGGATGTTCGGCCGCCCGATCATCACCGGCCTCGCCCGCATCGACGGGTTGCCGGTGGCGGTGATGGCGAGCGACCCGTTCTTCTATGCCGGGTGCTGGACCGCCGACGCCTGCGACAAGATCATCCGCTTTGTCGACCTCGCCGAAACCTTTCACCTGCCGATCGTCTATTTGTGCGATTGCCCCGGCTTTCACATCGGGCTGGAGGCGGAGAAAACCGCGACGATCAGGAAGGGCGTGCGGGCGATGGCCGCCGTCAACCAATCGAGCGTGCCGTGGTGCACGTTTCTGCTGCGCAACGTCTTCGGCGTCGCCGGCGCGGTCAACCAGCCCTCCGGGCGGTTTTCGATCCGCTATGCCTGGCTGTCGGGGCGCTGGGGCTCGTTGCCATTGGAAGGCGGGATCGAGGCCGCCTACCGCGCCGAGATCGCGGCGGCCCCCGACCCCATCGCCAAACGCGCCGAGATCGAGGACCGCCTGGAAAAGCTGCGCTCGCCGTTTCGCACCGCCGAAGCGTTCTGGATCGAGGAGATCATCGACCCGCGCGACACCCGCAAGCTCCTCGTCGAATTCGCCCGCCTCGCCGAAAAGCTCCGCCGCCCCGGCGAGAGCGCCTTCTGCATGCGGCCGTAAAACCCGCTTTCCTGTTGGCACGAGATTGCCGCGTCGCTCCGCTCCTCGCAATGACAGCCTCCCTTGTTGTCATTGCGAGCGAAGCGAAGCAATCTCGGGCCGCCTACGAACGAGGAGCACCCGATGCTGGAAGTCGAACATGCGGCCGATCTGAAAGCCTATGAAGGCAAGGAGATCGGGGTCAGCGACTGGTACACGGTGACCCAGGAGCAGATCGACAAATTCGCCGACGCCACCGGCGACCACCAATGGATCCATGTCGATGTCGAGCGCGCCAAGCGCGAGATGCCGGGCGGCAAGACGATCGCCCATGGCTGGCTGACGCTGTCATTGGTGCCGCGCCTGGCGTCGACCTTGTACCGGGTCAAGCACCGCTCGCGCGGCCTCAATTACGGCGCCAACCGCGTGCGTTTCACCGGCATGGTGCCGGCCGGCTCGCGCATCCGGCTGCGCCTCACGATCAAGTCGGTCGAGCCGGTCGACAACGGCGGGACGCGGATTACCTCCGACGGCACGATGGAGGTCGAAGGTGCCGCCCGCCCGGTCCTCATCGCGGAGACGATCGGCGTCAGCTACGAGTGAGGCCTGGTCAGCGGCCGGTCGCGCGATCACTGCGCTCCGAGGCTCGCAACGCGGTCTCGACGAAGTTGCGCAAACCCGGGCTGCCACCGAGCGTCAACCCGGCAAGAAATGCGGCGGCAAAGGTATAATAGGGGTGGGCCTCGGCGGCCGCCGCGGTCTCGCGTGCCGCGCGCGTGCCGAGCTCTGAGGCGATACCCGCCTCGCCTGCGACAGCCCGGCCGGTGCGCCGCTGCCAGTAGGCGGCGAGGATCCGCGCCGCGATGATGACCAGCACGGCGAGAGCGAGCAGGGCGAGGCCGACGATCAGCGCCGCGAGTTCCGGCGGCGCCGGCATCGCCAGCAGGTAAAGGTAGAGCGCACCGATCAGAAACCCGCTCGCCGTAATGACGCAGGCGAGCGCGACCAGCGCGGGCACGACCGCGAGCGCCAGACGCGACAGCAAACCGGTCACCCGACGCACCGATGAAGCGGGGGGCTCGTTCTAGCCGCGCCGCCCGCTGAACAGCATGCCGATCGCAATCCCGGCGCCGAACGCGGTCATCGCCGAAACCAGCGGCCGCTCCTCGATTTCATGGCCGACCTGCTGCGCCTGCCGTTTGACCTCCAGCCACATCCGTTCCGCCGTGGCGAGCGCCGAATCGTGCCCGTTGGGCCATTCGCCGGTCAACTCGCGCACCTTCTCTATCGTGGCGTTGAGGTCGCTCTGCAGCCGCTCGATTTCGGTCCGGAGTTCCGTTACATCCGGTGCGGTAGCCGTCGCCATCGCAATCTCCATCGTTTCGCCGACGCGCTATTAAACGTCGCGCGAGGGTGAAGGTTGCAGCACCGCGCCGACCATCGGAAATTGCCGCTGGTCAGCCGACCAGCACGGCTTTGCCGATGACCTTGCGGTCGATGACCGCCTGGATCGCATCGCCCGCGCGCTCGAGCGGGAAGCGGTGCGAGATGCGCGGCCGCAGCTTCCCCTGTCCGGCCAGCTCGACCAGCGTCTTCATGTTGGCGCGGCCGATCTCGGGCTGGTGCTCGGTCACCCCGCCGAGGCGCACGCCGATGACTTCGAGGCCCTTGATCAATAGGTAGTTGGTGCGCGGCGTCGACGGACCGCCGCCAAGGAAGCCGAGCACGAGTATGCGCCCACCCCAGGCGAGGCAGCGCAGCGACTCGTCGAACACATCGGCGCCGATCGGGTCGTAGACAATGTCGACCCCGTCATGCGCGCCGGTCAGCTCTTTGACCCGCTCGCGCAGCCCGGCCCGGTAGTCAATTGCGTAATCGGCGCCCTCCTCGAGGCAGGCGGCGCGTTTTTCCTCGGTGCTGGCGGTGGCGATGACGGTGGCGCCGAACAGCTTGGCGACCTGGATCGCGGCGATGCCGATGCCGCCGGCGGCGCCGTTGATCATCACCCAATCGCCCGTCTTCATCCGGGCGCGCTGCACCAGCGCGTGATAGGCGGTCATGTAGGCGCCGCGGAACACCGCCGCCTGTTCGATGCTCGTGCCCTGGGGCACGGGGTCGCAATCATCGGCCCGAGCATTGCCGAGCTGGGCGAAGGCGCCCAGCCGGTGCCGACTCATGATGCGGTCGCCCGGCTTGAAGCCGGCGACGCCCTCGCCGACCGCGACGATTTCGCCGGCCCCCTCATTGCCCGGGACGAAGGGCGGCTCGGGCCGAAACTGGTATTTCCCGGCCAGCATCAAAACATCGACATACTGAACGCCGCGCGCGGCGATCCGCACCTGCACCTCGCCGGCGCCGGGCGGCGGCGGGTCGGGCAGCTCGCGCAGCGCCAGCACCTCGGGCCCGCCAAACGCTTCGCAGACAACGGCTTTCATGGGCTTTGCCCTCCAACGCGATCGCGCGATGCTATCGCTCTGCGCCGATCAGGCGCAACCGGGCGCCGATCTCAGCGACGGACCGCGGGCCTCCGGCCCGCATGCGACCGGGATGGAAGCGGTCCTTTGTTCACTGCGGCAGCGCGAGTCGCACCCAGTCGCCCTCCGGAGTTAAGTGGGCGCCGAGCGGGGCGCTCTTCGCGACGATGCGGTCGAGTGTCGCTCCCTCCGCGACGAGCGCGCAGGGCACGGTTTCATTGGCCGCGTTGTGGCGCACGAAACGGAAGTACGCCGCCGCGACCCCGGCCGGCCCGATCTCGATACGCGCCATCATGCCGATCCAGTCGCCGTGGCGTCGGCCGCCATGGCCGGTATGGAACGAGAAGCTGCCGAGCCCGTAGAAGATCGGCTTGCCGCGATAAAGCTCGACCGGCAGCGAGTAATGCGGCCCGTGTCCGATGACAATGTCGGCGCCGGCATCGATCGCGGCGTGCGCGATCTCGCCCATATAATCGAGCACCTCCTCGCCGAGCCCCCAATGGCACGAGGCAACCACGATATCGACCTCGCGGCGCAAACCGGCGATGTCGTCGGCAAAGGCAGCGAGGTAGGCGCGGTCGGCCCAGGTCAGGATGATCGGCGCGATGCCCGGGCGGTTCATCGGTGGCACCTCTGGACGGGCCTTGTGCGCCGGCACCTGGTAGGCGGTATGGCCGGGGATGACCGCGATGCCGCCGGCGTGCGGGGTCGCCTCGTGATTGGTCGGCCAATAGACCGAGCTGCGCTGGACAACGCCGATGCTGAGCCCGCTTGCCAGCACGATCGCCGGCGCGCGCGCTGCGCCAAGATCGGCGCCGGCTCCGGTATGGGCGATGCCAAGCCGGTCGAGCTGCGCGAGCGAGCCGGTTATCGCGGGCGCGCCGTAATTGACGTTGTTGGCCAACCCGACCGCGGCAATTCCGGCGATCCTAAGCGCCTCGCCGGCGATGTCGGGGTCGGCGAAAAAGCCCTCATGCTCGACCGCATGCATCCCGGGCGGCCGGTAGAGACAGCATTCCAGATTGGCGAAGACGAGGTCGGCCGCGCGCAATTCCTCACCGACCCGCGCGAACGGCACCGTCGGGTCGGCGACGTTCATCAGGTTCACATCGCCGACCAGGATCATCGAAGGCATCTGGAATGTCTCCCCGTAAGTACGTACATGTGTTACTACGCTCGCGATGGACGGCGAATGGGATGAGGCGAAGCGTCGAGCCAATATTGAGAAGCATGGCATCGACTTTGTCGACGCCGTTGAGATCTTCACCGGCCAGTTCATCGAGACCGAGGACCGGCGGCCGGACTATGGCGAGCGACGGTACCGGGCCGTCGGACAGCTGGGTGAGCAAATAATCCAGGTCGCGTACACATGGCGAAGCGAGCGCCGCCGGATTATCAGCGCCAGAAGGGCGGGACGGAATGACCGAAGAACATATCACGCGAGTCTCGCTGAAGCAGGCTCGCAAAATGAAGAGTGAAACCGACTGGGCGCGCCTCGACGCGATGACCGAGGAAGAGATCGACCGCGCCGCTGCCGAAGACCCTGATAACCCACCGATGACCGAGGAAGATTGGAAGAATGCCCGGGTGGTCTGGCCCCAGGGCAAGACGCCGGTGACGCTGCGGCTCGACAAGGACATCATCGCTTGGTTCAAGGTGCGCGGGCGCGGTTATCAGACCCGCATCAACGCCGTCTTACGCGCCTTCGTCGAAGCCCAGAAGCCGCGCGACTGGCCTGCGGCTTCTGGTGTTTCCTCGCAGCCCCGCATCCGCTTAAATCAGCGGGCGAAGCATCAGAGGGCGGAGCGCTCATGATCGACAAGAGAGTCCGCTCGGTGGCCGAGGCGATGGCGGGGATCAAGGACGGCTCGACCGTGCTGATCGCCGGCTTTGCCCAGGTCGGCGAGCCGCGCGCCTTGATCGACGGGCTCATCGAGCAGGGCGCTCGCGACCTCACCGTGGTGCACAACACCGCCGGGCGTGGCCGCGAGGGGGTGGCGCGCCTCATCGGCGAGGGCCGGGTCAGGAAGATCGTCTGCAGCTTTGCCCGGAGCCGCGGCTCGGTCATCTTCGAGGAGGTCTTCGCCCGCGGTGCGATCGAGCTCGAAATCCTGCCGCAGGGCACGATGGCCGAGCGGATGCGCGCCGCAGCCGCCGGGATCCCCGCCTTCTACACGGCGACCGCCGCCGGCACCAAGCTGGCCCAGGGCAAGGAGGTGCGAGTCTTCAACGGGCGCGAACACATTCTCGAACTCGCCCTGCCCGGCGACGTTGCGCTGGTCGAGGCGTGGCGCGCCGACCGCTGGGGCAACCTCGTCTATCGCGACGCCGGGCGGAACTTCAACCCGGTGATGGCCGCGGCGGCGCAGTTGACGATCGCGCAGACCCAGCACATGGCCGAGCTCGGCGAGTTGTCGCCCGAAGAGATCGCGACCCCCGGCCTCTACGTCGATCGCCTCGTCCATGTCGCGGCCGGCGACCCGCCGCTCAAGACCTGACAGCGCAAGATCGAGCAGGAACGCAGCAAATGGCAGCAACTCAGACTTGGCAGCCGCTGGAACGCGATGCGTTGGCGGCGCGCCTCGCGCGCGACATCCCGGAAGGGTGGTCGGTGAACCTTGGCATCGGCATCCCGACGCTGGTCGGCAACT
>WNFD01006748.1_pt1 | contig 16423 bp, 13 predicted proteins | sample 5400491 | NCBI WGS metagenome assembly WNFD01 (sample SAMN13153343, study PRJNA577476) | soil metagenome | isolation source: 120 cm saprolite under Douglas fir tree site 2 hole 2 replicate 2 | place: USA:California | collected 2015-04-18 | reverse complement strand
GGGGGAGAGATGGAAGTCAACGGCATCGCGCATATTTTTCTGACCGCGTCGAATTTCGAACGCTCCCGTGAGTTCTATCGCAAGCTGCTGCCGTTTCTCGGGCTGAAGCCCGTCATCGATACCGAGACAAGTTATTACTGCGTCGGCGGGCGCACCGCGGTCGGGATCAACGCGCCGTCGCCCGAGCACGCCGGCGCCGCGTTCGAGCAAAATCGCGTCGGCCTGCACCATCTGTGCTTTCGCGCCCGCGAGCGCGCCGACGTTGACGAGTTGCACGGCTTCCTGTGTTCGCTTGACGTGAAGATCATTCGCGCGCCGCGCGAGGATCAATGGGCGCCCGGATATTACTCGCTGCTGTTCGAGGATCCCGACGGAATAAGGTTGGAGCTCAACCATGTTCCGGGAAAGGGACTTCTGGCGTGAGCAGCGCGTGAATGCGCAAAGGACACCAATCATTCCGCTTTGCGGAAAAACCAACATTGCCGCTGATGGCGTGCTGCTTGCCGCTGTCGATGGCTTGCGGCATGATTGCCGCAACTGAAATTGAGGTCGCAAGGAATGCGGCACGTTCGCAGGGAGGCTTCAATGTACCGCGTATTTTCCGGTGTTTTCGCATCGGTGCTGGCGCTTGCCGCCACTGCGGCTGTGGCGCAAAGCAAGCCTCCACTCAAACTCGGCGGCATCCTCGATATGTCCGGTCTCTACGCCGACATTACCGGACCGGGCAGCGAGACAGCCGCGAAGATGGCAGCGGAGGATTTCGGCGGCGAAGTGCTGGGCCGCAAGATCGAGATCGTCGCGGCCGATCATCTCAACAAGGCCGACCTTGCCGCCAATATCGCCCGCGACATGTTCGACAATCAGGGCGTCGAGATGCTGTTCGACGTGGCGGCATCGGCTACCGCGCTGGCCGCGCTCGAGATCTCGAAGGCGCGCGGCAAGATCAATATGTTCAACGGTCCCGGGTCGATCCGCCTCTCCAACGAGGCCTGCGGTCCATACACCGTGCATTACGTGTTCGATACATTCGCGCAGGCCAATGTCACGGGCCTTGCGGCCGTCAAGCAAGGCCTCGACAGCTGGTTCTTCCTCACCGCCGATTACGCCTTCGGACAGGACCTGGAAAAGGACACCACCAATGTGGTGCTGAAATCCGGCGGCAAGATTCTGGGCGGCGTGCGGCATCCGCTCAACACCTCGGATTTCTCGTCATACCTGCTGCAGGCGCAAAGCTCGAAGGCCAAGGTGATCGGGCTTGCGAACGCCGGCGGCGACACCATCAACGCCATCAAGCAGGCGGCGGAGTTTGGCTTGATGAAGAGCGGCCAGAAGCTGTCGCCGCTGCTTGCCTTCATCACCGATATCGACAGCGTCGGGCTTGAGACCGCGCAGGGACTGTTGCTGGCCGAAGCGTATTATTGGGACCTCAACGACGACACCCGCGCCTTTTCCAAACGCTTCATGGCGCGCATGAAGCGGGTGCCATCGGCGGTGCAAGCCGGCACCTATTCGTCGGTGACGCATTATCTGAAGGCCGTGAGGGCGGCGGGGACCACCGATGCTGCAGCCGTGATGAAGATCATGAAGGAAACCCCGATCAACGACATGTTCGCCAGGAACGGCCGGATCCGCGAAGACGGCCGCATGGTGCACGACATGTATCTGTTCGAGGTCAAGAAGCCGTCGGAATCCAAGGGCCGCTGGGACGACTACAAGCTGCTGGCGACGATCCCCGGCAATGAGGCGTTCCAGTCGCTCGAATTGTCACGCTGCCCGCTGGTGAAGAAGTGACGAAGTGACGAAGTCACGCAGTCATTCCGGGGCGCGCAAAGCGCGAACCCGGAATCTCGAGATTCCGGGTTCGATGCTTCGCATCGCCCCGGAATGACGGTGAAACAACTGCAACGAACAACAAAGGCAACACCTCATGAACGACATCGTCCTGCAGAAACTCGACTCCGGCCTGCTCACCATCACCATGAACCGCCCGGATCGGCGCAACGCGCTCAATCCGGACATGACGCGGGGTTTGGTCGAGGCGGCGCGGCGCGCGGCCGAGGACCACGAGGTCCGCGCCGTCCTGCTTAAAGGCGCGGGCGGCACCTTCTGTGTCGGCGGCGATGTGAAGTCGATGGCGGAGGGGCGGGCGCCGCTGCCATTCGAAGCCAAGATGGCCAATCTGCGGCGCGGCATGGAAGTCTCCCGCATTCTCCACGACATGCCAAAGCCCGTGGTGGCGCAGGTCGACGGCGCGGCCGCCGGCGCCGGACTTTCGATCGCGCTGGCCTGCGATCTCCGCATCGCCTCCGCTTCCGCCAAGATCACCACCGCATTCGCCAAGGTCGGTTTGTCCGGCGACTATGGTGGCACCTATTTCCTGACCCATCTGCTCGGCAGCGCCAAGGCGCGTGAGCTGTATCTGACCTCGCCGGTGCTTAACGCGCAGGAAGCCTACGCGCTCGGCATGGTGACCCGCGTCGTTCCCGACGCCGAGGTCGAGGCGGCGGCGCATGAACTCGCGATGTCGCTGGCGCAGGGGCCGTCGGTGACGCTCGGTTACATCAAACGCAACATCAACAACGCCGAGCATCTGTCGCTGGAAGCCTGTTTCGACGCCGAGGCGATCCATCATTCACGCTCGGGCGAGACCGCCGACCACAAGGAAGCCGCCAAGGCGTTCGTCGAAAAACGCAAACCTGTCTTCCGGGGTCATTGAAATGACCGGGGTCATTGAAATGACCGGCGCCGGCTATATGAGGCTGCGGCAGGTCTGCCTGGTGGCGCCGCATCTCGAACCTGTCATCGGCGATATCGCCGGCATCATGGGTCTCGATATCTGCTATCGCGATGGCAACGTCGCCAAATATGGTCTGGAGAACGCGCTGCTGCCGGTCGATACCATCCTCCTGGAAGTGGTGGCGCCGTTTCAGCCCGGCACCGCGGCGGGCCGCTTTATCGAGAAGACCGGCGGCCACGGCGGCTATATGGCGATCTTCTGCTGCGACGATCCCGATGCGCGCGGAGAGCACGCCAAGGCGATGGGCGTGCGTGTCGCCAATGTCATCGATCACGCGCCCTATCATGGCGTGCAACTGCATCCGCGCGATTGCCGCGCGGCGTTCATCGAATTCAATCATACCGACGGCAGCGACGATATCCTCGGCCCCTATCCGCCGGCCGGGCCGGACTGGCAGAAGTCGATCCGCAAAGATGTGACGCAGGCGCTGACCGGGGTGGAGATGGAAAGCCCGGAGCCGCAGGTTCTTGCCGGGCACTGGGGCAAGATCATCGGAATTCCCGTGAGCACGGGCAAGTCAGGCGAGCCCGAGCTGAAGCTGCCCAATGCCAGCTTCCGTTTTGTGAAAGGCGCGAGCGATATCATGAGCGGCCTGACATTCCGGGTCGGCGATATCGCCGCCGTGCGCGATGCCGCCAGGACGAGGGGACGTCCGGTGTCGGGCGATTCGTTCCTGCTCGGCGGCGTGACGTTCCATCTGGCGGCGTGACTACAAGCGTAGCCCGGATGGAGCCAACGGGTCGGCGCGAAGCGCCGCCCGATGACAGGCTCCACGAAATCCGGGGACTGTCTCGCCAACGGATGGGCTGATCCCGGATTGCGCTTCGCTGCATCCGGGCTACATGGCTCGCCATGACGGTCTCAAGAGCGCTAAACAACAATAAAAAGGATCACGCCTCAATGCCGCATCCGCTCGATTCATTGTTCGCGCCCGACAGCATCGCCCTGATCGGCGCCTCGCGCGACCTGGAGAAAATCCCGGGCCGGCTATTGTCGATGCTGCGCAAGAACGAATTCCCGGGAAAGATTTTCCCGATCAATCCCAATTACGGCGATATCGACGGGCTGAAATGCTACCCTGCGATCGCCGATGTCGGACAGCCGATCGACCTTGCCATCGTCATCATTCCGGCCCGCGCGGTGCTCGGCGCGCTCGAGCAATGCGCTGCTGCCGGCGTCAAGAACGCGGTGATCATCTCGTCGGGATTCGCCGAGGAGGGCGGCGATAGCGCCGCGATGCAGGACGCTATTGTTGCACTGGCCAAAAACACCGGGATGCGGATTTCCGGTCCCAATGCCGAAGGATTTTACAGCCAGGTCCAGCGCGTCGCTGCCACCTTCAGCCCGACCGTCGATGTCAAGCCGGGCGCGCCACCGCTGGTCGCGACCATCAGGCGGATCGGCATCGTCGCGCAGAGCGGCGGCATCGGCTTTGCAATCTATCACCGCGCCAAGGCGCTGGGCATCGCGCTCAGTTACGTCATCAGCGCCGGCAACGAATCCGACCTCGGCGCCGGCGAATTTTTCGAATTTATGGTGCAGGATGCTTCCACCGACGTGATCCTGCTGTTCATCGAGGGCATCCGGGACGTCGACAAATTCCTCGCCGCGGCCAAGCGCGCGGCCGAGATCGGAAAACCGGTCATCGTCACAAAAGTCGGCCGCTCCGGCGCCGGCGAGCGTGCGGCGGCGTCGCATACCGCGAGCATGGCCGGCTGGTCCGCGGCCTATGACGCGGTGTTCGCCAAATACGGCTTTATCGTTTCCAACGATCTCGATGAGGCCGTCACCATCGCAGCCGTCCTGACCACCAACCCGATGCCGAAGGGCGACCGCGTTGCGGTTCTCACGGTGTCCGGCGGCGCCGGCATCTGGGGCGCGGATACGGTTGCGATGCAGGGGCTGCAGGTGCCGGAGCTTTCCGAGCAGATCCAGACGGAAATCCGCAGGCTGCTGCCGTCCTATGGCGCGGCGGGGAATCCAATCGACGTGACGGCGCAGGGCGTGCACTCTGGCGGTCTGCAGAGGAGCATCGATCTGCTCGACGTATCGGACGAAGTCGACGCCATTTTGGTGGTGCTGTCGCTGTCGAGCGACACGCGGATGCCGTTCAAGCAGGCGGAACTGAGGCCCGTCCTTTCAGCGCAGAACAAGCCGATCGTGTTTTACTCCTATACGCTGCCATCTCATTTCGCGCGCACGGAATTCGCGGCGTCGGGCGCCGTCGTGCTGTCGGGATTGACGCATGTCGGCGTCGCCATGTGGCAGATGGTTCAGCGTGCCAAATTCAGGCTGGCGCCGCCGGCCGCGGTTGCGGCGTCACCGCCGCCCGATCTCTCCGCGCATCTGAAGTCCGCAACGCTTTCCGAATTCGACAGCAAATCGCTGCTGCGCGATGCCGGCATTGCGTTGCCGGACGAAGTGTTGGTGTCCAACAGGGGCGAACTGGACGCCGCGATTGCCCGCGCCGGCTTTCCGCTGGTGATGAAAATCCAGTCGCGCGACATCCCGCACAAGAGCGAAGTCGGCGGCGTGCGCGTCAATATTGCGAGCAAGGGCGAAGCGTTCGCGGCCTACCAGGCGCTGCTGGAAAGCGCGGGCCGGCACCGGCCCGAGGCTGCGATTCAGGGCGTGCTGGTCGGTCCGATGGCGAAAAAGGGCGTCGAGATCATCGTCGGCACCCTGCTGGATGCAACGTTCGGTCCGATGATCATGGTCGGCCTCGGTGGCATCACCACGGAATTATTCAAGGACGTGATCTATCGTCCGGCGCCGGTGAGCGCGGCTGAGGCCGCCGCCATGCTGGCCGAGCTCAAGGCAGCCCCCTTGCTCAATGGCTTCAGGGGTACGGCGAAAACCGATGTCCCGGCATTGTCGCAACTGATCGCGCAGATATCGATGCTCGCGGCGCAATTCGTTACCGAGATTTCCGAGATCGAGATCAATCCGGTGCTGGTGCATCCGCAAGGCCAGGGCGCCACCATCGTCGATGCGCTCGTGGTGCGGAAGAAGGGGTAGCAGGCCTTTCAGCAAGTCGTCCCGGCGTTCGGCGGAACAACGTCGTCATTCCGGGGCGCGCGTCAGCGCGAACCCGGAATCTCGCGTCAATAACTTCTGGATTCCGGGTTCAGCCCTGCGGCTGCCCCGGAATGACGCCGTCGGCTCACCGCCCCCTAAAATTCGCGACGCGGCGCTCGGCGGTGGCCTTGACGCCTTCCTTGAAATCCTCGGTCGCGCGCAGGCGCGACTGTTCGGCAAGTTCGTGATTGGTCGCGGCCAGCACGCGGTCGGCGAGGCCGGCGCGCATGGTGGCACGGGTCGAGAGCAGGCCGAGCGGCGAGCATTCGGCGATCTCCTGCGCGAGCTTCATCGCCTCGGCGCGCACCTGATCCTGCGGCACGCAGACATTGGCGAGCCCCATCTTGGTGGCTTCCTCGCCGGTGACGCGTCGGCTGGTGTAGAAGATCAGCTCGGCATTGTTCTTCCCGACCAGTTCGGGAAGTGTCGTCGTCAATCCAAAACCGGGATGAAAGCCGAGCTTGGTAAAGTTGGCGGCGAAGCGGGCCTCGGGGCAGGTGACGCGAAAATCGGCTGATACCGCAAGGCCCAACCCGCCGCCGATGGCGGCGCCGTGGACCGCCGCGACGATCGGCTTCTTGTTACGGAAGATCCGTACCGCGTGCAGATAAAGACTGTTGATCGGGCCGAGACTGTCGGCCGGATCACCCTTGGCCGCGCGCGCCTCCTGCTCCTGCCGCGCCGGATCGTTGAAATTGGCGCCGGCGCAGAACGCCTTGCCCTGCGCCATGAGAACCGAGCAGCGGATTTCGATATCCTTGTCGAATTCCTCCAGCGCGTCGGCGATCTGGTTGATCAGGGAGATATCGAAGAAGTTCAGCGGCGGCCGCTGGATTTCGATGGTGCCGACGTGCCCGACCTTTTCGACGCCGATGTCTGTGAACTTGCTCATGTCTTGGTCTCCGATCAATGAAGGCTAGCGCAGTCCTAACCCGCGCGCGATGATGCCGCGCAGCACCTCGGTGGTGCCGCCCTGAATGGTGAGCTTGGGCGCGGTCTTGATGGCGAACGACAGTTGGTTTTCCAGTGTCTCGTGGTTGGTCGCATCGGCATCGACGAAGGCGGCGAGGTCGCGCACCCGGTGCGGCAATTGCTGCTCCCAGACCGTGCCGATATCCTTGACGATGGAAGCTTCGACCACCGGCTCCTTGCCGGCCTGCAGCATGCCCGCGACCGAGACCGACATCCGGCGCATGGTGTGAAGCTGCGCCACCAGCCGGCCGATGCCCTCGGCGCTGCGGGTATCCGGCTTCGACCCGACGGCACGCACCAGTTCGGTCAGCACATAATAGGTTTCCAGAAAGCGCTCCGGCCCGCTGCGCTCATAGGCGAGTTCAGAGGTCGCCTGTTTCCAGGCGCCGTCGATTTCGCCCAGCACATGGTCGTCGGGCATGAAGGCGTCGGTGAACACCACCTCGTTGAATTCGAATTGCCCGGTGATCTGGCCGATCGGATTGACCTTGATGCCCGGCGTTTTCATGTCGACCAGGAACTGCGTCAGGCCGTGGCGGCGGTTCTCCTTGGTCGACGGCGAGGTGCGGAAAATCGCGATCATGTAGTCGGCGATGTGCGCCGACGAGGTCCAGATCTTGGTGCCGTTGATCAAAAAGCCACCGTCGGTCTTGGTCGCCTTGGTTTTTGCAGCGAACAAATCCGAGCCGGAATTCGGCTCGCTCATGCCGATGGCAAAACAGACTTCGCCGCGGCAGATGCGCGGCAGGATGTCCATCTTGATGTGCTCGGGAGCGTATTTCAAAAGCACCGGGCCGCTCTGCCGGTCGGCCACGAAGAAGCGCCGTGTCGGCGCGTTGGCGACGCGCATTTCCTCGGTCACCACATAGCGCTCCAGGAAGCTGCGCTCGTGGCCGCCATATTTCTTCGGCCAGGTCATGCCGAGCCAGCCGCGTTCGCCGACCCGGCGGGAAAATTCCGGCGCGTCGGTGTCTTCACGATTGGGCTTGTGCGGATCGAAGGTGCCGGCGGCGATTTCCTCGGCGAGGAAGGCACGCACTTGCTTGCGCAACACCTCGCATTCGGGCGGCAGGCGGATCGGATCGAAACGAAGGGCTGCGGTCATTCTTTTAATCTCGACTTTCGTGCAGGCAAATTAACCCGATGTCAGCGCGACGCTACCAGCGGCCATAATTCGTCGGCGCCACGCGCGGCGACCATCTTGCCGAGCTCCACCGCCCAGTAGCTCTCGGAACCGAAATCGTCGCGCCAGGCCAGCGCGCGCAAGGTGTAGCGATGCAGGATGTGCTCGATCGTGAAGCCGATCGCGCCATGCACCTGATGGGCGATCGCGCCGCCCTTTTCCGCGGCTTCCGAACATCGGATCTTCGCGGACGCCGCTTCGAGAAACGCCGCATCGTCGAACGAGGTGCTGTTGGCAATGGTATCCGCCGCCGAGGTCGCGGCCGCGAGCGCCGCCGCCGATTCTCCGGCCAATCTGGCAAGGTTGTGCTGCACCGCCTGGAATTTCGATATCTTCTTTTCGAAGGCGACGCGCTCATTGGAGTAGCGCACGCTGATATCGAGCATCGATTCAAGCGCGCCGGCGATCTGCAGGCTTCGCGCAACCCCGCCCATCAGCATCAGCGCATTCTGGTCGAAGCCCTTCGGCGCCGGCTTGATCGCTACGGGGTGAACAATGTTGAACGTCACAGTATCGCTGGCGTCGCTGGCGAGATTGAGGCCGGCCTCGATTCGGCATTTGGCGGCATCGACCAGCGCGATCGACAGGCCGCTCGCACCGCTTGCGAGCACGGCGATATATTTGGCCTCCTTGGCGAACGGAACACCGCGCGCGCGACCGGACAGCGCGCCGTCGGCGCCCACCGCGATGCGGTCTTTCGGGCTTGCCGGCGCTACCGTCATCATGCCTTCCGGCGACGCCAGTTTTGACTGCGACAGCAGCCATCCCGCCAGCATCGTTTCGGCGAGCGGCACCGCAACCGCGAAACGTCCGGCCGCGCCCAACACGCTGAAGCCCTCGGCGAGGCTCGCGCCCGAGCCGTCGCAATCTTCCGGCACCCACGACAACGGCAGGCCGGCCTCGGTCAGCGCCTGCCAGAGCGGCGCTTTCCAGTTGCCTTTCTTGTCGTTGTTGATGGTTTGGGCGTCGGCCAGATCCGCGAATATCTTCTCCGCGGTCTCGGCGACAATGTTCTCACTCTCCGCCACAGCGTTCCTCGTTTTGATTTGGCACAACTCGCGCGGCCATTCCGTCCGAGCGTCAGATGTGGCCTTTTCTTGCACCGGATGATGGGGAAAAGCCATGGCCATGACAAGCGCCTGTCTCCGCAGGGCAGCCTGCAAGGGCAACATGCAGCGAGGCGGCGGGCAGAACTAATTCCGCACTACGAAACTTCGCGGATTTGCAGGCATTTGCTTGCACGATATGGTATCCGCCATAACGGTCTCAAAATCCTTATGGGGAAATGCGGATGTCGAAGGATGATTTGTGCGCAATTGTAACGGGGTCGGCGTCCGGCCTGGGGGCTGCGACCGCAGCCATTCTGGCCAAGGGCGGTGCGCGCATCGTCGTCAACTATTCCTCCAGCCAGAAGGAAGCCGAACAGACCGCCGATCTCTGCCGCACCGCCGGTGGCGAAGTGGTCGTGGTCCAGGGCGATGTGTCACGCGACGAGGATTGCAAGAAGATCGTCGCGGCGGCAGCACCCTGGGGACGCATCGATGCGCTGATCAACAATGCCGGCACCACCAAGCACATGGCGCACGATAATCTGGACGGCCTGTCGGCGGAAGATTTTCAGCGGCTGTTCGGTGTCAACACCATCGGACCGTTCCAGATGGTGCGGGCAGCGCGAAGTTTGCTGGAAGCCGGCGCCAATGCATCCGGCCGCGCGTCCGCGGTTGTCAACGTCTCGTCCGTTGCCGGCATCAGCGGCATCGGCTCGTCGATCGCCTATGCCGCCAGCAAGGGCGCGCTGAACACCATCACCTATTCGCTGGCGCGGGCGCTGGCGCCGCTGATCCGGGTCAACACCGTATGTCCGGGCTATATCGATACGCCGTGGTTCACCAAAGGCCGCGGCGTCGATGGCGCGGCCAAGGTCCGCGATTCCGTGATTGCGAAAGTGCCGCTCAAACGGGCGTCAACCGCGGAAGATGTCGCCGAACTGGTGTGCTTCCTCGCCACGCCGCGCTCGAGCAACATGACCGGCGAAGTGGTCCGGATGGATGCCGGCGCGCATCTCATCACGTGAAAATCGTAGCCCGGATGGAGCGAAGCGCAATCCGGGAGCGAACGTGAAGCCAGCCCCGGATTTCGCTTCGCTCCATCCGGGCTACAAGTGCGCGCCGCCCGTCGGCTTTACCTGTTACCCGGGTCGGAAATCATCCGGCTTGCCACCAGCCTGTTCCAGATGAACAGCACCAGCAGCGCGCCGATGGTCGCGGTGATGAAGCCGGCGCCCTGATCCGGACCGTAATGGCCGATGGCCTGGCCGATAAAGGTCGCGAGAAACGCGCCGGCAATGCCGAGCACGGTGGTCAGGATGAATCCGCTCGGGTTGTTCGGGCCCGGCGAAAGCAATCGCGCGATAATTCCCGCGATGAAGCCGACGATGATGACCCAGAGAATTCCGCTCATGGCTGTCGTCCTCTTTTTGAAAAAGCTAAAGTTGCAATGATGATGCGACAGGCGCGACCGCGCCGCGCCTGTCGAGACGTCAGATCCGGCCTGACAGTTCGCTTTCGGTCGGCAGCCGTCCGTCCGGCGTCAGGTGGTTGATTACATCGGGCAGATGCTGGCTGAGGCCCGCGAGCAGTTCGTCGCGCGACAGTCCGCTTTGCGACGCCAGCGTAGCGATCTGATCGGCGCCCAGTGCCTTGGCGAGATCATCCGGCGCAATCTGCTTGTTCGGGCCGGGGCTCACCCATGAATTGGCGGTGTCGCCCTGGCCGTTCTGCTGGAATTGCTTGAGCAGGTCGCCGAGCCCGCCGCTGATTACACTTCCAGCCGCGCCGCCGGCAAGCAGGCCGCCCAATCCACCCTTCAGAAGATCGCCAAGACCTCCGCCAGCAAGACCTCCACCAGCAAGACCGCCACCACCCATTCCGCCGCCGGGCGGGGCGGCATTCACGCTACTGCCGCGCGAAGGCGCCGGTGCCGGCGCCGCATTCGGCTCGCTGCCGCCGAAATGTTTGACCGCCTTGTAGGCGAGCAGGGCCAGGATCGCCATGGTCATCGGCGACATCCCGCCGCCCGTTTGCGCGCCTGGATTGCTCGGGCCGCGCGGGCCATTCTGCGAGTAAACCCATTGTTCTCTCCTGCCGCATTTCCGCCCCGGAGAGACATAACGGCGCGCTACGACCGTTACAAGGCACAGCCACACGCTGTGGCGCCATCGGAATGGCAATCCAGCGCCAAATTCTGCTATCGAGGCCGGGGGATTCGGTGGAAGGCGGGATGATCTTGGACCGACCGATCGGCGTGGCCGGGGCCGGCAGCATTGGCTGCTTTGTCGGCGGCATGTTTGCGGCCTCCGGCCGCCGTGTCGCGCTGCTGGCGCGCCCGCGCGTGATCCAGGAGATCGAAGGTAACGGGCTCCAGCTGACGAGCTTCGAGGGCTTGGCGCGGAACATCGCATCGAGCGCGCTGACGCTGTCCGAGGATCCTGGAATCCTTGGCGACGCCGGTGTGGTGCTGGTGACCGTGAAAAGCGCGGATACCGCCGGGATGGCGGATCTCATTGCTGGCCATGCGCCCGCCGATGCCGTCATCGTCAGCCTGCAGAACGGCGTCGGCAATGTCGCGGTGCTGCGCGAGCGATTGCCGGGGCATCGGGTGCTGGCGGGAATGGTGCCGTTCAACGTGATCGCGCTTGGCAATGGTCGATTTCATCGCGCGACGTCGGGCGACATCGTCATCGAACAGGACGATACAGGTTCTGCCCAACAGCTCTCGGTGCCGGGCCTGAAAATGCGGGCGACCGACAACATCGCCGGCGTGCAATGGGGCAAGCTGCTGCTCAATCTCAACAACGCGATCAACGCGCTGGCCGATCTGCCGCTGCGCCAGCAGCTCAAGCAGCGCTCATGGCGGATGCTGTTCGCAGACCAGATGGCGGAGGGCCTGGCTGCGATCAAAGCGGCGGGCATCACCCCCGCGTCGTCGACGCCGATTCCGGCGAGCTGGACACCGCATTTGCTGCGGCTGCCTGACGCGGTGTTCGGGGTGCTGCTGGGGCGCACGATGAAGATCGATCCCGAGGCGCGCTCGTCGATGTGGGAAGACCTGCAGCGCGGCCGCCGCACCGAAATCGATTATCTGCAAGGTGTCATCACCGCCATCGCCGACAGGCACGGGCTGCAGGTGCCGTTGTCGCGCCGGATCGTGACGCTGATCAGGAGTGCCGAAGCCAGCGGCAAGGGTTCGCCTAAGCTGACGCCGGAGCAAATCCGCCGCTGAACCCGTTGGTCACGCTGACGTGCCTTGAAATCGCGATCATCAGCAGCGAATTTCGCATCGGCGGCCACGCACGCATCCCCCGCGTCAGCGCCGGGAGGAACGACATGAAACGATTTTACGCGAGCTGCGCCGTCGCCGCTGCGGTGGCGCTCGGCGGCTGGGCCTCGGTGATGCCGGCAAGTGCCGCGCCGCCGACCGTCACACCGTCACCGGGATATGACGCGAGGTTGCAGGAGCAGAGGGCTGCGACTGCGCCGGTCATCGATGAACCCGTCATACGCCTTCCCAAACGGCGCCATGTGAGCCGGCCTCATGTGCGGCGGACCCACGGCGGCGGCGTTTACTGAAACGCTGTTCGCGCAGGGAGCGCGCATCAGCGCGAAACCGGAATCTCGCGCTGATGATCTGTGGATCGCAGCTTCGACCGGGCGCGTCAGCGCGCCGCGCTCTGCACGGGTGCGCTGGCCTCGCCACGGGAAGACAAGCCACCGCGTTTGGCTTTGGCCTGGGACGAGCCAAACAGTGCTTTCTTCAGATTCGTGATTTTCTCGGAAAGCACCGGCCACTCGCAGGAGAAGGTGGAATGTTTGGCGCATTGCGCTTTGGCGCGCGCCTTGAGATCGGCCCCCGTGGCCTTTGGCTTGACAGCCGCCTCCGCGACCACCGGCAGGGCCGCCTTTTCGGGCCGCTCGGCGGTTTGCTGCTCCTGCTTTGCCGCGAGCGACGCCGCGATGAAGCTTCGCCGCTGCTTGTCGAGAAAGACGGTGTATTGTTCGTCGATGTGCTTTTGTTCTTCTTTCGTCGGATTGGGACCCGCGATATCGAAGCTGCGGTTCTGCATAAAGTCGTAATAGGTGTAGCCGCCGCCGGATTTGCGCCGACCGGCGAATTTCGCGTTGCATGCGGCGATTTCCGACGTCCGCGCTTCCTTGGTCGCCGCCTTCTCCGCGAGGTCGGCGCAGTCCTCGAAATCGACCGGTGTGCGCGTGCTCCACCACTGCGCATGCGCGCGCAACGGCGCCAGCGTAATGCACGCGGCGACCGCAGCCATCAACAGTCCGGATTTGCGCAATACGATCACGGACGATTTTCCCAACACAACCCTCAAGACGCGACTCACACAACATGATTTGCGCGGATTGTCGCCATTATTCGGCGGCTTGTCACCCTGGAACCCGGTATTTGTACGGCACGAGCCGCGCACTCTTTCGGTCCTGTGACAAGCGCGACACATCTGCGTCCAGTTGCAATCGACCGGGATTCAATCCTTATGCGATCATATTGGGATGATGCGGAGGCTGGCGATCGTCACGGCGCTCCGGTATGGAGCTTTCAAGCGTCCGCGTCCACCCGCGGGGCTTCGGTCCCGTAGCTCAGCTGGATAGAGCGACGGTTTCCTAAAACGAAATCACGCCTCTCCACGGTTCATCACCGTTCCCCTTTTCTTAAACAATTCCAATCCCTTGCCTTCTATGCAGTTGCTATAGTGCTCCATCGAAATCCGCCTCTATCCACGAGCGCGCGGAGCAAAATCGGAGCAAAAAATGCCGAAGCTGCACATGACCGACGTTGTTGTGTCGCGGCTTAAGTTCCGCGGCACCTATTATGACGAAACGACTCCGGCATTCGGTCTGCGCGTCGGCAAAAATCGGAAGACATGGTTTGTTGTCCGCGGCCGAGAGCGGCTGCGCACGAACATCGGACAATATCCGGCGATCTCACTCGCCGACGCGCGGAAGGAAGCTCACAAACTTCTTGTCGAAAATCCGACGAAAGCGGGCCGGATCACCTTCAAGGCGGCGTATGATGTTTTCAAAGAAGCTTTGAAGAGCAAAAAGGAACGGACCCAATACGATTACAAACGGGTCTTGGACAAGTATCTGCAGCCGAAGTTTGGCACGAGGAGACTTGTTGACATTTCCTACGACGATATCACCAGGATCACTGATTCGCTCGCGCATAGCGAGAAGCGAAACACTCTCGCCGTCGGGCGGACGTTCTTCCGTTGGTGTGTCCGACCGCCTCGAAGATACCTGAAGCACTCCCCACTGTACCGGCGCCTATTCGATCAATGCGTCAGCGCTGGCGACCAAGTCTGAGGGTATTTCTAGGCCGAGCTCTTTTGCGGCCTTGAGGTTAATTACCAGTTCGAAATGAGTTTCCTGGAAATACGGCATCTGTGCTGGCTTACCGCCATTTAGAATTTCAACTATCTGCGCAGCGACGCGGCTAGCACCCGATTTAAGGTCGAATGCGTGAGACATCAGCGCTCCAGCCCTGACCGAGTCACTATACCAGCAAATGGCGGGAAGACGATATTGCTTCGCTAGTTGACCCAACAGTACACGATGGGTGTAATTTTCGGAGTCTGCAGCAATGTAGACCCCGTCTACGTGATCTCTCTGCATTGCCTCAAACGCTCGCCTGTACTCAGCCTCGTTGATCGGTGGGTGCAAGGGCTCCAAGCGCAAAATGATGTTTAGCCTCTCGGCGGCCTCCATTGTCATTTTAAAATAGGGCGATTGAAGTTGCGCTTGCGTCAACAGGCGGACGTTAGAGAGTTTGCCGACGGCTTCGGCGAAAAGCTGCACGCGCTTGCTTACCACTTCGAGACCGGCATCAATGCTTACCCCGGTGACGTTGCCGCCAGGGCGTGCCAGATTCGATACGATCCCGGCGGCGATGGGATCAGATGTCCAAGCGACGATTGGGATTGTTCGTGTTTCGGATTTAAGGGCGAGAACAAGCGGGTTCGACATGGCACAGATGACATCGGGTTGCGTGGCGACAACTTCATGGGCAATCTCAGGGAAACGGTTAAATCGTCCATCAGCAGAATACCGGTCGACGACTAGATTTGTGCCCTCGACATAGCCAAGGCGCGAACGTGCTCTGTGCGCGTAGGCCATCCGGTGTCAGCACCACGAACGACGTGCTGGTTCGCGGTGGCTCTATTTGTTTTACCAGAATCGTAAGCCGCCACAGCACCGGCTGCGTCCACTAAGGTATCGGAACCTATACCTATTGCAGCACCGGTGTATCCGTAATTGGCATTTCCAAACGCATTCGCGTCTATAAGTTGACCATTAAAGAAGTAGAATTGTCGCCCGCCGCGCGCTGCGGGGTCTTTATAGTCCCAAGAGCCACCTGGCTTGACCGCATTCAGCCAAGACTCAAAATTACTCGCAGGAATCCCACCAGACACCGATCTAACATTAGCGTTTAACATCGCCACGTCATTCGCTTCGCTGAAGACACCATTAGTGCGATTATCAGAAAACACTTTTTGACCAGAGCTATTGCCCAAACCCGTTGGATCGCTCTTCGTTATCGGATTGTCATTGGCATACGAGTAGCTGTTCAAGCTCTGCGGATTGGTAAGAGCTTGTTGCTTCGGATCGCCCAAGAACACTGGGCTTCGCTTAAGAACTGCCCTTTGCTTCCGTCCATGTAGCGCGCCTGAAGCAACGCGTGGACAACACCTGCATCGACTCTAAAGAGGTTTCGAGCGCCGACGGCGGCGGTCATCCCAGAATTCTAACATGCCTAAATCATGCTCGGTAAGTATTCCTCTGCCGAAGGCCGCCTTGCGTGAGACGAAACGGCTGTGAAGACATCGGCGTATGACTGGTCATACGCCGATGTCGAAGGTTAGCCGCCTTGAGATGATTTCGTCGGGTGCCCGGCGACGCTGGACACTGGAAGAGAAGCACCGGATTGTCGCGGAGAGTTGCGGGGGTTCGCGGTTAGTGTCGGCAACAGCGCGTCGGTACGGGTTATCTGCGAGCCAGCTTTTTAGATGCTGACCGGGCAACTTGATTCGCCGTCCGCGCGAGGTGTGGCGGGCGCCCTGCGGCTGTATGGAGGCTCCCCGATAGCTGACCGGCGGTTTTGACCAGGTGGCGGGAAGCTGCTACACGTTTACGTAGTGGCGTCGCCCGGCCTGATCGCTTGCGCCGTCGATTGCGGGCGTGGTCGGAGCCAGTCGTCGCGTTGCTCCCGGCGGGTCCAACCGGTACTGATCTGCAGCCGGCTCTGACTGAGCCGCGGAGCGCCAGGACGGAGCCGGGCATGGGGTTGTCGGCGCGTTTGACCGCGGGGATGGTCGCCCT
>WNFD01004798.1_pt1 | contig 16424 bp, 17 predicted proteins | sample 5400491 | NCBI WGS metagenome assembly WNFD01 (sample SAMN13153343, study PRJNA577476) | soil metagenome | isolation source: 120 cm saprolite under Douglas fir tree site 2 hole 2 replicate 2 | place: USA:California | collected 2015-04-18 | reverse complement strand
TGGCGGGTTGTGCTGTCGGCCCCAACTATAAGCGGCCCGCGGCTCCTGCGGTTGCGAGTTGGGAACTCGCCGAACCTTGGCGGGAAGGCGCGCCTAAGGATGCCATCCCCAAAGGCGAGTGGTGGAGCGTTTTCCACGACGACGATTTGAACGCGCTTGAAGCGCAGGCGTTGAACGCCAACCAAACCCTCAAGATTTCTCTAGCGCGCCTGGAACAAGCGCGAGCCACCGCCGCGATTCAGGTGGCTACTCTCTTTCCGCCCCTGAGCGCATCGCCCAGCGCCGAGAGACAGCGGATATCCGGGAATCGTCCCACCAGCGGCGTGGTGTTCAAGCTCAGGCCAGTCACGCAAAACACGTACGCCGTGCCATTCACGGTCAGCTACGAGGTGGATCTGTTTGGCCGTAGAAGACGCAGTATCGAGGCTGCGGAAGCAGCCTATCAGGCGAACGCTGCGGACCTTGAAAATGTGCGCTTGCTGGTCACGGCGCAGCTCGCCGGTGATTACTTCAATCTGCGCGAACTGGACTCCGAACTGACCATTTTGCATCGCACCGTGGAAGCCTTGCAGAAGGGATTGGAGCTAGTGAATTCGCGCCACCAGGGTGGCGTGGCCTCCGGGCTGGACGTCGCGCAGGAAGAAACACTGCTCGACACCACTCGCACGCAAGCCATTCTGCTGGAGCAACAGCGCAAGCAGTTCGAAGATGCCATCGCGGTCCTCGTCGGCCAGCCTGCTCCGGGCTTTCACCTACCCGCAAAAGTGTTGAACGCTGAGCCGCCCACGCTGGATGCCGGACTGCCCTCGGATTTGCTGGAGCGGCGTCCCGACATCGCGGAGGCCGAACGCCAGATGGCCGTGGCCAACGCACAGATTGGCATAGCCAAAGCCGCGTACTATCCCTCACTGAATCTTTTCGGGCAAGGCGGCTGGCAGGCCGCGGATATCGCCAAACTCGCGAACGTCGGAAGTGCTGTCTGGGCTTTAGGAGCGAACGTCAGCCAGGAGATCTTTACCGGCGGCGCGCGCCGCGCGCAGTTGCAGTTCGCGGAAGCCGGCTACCGGGCCAACATAGCGGGCTACCGGCAGGCGGTTCTAAGCGCGTTCCAAGAAGTGCAAGACGAAATCACCGCTTTGACCATCCTAATCCAGGCGCAGCAATCGCAGCAGCAAGCGGTGGACGCTGCGCGGCGCACTTTGGACATTTCCACGAGCCGCTACAGCGGCGGCCTCGTCAGTTACCTCGATGTGGTGACCGCGCAACGCGATCTCCTCAGCGACGAGCAGGAACTGGCCATCATTCAAGGCGAGCGTCTGGTCTCCAGCGTCCTGCTGATCAAGGCCCTGGGCGGTGGTTGGGACGCCTCCAGCCTTACCGCCATTCAGGTGAAGCCCAAAGGCAAGGACATCGTCGCGCCGTAGCGCATCGGGAGTTTGCATTTTCATACCGTTGCGAAATCGAGATCGTGAAATCGGTCTGACTTCGCTCATGGTGGCGATCCAATTGGAGTCCTCCGGGAAATGCGCGATAATTGGTGCTGCGCCGGCCATCTTCGTGAGTTTGGTCGTCAGGCAACCTCCGCGGCGATCCCGGAGGTCCAATAGCAAGGGGCGAGGTTCGTGAGGAGATCTGCAGCAATGCGTTACACCGCGATAGGTCCAAGATTCCTTTTTTCGGCGGCCTTGCTGCTGATTTTTTCTCCGTTCACTTCCGTGCTCGCGGCGCAGCAGCAAGGTCCCTTGCCGCCTTCGCCTGCCTCCGCGAATTCGCAGCCGGCAAAGCCGCAGCAGCAATCTGCTCCCGCCACGGCTTCTGCTCCAGCACGAAGTGCGGATTCTTCCACGATCACTCACGAGCCTCCTGCCCTCCCCATCGAGCAAATCATCCAAAAATTTGGGGAGCGCGAGCTGGAGTTCAGGAAAGAGCGCGACAACTACACCTACACGCAAACGTTCGTGGTGCAAACCATCGACATGGACGGCCGCCCCGACGGCGAATACCGCATGACCAGCGATATCCTGTTCACCCCGGAAGGCAAGCGCTACGAGAAAGTGATTTCCGCGCCGCCGCCTACCCTAGAACGCATCCAGCTTTCGCAGCAGGATATGGACGACCTCGAGCACGTGCAGCCATTCGTGCTCACCAGCCAGGAATTGCCCAAGTATGACGTCAAATATATCGGCCGCGAACCGTTGGACGAGCTCAGCACCTACGTCTTCGACGTCGGCCCAAAGAAAATCGAAAAGAACCAGCGTTACTTTCAGGGACGCATCTGGGTGGACGACAAAGATCTCAACATCGTGAAGACCGATGGGAAAGCCGTTCCCGACATCATCAAGAAGGGGAACGAAAACGTCTTCCCGCGCTTTGAAACCTTCCGCGAAAATATCGAAGGCCACTACTGGTTCCCGACGTACACGCGCTCTGACGACGAGTTGCGCTTCAGCACCGGCGCGATACACATTCGCATGACGGTGCGCTACGCCAACTACAAACGATTCGGCGCCACCATCAAGATCGGCACTCCCGTGGAGATCAAGGAAGACAAGAAGCCAAGCAAGCCGTGATCCTCCACACCGAGCGCCTGGCCGGCAAGACCACGTCCGGCGCTTCGGGCCGTGGCGGATCGGAAATGGCACTTCTGCAATTTCGTGCGAATTGGACATAACTGAGCAAAAATGATCGAGACATTTCGGTCGAGTCGAGTGGATCGGACCGCCGCGCGCGACTCGACAGGGATTCCACATCCGCAGGCTCCGGAAAAGAGAGGCACAATGCGCAAACTGATTCTAGGCACTGCACTGTTCGCGTTGGCCGCGGCTCTGAGCGCGCCAACGCCGGGTCAAGACCGCGATGACCGCCGCGATCGCGACGATCGTCACGACAATGGAAAACACAAGGGTTGGGACAAGCACGGCGACCGCGACGAGGGAGACCGCCACGACAATGGCGAACACCGAGGTTGGTACAAAGACGACTATCGCGGCTGGGACCATGAGCACGACCGCATCGTTCCCGGCCGGCACTATCCGCGCGGCCATTACGAACATGTTCGGGAAGTATTCGTCGCGCGCTCCATCGACTACCGCACGCGCAGCGTGATTCTTTACGATCGCTCCAACTGGGTCGTGGCCGCCTACGACCTCGATCGCTGCCGCGATTGGCAGTGGGATCGCGACCAAGTCTACGTCTACGACGACGACCATCATCCCGGCTGGTATCTGCTCTTCAACGCCCGGCTAGGCCGCTACGTCCACGTCGAATTTTCCGGCATCCGTTAACTCTTTATTTGCCCGCACGCTCTTCAGGAAACGGGGCGGAGTCGCAAGACCCTGCCCCATTTCTATTGTTGGTCGACGGATCGCGTTCGGTTTCCTTCCCCGGTCACAGGTTGTCCAGAAAAAATTGCGTCACGCGGTTCATCAACAGTTTGTGCGCCGCCAGATCGCTTACTCCGTGCCCGCGCCCGGGAAACGGCATCACCTCAACATATGTCCCCAGCTCGATCAGCTTGTTAATCAGCGAAAGCGTGTTCGCGAAGTGCACGTTGTCGTCGCCGGTTCCGTGCGCGATGAGCAGCTTACCTTTCAACCCCGCAGCCTTCTCGATCGGCGACGACGACCGGTAGCCTTCCTCATTCTGCGGCAGCAGCCCCAGATAGCGCTCGGTGTAAATCGAATCGTAGAAATGCCAGTCCGTTACCGGACCGCCGGCAAAGCCGGCCTTGAAGTCGTCGGGAGCCTCGAACATGGCGTGCAGCGTCATGTGCCCGCCATAACTCCAGCCCCAAATCCCGATGCGGCTGGCGTCCACGAACGGCAGAGTTTTCAGGTAAGCAACGCCGTCGCGTTGATCGGAAAGCTCCTGCGCGCCAAGCCGATAATGGATCGGCTCCTCGAAAACATGTCCTCGGCCAGTGGCGCCGCGGTTGTCCAGAGCGAAGATGATGTAGCCCTTTTGGGACATGAGCTCGTGCCAGAGAAAGTTGCTGCCCGTCCACTGATTCACGACCACCTGCCCGTGCGGCCCTCCATACGTGTAGACCAGCACCGGGTACTTGCGCGTCGCATCGAAATCCGGCGGTTTGATCATCATCGCGTTGAGCTGTACCCCGTCGTGCGTCTTCACCAAAAGAAATTGCGGTGCGGAGAGATGATAGTCCGCAAGCTCCGCGACTCTGTTTTCATTGATCACGCGCAGCAGCGAACCGTCGGCCCGCGCGAGGTCCTGGCGCGGCGGCGTCAAGCTGTCGGAATATGTGTCCACAAACGCCGAGGCATCCGGCGCCATGTTTACGCCATGCGTACCGTTGTGGATGGTGAGGCGGCTTACTGCCGAGCCCTCCAGCGACACGCGGTAAAGGTGGCGCTCGAGCGGCGATTTCGCCGTGCCCGTGAAGTACACCAGCCCTTTTGCTTCGTCCACCGCGTTCACCGCGGTGACTTCCCATTCGCCTTTGGTTAGCTGCGCCAGCTCTTTTCCTTCCAAGTCGTACAAATACAGGTGGCGGTAGCCGGTGCGCTCGCTGGACCACAGGAACCGTTTGCCGTCCTTCAGAAAATGCAAGTCATTGCTGATGTTGATCCAATATTGGTCTTTTTCCGTCAGCACCGTGCGCGCTTCACCGCTCGCTGCATCCGCGACCAGCAGATCCAGCACGGTTTGCTGCCGATTCAGCCGCTGAATGGCAATGTGCTTGGAGTCGGTCAGCCAGTTGACGCGCGCGATGTAAGTGTCCGTGTTCTCGCCGGTGTCCATCGCGCGAGCCTCGCCGCCGCCTACCGGCGCCACGAATACTCGCACGATCGGATTCACGCCGCCCGCCGGTGGGTAGCGCTCCTCGTCCGCTTCCCCGCTCGGCGAAGAAAAATCCACCAGCGGATATTTCGCCACCTTCCGTTCGTCCATCTCCAAATAGGCGATCGCCGAAGAATCCGGCGCCCACCAATACGCGGTGAGGATTTCCAGCTCTTCCGGATAGACCCAATCAAGCTCGCCTTTCCGAATTTCCTCCGTGCTGCCTTGGGTCAGCGCGCGTTCCTTGCCGTCGGCAACGCTGACCAGCCACAGATTGTGATCGCGCACGAAGCTGACGTAACGGCTGTCCGGCGAAATCTTGGGATCGGCGATGCTCTCTTTCCCGGAAACCAGCGGGCGCGCGGCCTGCGTCTTCACATCGAACCAAGCCAGGGAAGTCGCTCCTTGAAACAACAACGCGCCTCCCCCTTGCGCCCACTGGTATTCGGCAGGCGCATGGCGGCCAAGCCCGGTGGCCTGCGTCGCTTTTTCTGAATCGGCAGGCAGAACGGATTCCAGCTTGTCCGCGGAAAGCAGCGCGCGCCGCTGGCCCGTGGCCACATCCATCATCCATAGCTCGTTCTTCGCTTCCTTCCCTGCCCCTTTGGTTTCAAAGAAGCTGAGCTGTTTCGAGTCCGGGGTCCAGGCAATTCCCTTCGTCAAGCGCCCGCTCAGACTCGGCTCGCTATAGATGCGATCGACAGTAAGAGGCTTATACGCACGCGCCGCTGCGGCGGCAGGCGCCGCCGGCTGTTGGGCTTGGGCGCTGAGCGAAGACACGGCGCAGACCAGCAGTAAGATGAAGCGAACGAAAACACCGGTGCCAACCGAACGCCGCATGAGCCCTCCTCGAAACGGCTCCTAGTTTAGCCGGGAGACATTCAAAAAACATCGCCGAACTGAATTAGTACCTCCAAAAAAAGGAGACCACATCTGTCGATCTGACTGCGCCTCGTTCGACATACAGGTAGAGGTAGAAAAAGCGCCGTTCAGGAGGCAGTCATGGCAAGGCAGCACACAACCTCACAGAGTCTGATATCCATCGTCGGAGCGGCACTCGTCGCGCTCGGGCTCGTTATTCTGTTCGGGAGGCTGGATGGACCCGCAGCCCGGTTGATGACCACCCTCCTCTTCGCTGCCGCTAGGACGGCGCTGGGGTTGCTGCTGTCTCTTGTCCCCGCGGCGTGGCGAGCCTTGCCCGTCTCTGCCTTCGATCACCAGTGGGTTTCTTTGTGCCCCTTGCAGACGTTGGCATCCGTCTGGCCACTGGTCCATGTCATCGCCGGAGCGGCGTAGTTGCGGCATGCGTCAAGCATCCGGAGCTCGCATCTCGCGCACCCGTCGCTCCAGGAAACGGCGCTCGCTTTCGTTGCTCACCAGAGTGAGTGCGCGCCGGTAGCTGGCCGCGGCCTCCGCTGACATCCCCAACCGCCGCAAGAGATCCGCGCGGGTGGCGTGCAGCAGATGGTAAGCGTCAAGTTCTCCCGTCGCCGCCAGCTTATCGATCAGCGCCAGAGCCGCCTGCGGGCCTTCGACCATGGCCACCGCCACAGCCCGATTGAGTGACACAATTGGCGAGGGCTGGAGCCGTTCGAGCACGTCGTACAGCCGCACAATCTGCGGCCAGTCCGTGTCCTCCGCGCGAGCCGCCTCGCAATGCAGCGCCGCGATCGCGGCCTCCACGGCGAACGGTCCCGGCCCGCCGCGCAGCGCCTCCTCCACCAGCGGAAGCGCTTCCGCAATTTGCCCCCGATTCCATCGGCTGCGATCCTGCTCTTCCAGGACAATCAGATTGCCGGCGCCATCCGAGCGGGCCTCCCGCCGCGAATCATGGAGCAGCATGAGTGCGAGAAGCCCTTTCCCCTCCGAGGGCGCTTGCGGTGCCATCAGCGTTTGCACCAGGCGGCCCAAGCGGATCGCCTCTGCGCACAGATCGCCACGAACCAGCGGTTCGCCCCGCGTGGCCGCGTACCCTTCGTTGAACACCAGATAGATCACGGTCAGCACGGCGTCCAGCCGCGCCGGGAGGTCGCTCGTTTCCGGCACGACGTACGGGATGCCCGCATCCCGGATCTTGCGCTTCGCTCGCACCAGCCGCTGTGCCATCGTCGCGCCCGGGACCAGGAACGCCCGCGCGATCTCGTCGGTGTCCAAGCCACACAACGTGCGCAGGGTCAGCGCGACCTGCGCCTCCGGCGCCAGCGCTGGATGGCAACAGGTGAAAATCAGGCGAAGGCGGTCGTCGGGAATCTCCCCCGTATCGTAGTTCGGTTCCTCCGAGGTCCGAACGAAGCCCGACACTACATAGGACTCCAGTTTTTCCTGAAACCGCCCTTGCCGCCGCATGCGGTCGATGGCTTTGTGGCGGGCCGTCCGGATGATCCATGCACGAGGGAATTCGGGCACACCGGACGCTGGCCACTGATCCACGGCGGCCGCAAAGGCTTCCTGAGCCGCCTCTTCGGCCGCATCGAAGTCGCCGAAGAGCCCAATCAGCGCGGCGACGATCCGGCCCCAGTCGGAGCGATAGACCTCTTCCAGGGCAGAGGTGACATCCTGAGCCATGCCCAATTCTAAAGATTTTTGGGGCGGGCTGTCGATTTAAGCGAATCCCGTTCGATTCACTTATGGAGGACCATATGAAATACATGTTGCTCATCTACAACGAAGAGAAGGCCTGGCCCAAGTTCACCGAGGCCCAACGGCAGGGTTTCATGGGGGAATTCATGAAATTCACCCAGCAGATCCAGTCGGCCGGACAGTGGTTAGCCAGTTCTCAGTTGCAACCGACGTCGGCGGCCACCAGCGTCCGCGTGCGCGACGGCAAGCGGCTGGTGACCGACGGTCCGTTCGCCGAGACGCGCGAGCAGCTCGGCGGCTACTACCTGATCGAGGCCAAGGATCTTGACGAAGCCATCGCCATCGCCGCGCGGATTCCCTCTGTGAGCGCGGGCACCGTTGAGGTGCGCCCACTCGTGGAACGTCCCGCGCAGGCCACCGCGTAGCGCCGCGACACCCGAATGCAGTGCGACGACGGCCCCCGTTGGTCATCTCGGCCGGTATCGGAGATGTTTTCAATCAGCTCAAAACAAAGGAGAAAACATGAGGTCCACCGCAACATTGCAACCTCGGTCTTCGAAAGAGGAAGCCGATATCCGGGCGCTCGTCGAGAGTATCCATAAGGCGCACCACAACAAGGATGCCGTTGCGATCGTTGTGCCGTATGCGCAAGACGCAGTCGTATGTGATCTCGCGCCACCGCTTTTCCATCGTGGGATGGATCTCCAGGCAAAGCAGGCGTGGCTCGACACGTGGGAAGGGCCAATCGATCGTGAGTCGCGCGATCTAAACATTACCGTGAGCGGCGACTTCGCCTTCTGCCATGGCTTCTACCGCCTGAGCGGAACTCCTAAGGCGGCCGGCCGGCCCATCAGTTTTTGGATGCGCGCAACGGTGTGCCTGCACCGAGATGCGGGCGCCTGGCGGATCGTGCACGAGCACACCTCCGTGCCCTTTTACATGGACGGCAGCTTGCGGCCCGCCTTTGACCTCCAGCCCTAGCACCCCGTTATCACCGCCCATCGTGTAGGGTGCAGCACGCTGCGCCAGAAGCGCCCATGCGTTCCATTGGATTCTCGTTGTCCTATCGCGGCGAAGGAGTGGAGCGGCGTGCGATGCATCAGATCGTTGTCTTCTGGAGACGCAATCCGCTCCGCCTGCTCTAAGGGTGGACTAGCCGTTTCTCACTCTGTGCGCAGAGCGACCATTGGGTCTATGCCTGAAGCACGGCGCGCCGGCAAATAGCCCGCGAGCAAAGCGACAACCACAAGCAGCAGCGAAACCACGACAATGGTCGGCAAGTCGTTAGCGGAAACTCCAAAAAGCATACTGGCAATGAGCCGACTAACAGCCAGCCCACACGGGATTCCTATCCCGATTCCCAGCAGCACCAAGGAGAGCGTTTCCCGCAGCACGATCCAAAGAATGGTCTCTTGCTGCGCTCCTAAGGCGACACGAATGCCGATTTCTCGGGTCCGCCGAGTGACCGCATAAGACATCAGTCCGTACAGGCCGACACAGGCGAGCAACAGCGCCAGAGCAGCGAAGAAACCCGACAGCAACGCCGTCACGCGTTCCTTGACAAGCATATAACTCATCGTTTGTTCAATCGTTCTCGTCCGCAGCGCGTACTCATGTCCGAGCGAATCGATCTCGCGGCCAATGGTTTTTGCGAGCACTTCCGGGGACTCGTTGGCTCGAACGAAAAGATTGCCCCATTGCGCCCACTTCGGATATTGAAGATAGGAGACATATATGACCGGCGGTGCCGCATCGCGGAGGTCTAAAATTCGGGCATCGCTCGCGATGCCCACGATCTGGATATCTTGGAACTCTGGCATGACCCCGAAGCGAACGCCCTTTCCGATGGCATCGCCATTCGGGAAGAGACGGTCCGCGAGACTCCTGCTAACGATGCCGACCCGTGCATGTCGATCATCATCTGTGTCAGCAAAGTCGCGGCCGCGGATCACCCTGATCCCAAGCGTTGCGAAGAAACCCGGCGACACCATCTCTTCACTCGTCCTTACGCTGGCGCCTGTAAGTGCATCAGCGGACTTGACCGAGACTGCGTCACGCCAGGCTTGTGGGCTAGGCACGGAAAGGTCTGCAAAGCTAGCCGAACGGACTCCGGGTATGTTGGAGATCCGCTCGAGGAGTTGTTTGTGATAGCTGTTTATGTCCAGGTTCTGGTAGCCGCCCGGCCTGGGATTGAGCATCACTTCGAGCAAACGGTCTCTGTCGAAACCAAGATCGATGGTACGCAGCCGCTGGAAGCTGCGCACCAAAAGGCCAGCGCCCAGCAACAACACCAGCGAGAGAACCACCTGCATTACGATGAGCGTTTTGCTCAGCTTTCCGGCGCCACCAGCTAGGCTGCGCGCACTTTGCTGCAGTACAGACGCCGGATCTTGCCGCGAGGAACTCCACGCCGGCGCGAGACCAAAAAGGATTCCAGTGAATAGCCCCACAGACAAGGCCACGGAGAGCACCCGCACATCGGGACGTAAGTCCAGCGACACCGATCCCTCGGTCATCAGGATAACGAGAAAGCGGCTTCCCCAATAGGAGAAGGCCAACCCCAAGACAGCCCCCGCAATGGACAGCACCAGACTCTCTGTCAATGCCTGACCCACAAGCGCCCCGCGGCTCGCGCCGATGGCAACACGCACGCTCATTTCATGTCCGCGCGCAGCGGCGCGCGCCAGCATCAGGTTCGCGAGATTCACGCAGGCAACGAGCAAAATCAATCCGACGATGCCCGACAGAACATAAAGTGGCTGCGAAAACTGGGAACGCAGGTCAACGGCAACGCCTGTTGGAACCGGGGTCACCGCCAGCCCCATTGAGAGGAACCTCTGCCGCCGCAGTCCGGGCGTTTGCGTTGAGGCGGTCGCTTCCAGCACTCCGGGCCAGAAGGAAAGAAGCTGCGAGCGAGCCTGGACAAGATTCACCCCATCCTTCAGCCGACCTGTGACAAAGACCCAGAGGACGGTCCGGTCGTCGAGACTGAAGGTTCCGCCTTGAACGAGCGGGTAGGCCGTGACCGGGATGGTAACTTCGGGCAGCGCCCCAGGTGTCATTCCTGCAAACCACTTTTGAGTTATGCCGACAATCGTGAAGGGCTGGCCTTCAACGCGAATCTGTTTTCCCACAACATCCGGCGCGCCCCCGAAACGCTGCTGCCAGAAGTCATAGCCGATCACGGCGACTTGGAATGTTGAGCCAGCATGAGCATTTGCGTCTTCCAAAGTGAGCAATCGGCCACGCAGAGGAGCAACGCCAAGTGTAGAGTAATAATTGCCGGTAACCGCAAGCACGTTGCTCCGCGAAGGCACTCCGCTCATTTCCACGTTGAACTCCGCGCTAGACCATCCGATCAAGTCGGAGAAGACGCGTTGCCCGTGTTCGACTTCGCGGAACATAGGATAAGAGAATGGCACCTTGGCATCCGGCCGGCTCGCCGAAAGCTCAGCAAGCCGCTCCGGCTGGCGGACGGGAAGGTCACGAAGGAGCAATGCATTGATCAGCGTGAAGATGGCCGTATTCGCGCCGATTCCCAGGGCCAGCGAAAGCACCGCGACGACCGTGAAGCCGGGATTCTTGCCCAGGACGCGGATGGTATAGCGCAGGCTCTGCCGCAGGGTTCCGATGGTCGTCGCCCTCGAATCGCAGGGTTCCGGGTTGCCCTCAACAAATACGCCAAGTGGGGAGCCGTTTCAAGCCCCTGGTTACCAGGACAGCGCATCGCGTGAGGACCACCCGGAAGAGATGGCTCAATCATTGCTGCGCGGATTAGCAAAATGCCCCACCGCAGATTTCCTATAATGCCGTTCACTTTACCCCGGGGGCCAGCGAAACGCTCGGCCGCCGAGAAGATGTAAATGCAAATGAAAGACGGATTGCCCCGCGCCGCTTCCGTTGTTCAGCACCGTGCGATAGCCTTCGAGCAGATTCAGTTTGCGCGCCAATTGCGCGGCGATGAGCTGCAGCTTGCCCAGCACCGCTTGATCTTCCGCACCGGCTTCATCCAGCGAAGCAATATGTTTACGCGGGCAAATCAGAATGTGCGTGGGCGCTTGCGGGCCGATATCTTCAAACGCAAAAACCTCGTCATCTTCGTACACGATCTTCGACGGAATCTTCTTAGCGCCAATTTTGCAGAACAGGCAGTCAGCGCTCATTCATCCCTCCTGTGCCGGCGCCTTCATCCAGGCGCACGACCATCGGCGTGAATCCCTCGCGGTTGCGAAGCTGCTCGCCGAATTGTCGCGCGGAATCTTCTCCGGGGATTTTGCCGACCCGCACGCGATAGAACAGGCCGTCCGGCGAATCATACGTCTGAATGAAAATGGGCGAATACGAAGCATTCAGCCGCTCGCGCAGGCGCTCCGCGTTGCCGCGGTCGCGAAAAGCGCCGACTTGCACGGTGAAAAATCCCGCGCTCGGGTCGATGCTCGTCGACAGAATTTCCAGGCGCACCGGCACCACGCCGGCGCCGATGGAATCGATTTCGCGCGCCGCGGCCATCGACAAATCGATGATGCGATTGTCCACGAACGGCCCGCGGTCCGTGATGCGCACCACGGTGGACTTGCCGTTGCTCAAACTCGTAACCCGCACCACGGTGTCAAACGGCAGCGTGCGATGCGCCGCCGTGAGTTTGTGCATGTCGTAGATTTCGCCGTTGGACGCGCGACGTCCATGGAACGGCACGCCATACCAGGAGGCGTTGCCCTCTTCGCTGTACGCCGACATCGCGGCGTTGGCCGCTGCGGCGTCGCGCTTCGGGTTGCGCGCAGAGGCGGACCCGCTTGCCGCGGGCTCGCTGCCACGCTCGCGCTTGCTTGCCTCTTCCGTGTTGTCCGTAGGCTGAGCCTGTGGCGGCTCGCGACGTTTTGCGACGGTGTGGCGCGAGGCGCAACCGCAGAAAAAACAAACACAGAGTGCGCAGAGAGCAGAGGAAGCGCGGAGACAGCGGAGACAATTCACGATTGCGGATTGGGAGGAGGCGGGTTGCGGCGCGCCGCGGTGCGCGCTTCAAGCTTGCCGGCCGCCTCGGCCAGCTTCACGGAAACTTCGCGGAGAAATTCCGCGCCGCGCCGTTCGGTCTCTGGCGCAACCTCTTGCTCGATGTACCGGCGCAGCCGCGTCAATTCTTCATCAATGCGCTTGCCAAACTCTTCAAATTTGTCCATAGCTGACATTCGCTCGTGACGCCTTCTCCGAGCTACCCTTCGCCGCGTTTTCCCGACCTGCGTCATTCAGAGCGAAGCGAGGATCTCTCCGTGCTCCACGCTAAGGCGCAAGTGCGAGACGACTCCGGTATTATAGGAACGCTCCGCGAGTGCCGCAAGGAGGAGAGTTGGCCCTTCCCTATCAATGGCAATATCGGCTGGACCGCTGGAAGGCGAGGCTGCAAACTTTTTTCAGCGGCGGCAACCAGCAGCCGCGCCCCAAGATTTGCCCCTCCTGCGGTTCGCTGGTGGGAATCAACGCCACGCGCTGCCACGAGTGCGGCACCAACCTGCGATTTTCCATGGCCGCCGTCAATCGCAGCCTCTCCGGAGTTTTCACCGGGCCCGCGCCGGTAACCACCGCTCTGCTAGTCGCGAACCTCCTGATGTTCGGCGTGGAGTGGATGGCCCTCGCCGCGCGGGGCGGAGGAGGTGGGCTCAGCATTCTGTGGGGAATGGGACTTGAAGGCCCGTATCGGTTGGGAATGAGTGCGCCTGAAGCAATATACGGGCACCATCAGTGGTATCGCTTGATCACCGCTATGTTTTTACACGGCGGGCTGATTCATATCGGCTTCAACATGATGGCGCTGATGCAGCTTGGTCCGGCGCTCGAAGAGCTGTACGGATCTTCGCGCTATTTTTTCCTGTACATCGTGACCGGCGCATTCGGCTTTCTGGTTAGCTCGTTCTTGGGGACGCTCTCCCTAGGCGCGAGTGGTGGATTGCTCGGATTAGTGGGAGCGATGCTGGCAATCACGACCAAGCGCGGCGGTGCTTACATGCGAGACCTACGCGCGAGACTTCTTTTTGTCCTGGGATTCATGGGCATGGGACTCGACAACAAGGCGCACATGGCGGGTATGGCTTCCGGTTTTGTGCTCGGTAAAATTCTTGCTGACCGTCAGCCGATGAATGTGCGCGAGCGGCAGATCGCCAACGCCCTCGGCTGGCTCGCTGGACTAGCGGTGATTGCGAGCTTCGCGATGATGATTTTGCACTATCGCGATCCGCTACCTGGCCAAGCTTAGCTCGTTGGCGGCGCGGGCGAACTGAGGCGCCGTGCGATGCTGACCGAGTACTGGAAGGCCGACACCGTTGCGAGCGCGGCAACGAGGTAGATCAGGATTTGCTTGATGCTTCCGAGTAGCGCGTTGGGGTACGCCGCGCCGAGAACCACCGTGAACACCAAAACAATTTGAAAAAATGTGGTCATCTTGCCCAACAGGCTCGGTGGGAACGGGCGGTAGCCCCAAATCAGGATGATCACCACGGCCACGATGAGGATCAGCACGTCGCGGCTGAGCACAATAATGGTCAGCCACCAGGCTATTTCCTTCTTGAAAGCCAAGATCACAAACGACGAAGAAAGCAGCAGTTTGTCAGCGATGGGGTCGAGATACGCGCCGAGCGACGAGCGCTGATTGAGTTTGCGCGCGAGCAGGCCGTCGATGCCGTCGCTGAGTCCCGCCACGACCAGCACGGCTAGCGCCCAGCGGTAGTGTTCGTAAGAAATCAGAATCAGGAAAATTGGCAGGAAGCCGAGACGCAAAAGCGTGATTTGATTGGGAACCGTCCAGATGCGGCCTCGCATTGTGATTCAGGATAACGCAGTTCAGGCAAACTGAGCGAGATAGTCAATCAAGCGGCGTCCGAGTTTGCGCTCGAAGAGTTCGTCCATGGAGGGAATCGAGCCAGTGGGTTCGTCCAGCGTGATGCGCTCGACGCGCGTCATGGGAAAGAAAAGTGTGGGCACACCGACGCGCTCGCCATCGGGCTCATTGAGCTGGCGGATAAAATGATCGAACGAGTTCAAGTCGATCCCGCGTATCGTGACTCCCGCAGTGCTGATCGCCAGCAGCTCGCCCCAGATTTTTTCTTTGGGCGTATGCAAACTCACGATGACGATGGAGTGCGGATCCATGGGACTACGCGCTGCCTCTTTCTCCAGCTTACCGGAAGCAAGCGTGTTTGCCACCACTTTGCCTCCGACCAGTTACTTGGCATGTTCGTAGGCCTGGTTGAGCCACCACAATGCGTCGCGGAGGTCGGCGGCGGAACTCAGCTCGAAGATGAACCATTTTGCGCCGGGGACGCTGTTTTCGGTGTCGATACGGGGTTCTTTCTTGGCGCGCTCCAACAGGTTGGGCGGCATGGGTTTGATTCGGAAGATGAGGGAATTGGCAGTGTTGATTGCGCGCGTTACCGGCAAAGCGGCAAAGATTTTCTTGTCGCGATAGAAGCCGCGGAGGCCGAACATCGGACGCGTCGTAATTTGGGGCCATGTGTTTAGCTCATTGCCGAGCATGGCGCACCATTGCTTCATTTCTTCGCTGGTGTGCGGCATTTTCGGGCGCGGGCGTTTTGTCTTTTTGGTTTTCATGCCGGCATGGGCCGCGGGCCGTTTGGCGGGAGCAAGAGTTTGGGCTCGGTGAGCGACTGAACGTGTTCGATTGTGGTGTCCGGCGCGATTTCGCGGAGGAGGAGGCCGGACGGAGTGACGTCGATCAGGGCCAGCTCGGTGACGATATGGTCGACGACTTCCACGCCGGTGAGCGGCAGCGAGCACCTTTTCAGGATCTTGGGTTGGTTGTCGCGGGTGGCGTGCTCCATGGCGATGAAGACGCGCTTCGCGCCGGCGACCAGGTCCATGGCGCCGCCCATGCCTTTCAGCATTTTGCCGGGAATGGCCCAGTTGGCGAGGTTGCCCTTTTCGTCGACCTGCAGCGCGCCAAGGACGGTGAGATCCACGTGGCCGCCGCGAATCATGCCGAAGGAATCGGCGGAGGAAAAATAACTGGTGCCGGGAAGCTCGGTGACGGTTTCCTTCCCTGCATTGATGAGATCGGGATCGATTTCGGATTCCAGCGGATACGGGCCAACGCCGAGCATGCCGTTCTCCGATTGCAGCACCACTTCAATGCCTTTGGGAACATATGCGTTCGCGTTTTTGTTCGTCAGTGAGCATTGGTCAGCTTTTGCGCACCGTTCGGCGCTCGATTTTTTTCTCGTAGTGGGGGCCTTGGAAGATGGCGTCGACGAAGATGCCGGGGGTGTGGATCTGGTCGGGCGGCAGCTGGCCGAGTTCGACGAGCTGCTCGACTTCAGCGATTACGTAATCGGCGGCCGTGGCCATCATGGGATTGAAGTTGCGCGAGGTCTTGCGATAGATGAGATTGCCCCAGCGATCGCCTTTCCAGGCTTTGATGAACGCGAAGTCCCCACGCAGCCAGCGCTCCAGAACGTAGTGGCGGCCGTCGAACTCGCGGGTTTCTTTTCCTTCGGCAACCAAGGTGCCGTAGCCGGTCGGTGTGTAGAAGGCGGGGATACCAGCGCCACCGGCGCGAATGCGCTCGGAGAAAGTGCCTTGCGGATTCAGCTCGACTTGCACTTCGCCGCTGAGCACGAGCTGCTCGAACAGTTTGTTTTCGCCGACGTACGTGGAAATCATTTTCTTGATCTGGCGATTTTGCAGGAGCAAGCCGAGGCCGGCGCCGTCGGTGCCGGCGTTGTTGCTGGCAATGGTCAGATTCTTGGCGCCTTTGCGGCGCACGGCGTCGATCAGGTGCTCGGGGACGCCGCAGAGGCCGAAGCCGCCGACGAGGATGGTGGCGCCGTCAGCAAGTTTGGCAATGGCGGCGTCGGCAGAAGCAATGCGTTTGTCCATGGCGATTGTGGGAATCCTTGACGCGACGAGCTGTCCGGACGAAGAGTGTACTGCAAGCCAGACCGGCGGCAAATCTGACTCAGTGGGTTCAACGGCTATTGCTGCCAACCGCCTCCCAAAGCTTCATAGAGCTGCACTAAAGCCAGCAACTCATTGAGTTG
>WNFD01003196.1_pt1 | contig 16424 bp, 12 predicted proteins | sample 5400491 | NCBI WGS metagenome assembly WNFD01 (sample SAMN13153343, study PRJNA577476) | soil metagenome | isolation source: 120 cm saprolite under Douglas fir tree site 2 hole 2 replicate 2 | place: USA:California | collected 2015-04-18 | reverse complement strand
ACGGCACAAACGTCGCCCCGCCCGACTCCGCCAACACCTTGGTGATCGCCGCCGTCAACGTCGTCTTGCCATGGTCGATGTGACCAATCGTCCCGATGTTGCAGTGCGGCTTCGTCCGCTGAAACTTCGCCTTCGACATCGTTTTTCTCCGCTCAATTCAGCGCTTGCAGGTAATCAGGCCATCTTGGCGCGGACTTCGTCCGCGACCGCCTGCGGCACCTGCTCATAGTGATCAAAATGCATCGTGTACTGAGCTCGGCCCTGGCTCATCGAGCGCAGCGTGTTGACATAGCCGAACATGTTGGCAAGCGGCACCATCGCATCGATGACCCGCGCGTTGCCGCGGGTGTCCATGCCCGTGACCTGGCCGCGGCGGCTGTTCAAGTCGCCGATCACGTCACCCATATAATCCTCAGGCGTCACCACCTCGACGCGCATGATCGGCTCGAGGAGCTTCGGCCCGGCTTTCATGACGCCTTCCTTAAAGGCGGCGCGGGCCGCGATCTCAAAAGCAAGCGCGCTCGAATCGACATCGTGATAGGCGCCGTCGAACAACACCACTTTGAGATCGATGACTGGAAACCCGGCGAGCACCCCGGTCTCGGTGGACGCTCTCAGCCCCTTCTCTACCCCCGGCACGTACTCCTTCGGCACTGTGCCGCCAACCACGTCGTTTTCGAAGGCGAAGCCAGAGCCCGGCGGTAGGGGCTCGAAGCGGAGCTTGACGCGAGCGAATTGACCGGCGCCGCCGGTCTGCTTCTTGTGTGTATAGTCAGCCTCGGCGATGCGGGTGATCGTCTCACGATAGGCAACCTGCGGCGCGCCGACATTGGCGTCCACCTTGAATTCGCGCTTCATCCGGTCGACGATGATCTCGAGGTGGAGTTCGCCCATTCCCTTGATCACCGTCTGACCGCTCTCATGGTCCACTGTGACGCGGAATGAGGGGTCCTCGGTAGCGAGCCGGGCCAGTGCCTGGCCCATCTTCTCCTGGTCGCCCTTGGTCTTTGGCTCGACCGCGATCTCGATAACCGGGTCCGGGAAGTCCATGCGCTCAAGGACGACCGGGTGGCTGAGGTCCGACAACGTATCTCCGGTAGTCGTGTTCTTGAGGCCGGCCAACGCGACGATGTCCCCGGCACGCGCCTCCTTAATATCCTCGCGGTGGTTCGCATGCATCTGCAGCATGCGGCCGATCCGCTCGCGGCCACCCTTGACGGTGTTCAGCACCTGGCTGCCGCTCGTCGCCACGCCCGAATAGATGCGCACAAAGGTCAGTGAACCGACAAAGGGATCACTCATGATCTTGAACGCGAGCCCGGCGAAAGGCTCGTCGTCCGAGCACCGGCGCACGACCGTCTCATTCGAGCCCATCTTGAGGCCGTTGATCGCCGCGACATCGGTCGGTGCCGGCAGATAATCGACGACGGCGTCGAGGAGCGGCTGCACGCCCTTGTTCTTGAAGGCGGAGCCGCAAAGGACCGGGACAAAGGCGCCGCCGATCGTGCCTTTGCGGATGCACCGCTTGAGCGTCTCCTCGCTCGGCTCCTCGCCCCCGAGATAAGCCTCCAGCGCTGCATCGTCCTGCTCAACCGCGGCTTCGACCAGTCTCGCGCGGAAGGCTTTTGCTTCGGCTGCCATCTGCGGCGGAATCTCGACGATGTCGAACTGGGCGCCCAGGGTTTCTTCGCGCCACTCGATCGCCCGGCTGCCGACCAGGTCGAGCACACCGATAAAATCGCTTTCCAACCCGATTGGCAGCTGCAGCACCAGCGGCTGGGCGCCGAGGCGATCGGCAATCATCGCAATGCAGCGGGGATAATCTGCCCCGACGCGGTCCATCTTGTTGACAAAGCAGATCCGCGGCACACCGTACTTGTCGGCCTGACGCCAGACCGTCTCCGATTGAGGCTCGACGCCTGCGACCGAATCGAAAACCGCAACCGCACCGTCGAGGATCCGCAGGCTGCGCTCGACTTCGATCGTAAAATCCACATGGCCGGGCGTGTCGATGATATTGATCCGATGGTCCTGCCAGAAGCAGGTCGTCGCCGCGGAGGTGATCGTTATTCCCCGCTCCTGCTCCTGCGCCATCCAATCCATCGTAGCGGTGCCTTCGTGGACCTCGCCGATCTTGTAGGAGCGCCCGGTGTAGTAAAGGATCCGCTCGGTCGTCGTAGTCTTGCCGGCATCGATATGCGCCATGATGCCGATATTTCGGTAGCGCTCGAGGGGTGTCGTGCGTGTCATGAAAAAAGCTCCGAGGGCGCGCCTGCAGGCCGCGCCCAGAAGGGAAATCCCGAACCGAACGTCGTGGGCGCCACCTACCAGCGATAATGCGAGAAGGCCTTGTTCGCATCGGCCATTCGGTGCGTGTCCTCCCGTCGTTTAACTGCTACACCGCGATTGTTGGCGGCATCGAGGAGTTCGTTCGAGAGCCTCTCCTCCATGGTGTTCTCGGAACGGCCGCGCGAGCTCGATATCAGCCAGCGGATGGCCAATGCCTGGCTGCGGTCGACCCGAACCTCAACCGGAACCTGATAAGTGGCGCCGCCGACCCGGCGAGATCGCACCTCGACCGCAGGCCGCACGTTGCCGAGCGCGTCGTGGAACACGCGCAGCGGGTCTTGGCCGCCGCGCTTGGCGATGCGGTCCAAGGCGCCGTAGACAATCCGCTCGGCGACCGACTTTTTGCCCTCATACATCAGGCAGTTCATGAACTTGGTGAGGACGGCGTCGCCGAATTTGGGATCCGGCAAGACCTCGCGTTTGACCGCGGCGCGGCGGCGGGACATGACGATCTCCCTACCTTGGACGCTTGGCGCCGTATTTCGAACGGCGCTGACGGCGGTCCTTGACGCCCTGAGTATCGAGGGTGCCGCGGATGATGTGATAACGCACGCCCGGAAGATCCTTGACCCGGCCACCGCGGATCAGCACCACCGAGTGCTCCTGTAGGTTGTGACCCTCGCCTGGGATGTAGCTCGTTACCTCGTAGCCGTTGGTCAGGCGAACGCGCGCGACCTTTCGCAGAGCGGAGTTCGGCTTTTTCGGGGTGGTCGTATAGACGCGCGTGCACACTCCGCGCTTCTGCGGACACGCCTCCATCGCCGGCACTTTGTTGCGGGCCACCTGCCCTTTCCGCGGATTGCGGATCAGCTGGTTTATCGTCGGCATCGTCACAACCTCTTCAAACAAAACAGCCGCCCGGCGCCATTCTCACGCCGGAGCGGTGCAGCACCCCACCCGAGTTTGAGCGCGCCCCCTCGCAGGAGCGCCGAGCCATACAGCGGAGCGGGCTGCGTCTAGGTGGCTTCCTACGGCCAGCCCAAGGAATGCCTAATATTGTTGAGGGGTCGAGGAGGGTCAAGCCCCTTGATGCGGGGGCGCTGCGGTCGACCCTCCGAGTGCACGGGTCCGCATGTTCCCCCACCTCAATTCCCGCAGGGATGCCACGGGTCGCAGCCTCATCTCGGGCTCGCCAGCGCCTCTACCTGTCGTTGACATTGAAGGCTCGTGACTTCATGTTTTGCGTTGGTTGTCGCAACCCTACACGGTTCGCAAAGTCGCGCCGGTGGAGCGATTTGCCCGAACACCTCGGAGCGCGGAAGCGAGGAAAGATGAGCCTGAGATTTTCACTGCTGACCGCCTTTGCCTTGGTCTGGGCCGGCTCCTCAGCCCATGCGGAGTGCCAAACCACCGTATTCGACCGATCGGGCGCCTGGCGGACGTTCGGCGGAAAGTGCGACGACGGCCGGCAGAAATGCGGCGTTTCGACAAGCGGCACCGGCAAATATTTCAGCCTCGATTACTTCAACGGCGACAACACACTGACCGTGCAGCTCGGGGCGCGGGATTGGCGAGTCAAGAACGGCGTCAAGACCAGCGTGACGATGCAGGTCGACGACGCGTCACCGTGGCGTGCCGTCGGCACTGGAATGCACTTTTCCGATGGTGATGCCGGGCTCTGGTTTGAGATCGACCGCAATCAGCTCGACCGCTTTCTGGACGAGTTCCGCGGCGGCGACGTACTCGTCGTCCGCTTTCCGGACAGCGATGTGTCGGACTGGCGCGCTAGCCTTTCCGGCAGCACTCGGGTGAGTGACGGCTTTCTGCGCTGCATCCAGGCGATGAGCGGCTGATCGGCCGCGGACACCCGCGGGCGGGGGTGGGCAACCCGGACCCGCCCCCACGCGCTTCGAGCCCTTCAGGCGGTGCGCTTGTCGACGCCGACGAGCTGCGCCGGTTCTTCTTCGCTGGCCGCAATCGCGGCAAGCTCGCGATCCCGCTCCGCCGCGACCTCGCGCAGCCGGGCGATAACGCTGCCGGTGCCGGCCGGGATCAGGCGACCGACGATCACATTTTCCTTCAGCCCGGTCAGCGTGTCGATCCTGCCGGACACCGCGGCCTCGGTCAGTACGCGCGTCGTTTCCTGGAACGACGCCGCCGAGATGAACGAATTCGTCTGCAGACTCGCCTTCGTGATGCCTTGCAGCACCGGATGGGCGACCGCAGCCTGCAGCTCCTCCCTTTCGGCCTTGGCATTTTCGAGATCAAACTCGGAACGGTCAATCTGCTCGCCGGCAAGGAAAGTCGTGTCGCCCGGATCCTCGATCTCGACCTTTTGCAGCATCTGCCGTACGATCACTTCGATGTGCTTGTCGTTGATGCGCACACCCTGTAGCCGGTAAACCTCCTGGATCTCGTTGATCAGATAGTTCGCCAGCTCCTCGACGCCGAGGATCCGCAAGATGTCGTGCGGGACCCTGTTGCCGTCCATCAGGAGGTCGCCCTTCTGGACGTAATCCCCCTCCTGGACACTGATGTGCTTGCCCTTGGGGATCAAGTACTCGACCGCCTCCTTGTCCTCCTCGGTCGAAGCAACGACGATGCGCCGCTTGGCCTTGTAGTCCTTCCCAAATTCGACACGGCCCTCGCTTTCGCTGATGATCGCGAAATCCTTTGGCTTGCGCGCCTCGAACAGCTCGGCAACGCGCGGCAGACCGCCGGTGATGTCCCGGGTCTTTGAGGATTCGCGCGGGATCCGGGCCAGGACGTCGCCGGCCTTGACATGCGCCCCGTTGTCGACCGAGAGGATCGCGTCCACCGACATGAAGTAGCGCGCTTCAAGCCCGTTGGCGAGCGTCAGCACCTCGCCGTCTTCACCGCGCAACGTGATCCGCGGGCGCAGATCGCTGCCCCGCGGCTGCTGTTTCCAGTCGACCACCACTTTCGAAGAGATCCCAGTCGCCTCATCGATGGTCTCGCGGACCGACAGGCCCTCGATCAGGTCGACATAATGGGCGATCCCATCTTTCTCAGTGATGATCGGAATCGTGTAGGGGTCCCACTCGACCAGCCGGTCGCCCCGCTTGACCTGGGCGCCTTCGTCGGCCAGCAGCCTCGCGCCATAGGGAACACGGTGCCGCGCCTTCTCCCGCCCGGCCTCGTCGAGCAGCACGATTTCGCAGTTCCGGCCCATCACTACCGGCACTCCGGACGAGTTCAGGACAACGTTCCGGTTCTTGACCTCGATCGTCGCGTCGGAAGCAGCTTCGACTGAGGATTGCTCTGCACCGCGCTGCGCCGCACCACCGATATGAAAGGTGCGCATCGTCAGCTGCGTGCCCGGTTCGCCGATCGACTGTGCCGCAATGACACCGACTGCCTCGCCCATATTGACAACCGTCCCTCGGGCAAGGTCGCGGCCATAGCATTTACCGCAAACGCCGATGCGGGCTTCGCAGGTCAGCACCGAGCGGATCGATACCGAATCGATCCCCGCCCGCTCGATCTGGTCAATGGCGTCCTCATCGATCAGCCCGCCGGCCTGCAGGACGACCTCGCCCTTCAGCGGATCGAGGATATCGACGGCTGCCGTGCGGCCTAGGATGCGATCGGCGAGCGGAGCGATGACCTCGCCGCCGTCGATGACGGCGCGCGTCATCAGCCCGCGGGTGGTGCCGCAATCCTCTTCGGTGATGATCGCATCCTGCGCGACATCGACTAGACGGCGGGTCAGGTAGCCCGAATTCGCCGTCTTGAGCGCGGTGTCGGCGAGGCCCTTACGCGCACCGTGGGTCGAATTGAAGTATTCGAGCACGGTGAGCCCTTCCTTGAAGTTCGAGATGATCGGCGTTTCGATGATCTCGCCCGACGGCTTGGCCATCAGACCACGCATGCCCGCCAATTGCTTGATCTGGGCCGCCGAACCGCGCGCCCCGGAATCCGACATCATCCAGACCGAGTTGACGGGTTCGCCCGGCGCCGCCGACCGGATCTTCTTTAGCATCTCCTCGGCGACTTTGTCGGTGCACCGCGACCAGACGTCGACCACCTTGTTGTATTTCTCGCCCTGGGTGATCAGCCCGTCCTGATATTGCTGTTCGTATTGCTTGACTTGGTCCTGCGCCTGGGAAACGAGTTCGCGTTTCGCCTCGGGGATGATCAGATCATCCTTGCCGAATGAGATCCCGGCCTTGCACGCCTGTTGGAAACCAAGCGTCATCAGATGGTCGCAGAAGATCACTGTCTCCTTTTGGCCGCAGTGGCGATAGACCTGATCGATAACGTTGCTGACCTCCTTCTTGGTCAGCAGGCAGTTTATCAGTTCGAAGTCGATCGCCGGGTTGCGCGGTAGAATCTCCGACAGCAGCATGCGTCCGGACGTGGTCGCCACTTCCTGCACCACCGGCCGGCCGTTTTCGTCGATCGTGTGGAAGCGCGCTCTGATCGGGGTATGCAGCGACACCACTCTCGCGGCAAGCGCCCGCTCGATCTCGCCAATGCTGGTGAACAGGGGCACCAGATAAAGGAGCACCCGCCCACTCTCCACCGCGGCCTGCAGCTCGTCGAGATCGCTCCAAGCAAAGGGAGACCCAGGGCTCTCGGTGTTGAAGATCCGGATGTCGCCCTTTCTTAGCTTCTCGGCAAACTCATTCCTGAGGTCGGCTGCAGATTTTACCTCCAAAGAGGGCGCGACGCCTGACGCCGCAGCTTCGAAATCCGGCCAAGGAAGGACGCGATGCATCGGGTCGAGCGCGTCAGTACGCTCGAGTGTAATGTGATAGAGACCGAGCACGATGTCCTGCGAGGGCACGATGATCGGCTTGCCGTTAGCCGGGCTGAGAATGTTGTTGGTCGACATCATCAGCACGCGCGCTTCGAGCTGCGCCTCGAGCGACAGCGGCACGTGGACGGCCATCTGGTCGCCGTCGAAATCCGCGTTGAACGCCGTGCAGACGAGCGGGTGCAGCTGGATCGCCTTGCCTTCAATCAGCACCGGTTCGAAGGCCTGAATTCCGAGACGATGAAGCGTCGGCGCCCGATTCAGCAGGACGGGATGCTCGCGAATCACTTCCTCGAGGATGTCCCAAACCTCGGGCCGTTCCTTCTCGACCATGCGCTTGGCGGCCTTGATCGTACTGGCGAGGCCGTATAGCTCCAGCTTCGAGTAGATGAACGGCTTGAACAGTTCGAGCGCCATCTTCTTCGGCAGCCCGCACTGCTGCAATTTGAGCTCCGGGCCAACGACGATGACCGAACGGCCCGAATAGTCGACGCGCTTGCCGAGCAGGTTTTGCCGGAACCGGCCTTGCTTGCCCTTCAGCATGTCAGACAGCGACTTCAGCGGCCGCTTGTTGGCCCCGGTGATGATCCGCCCGCGCCGACCGTTGTCGAAGAGCGCGTCGACGGCCTCTTGCAGCATGCGTTTCTCGTTGCGCACGATGATGTCGGGCGCCCGCAGCTCGATCAGCCGCTTTAGCCGATTGTTGCGGTTGATGACGCGGCGGTAGAGGTCATTGAGGTCGGAGGTCGCGAAGCGGCCGCCATCGAGCGGCACCAGCGGCCGCAGCTCCGGCGGAATCACTGGGACGACTTCGAGGATCATCCACTCCGGCCGGCTGTTCGACTCGACGAAGGCCTCGACCAGCTTCAATCGCTTGACGAGCTTCTTGCGCCGCGCCTCCGAGCCGGTGTCCCGCAGCTCATCACGCAGCCTTACCTTTTCTTCATTGAGATCGATGGCGGACAGCATCGTGCGCATCGCCTCGGCCCCGATCGACGCGGTGAACTGGTCGTCGCCGTAATCGTCCTGGGCCTTCAAATAATCTTCTTCAGAGAGGAGCTGATGCTGCTTCAGCGGCGTGAGCCCGGGCTCGATGACAACGTAGTTCTCGAAATAGAGGATTCGCTCCAGATCCTTCAGCGTCATGTCAAGCAACAGCCCGATACGGCTCGGCAGCGATTTGAGAAACCAGATATGGGCGACCGGTGAGGCCAGCTCGATATGACCCATACGGTCGCGCCTAACCTTGGAGAGGGTCACTTCGACACCGCACTTCTCGCAGATGATGCCACGATATTTCATGCGCTTGTACTTGCCGCACAGGCACTCGTAATCCTTGATCGGCCCGAATATCCGGGCGCAAAACAGGCCGTCGCGTTCGGGCTTGAACGTCCGGTAGTTGATCGTCTCCGGTTTCTTGATCTCGCCATAGGACCAGGAATGGATCCGCTCGGGGCTAGCGATCGAGATGCGAATCTGATCGAAGCTCTGCGGCCCGCTGACCTGCCCAAAGATGTTCATCAACTCGTTCATCAACGACCCCTCTCGCGGTCTGTCGTCATGCCCGCAGCAACGGGCATCCAGGGCTGCAAACGCCGCACTCGCAACCCTAGCCCCGTGCCTCTCAGACGGCTGGCCCTTGACCGGTCGTCCGAAAGGCGCGGGGTGACCGAAAAGAAACTGTCACCATACTTTTCTGGACGACTTGCCGTCAGTAGTTGCGCTGCTCCAGCTCCACATTGAGACCGAGCGAACGCAGTTCCTTGACCAGCACGTTGAACGATTCCGGGATGCCGGCCTCGAAATTATCATCGCCCCGGACGATCGCCTCATAGACCTTGGTCCGGCCGGACACGTCGTCCGACTTGACCGTCAACATCTCCTGCAACGTATAGGCCGCGCCGTAGGCCTCAAGCGCCCAAACTTCCATCTCGCCGAAACGCTGGCCGCCGAACTGGGCCTTGCCACCGAGCGGCTGCTGGGTGACAAGGCTGTAAGGCCCAATCGAGCGCGCGTGGATCTTATCGTCGACGAGGTGGTGCAACTTCATCATGTAGATGTACCCCACGGTTACCGGTCGATCGAAGGACTCTCCGGTACGGCCGTCGACCAGGGTCACTTGGCCTGAAGAGGAGAGGCCTGCCCGCTCGAGCATCTCGACGATGTCCTCTTCCCGGGCACCATCGAAGACCGGGGTCGCCATCGGAACACCGCCTGTGAGATTGCCGGCGAGATTCACCAAGTCGTCCGCAGCCAGGGTTTCGATCTCGGCCTTTTCCTCGCCCCGATACATCTCGCCGAGGAGACCGCGCAACTCCCCGTCAGCGACGCCGCGCCTGACATTGGCCAGCACTTCGCCGATACGCCGGCCAAGCCCGGCCGCAGCCCAGCCGAGATGGGTTTCGAGGATCTGGCCGACGTTCATCCGGCTCGGTACGCCGAGCGGGTTCAAGACGATGTCGATCGGGGTACCGTCGTCGAGATAGGGCATGTCCTCGCAGGGCACGATGCGCGAGATCACGCCCTTGTTGCCGTGGCGGCCCGCCATCTTGTCCCCGGGCTGCAGCTTGCGCTTCACGGCAACGAAAACCTTGACCATTTTCATTACGCCGGGCGGCAGTTCATCGCCGCGCTGCAACTTTTCGACCTTGCTTTCAAAGCGCGAGGTGAGGCCGGCGACCGCATCCTCCATCTGCTTCTTCAAGCCCTCGATATCGGCCATCCTGGCGTCGTCACGGATCGAGATTTGTTTCCACAGTGCCGGCGCATACTCGGCCAGCACCGCCTCGGTAATCTCGGTCCCCGACTTCATTCCCCGGGGGCCGCCGACCGCAACTTCGCCGAGCATGAGCTCCCTGAGGCGGGCAGCGAAGCTGCGTTCGAGGATTGTGCGCTCGTCATCGCGATCCTTGGCGAGCCGTTCGATCTCGGCGCGCTCGATCGCCAGCGCACGCTCGTCCTTGTCGACGCCGCGCCGCGAGAAGACCCGGACCTCGACGATCGTGCCGGAGACTCCGGGCGGCAGGCGCAGCGAGGTGTCGCGTACGTCGGAGGCCTTCTCGCCGAAGATCGCGCGCAGCAGCTTCTCCTCCGGCGTCATCGGCGACTCGCCCTTGGGGGTAACCTTGCCGACGAGGATGTCGCCTGGCTTCACCTCAGCGCCGATATAGACGATCCCTGCCTCATCCAGGTTCTTGAGCGCCTCCTCGCCGACATTCGGAATGTCGCGAGTAATCTCTTCCTGGCCGAGCTTGGTGTCGCGAGCCATTACCTCGAATTCCTCGATATGGATCGAAGTGAACACGTCGTCGGAGACGATCCTCTCCGAGATCAGGATCGAATCCTCAAAGTTGTAACCGTTCCAGGGCATAAAAGCGCACAGCACATTACGGCCGAGCGCGAGCTCACCGAGCTGGGTCGACGGACCATCGGCAATAATGTCCGCCGCCATCACCGCGTCCCCCACTTTGACGAGTGGCCGTTGGGTGATGCAGGTGTTCTGGTTCGAGCGCTGAAATTTCAGCAGATTGTATATATCGACGCCTGAGGCGGCGGTCGAGGTTTCCTCGGTCGCGCGAATGACGATGCGGGTGGCGTCGACTTGGTCGACGATACCCGACCGGCGCGCAATGATGGTGACACCGGAGTCGCGTGCGACAGTCTCTTCCATTCCGGTGCCGACAAGCGGCGCCTCGGCTTGGATCAGAGGCACCGCCTGACGCTGCATGTTCGAGCCCATCAGCGCGCGGTTTGCGTCGTCGTTCTCAAGGAACGGGATCAAAGCGGCCGCGACCGAAACCAGTTGCTTTGGCGAGACGTCGATCAGGTCGATGTCCTGCGGCCGCTGCATGACGAAATCTCCGCCCTTGCGGCGATTTGTCAAATCCGCGGTGATCCGGCCGTCCGCATCGGTCTCGACATTGGCCTGGGCAATGGCGAACCTGCCTTCATCCATCGCCGAGAGATAGATGACCTCGTCGGTGACCCGGCCATCAACCACTTTGCGATACGGGCTTTCGATGAAACCGTACTGGTTGACCCGTGCATAGGTCGCCAAACTGTTGATCAGGCCGATGTTTGGGCCTTCCGGCGTCTCGATCGGGCAGATCCGGCCGTAATGGGTCGGGTGCACGTCGCGCACCTCGAAGCCGGCGCGCTCGCGCGTCAGGCCGCCCGGACCAAGCGCCGACAGCCGGCGCTTGTGGGTGATTTCGGACAGGGGGTTGGTCTGATCCATGAATTGCGATAGCTGCGACGAGCCGAAGAACTCGCGCACCGCCGCCGCTGCGGGCTTGGCGTTGATCAGATCGTGCGGCATCACGGTATCGATCTCGACTGAGCTCATCCGCTCGCGGATCGCTCGTTCCATCCGCAGCAGGCCGACACGGTACTGGTTTTCCATCAGCTCGCCGACCGAACGAACCCGGCGGTTGCCAAGATGATCGATGTCGTCGATCTCACCCCGGCCATCCTTGAGCTCGACCAGCACCTTGACGATCGCCAAGATGTCGGCCTTGCGTAAAATGCGCACGGTATCGTCGGTATCGAGCATCAGTCGCGAGTTCATCTTGACCCGGCCCACCGCCGACAAATCGTAGCGTTCGGAGTCGAAGAACAGACCGTTGAACAGCGTTTCCGCCGTTTCCAAGGTTGGCGGCTCACCGGGGCGCATCACGCGATAAATGTCGATCAGCGCGTCTTCCCGCGTTGCGTTCTTGTCGAGGACGAGGGTGTTTCGGATATAGGGGCCGACGGTAACGTGGTCGATGTCGAGGATCGGCACCTCGTCGACGCCGATCTCGGTCAGCTGGGCCAGCGCCGCGGCCGTAATCTCGTCACCGGCCTCGAAATGAACCTCGCCGGTCTCTTCGTTGATCAAGTCAGCGGCGAAATGGCGGCCAATCAATTGCTCGTCGCCGACCAGAATGTCGGTGAGCCCCCCTTCGCGCAGCCGGCGCGCAATCCGCGGCGTCACCCGTTCGCCCTCGGCAAGCGCGGTTTCGCCGGTGCGGGCATCCCGCAGTTCGCTCGTCAGCTTGCCCTTGAATTGATCGGGATCGAACAACGTCATCCATCCCTGCGGACCGCGCCGGAAAATCACCGCGCCGTAAAAGTACGACAGGATCTCCTCCTTGGACATCCCGATTGCTTCGCCGGGCTGCAGCGAGCCGTTCTCGGCCCTGCGGCGCGCCCGCAACGCCCCGGTCGCGGCATCGTCGAGAGCGAGCAGCAACGTCGTTGCGGGAAGCTTGCGGCGCCGGTCGATGCGCACATAGACATGGTCCTTGGCATCGAATTCGAAATCGAGCCAGGAGCCGCGATAGGGGATTACCCGAGCGGCGAACAGATACTTGCCGGATGAGTGCGTCTTGCCCTTGTCGTGGTCGAAAAAGACGCCCGGGCTGCGGTGCATCTGGGAGACGATGACGCGTTCGGTGCCATTGATGATGAAGGTGCCGTTCTTTGTCATCAATGGCATGTCGCCCATATAGACGTCCTGCTCCTTGATGTCGCGGATCGAGCGCGCTCCGGTGTCCTCGTCGACATCCCAAACAACGAGGCGGAGCGTGACCTTCAGCGGCGCGGCGAAAGTAATGCCGCGCTGCTGGCACTCGTCGACCTCGTATTTCGGTGCTTCGAGCTCGTAACGCACGAACTCGAGCTGGGCGCGCTCGGAGAAATCGCGGATCGGGAAAACCGATTTGAATACCTCCTGCAGCCCGACGCTGGCACGCTGCTCGGGCACGACCCCCATCTGCAAGAAATGATCGTATGAGCTCTTCTGGACCTCGATCAGGTTCGGCATCGGCGCGACCTCGGACACGCGTCCGAAGCTCTTGCGGATCCGTCTTTTTTCCGAAAACGATCTAGCCATGAACACTCCTTGCTGTGGGCCCTTTGGGCGGACCCGATCGTGATGGCCGAGCGGCCCGCCGACGACGATTTTCGGCGTCGGCGATGTCACGCCCGTATATCAGCGCAACTTTCGTGCCAACCGGGCGCAGTCTTCGAAAGACGCCGAAGCCCGGCGTGCGCGATCGCTCGCGCCCCGGGGTCGAAGGCGTGGGGCGCTGCGGCCGACGCCAATCGGCCACCCGCCCGATGTGGAAAATATCGTGACAGACCTACTTTATTTCGACAGTCGCGCCCGCATCTTCAAGCTGTTTTTTGATCTTTGCCGCCTCTTCCTTGTTGACCCCTTCCTTGACCGGCTTGGGCGCCGCCTCGACGAGATCCTTGGCTTCCTTGAGACCGAGGCTGGTGATCGCGCGGACCTCCTTGATTACGTTGATCTTCTTCTCGCCGATCGCGGCAAGGATCACATCGAACTCGGTCTTCTCGAAAGCCGCCTCGGCCGCCGGAGCCGCTGCTCCGCCGCCAAGTGCGGCCACGGCGACGGGTGCGGCGGCGGAGACGCCCCACTTTTCCTCCAACAACTTGGACAGCTCTGCCGCCTCGATCACGGTCAAGGCCGAGAGGTCATCGACCAGCTTTGCCAAATCCGGCATCTTCTACTCCTGACGTCTGAAATTAGGATGTATCACTGAGCGGGAATAGCCGCCTCCGCTTGGCGCTCCGCATAGGCGGCGAGAACACGGGCGAGTTGTCCGGCGGGCGCCTGAAGAACGACGGCCAGCCGCGTCGCCGGGGCCTGAAGCAAGCCGACGAGTTTGCTGCGCAGCTCGTCGAGCGACGGTAGGCTGGCCAGGTCCTTGACCCCGGCCGCATCGAGCTGCCGGCCCGCGAGCCCGCCCCCGATGATGGTCAGCTTGTTGTTCCGGTTGGCAAACTCTACGACCACCTTGGCTGCCGCCAGCGGGTCGCGCGAAAAGGCGATTGCCGTTGGGCCGGTGAAGAGCGGCGCCAGAAGCTCGAAAGCCGTGCCGGTAAGGGCGCGCCGCGCCAGCCGGTTCTTGGTCACCCGGAAGCTCGCTCCGGCGCCGCGCACCTGCCGGCGCAGTTGGGTGGCCTCGGCGACATTGAGCCCGGTTTGGTGTGTCACGACTACACAGCCGATGTCAGCGAGATCCTGCTGCAGCGCCTCGACCAACTGCTGCTTTTGCGCTCGATCCAATCCCGTCTCCGAACTGGGTCCGCCCGCCTCCGGAGCTACAGACGGACCCGTTGCAAATCAACTCTCGGCCGAGTCTCGCCTTACGGGCGCGCTTCTTCAGCAAGGCCCGACAACTCGACCTTGATCCCCGGACCCATCGACGAACTGAGGCTCACCTTCTTGATGTAGGTGCCTTTTGCCCCACTCGGTTTGCCCCGGGTGATCGCGCCGACAAAGGCACGCACATTATCCGCCAGCGCCGCATCCGTAAAGCTTGCTTTGCCGACGCCCGCATGGACGATCCCCGCCTTCTCGGCACGAAACTCGACCTGCCCGCCCTTCGCGGCGCGAACCGCCTCGGCGACATTGAGCGTGACCGTGCCGAGCCGCGGATTGGGCATCAGGCCGCGCGGCCCGAGGATCTTGCCGAGCCGCCCGACCAGCGACATCAGATCGGGGGTCGCGATGGCCCGATCAAAATCGATCTGCCCGGCCTGCACCTTCTCGGCGAGATCCTCGGCGCCGACGACATCAGCGCCGGCGGCCTCGGCCTCTTTCGCCCGGTCGCCGCGCGCGAAAACCGCGACCCGGACAGTTTTGCCGGTGCCGTGCGGCAGCATCACCGTGCCGCGCAGGTTTTGGTCGGGCTTGCGGGGGTCGAGGTTGAGGTTCATCGCGATTTCGACCGTTTCGTCGAACTTTGCCGAAGCCCGCCCCTTGATCAGCTTGACCGCCTCACCGAGCGGGTGCGACACTGTTGGATCGACGCCCTCATAGGCCTTTTTGAGCCGTTTTCCCGTCTTCGCCATCTCATTCACTCCACGACATCAAGCCCCATCGACCGCGCCGAGCCGATCAGCATGCGGCACGCGCCGTCGATATCCTTGGCATTGAGATCCTGCATCTTCTGTTCGGCAATCTCGCGGATCTGCGCCATCGTCACCCGGCCCATCGTAGTGCCCTTGCCGGCGGTCTGGGAGCCCTTCTCGACGCCCGCCGCCTTTTTGAGGAAATACGAACTGGGCGGACTCTTGGTGAGGAAGGCGAAGGAGCGGTCGCCATAAGCCGTGATCACCACCGGAACCGGCATGCCGGGTTCGAGGTTCTGGGTCGCCGCATTGAAGGCCTTGCAGAACTCCATGATGTTGAGCCCGCGTTGACCCAGGGCCGGCCCGATCGGCGGCGACGGGTTCGCCTTGCCGGCCGGAACGTGCAACTTGATGATACCGACGATTTTTTTTGCCATGGACGATTTTCGGTTGGGGGTTCAAACCTTCTCCACCTGCGAGTATTCCAGGTCGACCGGAGTCGCGCGTCCGAAAATCGACACGGCAACCTTGATCCGCGCTTTCTCTTCGTCGACCTCCTCGACGAGGCCGTTGAACGAGGTGAACGGTCCGTCGCAGACGCGGACCTGCTCGCCGACCTCGAAGGTTACCGAGGGTTTCGGCCGCTCGATCCCTTCCTGGACCTGGCGCATGATGCGCATCGCTTCGGCATCGCTGATCGGCGACGGCCGGGCACCACGACCGCCGAGAAACCCGGTGACCTTGGCGGTGTTCTTGACGAGATGCCAGGTCTCGTCGGTCAAATCCATCTTGATCAGCACATAGCCCGGAAAGAACTTGCGCTCAGCACTCACCTTGGCGCCGCGCTTGATCTCGACAACTTCTTCGGTCGGAACGAGGATTTCCTCGAACATATCGGACAGGCCCTTCTGCTCGGCCTGCTCGCGGATCGAGGCCGCGACCTTCTTCTCGAAGCCGGAATAAACGTGGATCACATACCATCGGTTCGCCATCGCCCCACGCCCCGAAATCTACTATCCCGCCCCGAAGACGAGCCGCACGCCGGCCGAAAACACCTGATCGACCAAAAAGAAGAAAATCGCCGCGACGAATACCATCGCAAAGACCATCGCTGTTGTGACCACAGTTTCCTTTCGGCTCGGCCAGGTCACCCGCGCGACCTCCTGACGAACCTGCTGAACAAACTCGGTGGCACTCGTCTTCGCCATGCCCGTCGACCTCGAAGGCGGGGATCATCTTCATCGCATATGGCGCCTCGCCTGCGCCTATTCCAGCAACGCTCCGCCGCCGCGCGCCTGGGAACGCCGTCAGCGACTGGCAGGAGTGGAGGGGCTCGAACCCCCAACCCCCGGTTTTGGAGACCGGTGCTCTACCAGTTGAGCTACACTCCTAAGCAAGCCGTTACTTGATGATTTTGGCGACGACGCCGGCGCCGACGGTGCGGCCGCCTTCGCGGATGGCAAAGCGCAGCCCTTCATCCATCGCGATCGGC
>WNFD01003193.1_pt1 | contig 16426 bp, 13 predicted proteins | sample 5400491 | NCBI WGS metagenome assembly WNFD01 (sample SAMN13153343, study PRJNA577476) | soil metagenome | isolation source: 120 cm saprolite under Douglas fir tree site 2 hole 2 replicate 2 | place: USA:California | collected 2015-04-18 | reverse complement strand
AGGCGAAGCTCTGCCCCTCGTCTTTGATGTAGTGGCCGGCGAGTCCCGCCGCCCAGTGCGAGATAGGCGTGATGACAATTCCGGAAGCGCTCGATAGCGCCTGGTAGTCGGGAACGACTGCAGTCAGCTCGAACCCGTCGAGTCGAGTCGCGGTACCGACGGCCTCCTCAGAATAACTACCACCGTTGGCCACGAGCAGGACGTGGCCGGCATAGGCGGGCAGGGCGATGGAGAATTTGCCTGCCTCGTCCGTCGGAGCGGTCGCCAAGAGTGTGCCGCGGTGCATTTGAGCGTCAAGCCGATAGGCGCTCACCAGTCCTCGGGAGACGGGGCCTTTGATGACAATCCCGGAGACGCTACCCGCAGCTCCATCGCGGAGCGTCACTTCACGTCCTCCGCCGCACCTAGCAAGACCGAGCCCAAGCGCCACGACCAGCGCCGCAACGGCAACCAGCGAAAAATGTCGGGCCATGCAGACCTCCAAGTCTCTCCTGGAGTTTCTAGACTTTACTTTAATCTAAAGTAAGTCTAAAGTCAAAAGGTTTCCTTGACAAGCACCTCGAAGACGCGACCAGCGTCGAGAAGAAGAGTTTCGGAAGAGCTGTAGCTTGGCGTTCCATCGGAATGGCTCACCGCGGTTTGCCCTGCGCCTCGAGCGATATCGGTCGCGTCGTCGCCGTTGAGCTTGCCCAGCACGGTATTTGCGGTGTTCTTCACCAGTTTGCTGGCCAGGCCCTCGCTGCTGGCTGGGGGTGCCGCAATTCGGCCACTGGCGGCCAGGCCGGGCTTGTTATCTTCGATGTCCACGGCGAGCCCGCTGAAAACAACTTCCGTATTGTCGGGCAGTCGGAGGCGGAAGAACTGTACGGTGAAGCGTCCGCCACTCGTGCGCGCCTGTCCGTAGAGCATCGTCTTCGACGGCAGGACGGCCTGGCCATCCCTTAGGAACGGCCGCATCAGCGTGGCCTCCACCGGGCCATCGCCAATGGTTCGGCTGTCCAGATTGGTTGCAAGCCGCGCGCGCAAGTGAGTTCCGAAAGGCACGCCAAGCTTCTTCTCGCCGGGGGTGGTCTGCTTGCCGAGTAGTGTGTCGATGCGATGACCTCGCTGTAGCCAGGGAGGATCACTGGACGCCGGACGATGGTCCGGCCCCTTCTCAGGAATATTGGGGCGGCCATAAGTACTGGTAAGTAAGGCGTCGATGTTGGCCTCGTCGGAGTTCTTGTGCGCTATGTCCGGTGCAACTCCGCGTCGAGATCCGCGCTCGTTGGGCACTTGGCGATTTGTTCCCGCTCCCGGTGCACCCGATCGTGTGGCGCTGTTGGGAGCCACTGCGGGTGCTAGAAGACTGGAGCCAATGACGGGCTCATGCCCAAGCTCGTCGGCTGCGGCGGGCGGAGGCTGCTTGTCAAATTTTGCAAGGAGGTTCTCGGGAGTGTAGGTTCTCTTGACTCGCTTGGCGACGAGCAGTGCCGTCATCAAGACGGCGACCAGGAGAACGCTGAGTCCCACCAGGATTAGCGCGACTTTTGTCCGCCGTGGGAACGCCCGGTCGGCGACGGGTAATTTGCGAAGTGCGGAAGTGAGCAAGTCGCCAACTGGGAGCTCCGGCTCCTCGGCTGGGCCCGCTTCCGGTGGAACAAAGGCTCGTTTCTCGGCGACCGGCGGAGAGAAAGCCGGCTTTGAGATGGAGTCAGTCCGTGTGCGGTTGCGGGAACTCGACGAGCGTTCAACAAGAGGTTGGTTCCCCGGCCGTGGATCTGCGTGCGGGGGCGGGTTGGGAGGCTCCACCGGATGTACTCGTGTGTCGCTTATCCGCGAATTAGCCTCTGGCTCTTGTTGAGCGGATGCCTCCGGAGCCCTCTCGCGCACGTCGCGAGTGGGCCCGTTCGATTTCGCGGGCGCGGGCATTGCGAGCGGGACGTCCCAGGACTCAGCAGCCTCCTCCAGAGCCTTTGCGAGAGCACTGCCCAGCTCCGATCCCGTCTGAAATCTGTTTTGAGGCTCCTTCTCGAGCAGCTTCATCGCGATGTCGTTCAAGGAGCCCGGGACGGAAGAGTTGATGATGTTTGGCCGCAGTGGAACCTTCTGCTCGATTTCTACCAGGAGATCGATTTGGTTCTCCGAGTTGGATTCAAACGGGGACCGGCCGGCGAGGACCTCGTAAAGCATGTAGCCTAGGGCGTGGAGATCCGTCGTAGGTCGATGTACGAACGGTTTTTCGTGCTCCTTTGTAACCGTCGAGAAAAAGTGCTTGCAGTACTCCGGGGTGAAGTTGGCGTGTGAGCCGACGATGTCATTGGCCTGGGTGACCGTATAGGTGGAGCGCGGGCGGGCAAGACCAAAGTCGACCAAGACGGGCTCGCCATCCGCGCGTCGGATGAGCACGTTCTCGGACTTGAGATCTCGGTGATATATTTCGCAGCGATGAACTTCATTCAGGGCCAGCGCTATTTTTTGAAACACAAGCGCGATTTGCCGAAGTGTGGGGGTTTGCTTCCTCCGCCATTCGTAGAGCTGGAAACCGTCAACGAAATCCATGACGAGGTATAGGTAGCCGTTCTCGATGTCAGGCCAGTGCTCGAATCCATGGACCTGAACTACGTTGGGGTGGCGCAACTGCATGAGCGCACCCGCTTCGCGTTTGGCGCGGGCCATGTAGTGGGTCCGATCTTCTTCGCTCAAGTCAGAGAATTTGAACGTGCTCAGCTTGAGTGCGAAGACCTGCCCGTCGCGCAACACTTTGTACAGCGCGCCGAATCCACCCTTTCCGACCATCGTTACGACTTCGTAGAAGCCGATCCTGGTTCCGGGCTGCAGGTAAAAAGGTTTGACTTCGTCCACCATCGACGACTCGCTTGCTAGAGGTTGAGGTCCTCCAGCCGTACATGTCGATTGCCGTTCTTTTCGAGGAGCGAGATGTTGAATCGATGCTGAACGTCCTGCTTGGGGGTGTTGAAAACAATGACGACTCTTTCCGTTTCACCAGGTGGTAAGGCGGGAAGCTCCGCGGAGTGCAGCATCACTTTGACATCCGCGGTTTGCGAACTCCCGGTGACAGCGACTTCGGGTCTGTCCAGCACCCAGGTCTTTGAGGGGTCGCGATTCTCTACTGTGACAACAACGTAGGTAATCTCGAATAGTCGGTAGACGCGCTTCACCTCGACCAGCAAGCGGTTTTGCTTGTCGAGGCGGTGAGCCGTGTATTGGTTAACGGTGAAGGAGTGGGGCTTGTCCAGGTCCTGACCGAGGATGAGAGAGGCGATCTTGAAAATTCCGGCCTTGCCGGCGTTGGCCTGGCACTCATCAAGCTCCGAGCGAACCTGATAGAGAGTTGTCCTCAGTGCTTGGGCCGAACCGGGGGCAGCGTGTTTCTCGACCGCAAGGGCGACATCGACCTGGATGTCTGCATCCTTGGGATTAGAAACAAGTTTGAAGGGGATCACCGTGCCGTCGGCGAGGGTCACGGTCAGCGTCGTCAGGTTTCTCTTTCCGACGTCGGCTCTCGGAACGAGCAGAATGGCATTTTCTGTTAGCTGGGGCGGGAAAAAGTTCTTCGAGACATCGGCGAGAAGCGCTCCATTCTCCTTCACCGGAATCTCGAAGACCAGCGTGGTGGGAATTCCCCCGGCGACGTGGATTTCGGCGACTGAGTTCGAGTTGGCGTCAGTGATCGTGAGGGTGCGGCGTCGCAGTTCCCGTTTGGACTGGACAGCCGAACTGTTGGGTGCGGCGAGAGCTTCCTGTGCCAACAGGCTCACGAGGATAACTACTGTCAACTCACGGAGCATTGCCTGACTCCGGTAACCCCGCAGCGTTCCTCTCGCCATTGACGCTGCTCTTGTTGTTGGCGGCCCTTACGCTGAAGTCAGCCAACTCCAGACCGTCTGGTTTGTCAATGCTACGCGGAACGACGCGTTCGACGATGTCGACCTCGAGTCGATCACCAACGGGGCTACTACCGTCCAGAATTCGGGACTTCGTCCGTGAAACACGGGCTCTCAGGTGAAGAAGCGAGTCAGCGCGTTCGAGTACTGAGACCTCTTCGACCTTCAAGTCAGTGCGGACTTGAGCAAGTTTGTACGTTTCAAGGAGTTTTTGCTCCGCGGATTCCTTGGAAATGCGCGCGCGGAGAGGCGCGGACATCATCGACAGCGCCTTTGGCCACGCTGTTTCAATTGTCGAAGAATTTACCGCCAGGGCGAGATTGAGGAAGTCTCGAGTGAAATGTAGGACGGTCAGATCACTGGGCTGCTGCTTCTGATCCGCAAGGAAACGCACGAGGGCGTCCCCCGCAATGCTCGGGGTGAGGTACGTGCTCTTTCCGTCAGGCGCGACGACAACGATGTCGGCGGGCTTCTGGGACAGGCGGATGTTCGCGAGGATGAGGAGCGCGATCAGGAAAAACTGAAAAACAAGAACCCAGCTCTTCCAGGCCCCCTGGCGCGCAAAGGCGGCCCACACCGCCGGAGGACTGCCCAGGGCCCGCGAAATGCGCGAATGGTGATGAGGAGATGTTCCGATGGACGATGTCCGATGATCGAGACTCTTCAGGGTTCGTTCCCTTCGGGGCGTGATGCCTGGCGGTCGGAACCAGCCCCCGCGCCGCCGCGAGTTCGGGCGACGACGCGGTGGACCGACCGCAGGCGAGCGGTCGCCGTGTCAATTCCTTGCTGTGCGATGTTCTTGATGGTGCCGCCCACCGTGGCGGCCGCAAGCCACGGGGTGACCAGCGCGGTCGCGATCAGCAATAGAGCTGTGACGACAGACGCGAAAGCCGTTCCAGCGCCCTCGAGGGCCATGCCCTTGGAGGCGACAGAGAGGGCGATGGTGAGGATGAGGCCTGAGAAGATGGGCCAGCTGAGGACGGTGACGAACATCCGAAACCAGCGGCCTGCAATGTCCGACGCCCGTGGGATGGAGAATACGAGGGCGAGCGGGCCCAAGACGTAGAAGAGGATGCCGAGCACTCGCGCAAGAAATCCCATTACCCAGTGGGCTGCCTGGCCGATTAGGACCAGCGCAGCGACCAGACTGTCGAAGACGACGCCGCCCAAGATGCTCCCGCCGATGCTCGCGCTTTCGACCGAATGTTTGAGCGCGTCGGCATCATTGGCGTTCGCGGCCGCCTTTTGCGCGGCATCGTCAGCCGCTGACTTCTTGCTCCAAAGCTTCTGAAAATTCTGGGTGTGGGCTGTCGAAAAGGAGTCCCACACGTCCGGCGGTGTGACGCGCGCCGCCAAACCTTCGGTGAAATTGATGACGCTGCCAAATACCGTTCCGTAAAACTTGAGGAGCACCACTAAGACGAGGAGGCGAAAGCCGTAGCCGGCATAGTCGCGGGGTTTCGTCGGCGATTGGCCGAAGACTTCCAGGAGAAGGCCGAACAAGAAACAGGGGACGATCAGGTCCATCGTAACACCGAGCGTCTTGCCAAGCAGCTCCTTGGGTGTCCCGGAAGTGAGATCCAGAACAGCTGGCCCATTCGCTGCGAAGACGGCTGCTGGAACGAGGAGCATGGATAGACAGGCAAAACGCCGCATCGTTAGATTCCATCAAAGACGTCGAGGCCCTCCGCCTTCAGGTGCGGAGGACGGAGCGTCATGTTTTGAGCACCCTCGAGAATCATCTGCCGGCGCTCTATGGACTCTCCTATTTCTCGTTTTCGCTTGGCGTTTTCCTGCGCCAGGCGCAGGGCCTGCAGGCGATTCGACTCCGCGACCTCGTCGGTCAGCTCCGTGGATTGCTTGAGTGTCTGAATCTGAGCCAGGCTGCCCGCTGCCTGGCATGCGGCGAGGTTGCTGTCATCAGAGTCTGCGGTGCAGTGCTGTTGCAAGCTTTCGGCCTTCGCACGAGCAATCTGGTCTCGTCCCGTCTGCGATGAGCTCGCTGCGATCGCGAGCCCGGCTTCGTCATCCACAGACTTCATCTCGGCGTAACCGGCGACTGGGGGCGCAGGCCCGAAGACGGTCGAAATGTTGTCGCGAGCCTGCTGCAGGGAGAGGGCTTGCTGAAGCTCCACGCACTGATTCCCGTTCTTTCCAGAGATGCAGTAGCTGAGGAGCCGACCCAGCCCTCCCGAACCATCTATTTGCGGGCCACTACTCGCTTCGCGACGGAAATAGGCAATGTCCGGGTAAGCGCTCTCGAACGAGTGCGTGACTTCGTCCCTGAACATCTGCGCGGTGTAGTGCGAAAAATGCTGGTACGCCTTGTATGCGTCGTCCGCATAGGAAGCGACGCGCTTGGCGTCCTCGTACGTCTTTCGCAAGGTGGAGAGCGTCTCTCCAAGTTTTGTCAGCTGCTGGGCGGTGTTGGTGACGATTGCGGAGAGCAGCGGCAAATCGCCTCCGAACAAATCCGCATAGGCGGTTTGCACACCCAGGCAGAAGACGAGAATGCCAGCGACAAATGAAAACAAGCCTGTTCTCTGAGACATGAAATCCTTCGAGGAGCTATGCTGTTTTGGACCTCTGACTCTGGCGGCGCGCGCCATGAGGGTAGTAGTTGGCCAACCCTGTCAAAAGCTCGAGGAGCTCCATCCCGGAATTCTTCTCGGCGGCTCGTTCAACCAAGCGCCTGTCGTCGGGATCCGTGGTCAGAATCCAGTAAGCGAGCGGATGCAGTGCGAGCCTTACGGTCGTCACCATCTGCCCATACAGGAGGAGAAAGTCCGAGTAATAGCCTGGTCGCATCGAAAGGTCTCGAAATGCGTCTGCTGATCGCGAGGAGAGCTTGAAGTAATTGACGATGGTGTCGTGGTTTCCGTCGTGGCGCAGGAAGATTTTGATCTTGGAATTATTGACGATCGCGTCGACCGCCTTGCACTTGAGGAAGTCGTTGAAGCTCTGGGAGATCATCCACATCGCAAAGTCGAACTTCCGCATCTTGCGCCAGCATCCACCCAGAAAGCGTTCTCCGGCGTCATCCGCTCCCAGAAGCTCGTGCCCCTCATCAATTTCCACGAGGGTGCGCCTTCGTCGTTTGGCAGCCCGATCGGAGATGACCTTGATAATGGTGGCCATCGCCACCATTTTCGTCTTGGGACTCTTTGAGACGTTCTGCAAGTCGAACGTGAGCAGTCGCGCGTCGAATCGGAGAGTGGACGGGCGATTCAGAAATTCCGCGTAAATCCCGTCGCAGTAAATAGTGAGGCGGCGGGAGACATCCTCTGAAATTCGCTTGTCATCCGGGTGAGCGGACGGGAACTTAGCAATGGCGTCCCGGAAGTCGGAGATGAGAGGAGGCTGGTTAGGCCTTTCCCTGAACTTGCTCTCGTAGCAGTGTCGAATCGCCTTGGAGATGAAATCCACTTCCAGGTCGTCGAAACAAGGTCTGTTCCGGTCTTGAATACAAACTCCGATGAAGTTCACAACGTCAGCGATCGCGTCGTTGTCCAGCTGAGCTTTGTCGTCGAGCATCTGCCCGTATTCGACGAAGGGGCTGATGCTCGTTTTGATATCGACCGGAACGTGAATACCGCCAACCAGCTCGGTGAGCGGCTTCCAGCTGTTCCCGTTGTCGATGAGAATGGCGTCGAGCCCGGAGGCGAGGGCGTCGAGCGTCAGCGCCCCTAGGCTGACGGACTTTCCAGAGCCTGTATCGGCGATGACCAGCCCATGGTGCGCAGTTGCCAGGCTCTTATCGAACAGGTCGAAGCGAAAGCAGTCGCCCGCAGGTGTGGACATGACACTGGAGGCCCGACTGCAGCCTGGCCACGAGGCGAAAATCGGGAGGAAATCGGCAGCATTCCGGGAGGTGCAGGCTTTCTTGCGAAGCTGATATGGGCCGCTTCCAGGCAGCATGGACAAGAAGGCGGGGAGCTGGGAGACATCCTCGACGAGCAACTCGGAGTTGCCCGCGGCGTTGAACGCAGCCTTCGCAGCCTCGGTCTGCGCGTCGAGTCCTTCCAGTGTGTTTGCTTCCAGTAGGACGCTGGCGGACAGCGAAACAATTTTCGAGCTCATTGAATTTAGCTCTTGAAACAAGGCGCCGATGGACTGCTGTTTGGCTAAGTCTGCCTCCTCCTGTGCCACGCTCTTTCCTTGAAGAAACGGGATGGCGTGGCTGAGCGCGTCGACGAGTCCATGCTGCTTGTCGAGCCACCAGCGCGCCTTACCTTGGGCCTTCACGTTGACGGCGACGGCTAGTGTATACGCGAATGGCTCCGGGTCCGCGGATGCGCCCGGAAGGGATAGAGACAAGAGCGGCTCGGCAGAGAAGTAGTCCGTTCCGGTTTCGGGTAGAATCTTGAGTGTCGCTACCCTGCGGTAGATGTCTCCCTGACGGAAGTGGCCTCGCGCTTCTTCGAGATCCTCGAAGCAAAGCTCTTCGGCTTCAGTGTACTCCGAGAGATGGTTGCCCTGTTGGCGGATGGTTTCAGGGCTCCACAGACAATCTCTCAATGAAACGTGCGGCGACAACAGTCCGGCGTCCGCTCGGTTGGGGTTGAGAAGCTGGTAATGCAGCGCCCAAAAGTCCTCTGGGCGAAGCTCGCGCGCGCTGACGTTAAACTGGGAAAGACGGGCGACAACTCGGTCGCGCAGCACCGCGAGTCTTTTGAGGCGTATTTGGTGCTCTTCCAGAGAGAGCTTGGACGCATTGGCAAACAGGAGTCGTGTTCCGAGCTGGCCGCGCGTGAACACGTTGCCGGAGGTTGGCTCAAACGAGAGGAATAGGTAAAGGCGCACCCGTCGCAGGCGCTGTCGACGCAGCCACGCAGCGCGCGAAGTAACGTACTGTTTGAGAGCGGATGGCTGCGCCTGTGCGCAGACCATTTCGTACTCGTGTGCGTCCTGCTCGCAAGTTGACGCAACCCGGTAGAGAAAGAGAAGAGAGCATCCGTCGTCCAGCGAGCCGACGAAGCTACGCAGTGCCTCTCCAAGGCTGGTGATGTGCTCCTCCTGAGCGAATCGAACGTCAAGAGGAGTCAGCTCGAGCCCACCGACGTAGTCGAGAGCTGGCGTGACGAGGGCCGTCACTGCTTCCTGGCGCAACGTACGCCAGATCGGCACGAGCTCAGCCAAGGGGATGCTACTCATTGCTCGCCTTCGGAGGAGCGTCTCGGAACTCGTAGGGCCCGAACGGAAGCTTTGGGCATCGGCCGCGCGCGGCCGCGCTCAGGTGTCCTCGTGCCTGGAGTTGGCGGACTTTCCACGCGATGAAATGCTGAACGAAAGCTGGCGCCCGCCCGCGATTGATAAGGCGGATGGCCGCGTACGCGGTGAGCGTGGTGATCGCCGAAAGGAGTGGAGGAAGGATCAGCACTGCCAGCGACCCAAACGCCATCATCACGAGTGCCTCGGTCGGAAATGCGAGGCCGAGAACCGTGCTGGTTGCTTCGATGTTGCGGTACACGGGTGCTCGCATCGGATTTCCCAGCTACTGGAGCGCGCCCATCAGGGCCGTGCCGGACTTGATGAGAAAAACTACGACGCAAACCGCGAAACCCGTCCAGAGCGCCGTCTTGGCGAACTCCGGTTTGATGATCGCGGCGATCGCGCACGCGATAACCGCCACGAAGCCAAGAGGCAGGACGATGTTGTCAGACGCCCATTTGAGGAGGTTTTCGCCCACATAGGCCTGAGCCGACTGGGCGATGAGCATTACAGCAACGCACAGCGCTCTGCAGGTGCGTTTGAGAAAATTGGTCACAGCGAATCTATCAGCGGGACCTTTGGTGAGAGACATGTTCGGCTTCTCCTTGAAGGTGCCGCAGAGCGGCGTGGTAGTGGAATTGTTCCTCTGTGACGCCACGGGAGAGTTCCACGAGGTATGAGCGCGGCGAAAGTCGCGTCGGACGCTCGAAGATGAAGAGAGAGATCAACGTGCCTACGAGGCTGGCCGCGATTAAATTAGACGAGCGGCCGGTTCTCGCGATGAGCGTCGTGCCATGCGGCGCTAGGAGGAGTGAGTAGATGGCAGCGATGGCTGGTGCGGTCGCGCACAGAAGCAGGGACAGAACGAATCGCTGAGCCGGTCGACAGAGAAGCTGCAAGCGGACCAACGCAGATATCCGCGCGCAGACTACTTGCTGCTCGGACCGACCGCTTAGCGCCTGCCCGTCTTTGTACCCGCTGCTCGTTGCTCTAGGAGCGTCTGGTACCTGAGCGCGAGTAGATGCCGAACGTATTCGCGGTGTGTGGAAATTTTCAGGTTCTTCATGTCGGCTTCCAAAACGTCCACCTGAATTCGTGGGAGCCCGAACATCGTGCGGTAATCGTCGATCAGCTCTCGGACGAAGGCGGTGGTGCTCCCCAAACGCTTCGCCTCTTCCTTGATGGTGGCGGCTTGCTCGGGGGTGAAACGGAAGGACTGGGCGAAGTAGTCGTCTCTTGCGGGCGTCTTGGGCATTGGACTGGGTTTCCTTTCCCATGCGGTGCTGTTTTAGCACCGTGTAGATTCTAAGTCAATCTCAAGAAAGACTCATACAGGTCTAGCAACAAAATTGATGCCCATTTACCGTCGGTCTTGCCCTTGGGCAAGTCGTCGCCGGATAGAAGGAAAGAGCCGAGCCAGCTGACGGAGTCAATTCACGAACACGAAGAGAGGGCGGCCGGTTCGCTCCGCCCTCGTCATCAGCGACTCACTTTGGATTTCGAGCGATTGCTACTCGGCGCCCCCGGCGGGGTCAGGCCGCGGGTGCCTTCTGAAGACGCCGATCTGGATCTCGGTCTCGCCCTGCTTGAGATAGACGACTCCGCCCTCACCGCTCTCGCGGATGAACAACGTTCCCACGTTCGTCCAAAGCTTGTTGCCGTCGACGATGCTGGACGTTGCCAGGTTGTATGTGGTGCCCTTCTTATTGCTGGCTGCCATTTTCTGCCTCCATGTTTTGAGGCGGCTTGAGCGCCGCTCTCGTCAAACCTTTGAGCGGCGCGGGGACGCCTCCGGAGCAACTCAACTCGGGCGCGGCCGGCGACTGACCTCGGCTGAAAGCCGGCAGCGACCGTGACAGGCCGGGCAGTTTTGGACTGGCGCGGGCGAGTGCATCAGTCGGAGGAGGCGGTCGTGCTCGAGGTGGGGACCGATCAGGAGGCAGAGGATAGTTGCGACTGAGATTTGGGATCGTACTAAACATCAGTTCAGGTGGCAATCATGCGCCGGCCAGACCTGGTGAAGATGGTGGGAGCGCTGGGACGCGAATTCGTCCGGCGCGGGATGCACGCTCACGCAGCGAAACTGCGCATCTATTACCTGGCGCTGCGACGAGGGTTAGCGACGCCGGGTAGAAGCGAAGTGGACGTTCACTGGTCCGAGGCTCTGGTCGTCGAGTGGTTGAAGCTTCTGCGGATGCCTCCATACGAGAACGCGTACCCGGTCCGCACTGCTCAGTCTCACTGTAGTCGCTGCCGGCAGAGGGCGAACAACCAAGGCGGCAGCTTTCAGACCGAAAGTACATTCCCGGGTGGTTGGAAAGTGAGGTGCGCTGGGTGCGGAGAAGCTTGGCTGGTTCTCGAGGAAATGCCTCCGTAGCCACTCGCGCGCATTACTGCCGGATGCCTGGCATCGTCGATTCGTCGCACCTGCGCTCTTGGTGTAGAACTGGACGTCGGGAGGGCCATGCGTCCACGACGCGAAACTGAACCGGGCAACGGTTTGGGCGGTGTTCCGTCCACGTCCACGGCGACGGTCTTGAGCGGTTCGTCGACGGCAGCGAAGCCTGAAATGGTTCCTGGACAGGCGGCGCTCGGGCCTGACCCATTCGTTGGCCGCGTTCTGTCACACTATCGACTGGAGGAGCGGCTGGGCGCCGGCGGGATGGGAGTTCTCTATCGAGCGACGGACCTCAAGCTCGGGCGCGCAGTGGCCATTAAGCTTCTTGCCCGGCATCTGATCAGCGACGACAGCGCCAAGGCTCGTTTTGTTCGAGAAGCACGTGCCGCGAGCGCACTGGACCACCCCAACATCGCCAATGTCCACGATATCGGCGAGGAGGAAGGCGAGCTCTTCATTGTGATGGCGCTCTACGAGGGCGAGACGCTCCAACAGCGCCTGGCGAAAGGGCGGCTCGCCATCGACGAAGCGGTGGCCATCCTTCGCCAGGTGGCGCTGGGCCTCGAGGCTGCGCACCGTGCGGGCATTGTCCACCGAGATATCAAGCCCGCCAATGTCCTGCTGACGAGCGGCGGAACGGTCAAAATCCTCGACTTCGGCCTGGCGAAACTGGTCTCCGATTCGCAAGCCCAAGCGATGACACAGGCGGGGCAGGCGATGGGGACGGTCTTGTACATGTCCCCCGAGCAACTGCGAGGAGAACCCGTCGATTCGCGCAGCGACGTGTGGTCGTTGGGAGTGCTCGCGTACGAAGTGTTAGCAGGTGTCTCGCCGTTTCAAACGGATTCTAGCGCAGCGACCGCAATGCGAATTCTCAATGATGAGCCGTCGTCGTTGGCCTCCGTGCCTGGCGTTCCTAATTGGCTCGCCAAGCTTGTTTCACAGCTGCTCCGGAAAAATCCCGCCGAGCGGCCAAAGACGGCGAGCGAGATCCTCCGGCTACTGAACGATGGCAACCCTGCCAGCCAGCCCGAGCCGCGCACGCTACCAACTCGCGCGAGTCCGCGAGACGCAAGATTGGCCTACCGGCAGATCGTGCTTGTCATTGCTGCGGGTTTGCTCGTCGTGGCGGTTGCGTGGTGGGGTTTGCGGAGCCGAACAATGAACCAAGGCGTAGGCGGGGACCGCTCAATCGCCGTGCTTCCGTTCGCCAGCCTAAGCAGTGGCGAGGAGAACGCTTATTTCGCGCAAGGTTTCCACGACGAGCTGCTCCGGCAGATGGGCAGCATTGGCGATCTGCGGGTCATCTCGCGCACCTCGGTGATGCAGTACAAGGAAGGCGCGCGGAACTCGCGCGAGATCGCCGAGGCGCTGGGCGTTTCGTCCATCGTCGAGGGCAGCGTGCAGAGGGACGGGCATCGCGTTCGCGTGGAGGCGAGGCTCATCGACGCGCGTAACGATCGGCAGATGTGGGGAGCTCGCTACGATCGCGATGTGACCGACATCTTCGGTATCCAGACAGCCGTGGCTGAGGAAATCGCCGGCGCACTGCACGCGCGGCTCGCGGCGGCGCAGAAGGCGCAGATCGAGCGAAAGCCCACACTAAGCGCAGACGCGTACGACCTATATCTCCGTGCCCTCGAGTACGCCAATCGACCAGGTTATCAGTCGGACAACTTGGGAATCGCCGAACGATTCTACCGACAGGCGATCCAAGCGGATCCCTCGTTCGCGCTCGCGCGCGCCCGGCTCGCTTACGTGAGGATGATGACCTACTGGTTCGTGGCTGGAACGCCGGACGCATTGGCCGACGAGGCCAGAGAGGAAGCGGAGAAGGCCCTCAAACTCCAACCTGACTTGGCTGATGCTCACCTGGCGCTAGGTACGTATCATTACGCGCGTCGGCGTGATTACGATCGTGCTTTGGCGGAGTTCGAGATCGCTCGAGCTGGTATCCCAGCCGAGGCAACTCTCTGGATCGGGGCGATCAAGAAACGGCAGGGAAGATTCGACGAGGCAATTCGCACGCAACAAGAGGCCGTACGCCTCGACCCGCGCTCGCCGGATCAGTTGCGCGAGCTGGCCTTCTTGCTGATGTGGACGCGCAAATATGAGGAAGCGGACCAGGTTATCAACCGAATGCTCACGATTGCTCCTGACTACCTGCGCCCAGCGATAATGAAGGCGATCGTCCAGGAGGCGTGGAAAGGAGAAACCGGCTTGGCAAAACAGGTCCTGCGCGAAGTCCGGGGCCGGCTCGACCCGCGCGGGCGCGGATTCATGCAGGACTGGATCAGCCACATCCTCGCCCATAATCCGCACGACGCGTTGGTGTTCCTTGATTCTCTCGACGCCGACTCGATCACTACCGCCGCGGCCGTCTACCCAAAAGCGTTTCTTTACGCGGTCGCTCACGAGGCGCTGGGCGATGCAGCGCGCGCCCGTAGAGAGTACCAAACGGCACTTCCAGCGCTCGAAGCGGAAGTCCAGAAGCACGGTCGAAGGCAGGACATCGAGGCTTATCAGCGTGCCGAGCTGGCGTGGGCCTATGCGGGACTGGACCGGAAGGAGGATGCATTGCGCGAAGCGAGTCGCGCTATCGAGATCATGCCGATCTCGATAGACACAATTGTCGGACGCCACCTCGAGATTTACCGCGCATTGGTGGAGGCCCGTATCGGTGAGACGGACACAGCAATTGAGCACATCCGTGAGCTGTTGTCGGTCCCGTGCTTGCTTTCACCGGGCCTACTGCGCGTCGACCCGAGGTGGGCCCCGCTGCGCAACGATCCACGCTTCCGGAAACTGGCAGAGCTCGAGCGCGGATGAAGTCCAGCTCTCTGAGATCTGACCGGTCCGCCGCCATTGAACTCGGCCTTGGCTTCGGCAATCAAGGTACTGCAGGCACTCGGACGGGCTTACGGGTGATGAGTCTTTCATAGACTCGCAGCCCAGTCATTACGGCAACGCTGTTCGAGTGAGTCCAAAATCGCTGATCGGCGACGTCCCGAACACACTCGACCGGCGCGGATTCGAGTAAGAGGCGAGGGCGAGCTTGCGGCCCGCCTTCGCCACCAGCGACTCACTTTGGACGCGCGGCCTACGCGACGGCACCGTCAGGGCGGGGTTGCCTTTTGAAGACGCCGATCTGGACTTCCTGCTCACCCTGCTTCAGGTAAAGCACGCCGCCATCGCCTCCTTCGCGGATGAACAAGGTGCCCCAGTTGGTCCAAACCTTATTGCCGTCAACGATGTTCGACGTTGCCAGATTGTATGTGGTTCCCCTCTTGCTGGTCGCTGCCATTTTCTACCTCCATGTTTTGAGGCGGCTTGAGCGCCGCTCTCACTTCGACAATTGAGCGGCGCCTAAGGCGCCCTTGAAAGCACTCCGGAGCAGCCAATGACTGGTGTCAGGCTTCAGCCAGCAGCGACCGTGACAGGCCGGCAGTCTTGGCCTGGCGCGGGCGAGTGCCTCAGTCCGTTGGCGCTTTTCGCCGAGGCGGGATGCGATGGGAAGGAAGAGGATGGCTGCGTCACGTAGGTAAATCCGTCGGGCGTAGTGACGGAGGCGCTCGAATGAGCAGGGCGGCGAAGACAGCCGAGGCTCGGGCGGCGGACAGAAGTGGAGGGCACGGCCCCGGTTTGGAGTCTCTTCTTCGTACCGTCGCGCCGCCACCAAGGGGATGGGCGCCCGGGTTGCCCCCATGTGGCGGAATCTCGCGCGGCGACGGTCAAACCGCACTGGTGGCGACAATCGTTTTATAAAGACGCAGACCGCGTGCGACTGTTTGAGTATTCCTGGCCAGCGGAAAATCTGAGGACAGCGGTGGCAGCATTCCGTACGACACAGGACGAAGGTCCTCATCGTTGAACAAATAACCCTGGCCGCATCGGGCTAGAGTCTTGATGGCGTTCGGGTGGAGCTTGTACGCCTCGACCAATCTCGAAGAGGCGTCTCCAGTGGTCAGAGAAGTTAGGAGGGCGCCCTGCTGCATACGAACTGTCTTCTCGACGGTTTGACGAGTGCCGATGCTCTTCGCCAACTTGTCGCAAAGCTCGGGATTGTCCTGATTCAGGATGTCCTTCGTCCGAGTGTTGTCCCAAACGGCGGTCGCGAATTCTTTGGAAACCAGCTCCAGGTCCGCCAAGGATTGATGAGCGAGCGTGAATTCGAGATTCGCATCTCGCAGTTTGTTGAGGCTGTCGATGATCGACAAATCCGCAAAGTTGTAGAACTCGTCGACCACGACGGCGAAGGGCCTTTGGTTCTTGGTCCGAAACACTTGGCGCAGACTGCCTTCTTGCTGTACGTCCATCAGAACGACTTTGCCGAGTGCTGGTGCTTGAGTCTTAAAGAGATTGGCCGGGAGCTGGACGTAGACGAGCTCGTTCTTCTCAAGGACGTTCTCGAAGATGATGTCGGGAGCGTAGGCATTGACGATGGGCGAGAGGAACTTGTCAATCGCGCCAACAACTCCAGAAAAGCACTTGTGAACGTCCTTCCCCAACCTCCACGCCTGCGACTTGATTTCTCGTGCAGCCTCTCGCTCGAGTGAATGCTCGAGGCAGTGATTGAGAGCTCTGGTCCACGCTCCATCGAAACCAAGGCCGAGGCCTTTGAAGCACACAGAGATGTCCTTGAGAACAAACGGAAGGCCGTTGCCCTCTTCGTCGACCATCCCATGCAGGAGTTTGCACAGGTTGGTGAACATGATTTGGGCTTGGGTGTTGTAGTACTCATTGTTTCCAAGAGGCAGGACGGAAAAGACTCTCTCGGCTGTGGTCGCCGGGTCTCCACCTGGACTGTTCTTCGTCCGTGGCCGGACGTAGACCATGTTGTAGTGGTGCGAGAAAAGCTGAGGCTGGTTCCAGGCGGGCAGCGCCAGCACTTTGAGCGCCGGCTTTCGATCTGCCAGGGTTGCAATCGCTT
>WNFD01015345.1_pt1 | contig 16428 bp, 19 predicted proteins | sample 5400491 | NCBI WGS metagenome assembly WNFD01 (sample SAMN13153343, study PRJNA577476) | soil metagenome | isolation source: 120 cm saprolite under Douglas fir tree site 2 hole 2 replicate 2 | place: USA:California | collected 2015-04-18 | reverse complement strand
AGGCCGCCGCCGGCCGCAAGCGCTGATCCTTCGAGGCTCGGCGCTACGCGCCGAGCGCCTCAGGATGACGAGTACGAACATGATCGAGGTCCGGCGCACGGAAGACGGCGACCCGCTCGGGTTCGAGGTCCTCGTGCGCGAAGGCAAGGGCGAGACCCGCCATCAGGTCACGATGTCGCGGAAAACCTGCGAGCGCCTGACCGGCGGCAAGCACACGCCGGAGCGCCTGATCGAGGCGGCGTTTTTCTTCCTGCTCGACCGCGAGCCGAAGGAATCCATCCTCGGACGCTTCGACGTGACCCTCATCGCGCGCTATTTCCCGGAGTTCGAGCGCGAGCTGCCGACGTATCTGTCCCCCTCATAGGTTTGTGAGCGAGGTGCTGTAGGGTGGGCAAAGGCGCGTGGCGCCGTGCCCACGCCGAGAAGACATGATCTCGATCCGCCATCCCTGTCACGTGGGCAAAAGGCCTGCCCCTGCGAAGCTAGCGGTTCCGCATCCGCGCTTTGCGTGGCAGGCTTTTGCCCACCCTACGAGCCCCGAGCAAAACATGGCCGAGCCGTTTCGCATCGACATCGCCCGCGACGAGCGCGTGAGCGCGCTCGTCTATGCGGCGGACGCGCGGACGCGCGCGGGGATGACGCTGATGCTGGCGCACGGCGCCGGCGCGGGGCAGAAGAGCCCGTTCCTGGTGCGCTTCGCGACCGGGCTTTCGGCGCGCGGCATCGATGCGGTCACGTTCAATTTTTCCTACATCGAGCACGGCCGCCGCGCTCCCGATCCGAACCCAAAGCTCGAGGCGTGCTACCGCGCCGCGATCGCGACCGTGCGCGATCACGAAAAGCTCGGCCGCAACCGGCTCGCGATCGGCGGAAAATCCATGGGCGGACGCATCGCGTCCCAGGTCGCCGCGGCCGGCGCGGACGACATGGCGGCGCTGGTGTTTCTCGGCTATCCGCTGCATCCGCCCGGCAGGCCGGATCAGTTGCGCGCGAAGCACCTACCCAATATCCGGGCGCCCTCGCTGTTCGTGCAAGGTTCGCGCGACGCATTCGGCACGCCCGCCGAGCTGCGGCCGATCCTCGCGAAGCTCGAGGCGCCCGCGGAGCTTCATGTCGTGGAGGACGGCGACCACTCGTTCAAAGTGCCGAAGCGAGCCGGCATCGCTCAGGAAGAAGCCTACGAAGCCATCCTCGACCGCATCGAACGCTGGCTGCGCGAGACGCTAGCCGGGCGGTAGACTGGGCAAACGCGCGGACGCGCCGCGTCCACGGGAAGCAGACAACAAGACGGAAGGTCGTCAGTTTCTGCGCGGCGGCGCGGCGCTGGGCGTTTTTGCCCACCCCACCGCGCCGGTGCCGGTCTTTTCGCGATCGGCACGGAGAAAATCCTGCCGGATGCCGCACAGCTCGGCGAACGTATAGATCTCGTCCTGCGCCACCTCCCGGAACGGCGCGCGTCCGGTGCAGACCGCATCGTCCTCGGGTGCGGCGTCCCCTGCGAACGCCGCCGCGGCTGCGAAACAAACCAGCGTTGCGGCAAACGCGGCGGCGGGGAGGCGAAGATTCATGGCGGAGGCTCCCGGCATCGGAACCCCGCCCTCTCGGATTTGGTTCCATGGCGGGTGCCGGTGGAGAGCGTATATAATGAGCAAGGCGCGTTGCATCGACCGGCGAGGAAGCATGCGGAAGAATCACGGCGCGATCCTGCGGCTGCGAACCGGCCTCGCGGCCGCGGCCGGCAACGATCTCGAGCTGTTCGACCAGCCCGGCAGGCAGGTGATCCTCAGCCCGTCGGCGTTCATCTCGGGGAAATTCCCGTATCCCTATGCGGATCCCGAGCGGTGAGCTCGAGGTCTCGGAATGATCACCGAGCGGATCCGGGCCGCCGCGACGTTCGGATCAGAACTTAGCGCCTACTCCGATGGAGTTGAGGTGACGTGAGGCATACTCCTCTTCCCTCTCCCACAAGGGGAGAGGGGAAACGAGTATGCAGCTCGCGCAAACCGTACGTGTCACGACTCCATTTCACCGGAACATGCTCTAGGTCGCTCTGCGCGCGGAAATCGCTGCCGCAACCCCACCCCAACGTGCTCGTTGTCGGCACCGCGAAGCATGGCGTATGCTTGCGCGACGGCGGGCAATGATTCCCTGACCTGCGACTGTACGGAGCCCGGCGGAGGCCCGGAACCAGCATGTCCAAAACCAGCCTGGCTCTGCATAATTTGCGCGGTTTCGTCATCCTCAACGTGCTCGCCTTCCATTCCTTCATCGCCTACATCGTTTCGCAACCTGCTTCCCCGCTGCCCTTCGACAGCCCCCCTTATGGTTGGACGGCGAACCCGATCGTCGACAGCCATCGCTGGCTCGGGTTCGACCTGATCTGTGCGTTCGAATTTCTCTGCCTGATGCAGCTGATGTTCTTGCTTTCCGGTCTGTTCGTGTGGCCGAGCCTCCGGCGCAAGGGCGCCAAAACGTTTCTGCAGGACCGTCTGTTGCGCGTCGGCGTGCCGTTCGTACTCGGCGTATCCGTGCTGATGCCGCTGGCGTACTACCCGGTCTACCGCGTCACCGCGGTCGATCCGGGCTGGTCCGCGTTCTGGTCGCACTGGACCGCATTGCCGTTCTGGCCGGGCGGACCGATGTGGTTCCTGTGGTTCCTGTTGGCGCTCAACATCGCCGCGGCCGGCATGTACCGGCTTGCGCCGCGCTCGGGCGAGTTCCTGGCCCGGCTTGCGGCCAAGGGCGCCGCCGATCCCGGCCGGTTCTTCATCGCGCTGGTCGCCGTCCTGGCGCTCGCCTATGTGCCCGTGGCCGGCGTCTTTACCCCTTGGCAATGGGTGGTATTCGGGCCTTTCGGGTTCCAGCCCGGACCCGCGGTTCAATACATTCTGTTTTTCTTCGCCGGCGTCGGCGTGGGAGCGTATGGGCTCGAGCGCGGCCTGCTGGCATCGGACGCAATGCTGGCGCGGCGCTGGGCCTTCTGGCTCGCCGGCATTCCGGCATCGTTCGTGCTGTGGATCGTTCCCACCGGGCTGATCGTGAAGGGGCACGGTGCAGCGCTGCCGGGCCTGCAAATCCTCGCCGATCTCGGCGCCGTGCTGTTCGCGGCAAGCGCCTGTTTCGGCCTGTCGGCGGTGTTCTTGCGCTTTGCTGCCGTCCGATTGCCGATCTTGGACGGCGTCTCGGAGAATGCCTACGGGATCTATCTGTTCCACTATGTATTCGTGCTCTGGACGCAATACCTCCTGCTCGACGTGTCCTTGCCCGCTATTGCCAAGGGCTTGATCGTGCTCGCGGTTAGCCTCGTTCTGAGCTGGGCGGCGAGCGCCGCGCTCCGCCGCGTTCCGGTGGCCGGCCGGGTGATCGGCGCCGCCGGGGCAGGGGTCAGAAGTCAGAAGTCAGAAATCAGAAAATCGGAACTCGGAAGGCAGACACCCGGCTTCTGATTTTTCAGAGATCAGAAGTCGGAGTCGGAAAAATCAACGTCATGGATTCTGATTTCTGACTTCTGATATCTGACCCCTGGAAATCACATCAGCTTGTAGGAAATGACCGAACCGTCCCTGCCGACGAGCTGCGACTGCACCAGGCGGCCGCGGGAATCGTACCAAACGTCCTGCGAAAACTTGCCCTTGATGGTGTAGCGATGCGCCATCGCCGGCCCGCTCTCCATCGTCACCTCCTCCGAGCCGCCGTCCACCACCGAGATCGGCATGACTTGCCCGGTCTGCGTATCCAGCATCACCGATTGCCGCACCAGCTCCGGGTTCCACAGGCTCGCCGGGATGATGTTCTTGTCGACTTGAGCCGCCTTGCCGTCCGCGTCGACCTCGAGCGTGGCGCCCTTCAGCGCAGCCGTCAGCTTGTGCTGCGTGCCGTTGTCGTCGGTCTCGGCACTGAGTGCGACCAGACGCCCGTTCACCCAGCGTTCGGTGCCCGTGTACTGGAAGCGGTACGCCGTGACGAACAAAACCTTCACCTCGACGTTGGTCTCGACGCTGACCGAGGTCTCCTTGCCGGTGCGGCGCAATTCTATTCTGTGCGTCCCGATCTGCTCGCCTTTGCGCATGATGGCAAACTCGAGGGTCTCGATCGCAGGCCGCGCCGCGGCAAGAGGCGGCGGCGCGGCGGGAGGCTTGGCGCCGGGCGCAGGAGGCTGGGCGCCGGCAAAAGCACACGACAGCAGCAGTCCGGCAATAATGGCGGCCATTCTCATGGGATGCTCCGTGTCTCGTCTCGTGCGGGTCGGGCGCCTCGTCGAATCCGGCGCGCGCCCTTCGGCTGCCTCAAAACGCGAACGCCAACCGGGCGATCCTGGTGCGAGCGGCTGCCGGCTACCGCCGCCAGCGGGCAACGGTCCGGCCGGCGCACACGCGGCCCGAGGCCGCATCTATAGAACGAAATTTGGCCGACTTGGGGCAAGGTGGCGCTCGGTCGCTCCCGGGCCGGTGGAAAGCTCTCAACGGAACCGGACGGATGCGGTACAAGAGCCGCGGCACGCGGACGCTCCCGCGATCAGGAGGCGCACATGGCACTGCAGTCGCTCGGCTATGTCGGGTTGCGCGCCCGCAACCTCGAGGATTGGGCGAGTTTCGGCGAAAACTTTCTCGGCATGCAGCTCGTCGAGTCTCGGCTGGGAGGTCGCGGACGCCGCCGCGCTCGACCAACTCGCGGCGCGGCTCGAGACCGCGGGTGTACGCGTCGAGCGCCAGCCGAAGGCGCTCGCCGACGCGCGCCGCGTACAAGAGCTCATCGCGTTCGTCGACCCGCTGGGCAACCGGCTCGAAGCGTTTCACGGCGCCGAGATCGCGGCCGAGCCGTTCCGGCCCGGCCGTGCCATCTCCGGGTTCCGCACCGGGCCGCTCGGCATGGGCCACGTCGTGCTCACGGTCGAGCGCGTCGAGGACGTGCTGTGGTTCTATCAGGACGTGCTCGGGCTGCGGCTGAGCGACTACATGCTCGAGCCGTTCAAGATCTATTTCTTCCACGTCAATCCGCGCCACCACAGTTTCGCGGTGCTGGAGACCGGAACGAACGGCATCCATCATCTCATGGTCGAGCTCTACATGCTCGACGACGTCGGCCAGGCCTATGATCTCGCCTCGCGCGAGGACGGCCGCATCGCCGCGACGCTCGGCCGGCACACCAACGATTTCATGACCTCGTTCTATTCCCGCACGCCGTCGGGCTTTCTGGTCGAATACGGCTGGGGCGGCCGCTCGATCGATCCCGACAGCTGGAAAGCGGTGGAGATGACCCACGGGCCCAGCCTGTGGGGTCACGAGCGCACCTGGATTCCGGCGGACCAGCTCGCGCAGGCGCGGGAGATGCGCGGGCGCGCCGCGCTCGAGGGACAGCGCCAGCCGGTGCAGGTGATCGAGGGCAATTACACGCTCGCGCCCGGCACCTGCCCGTGGTGGGACGCCACGCGCAAGGTAGGCGGGAGCTAGCGTCCGCACATTTTGCAAGAGTTGAGTCACAAACAGCGAGAGCAGATACCCTCCCCCCGCCGAACCCGGGTGTTCCCGGGTTCGGCCATTTCATGATTGGTCCAAGTCGGAAACATCCGACTTGGACGAGCGGCGGGGAGGGTGGCAAGGTGCGGAGCACCGAGCCGGGTGGGGGGCCGGGGATGATGCGATTCAAAGCGCCCCCCACCCCTAACCCCTCCCCGCCGCTCGCTTCACTCGCGGGGGAGGGGAACCAACCGCCTCGATTCGGTAGGGGCATTAAAACTTCGTCCTTAGCAAAGGTCTGAACCGGCAATCGGCTGCCCGCATCGAATTCCTAGGAACCATTTGTCACACAGGACGTTCAAAACCACGACCGCTCGCCGCCATGGCCGCCATGGTTGCGTGAAGGGCGCGGAGCGCGGGTATCGCGGTCGGCACGGCTGGGGAGCCGAACATGCGCGCCATCGGTTTGCTTGCTCCGATTCTGTCGATCTGCTGCGCGGGAAGCGCCGCGCTCGCGCAGACGTTCGACGCCAACGAGCACAAATATCTCTACGTCGAGCCCTGCCGCGCCAATGTGCAATCCGTGTTCAAGGACGGCATGGGGCAGATCTTCGTGGTCAGCGTGGGCCTGTCGATCCGCAACTCCGGCATCAGGCCGATCGACGGGGTGACGGTCGACCTGCTCGACAAGTTCGACAACGTGCTATCGGCAAAAACCCGGCAGCTCGCGGTCAAGCCCGGCGAAGCCCGCGCCGACACCATCGAGATCTTCGGCCTGATCATTTCCGCCGACGAGACGAAGTCGCCCGCCTACGCCGGCACGACCCGCATCATCGGGGACCTCGAGCGGCAATATGCCGTTGCCGCCTGCGGCATCGTCGGCTTCCAGTTCGCCACGAACGAGGCGACGCCGCCGCCCCCGTCGCCTGCCGCCATGGGGCTGCGGCTCGAGCCCGATCGGCGCACCGCTCCCGCGAAACTCAAGGTTTCCCGTTCCGACCGCAGCCGGCCGTGAATTTCCCGGCTTGCTGGGCGCCGGCCGATCTTCGATGATGCGCGCAAGCGCCGGATGAAACGCGCGCGCGACGGGGAGGGAGATGAAGCCCGCGGCATTCGCCTACGCGAAGGCTTTTTCGCTCGACCATGCGATCGAGCTTCTCGGCGGCGCCTCCGCGGAGGCGCGTGTGCTCGCGGGCGGCCAGTCGCTGATCGCCACACTGAACATGCGGCTGTCGAGCCCGGACCTCCTGGTCGACATCAACGCCGTTCCCGGGCTCGACGGCATTGCCGTCAAAGACGGCATGCTGGAGATCGGCGCGCTGGTGCGGCATGCGCAAGCCGAGCGCTCCGATCTCGTTGCCCGGCACGCTCCCCTCATCGCGATGGCGCTGCCGCACATCGGGCACGCGGCAATCCGCAACCGCGGCACCGTCGGCGGCTCGATTGCGTTCGCCGATCCGGCCGCGGAGCTCCCCGCCTGTCTCGTCGCGCTCGGCGGCGAGGTGTCGCTCGCCGGCCCGGACGGCCGGCGCAGCGTGGCGGCGGCGCAATTTTTCCGCGGCCTGTTCGAGACCGCGCTCTCGCCGCGCGACGTGCTCACCGCCATCCGCGTGCCGCTCGCTACCCGCGACAGCCGGTTCGGTTTCGCCGAATTTTCCCGCCGGCACGGCGATTACGCGATGGTCGGGCTGGCCGCACAGGCGCGGGTGGAGGGCGCGGCCTTGCGCGACCCCCGCCTGGTCTATTTCGGGGTCGGCGCAACGCCGGTGCGCGCGCGCAACGCCGAAGCCGCGTTGGCCGCAGATCCGCTGCGAATTGCTGCCGCAGCCTCCGCGCTCGCGCGGGACCTCGATCCGCCCGACGACCTGCAGGCGAGCGCCGCGGTGAAGAAACATCTGGCCGGCGTGCTGCTCGAGCGCGTCGCGCAGCAGCTCATGGCGGGACACACATGAGCGGACACAGCCACGAGATCCGTCTCACCGTCAACGGCGAGGAATTTTGCGAGAGCGTCGAGGCCCGCCAGACCCTGGTCGAGTTCGTACGCGAAAACCTCGGGCTCACCGGAAGCCATGTCGGCTGCGAGCACGGCGTTTGCGGCGCCTGCACGTTGCTCCTCGACGGCGCCATCGTGCGCGGCTGCCTGATGCTGGCGGTGCAATGCGACGGCGCCCGGGTCGACACGATCGAGGGCGTGGCGGATTCCGGAACCATCGCCGATTTGCAGCAAGCATTCGCGACGCGCAATGCGCTGCAATGCGGGTTCTGCACGCCCGGCATGCTGCTCACCGCCGCGCAATTGCTGGACGAGGGCGGCGTGCCGTCGCGCGCAAAAATCCGCGCGCAGCTTTCCGGCAATTACTGCCGCTGCACCGGCTATCACGCCATCGTGGACGCGATCGAGAGCGTCGCCCGCGCCAGAGCAAAAATCCCTCCCCTGCAAGGGGAGGGTCGGATCGCCGAAGGCGATCCGGGGCGGGGTCGGTGAACATCATGGAAAAGAGCAACAAAACTTCCGGGTTATCTCCGCTCGACCGCCCGAACTCCTATATCGGCCGCGCGGTACCGCGGCCGAATCTCAAGCGCCTGCTCGAGGGCCGCGGCCAGTTCGTCAGCGACGTCGTGCTGCCGCGCATGGCACATGTCTGTTTCGTGCGTTCCCCCCACGCGCATGCGTGGATCCGCGCGATCGATACGGCGGCGGCCAGGCGCGCGCGCGGCGTCGTCGCGGTCATCACCGGTGCCGAGCTCGCCAACGTGTGCACGCCGTGGATCGGCGTGCTCACGCATCTCAAGGGACTGAAATCGGCGCCGCAGCACGCCATCGCGGTCGCCAAGGCGTGCTGGCAGGGCGAGGCGGTCGCCGCCGTCCTGGCGAAGACCCGTGCCTTGGCCGAGGACGCGGCCGAGCTCGTCGGCGTCGAATACGAGCCGCTCGCGCCCGTCGCCGATCCGGAGGCCGCGCTCGATCCGGGAACGCCGGTCATCCACGCCGAGCTCGGCGACAACCTCGCGTTCGAGCGCAAGCTCGACGCCGGCGAGGTCGATCAGGCGTTCCGCGAGGCCGATGCCGTCGTCGAGGCGACGTTCGTGTTCGGCCGGCACACCGGAGTGACGCTCGAGCCGCGCGCGATCGTCGCCGACTGGAATCCCGGCGAGGCGCGCCTCACCGTCTATCAGGGCACCCAGGCCCCGCACATGATGCAGAACATCTTCGCCAAGCATCTCGGGCTCGACGAGCACCAAGTGCGGGTGTTGTGCAAGGACGTCGGCGGCTCGTTCGGCATCAAGGTGCACGTCTATGCCGACGAGATGGCGACCGCGGCGCTGTCGAAGCTGCTCAAACGCCCGGTGAAATTCGTGGCCGACCGCATCGAGAGCTTCGTGTCCGACATTCACGCGCGCGATCACCGGGTCAAGGCGCGGATCGGCGTCAAGAACGACGGCCGCATCACGGCGTTCGAGATCGACGATCTCACCGGCATCGGCCCGTATTCGGTCTATCCGCGCACCAGCGGCATCGAGGCGAACCAGATCGTCAATCTGGTGGGCGGTCCCTACGCCTGCCCGAATTACCGGGCGCGCGCAAAATCGGCATGGATGTTTTGGAGCTGCGGCGGCGCAACCTCGTTGCCGACGATTCCTATCCGTGCGCATAGGCATCGGGGCTCAAATTCGAGAAGCTGTCGCACCACGCTTCCCTTGATAAGCTGATCGCGCTGATGGATTACGAAAGCCTGCGCCGCGAGCAGGAGAGCCTGCGCCGGCGCGGCGTTTTTCGCGGCATCGGGTTCGCCGCATTCATCGAAGTGACCAATCCCAGCGCGGCGTTCTACGGGGTCGGCGGCGCGCGGATCTCCTCGCAGGACGGCGCTGCGGTCCGGCTCGACGCGACCGGCGCAATCATCTGCCACAGCGGGGTGACCGAGCAGGGGCAGGGGACCGAGGCCGTGATCGCGCAGGTCGTGGCGACCGCGATGGGAGTTTCGATCGAGCGCGTGCGCGTGATCACCGGCGACACCGACCATACGCCGTACGGCGGCGGCACCTGGGCGTCGCGCGGCGCGGGGATCGGCGGCGAAGCCGCCTGGCAAGCCGGCAAGGCGCTCCGGGCGAACGTGCTCGCGGTCGCCGCCAGCATCCTGCAGGCCGAGGCCAAAGCGCTCGACATCCGCGGCGGCATCGTGGTCGACGCCGACAGCGGCCGCGAGCGCATCGAGCTCGCGGAAGTGGCGCGCATCGCCTATTTCCGCCCCGATACGCTGCCGCCGGGTTTCCAGGCCGAGCTGATGGCGGTGCGGCATTACGTGCCGCGGGCCTATCCGTTCGCCTTCACCAACGGCGTGCAGGCGTGCTGGCTCGAGGTCGATCCCGCGAGCGGCTTCGTCAAGTTGCTGCGGCATTTCGTGGTCGAGGATTGCGGCACCATCATCAATCCGCAGCTCGTCGACGAGCAGATCCGTGGCGGGGTGGTGCAGGGCATCGGCGCGGCGCTGTTCGAGCATTGCGTCTACGACGCGCAGGGCCAGCTGCTCAACGGCAACATGGCCGATTATCTGGTGCCGATGGCGGCGGAAATGCCCGACATCGACGTCGCCCACGTGGAGACGCCGACCGCGGATTCCGAGCTCGGCGCCAAGGGCGCGGGCGAAGCCGGCACCGCCGGCGCGCCGGGCGCGGTCATGAACGCGGTCAACGACGCGCTCGCCCCGCTCGGGGCGGCGCCGATCACCGAAATGCCGATCACGCCCGGCGTGGTGCTCGCCGCGCTGGGCAAGGTATAGAGAGGCTTGCTCCGGTGCCCTCTCCCGCAAGGGGAGAGGGTTACCCGCGCGAGCCTCTCGGCTTGTGATTTTCTGCTATGATGCAGGCATGACCAGGACAGAAGCCATTCAAAAGCTGAAGCGATGCGCCGACGCCGTGAAGGCAAGGGGGGCAACGTCGCTGTACGTGTTCGGCTCGACTGTTCGCGGCGAAGCCGCACGTGACAGCGATCTCGATCTCTTTGTCGACTATGATCCCGCCAAGAAGTTCTCACTGGTGGATCTCGTGGACATCAAGCTGTTGCTCGAACAGGAGCTCGGCATCGAAGTCGATGCGACAACCCGCGACAGCTTGCATCCGATGCTGCGAAATGAAATCGAGCGGACCGCACTGCAAGTCTTCTAACGCCGGCTCGTGGGGGGTACTTTGACGCGACAGTGGTTTTTGGTTTCAGGCTTAGTTTTGATCGGGATCTATTTCGGCTCGATTGCGGCAGCTCCCATCGTATATTTATTGGTAGGTTCGGCTTTTCCATCCCTTATAAATTTGAGTTTGTCGGCTTGGGCAGTATCATTTACCAGACCTACGGTACTTCGCTGCCTCTTATTTATACCTGTATCATTTCTGCTCGGGCTGAATATCTTCCTTCCAACATTTCTTCAGACTCTGGTGGCGCACCCACAGATCGAGCAGATTGTCTATCGAAAGGTGCGCTTGGATCCATCTTTGACCTCACTGAGACTCGAGACCGAAAAGAATGGCGGTCGTTTCGTTTACTTTGTGGCCAATCCTCTAACTTCTCCTGTCGAGGTAGGTGGGGACGAGGGTTGTATGTGCATGTATTTTAAAATCGTAGGCGGTTATTATCTGCTTGGCTTTGAACGTCAGCTCACTCTTTCAACGGGTAAGCGCTGGGCGCAGGCTGGGGACATTTTTAAGCTCGCTCACCGAGCGATCCCCGAAGTAAGTTTTTGGTTCGATACCTATCCGATCAAGAATGATGCTGTAGATGTCGTTCTAGAAATTCGTGATAAGGACGGTACAGCGTCGAAATTCATTCATCGGAATGTTCGGATAATTCCCAGTGAAATGGAGCAGAGGGCCTCTCGAAGCGCAGGCCTGCATAACGGATATCTTATCTCGAATGCAAGCTGGATACTGATCGGCGGATCTTTCTGGAACTTCCAATTAGGAACTATCATCCCGCAGTATCCAGATCGGTATGTCAGCAAGTTTCTGAAGGATGCCGTCGATAGCTTGCCAGAGAATTCTTTCGAGATGTCTCCTGAAACTGTGAGTCGCATGTCAACTCGATAGGAGTTTTTTGTCCTAATCAAAGTGGGAGGAATGTTCATGGCCAAGGGCCAGAAAGTCATCATCACCTGCGCGGTCACCGGCTCGATCCATACGCCGACGATGTCGCCGCACCTGCCGATCACGGCGAGCGAGATCGCCGATGCGGCGATCGGCGCCGCGGAGGCCGGCGCCGCCATCGTGCACCTGCACGCGCGCGATCCCAAGGACGGCAGGCCCGACCAGTCGCCGCAGGCGTTCGCGCCGTTCCTCAAGGTGATCAAACAGCGTTCGAACGTGGTGGTGAACATCACCACCGGCGGCGCGCCGACGATGTCGATCGAGGAGCGGGTGCGGCCGGCCGCGACCTTCAAGCCGGAGGTCGCCTCGCTCAACATGGGCTCGATGAATTTCGGGCTGTTCCCGATGCTCTCCCGCTACAAGAATTTCAAGCACGAGTGGGAGAAGCCGTATCTCGAGGGCTCGCGCGAGCGCATCTTCAAGAACACCTTCGCGGACATCGAACACATCCTCACCACCTGCGCCGAGAACGGCACGAGGTTCGAGATCGAGTGCTACGACATCGGCCATCTCTACACGCTGGCGCATTTCGCCGAGCGCGGCGTGGTCAAGCCGCCGTTGTTCGTGCAATCGGTGTTCGGCATCCTCGGCGGCATCGGCCCGCATCCGGAGGACGTGATCCACATGCGGCGCACCGCCGACCGGCTGTTCGGGCGCGAGAATTATCACTGGTCCGTGCTCGGCGCCGGCCGCAACCAGATGCCGATCGCGGCCATGGCGGCCGCCATGGGCGGCAACGTGCGCGTCGGGCTCGAGGACTCGCTGTGGATCGGGCCGGGCAAGCTCGCCGAATCCAACGCCATGCAGGTCAAACAGGCGCGCCAGATCGTCGAGGGCCTCGGCCTCGAGCTCGCGAGCCCGGACGAAGCCCGCGAGATCCTCTCGCTCAAGGGCGGCGACCAGGTCGGGTTCTGACCGATGGCGGTCCAAACAAGAACAGGGAGAAACGCCGATGGGCATCAGCGTCAACAAGCAGGCGGTGTACGAAGCCGCCGAGAAGCTGAGGAACTGGGGCCGCTGGGGGCGCGACGACCAGATCGGCACGCTCAATCACGTCACGCCGGAGGACATCGTCGCCGCGGCGGGCCTGATCAAGCGCGGCGAGAGCTTCGCGCTCGGCATCCCGCTCGACCGCAACGGCCCGCAGACCGGCCTGTTCGGCGGACGCTGGAATCCGATCCACACCATGCTGGCGACCGGAACCGATGCGGCCGCCGGCCGGCAGGGCAAGCTGCTCTACGCCGACGACGCCATCAACATGCCGGTGCAGGCCGCGACCCATTGGGATTCGCTCGGCCACATCTTTCTCGATGACAAGATGTACAACGGCTACGACGCGCGGCTGGTCGACTGCAACGGGCTCGGCAAGCTCGGCATCGAGCACTCGCGCGCCAGGATGGTCGGGCGCGGCGTGCTGCTCGACATCGCGCGGCACAAGGGCGTCGATTATCTGGAGGACGGCTACGGCATATCCAACGACGAGCTCGACAAGGCCGCGAAGGCGCAGAACGTGGAAATCCACCGCGGCGACTTCGTGATTGTCCGCACCGGCCAGATGGAACGCTGCCTGCAATCGGGCAAATGGGGCGGCTATGCGGGCGGCGACGCGCCGGGCGTCAAGTTCGAGAATTGCTACTGGTGCCAGGAAAAGCAGATCGCGGCGATCTGCGCCGATACCTGGGGCGTCGAGGTGCGGCCCAACGAAACCACCGAGGTCAACCAGCCCTGGCACTGGGTGGTGATCCCCGCGATGGGGCTCACCATGGGCGAGATGTTCCATCTCAAGGAGCTGGCGGAAGATTGCGCGCGCGACAAGGTCTACGAGTTCTTTTTCTGCGGCCCGCCGCTGGTGATCACCGGGGGCACCGGCTCGCCGATCAACCCGCAGGCGATCAAATGAAAGCCAAGCTTTCATCCTGGGCGAGCGAGCGAAGCGAGCAAGAGCCGGGATCCAAACGTTTGTGAAGGATCTCGAATGAATACACCGCAAGGCTTGCGATGGGCACACGGTTCCAGCAAGGTCAACAAAAGCTTTGCGGTTTTGTGGATTCTCGTTGCCCTCGCAATCCCGTTTGCTTGCGGAGTACTCGTATCGTATTCCGCATCGACATTGCTGATCATTCTAATAACCATAGTGCCTGTCTGGTTGCTTGCAGCGCTTACCCTTCTGGCGTTTGCGGTCTTCAATGCGATCAAAAAAAGGTGGGGAATATCGCTTTATCGACTGGCAGCGGGCATGATTGCGACGGCTTCCTTGATTTTGATACCCGTCGGCATTGATGCAGGTTATTATCTTCGGCTTTGGAGCTTCCAGAATTACTACGAGGCCGAAGTTGCCAAATTGCCGAAAGACAACAATCCACGTTTTCGCCTCTTCGATTGGGGTGGGTATTTCATCTTCAACACGATTGTCTTGGCATATGACGAGAGCGATGAGCTCTCGCTGGCGCCTGGCAAGCAATCGCCGGAATGGACAGCGCGTACAAACGAGCGAACGGGCGGCTTCTTCGGCGGGAAGTGGACCGCCGAGCACCTTCAAGGGCATTATTATGTGGTGACGACCTATTGAGCGGCCGTTTATCGGCTTAAGGTCTTCTTCGTACTTCCTTCCGGTAGCGTCTACAGCTTATCGCGATAACAGGAACCCGCCATGCCCCGCATTCCCGATCTCGTTCTCGAAAAGCTCAGTCCCGAGCAGCGGCGCGCCTATGACGCCATCGTGTCCGGGCCGCGCGGCAGGGTGGTCGGCCCGTTGCGGGTGTGGCTGGAAAGTCCGCAGCTTGCCGATCATGCCCAGGCGCTCGGCGCGTTCTGCCGGTTTGGCACCAGCCTGCCGCCGCGGCTTTCCGAGCTCGCCATCATCACGACGGGCGCCTTCTGGCGCGCCAGCTTCGAGTGGCACGCGCACGCCCCGATGGCGATCAAAGCCGGGATCGATCCCGCCGCGGTCGAGGCGATCCGCACCGCCAAGATGCCGCAATTCTCGCGCGCGGACGAAGCGGCGGTTCACGCGTTTGCCAGTGAGCTGATCGAAACGCGCCGTGTGTCGGACCAGACGTTTCAACGCGCCGTCGACGTGCTCGGACTCGCGGGCGTGGTCGAGCTCGTCGGCATTCTCGGCTATTACAGCCTGGTCTCCTTGACTCTCAACGCATTCGAAGTGCCGGTGCCGGCGGGCGCTCCGGAGCCGTTCGCGGACGGCCAGTAGCCCGGATGGAGCGCAGCGAAATCCGGGAGCGCCGCTCCCGCATTCCGCTTCGCTCCATGCAGGCTACGGGCAGCGAACTACGCCCCGGTCGCCGCCTTCAGGCCCGCGGCCTCGATGCCGGCGACTGCGCAGGCCTCGTCCTTGTCCGATGTGTCGCCGGAAATGCCGACCGCTCCCAGCACTTCCCCGGCTTGGCTCTTGATCAAAACTCCGCCCGGCACCGGCACCATGCGGCCGGCGCTGACGGCGGCGAGCGCATTGACGAACATCGGCATCTTTTGCGCGCGATCGGCGAGCTCGCGGGTGCCGAACCCCATGCCCAGCGCGCCCCAGGCCTTGGCCATGGCGATGTCGGGCCGCAAGATTCCCGATCGGTCCTCGCGCTTGAACGCCACGAGATGACCGCCGGCATCGAGCACGGCGACGGTGAGCGGCGCGCAATTCGTCTCGCGTCCTTTTTTCAGCGCGACCTCGACGATGGTGCTGGCCGGCGCGAGGGTGACGGACATGGCGGCTCCCGCTTTTTGGCAATCCGGGGGACAACGATGGGCCAATATCACGCCCGTTCCCGCTCGCCAATGCGGTGCGCTCGGTTCCGGGTGACGGCCTCGCGTGCTAGCGTTGCATCGAGGCAGACCGAGATCGGAGCAGGAATGAGCAAACCAGATCGAGAAAATCCGGTCGGCATCATCGGGCTCGGCCTCATGGGCGGGGCGATCGGCCGCAATCTGGTCGCCGCCGGCTGGCGCGTGATCGGCCACGACATCGATGCGGCGCGCCGCGGCGAGGCGGAGGCGGCCGGGATCGAAATCGCGCAAGCGGCGGCGAAGCTCGCCGAACGCGCGCCCAATATCCTCGTGAGCCTGCCCGATCCGCAGGCGCTGCACGCGACCGTCGCGGAGATCGCGGCGGCCAAGCTGCCCCGGCGCATCCTCGCCGAGATGAGCACCTTCGCGCTTTTCGACAAGATCGAAGCGGAGCAGGCATTGCGCGCCGCCGGTCACGTCCTGCTCGATTGTCCGATCAGCGGTACCGGCGCCCAAGCCAAGGTCAAGGACCTAGTCGTCTACGCCAGCGGCGAGCGCGCGAGCGTCGCCGCGCTCGAGCCGATCTTCGCCGCGTTCTCGCGCCAGGCCCACGATCTCGGCGCGTTCGGCAACGGCACCAAGATGAAGTTCGTCGCCAATTTGCTCGTCGCCATTCACAACGTGGCGAGCGCCGAAGCATTCGTGCTGGGGATCAAGGCCGGGCTCGACCCGAAGAAGATTTTCGAGCTGATCTCGGCCGGCGCCGGCACCTCGCGGGTATTCGAGCTGCGCGGCCCCATGATGGCGGAGAACCGCTACGACGGCGACAACGTCACCATGCGGGTGAAAACCTGGCAGAAGGACATGACCGTCATCGGCGATTTCGCCCGCGAGCTCACCTGCCCCACGCCGCTGTTCAGCGCGACGGGCCCGATCTATGCGGCCGCGATGGCGAACGGCCACGGCGGCGACGACACCGCCTCGGTGTGCGCGGTGCTCGAAGCGATGGCGGGAATCAGGAGGCAGTAATCAGTAATCAGTAATCAGTAATCAGTAATCAGTAATCAGTAATCAGTAATCAGCGGTCAGTTGTCAGAACTGC